>Ga0307514_10000309_pt1 | contig 117739 bp, 99 predicted proteins | sample 16_EM_MG_FD_203088 | JGI IMG/M metagenome (GOLD analysis project Ga0307514, IMG submission 203088) | Populus trichocarpa ectomycorrhiza microbial communities from riparian zone in the Pacific Northwest, United States - 16_EM | ecosystem: Host-associated > Plants > Roots > Unclassified | place... | reverse complement strand
TAGCATGGAAGTATGGGCGATAAGAATACTGTCCCTCGAACATGACTATAAAGAGATCACGATTGTCCAGGCAATTTGAAAGAACAAGCTCTAGCAGCGAACAGTCAGAAACCTACCAGCTAAAGAAGACCTTTATTTATTATTGTGTTTTTATGATACCTATTATTATTATATAAAATCTATTAGCTTTTTGTAGCGGCAGCCCCGCACCTTCGATAAGTATTTATATGAATGCCTATAACCTTTGAGAACGATTACGACATCATTGTTTACGCTCTCGAGAAAATCATATCCTTTGCTAGAAATATCCAATACTTATTTGTGGGAAATTGTGTCTGGTGGATAGCCGGAATTATAGGATTGGATGACGACCTAAGAATACATATTGATAACCTTACATTATGGGAAAGGACAATACGAGGAGTATCCTCAACCCCTCAAGATATAGCTAGGAACATTGGCCTTGATTTAGATAACCAAGCATTATCCTCTACAGGTAATTACGTTAGCGATCCTTTGAGGAGAACTAGGAAGGGACGAGTCAACCCTTTACCTCAATCGAAAAAGCAACTTAAAAAGGCTAGGCAAGCGGAAGCCAGACGAATCCAACTACAAGCGAGATCAAATATTTGGCTTGCCAATATACGTGAGAAGATTATTAGTAATCTCAGATAGAAATAGGATCTACGGCTGTAGTAGTACCTATACTTGGTACCTAAGTATCCCTGTAACATATATTTGGTGCAGGTGTTCATTCTTGATTTGCCGCTTCTTCCTGTACTGCTTGACTTCGTCAGATTTCAACTCGGAGGTGATCATGGATCTGTAGCATCGTGGCTTGGACCTGATCAGCATTCATGCGTCGATAATCATGTTACTTTCCTGGCTCTCCTGCAAACGACATCTGAGGATCTGTTCCTTGAACGGCAATGAAAGGGGTACACTTACTGGTTGCTGACAATCCATTGTTTGCAGCAAACTTCGCCAGGGGGAGCCATTGTACCCAATCATCCTGTTGGTGATTGATGAACACTCGGAGGTACTGTTCCATATTGGCATTCACTCGTTCAGTTTGGCCGTCCATTTGAGGATGGAATGCTGTTGACATTCGTTGATCAATCCCTAGACGACTGCATATCTGGCCCCAAAAGGTGGAGGTAAACTGAGGACCTCGATCCAAGACGATTGTTGATCGTAGCCCGTGAAGCCATACAATGTCCCGTAAAAACAACTTAGCCATCACTATAGCATCAATTGTAGTATGGCAGGGAATGAATTGTCGCATTTTTGAAAGCCTATCTACTACCACCCAGATTGCATCGAACCCTTCGCACTCTGGTAACCCTACCACAAAGTCCATAGAGATATCCTCCCATGGCTTCTGGGGAACTGGCAATGAGCAAAGGACCCCAAACGCTGAACGTCAAGTGTTCCGGGATTGTTGACAACTATGGCATCTCCGTACATACTGGTCAACCTGTTTCCGCATATCCTTCCAATAATACTGCCTGCCCAAAAGGTCAATTATCTTTGCCCTACCTGGGTGTCCAGCAACAGCGGTATCATGAGGTTCCTGTATCAGTCGTAACCGTAGATGGCCATTCTCCAGAACATTTCACCTTCCTCAATACTGAAGTTTCCCATCTTCCTTTGTACATTCAGCTATGGTAATCTCTTTTAAACTTCCATTTGTCCATATGGCTTCAAATAGTCTCCCTGGTAGCGGGTCAGTCTCATATGCTTCTACCAAAAGATCAGATATAGAGGGACGGCCCTGAGCGGGCGAGCTGTCTGCCAACAAATGCAATTGTTCCGGTAGGTTCTGTCGCTTCAGAACCACCTGTTCCATATTTTTTAATCTTTCATCCCCCCCTTCAGGGAGGTCTCCCGGCCTCCTCGTCAATGTATCTGCTTTCCCGTTTGATTTCTCCGGTCTATATACTCTCCGGTAGTCCAATCGTGGTAAAAACTCTGACCATGGAGCCTGTATTCGATTCAGGAGCTTCATTGTCATAACATATTCCAGGTTCTCAAGGTCAGTTATCAACTGTAAGGGGTTGGCAGCGCCCTCGCACTCTGATCTCCATTCCTCGACTGCCTCTACAATCGCCATTAGCTCCTTATCATATGTATCATAATTGCATTCCACAGGTGTATGCTTCTTTGAGTAATATGCCACAGGGTGCAGCTCACCGTGATCATCCCGTTGAGACAATACTCCTGCAGACACCTAATCAGATGCATCTGTTTCAATAATAACTTCTCTTTCATGATCGAAATGAGGAAGTGCAGGTGCTGTGTACATACGGTAATCATAGTTTCAAAGGCCAACTGTTGTTCTAATTTCTATACGAATGCTTCATCCTTTTTTGTCAGTCTTGTAAGGGGTTCCGCTTTCTCAGAAAACTTTGGGATAAATCGTCGATAATTATTACAGAATCTGAGAAATTGTTGTACTTCGAAGAGACTATTCAGTCGTCCATTCTTAGTCTTCTGTTCCCGGCTCCAATTCCGTATGGTTTCAACCTTATCTTCGTCCATAGAACTACTCTTTGTTGATATAATCAACCCCAAGTATCTCACTGTTTTCTTATGAAATTCTCATTTCTTGGGCTTCAAATACAATCCAGCTTTCAATAACCATTGCAAAACCCATTTAATGTGTCCAACATGTTCATCCTCGGACTTACTATATATCAGGACATTATCCAAATAGGCTAATGCAACATCATCCAAAGCCTCCCTTATGGCATTGTCAATATAGCCTTGGAAATCCGCTGGTGTATTTGTCGTTCGAAATTGCATTACTGTAGGTTCAAACAGCCCATATCTCCTTCGAAAAGCGAAATTATGTTCTTCTCCTTATTTAACTGGAAGCAAATTACAAGGCCCTTGCACATCCAACTTCATCTCTATCCTAGCATTCCCTAAAACGTTCAGTATTTCCTTTGTCAATGGAAGGGGATACCGATTCTTTATGGTTTTGCTATTTATGTCCCAGTAATCAATACAAAATCTTAAGCCACAATGAGGTTTCTTTGTGAACAACACTGGTGCTGCAAATGGTGATGACGATTGTCGAATGAACCCCTTACACATATTCTCCTCAAGCCACTCATTTAGAACCACCAGCTCAGTTCGGGACATTGAGTATAGCGGGCCCCAGGTGGGGGTTTCCCCATCTTTCAACTGCGCTTCATGGTGAATCCCCGGTCGATGCGGTCGTAGTCAGTCAGCTAGTACTTTGCTATACAACGAAAGTAACTCATGATACTGTTCGGGAACAATCTCCTCCAGCGGGCGTTTCTTCAGATGCTTCGCCTCAATAGCCTTATTGATGTCAGAAAGACTTAAATATCATAAGTCCTCCTTTCCTAAGCATTCGGAAAATGGATGATCCATTAAGCATGAAAATGTTTCCTTGAAATGGCCTCTGGGGTCGTATTTGTGGTTCCAATATTCATTCTTCTTTATGATTTATCGGTTCTGGGAGTGCGTCAGTTACTCCCTGAACTGTAACGGGTGCATTATGGCAATGTGTAGTGCAATATTGCGAGCCAAATGTGACCGTATTTGATGCAAATCGTACTGCAACATCATGTAATCTTAACCAGGGGATTTCAAGGACTATAGAATAATGTCTTAACTTCGTCATGAACATTGGCAGCTGTTCTCCATGGTTTTGTATTTTCATGCTGACTTTGGCAATATGCGTAATATAACCTGACTCAATTGGTCTTCCATCGATCACCTCAACTTATTTCTTTTCCTTCAATTCCTGGAGGGGTATTTGTTGATGGCGAGCGAAATATTCATCCATAAATGCAATGCCTGTTGCTCCGCAATCAATCGGTGCATGCGTAGGGATTTGTTCGTCGTGCACGGTCAATGTACATGTTATAACTAAATGTTTCCCTTCCATTGATCCTTCCAATACTTCCACCTTGCTAACTGATAATTTCGAAATTCCAAAACATTTCCAAGCATTTAAAACAAAACTTTTCTTGTCAACCAAAGCGCCATGTTGTTTGGGTTGACTTAATCTTTTCCCGATTCCTCGGAACATTCCTTGGTTTCTACTTTCTTAACCTCTGCTCCAGCCGCCTTAAACGTCTGAGCCTTCTTTCTTGCCGTACAGTCTGCTGCCCTCTGGTTGAACCCACCACAATACAAACACCTCCCATCCGGAAACCTCTTTGCCCTTTCTTCCACCGAGATCCTTCTTTGGCTTGCACTGAGATCCATAGGTGCAGGTCCTGTATATCCGGCAACAGTTCCTGCGGGAGCTGTTTCAGGAGTCTTCGGGGATGGAGGAGAAGGAGGCCAGAGGGAAGCGAAACCTATCACTCCTCTGTTATTCTGTGATGCATTCTCTGCTCGTCGTTGTTCCATCAGGCTGTCCTGTTTCTGGCACACCGTTATGAACGCAGGGAGTTTCTAAGGCAAATCGCTATAGGTAAAGGAGTCCTTCACTTCTTCGGAGAACCCTATTCTGAAAGCATCGCGAAGGGCCCAAGAATTCCAATCCAGATCTGCGGCAATAACTTGGAATTCAGCATAGTACCGAGAGAATGCATGGTGCTTTTGTTTAATTTCCAGCATTTTTCGTTCGGTGGTGGCTACTTGTTCGGGGTCCCCAAAAGCTGCTTCCAGCTGTTGTATCAAAGCTGGTAGGTCTTCCAGCCCTATCATTCGATCCTCCCGGACGTGTGGCAAAATCTGGCCCAAGGCTATTCCCCTTAGGCAATTGAATGCGTACCGCATCTTCGACTGCTCGTCGGGAAATCTGGCCGGCTTGTTTCCCATAACCATCCAGAGGTGACCAATGCAGCCTCACAACTGAGATCGATCCGACCCTGAAAAGTCCGGAGAGTCGGGAAATTTCTGGCCTCTGTCTTCCCGAGCCTGGGCAGCTGGGGCCGCTCTGGTTGCCAAAGTGAAAGCATTCGCTAATTGCGTCCTCAAACCGCGGACTTGTCTTCCGGATTGCTGTGCGTCCCGGGTCATTACACCCAGTTTCTCCTGTAATTCCTCCTCGGTTCCTCAGGTTGCGGGTCTCCTCCTGGCTTCATCTGGTTGGTTCGTCAGAGTCTTTATCCGTTGCTCCAGCTTTGTTTGATGACACTGTGGGGGCAGGAACTGTTTCGTTTGTAAGTCTGTGATCTGTCGTTGCAGATCGATGAGTTGTTGTGGTTGTTCACACACCATCTGCACCTCCCGGATGGGTTGTGAGTACTGTGCGACCCTCATTAATACCTGATGTGTCTGTGCGAATGCCGCATTCAACTCTTCGAATCCGATGGCGTCCCTCTGTATGTCGAGGAGTGCCCCAATGGCGCCCTAATCCCCGATTGACAGCAGGCCGCTCGGGGTTCTGTTGATCCTGACATGGCAGCGCATCAAGCACATCTACCAATGCCAGATATACACGTCCATTTCGGAGGGAGTCGGGGTCGGAGGTACTACAACAATCTGTGGAATCCCGAGAGACTTAGCTGTTGTTGCTGCTGCTGCGGCGCCTCCAACCGTCGAATGGGTTCATGCACAGTTATGCCCTTCACAATCACAGAGTTGTTCGGGATTACAGGGGAACCAGGAGTGTGCTCCTAGATACCTAGTCCAATGTGGTCCAAACACGGGATCGTTGATATCGAGTCTGCCGCTGTCTCTGGCTGAGTCTGTTCAATATGTATTCCAGGGGGAGGGAACAGTTGATTGTTCCCAAGAGTAAGGTTCGAGAGATTCTTCCTCGAAGGTTGTGGCAAGAATTGCTTTGATACCATTGAAGCTGTTGAAAGGTTCGGGTTTGAAAACTAGAGAAGAAGTTCCGGCGACATCAAACCAATTCGTTTATGAGGTACAGTTACTGCCGTACTTGTGAATTCGAATATGGTCTATGGGGGTACTGATGGATATGAAATGCAGCAAGTTGTAAAAACTCGTTGACACAATCGACGCCAACGTGTATCCAACGATGATTTGATGCTAGGTGAACCGAATAAGAAACAGAGCAATGTTCGGAACAATACTTACACCCAGTCGAAGGATGTAGGCACATTCAATATAAGGTACGTTATGGTAGGACTTGTTGTAGTGTAACAGGCAGGATCGTGCATAGGTGATATTGGTAACTAAAATGTGATATTGGAGACAACACAAAGGGTGCTCGAAGTGTGTATCAAGGAAATCAAGTCAAGACAAGAGTCGAAGCTGTTTTACAGTTGTTACTTGCTTTGCTATACATGAGAATGAGTAAAGAGCAAAGAAAAGGAAATCCTCCAACGGGAACAACACTCTCTTTATATGCAATTCGTCTGCCACTCTCGAACCGTTCCCCATGCTCCAATGTACCATCCAAATCTCATTCCATGATCTTACACCCCACCAAGATACCTCATTATCAGTACAACCACGCCACATCATCCGACGTCGCAACACCTCAGACCACTTCTTTATCATACCAAATTATACTGCCACCATCTTCCCGCATCCTCCACGTCTCCCAATGTCTCCGCCTTTCCATTACACAATTTCTTCCACACCATCCCTACATTCCGATCACAATTCCCAAGTACCCCCGTACTTCTTCAAACTGTGACACTAACTATTACTAATTTCTTGACAGTCACAAGGGAGAATTTACTTTGTTCAAGATGAGTAAACGTATCAACCTTGACATAAAAGACACAGCTTGCCTCCATATTGTCCATAACTTACAACCATCATCTCGCCCAACAACAAAGTCAACCCAAACTTCAAAGGTCAACACTCCAAAAAAGCACTTTTCGCTGCTTCCAGTGGGCAAATATGTCAAATTGACAATGCGGTCTACCCAAAGATGTCATCAAGCGACTGAAGGTAAGAGCTGAGAGAGTACAAGCCCTTGTGACATTGCACAGCTTGCAATCCAAAAAGAAGCTTGTCACTGAGAAACTACTGCAAATGCACTTCTTAAGCAATGAAGAGAAAGAGAAATGGATTGAGGTTTATGTTGAGAGTGAAACCGCTGGGGCAAGAAAGCGAGTTCAAGACGCAGAGGCAGCGATTAGGCAAGAGAAGGAAGATGCGGAGACAACTGACAATGCGGGATTGATGACCAGAGAGCCCGAAACAACATTTCATGAGATACTGGATGCTATCGGACACAGTGTCTGTAATATCATAACATCCGATGCTGGGGAGGATAGGGAAGATGAGGATGATGAAGAGCCAGAGCAGGGTCACCTGAGCAAAGATGACGAACCAGGCTGGGTGATGGGCACAATCACCAAACGGTCCAGCAGCGCATGGAGAGGTTTCGGCAGAAGCTGATGAAGCTTGACGAATTGACACAACCAGGATGGGAGGACATTGCCGACTACTTCTGTGAAACATACAAGAAGTATAGCACATCCAAATGGAGAGTTCCAGCAGTTATTTGACCGGAAACGGGGGACGATGCAACCCCACATACACTGACAATATTTTGAGAACTTTTGAAGTGTCTTCAGATTGTCCGCAGAAAATCGCATTTGCCGTGCAGGACTTCTCTACCAAGAAGTTGTCAGATGAGGCTATGTTCTGGACAGCTGCAGTCGAACACAATTACACCCGGTCTTACACCTGCGGCGAAGCCTGATTCATTACTCGTTCAGAATATGAAGGCTGTTGAATTTATTAGCTTTAACCATTGAAAAGAGCCTCCCAAGCTAATCACCATATAGAAATCGCATTGGGACGAAGAGATGGTGACGGCTCCTTTGTGGGCGGAGGAATGGAGAGATGAATTTGTAATGATGATATCATATCTCGGGGAAAAGCAATTTGTACACCAATTTTGCACTGTGTCAGCTTCGTCTTGATGTCAGTGACCAAATTGTGAGATAAGATAATTTGTGTGTGCATGTGCAAGGGTCAAACACACTATGCAAAAGTTCTAGAATTCAAATCAGGCTGTAAGATGGCCAACAAATTTGATTACTGTTTGCCAATGACTGTTAAGTGAGAAAGCAAAAGATAAATTAGTGAAGAAATAGACTAACAAAATGTAAGTGAGTGATGTCATACAAGTCAAACAAAGAGCGGTCCGTGCTCCATAAGAATTTGTCGGAATCATGACCATTATGCTGCATTCATCCTTGCAACCAAATGCATAGCTTTCCGCACAGACCTGGTGTACATGGTTGAGATAGTTGAAATTGCTTATCGTACGTTATGGAAATCGAGCAGAAGGAGCTCGTTGAGGCAAGGTGAGAAAGTCGAGCTATATTTACCAAGAACTAGTGAAATGATCTACATGCCGTAAACTGCCAGCCAACAGCACAGGAATGTAATAGAGCCATGTCATCTCGTACTTAGATAACGTTGATACAGGTCGATCAGAAATTGAGAGGTCACAATGTTTCTGAATGCAAATGACAATACTTAGAAATGCAACTTTGGATGTGAATAACGAGTTTATGATTTGTAGCATAGAATGATTGGGTGTACGAAGGCTATTTCGATGTGATTAATGTGAGTGTGAACAGGGCGTCAGCTATTTTTAGTCTTACACACTCCGCAATCAAAGGGATACATTGTCACATCTTTCCAAAGTACAGGTATTGGTTGGCAATATAGCGAAAAAGTCAAACACGACGCTCATTGCCCCATCCGAAAAGCAAGCTTCAATGTAGTGTTAACAATTCATGCCATTGCATTGTGGCAAATGCACAGGGCTGGGCGGTGACATTAACTTATAATTGAACTATCGGCCACCTTTCTAGCCAAACATTGTTCTGGCAACAATGCTACAATGTCCTCAAAGGGAGGGTCAACGGAGTGTCAACGCCTTAAGGCCTTCCATCTTGGAAAATCCTAGGGCTATGCGGTGACAATAACCAATAATCAAACAATCGGCTGCCATTCTAGTTAAAAATAGTTGCGACAACATCACTGCTATGTCCGAAATATAAGTGTCAACAGAGTGTCAACGGAGCATCAACGATTTTATGACTTCCATCTTGGATATTCATCAGGCTGTGTGATAATGTTAATCTATAATGGAACTATTGACCGCCTATCTAGGCAAAAATGCTTTCGACGGCATGGTCACTGTCCCCTAAACATGTGTGTCACTGGAGGGTCAACCATTTTGGGTCTTGCATCTTCGAAAATAATGGTGCTCTGTAACAACATTTATCCATAATGGTATAATTGACCATCTTTCTAGGCATAAATGCTTGCGACAACATCATAACTATGTCCAAAAATCTGCATCAACAAAGCGTCAACAATTTTTGATCTTGCATTTTGGATAGTCTAAGGGCAATGGAACGGAACTAACCCACAATCAACTGATCGCACCCTCTATTAGCAAAAGTGCAAGTGACAATATCGCATCCGACTTATACAATTGAGCGCCCCTGGAGTGGCAACAATTTTTGTGGAGGCTCAGCAAGCTACACAGCAATGGAGTGCATTGTGCTGTTTCCAAATTGAGGTTTACACAGTCAGTCATTTAGATATGTTCTGGTATAAAACTTCATAAATTTGCATTTAATGTCTCACTGATCTGATTTTTTTGCTTGTACCTCTCGAGTCAATATTTCAGAACCCACATTCTGGTTTACTACATCCTTACTTTTGGCAGTCTCTCAAGTCGGAATACCTAGCTTTCTATTTCCTACCACCATGTCAGATTCAAAATCTTTAACTACCTCATTGCTGGAGGTTATGATCTTCTCCAAAAATGTGTCTGTCTGTATTAGTGACTTTAGCGACCATACTTTAGAAATCATCCTCGATGCTTGCTGGGCTTCAATGAATGTAGGCTCGAAATGTTCTATTGCTTGGAACACTTCGAGATATGCGTCTTCCTGGCGATTTTATTCGCACTGTGGAATTGAGGAGACTGGGAGCCCTGGAATCATATGTATCGTTTGTCATCAAGTTCTTTGCCATCCATCAGAATATGGGACAAGCTCAATGGGCAAACCTTTGCTGGCACAACCTCACATTGCAAAGTTAAATGAGCTAACAGAGTCGGAAGTTACTGAATTGACTTGTTCAATTATTGGCAAAGGTGGAAATCAACTATAGACTGCGCTACACACACACACGCGGCTCATAGCAAGCTTCCTGTGGACCGCTGCGCAACACGCAGCTCATACTTATCCATACTCAGTGCATATACATCTGCGTGTGGGTGTATGGATGCATTTACGACCAGTGGGTCTGTGAGTGGACTATCATCGGACTGATCTTGCCCTATGTATTTGTGCAGGCTCTATGCATTAGTAGAACGTATATCCGGATATCCGGTCGATGCACACAGCCCTCTATGTTCCACTATGACTGCTTTTATTCGGCAGCTACATGTATACAGAACGCTGCAGTGCCACTAGATGGAGGGTGGATATTGTACGATGTCACAATGAGTGCGCAGCAACTACAAGTCGAGCTCATGCTATATCTATAAGATTAGATTATGCCACCGGAAGAAGGATGGATATATTCCAACAGCACAATGGGTGTGTGGCAGCTACAAGTCGAGTGTACACTAAAGCTATGAATATTGTGGATCGGCATCATAGGCTACTATCGGTATATTGACCGAATTTCTGCATGACTATGTCAAAATGGTCAATGAAGTTCTAGTGGAACTATGGCATGATGATCATAGAGTTGCGGTAGTCTACGAGGGTTATGGTACAATTTCCAGTGGAGCTATGGTATGATGGTCATAGAGTTGTGGTAGTCTACGAGAGGTATGGGACAATTTCCAGTGGAGCTATGGCACGATGTTCATTAACTTCCGGTGGCTGGAAGGCAGATACTGCACGATCGAATTCATACTAAAATGTAAACTTTCACTAATGAATACAGTACTTTTGGAACCATGTCTAGTCCAACTTAATTTGCCAAACTGTAACTCAACATTACAAAGCCAAATTTCCTTCCTTCGCCAAACCTACGAAATCCGTCCTGTCGAACCTTACAGGCAATTCTAACACAGGTGCCATCCAATCCGCTGGAAACTAGTTACCACAGGGCACATGACATCGGGTATACTTCCTTACCTTACAGATAATAACCATTATTCAGCATCCTCCCGGTCTTGCAGCACCTCTAGAGCCACTAATTTTTTCTTCATGTTGCCGAGGTTTTCCTTGCATGCCAGGAATGCCCTCGGTTTGGCGAGGCTGATATGTGGAACTGCATTGCAGTTTTGTTTTCCGATATCTAGAACCTTATGTCTTATTAACGCCCTGGCAATATCTAACAATTCTGGCATCATATAGGTGCTATCCCACATATCCTGATACCTCTCGTATATCGGTGCGACTGTCAGTTAGTGTGCAGTGGCCATTGGAAAGATTACTCACCGCCAGCGTATATCGAGTTAAACAGCAGCGCTTGTACAGTCTTGCCAGTGGCGACATAGGTGTGGAGGTGCCACTGGGGAGCGGTTGCCATTAGACAGACACACTCGGGTGACATTTGGGCCAGAAAGTGTGGATCTTGAACGCCCAGGGATTTGTTCACCGTGAAAAAGTAGTGGTAAATGGCGGTGGGAATGTAGCTGCTAACGTATCGCTCCTTGCGAGTCCGAGGACTAATATCAGCATTATTCCTACGAGTGGACGTATGATACCTGTCTCTATGTCTTTCTTCTCAAAGATATATTGTTCATTGTCAAGTAACCAGCAAACCATACCCTTCTTCTTTGGAGCCTCCATCTGGAAGAGTTGGTAAATCTCCTGGAGTTTTATGCCAATCAGTGAGACAGCAGTGCTTGGTACAGAATAGTGAAATCCTCAGATCTGTGGCTGGTGGTTAACATTGGTACCACAGAAAGTCTAGGGGACTTGCACAGGCCATGTGTTCTAGCGCCGGTTGTTGGGGGACACTGTCATCAAATTTGCACACTCCACGGGCCGTTATCCAGCCAGAGGCAGCCATCTCATGTACATCTTCCGGGAAGGGGTTATCAAACAATGTCTTCCACCGGATCATTATGGAAGCTTGTTCTGCAACTTTTCTAACCTGTGGATCCTTGAAATGGTTGATACCTCTCGACTTCTCTCCTCATTTAGTGTTCCTGGCCTCCTGAGGTTTGGAATCAGTATCAGCCGCAGCACGTTTCTGATGGAAACTTCGAGGGCTTGAATGGAAGATCACGGGCATCAAGGCCCTTTCGCTAGAATTATTGCTTTGCAGGGAACCAGCAGGACCAGATGCTGCCATTGACAGGGAATTATCCACCGACGGCAATGATGAAGAGAAGACTGACGAGCATCTTATGTGTGCTTTCGGTAAGGTTTGCTTTGGTGGGTTTTGAGCAGTGGTCAACAAGCGTCCGGTGGCTGCTTTTGACTTTGAACGTTTTGGAGTAGGAGTGACTGAGTCCTGGACACGTTTGTCATCCGGATCCTCGAAATCGTCCTGTACATCTGAGAGTTGGTCATCTGTGAGTCCGACATCTGGTGGATTCTATCCCACATCAGCATTGCACCCAGGCCACAGGGTATAAGCTTACCAGCGGCCGAGATAAGGACTTGGACTAAGTTCGTGTGGTTTCAGTATACTTATCTTCGCTTCTAGAAGAAGTGATTTCTTCCACTTCTTCCCTATTTTCCTTTTCCTTGAGCAGTCTCGTCGATTGGCTGGTAGCATTGGATTTGGCCACACCACTGCTCCTGAGTCTCGGAGTGTTTCTTCTTGCCATTTTGAAGCTAATGGATCAGGTGTATTGAAAGAATAGCAACTGAGGTAGGATGAGGAAGAGAGAGTGTCCTGCGGAGTACACTCGTCATAGTATATGTGTCTAGTTGGGGTCTGGATCTTCCACATATGTCAGTGATTTTCCATTAAATTCTGCTAGACTAAAATTTTGATCCAGATCTCTATAACCGAAATTCTAATCTGGGTAACTTTGTTCCAGCAGAATGAAGATCCTGATCTAGGTCTCTATTACCGAAAATCTACTAGGCGACCTATTAGATCTCCATAGGTTTGATTCCGCTGGACGAAGACTTTGATCCAGATCTCTGTAACATTGTTCCCGCTGGACGAAGACTGTGATCCAGATCTCCATAACCTACATCCAGCTAGGTGAACACTTAGATCTCCATGACTTTGTTCCCGCTGGATGAAGACTCTGATACATATCTCTGTAACTTTGTTTCCGTTGGATGAAGACTATGATCCAGATCTCCATAACCTAAATCCCACTATGCAAACATTAAGATCTACATTAGTTTGTTTCTGCTGGACGAAGATTGTGATTAAGATCTTGGTAACTTTGTTCTCACTAGAAGGAGACTTTGATCTATATCTCCATTATGTAAATTACGCTAGACGTGCTTGATGTAGATTTCCATACTCTTATTTCCCCCGGATGAGCCTCACAGGCCACTGGTAGTAATGCACAAACCATTGGAAAGCAATAGGATACGATTGATACGGAAGAGATACGATATACAGGTAGCGTAAGGAAATCCACCTGACGATATCCAAATGACAATAAACAAGTAAACAAAATCACACTGTCAACAGAATACCATTCAAATAACAGGTAAACAGCCCCAAGATTTGTGGCCGGCAGCAAAACCAAACAAAAACCCACCAAATACCTTCCAAATGTCATGAACTGTGGCCCTTGATACATGACCAGCGGAAAACCAAACAAAAGCCCGCGGAATACCATCCAATAATAATAACCCCAAAGATACATCAACCAATTCAAAAACCCAGTCTATACCACTAGCCAGAGAAGGTTCATCAACCAGGGGAACACTGTTGAATGTAGTCAGCAAAGGATCCACCTAACTGAGACCAGAAGCCTACCTCCATCGGCTTCAGACACAGCCTGTGGCAACACAAGGAGGACCGGATTCGGGATATATTCATCCCAGGTCAGTTTGAGCCATGTTGAGACATCCTTGTCCCGCTCAATAAATACCATTTTTTCCTGAGGCATGGACCGTGGAAGCCCACTCGACCTATATATTAGGCTGATGTACCTCGCACCAGGCCAGCCCAATGGACTCATGTCCTGCAACTACCGCCCAGGAATAGTCCCATGTGACCACGGAGATCCAGAATCCGGATACTATCTTCGTCATCATTGTGGTATCTGACACAGTTGGCGACATGAATCACACCTTGGTGCCAGATCGGCCAACTTTGTGACACCCATTTTGCCGGTTGGTTGTGATCATCCAAACCCTGCAACCCGCCACCAGACAATCCACCGAGAGTGTGTCCCACGGGAGCAGGGTAAACGGGCACAGAACAAACTGGAAGAGGGCAAACCGGAGGACTTGCAATGACTGGAGGGCGAACCAGGGGAGTGGGATTGGCAGCGGGAGTAAGATCGGCTGCTGGAGTAGGATCGACCGCAGCAGTGCGAATAGAAGAGTCAGGAGTTAAGGGTTCCGGTTGTCCAGAGGGTCCCGGTTGTCCAGACGGTCCAGAGGTCGTTGGTTCCTTACGGGTTGGCCCATGGGTGTCATTGGTCCTCTTTCTTTTGTGCTGGCTGTTTTTGGCCCACTCCTCCATGATGTGCATCAGTGCCCACTAGCCAGCATCCTGCCTGCACTGACCATCTGAACCTTCACTACTTCTTTGTTTGGCTTGACACTTCCACGCACCACAGAACCGGGCACATATGGCAAATCCAAAGACAACCTCGTCAGTAGCCATCTAGAAGTCTGCTAACTGCAAGGGATTCTGCTTTGTCCTTCCAACTTTCCAGTATTCCAGCACTCGAAATCGGTCCTCTGTGTGCCTCTGGACTGCATCTCATTGCGTTGTCACATCTGCAGACAGCCTCCGGACTATGAGCCAAAACGATGTGACTTTCATGGTTGGAAGTGTGTGTTGTGTTGTTGTCTAGACGGTTAGTTTCATTACATTGGCTAGATTCCGGATATATGACTTACGAGTTCTGTTGCCAACTCTTTTCGAGAGCGCATGGGGAACCCCTCGAGGGCTCTGGAGTTATTGTCCTCGCATGGATTGTCGTCGTCTTCGCCGTAGTGATCTGGCTGAACAGATTCGTTTCTTTTAAGTATGCTGCCTCCATTGTCTTGCCTGCTGCCCGTCGAATTGCCAATGCCATCATCTTCATCTTCATCATCGGAATGATTGCGGTTGTGAAGCACCATTTCCTGTTCTGTATTTTCCACCCACCGGTGAGGCAGTGTCTCCACTGCCCACCAGACGAGATTCTCTCCACACCTAAGTGAGACCATGTCACTGACGTCTTCCCAAGTAGCTGCTCTAGAGTAGATCTTGGCTACCGAGTCAAGTCGAGGGCTATGTTGTGTTAACATATACAGGGCCTTGGTCATGTCTTCACGGAACAGTTTCGTGTCCTCGGCGGTGGTGACAATTCAGAGGGCCCTGGTGTTGTATGACATTCCATAAATGTACTGTCAGCAGGTCTTCCACAATTCTTCGTCGACTGCGAGGATGGCTTCTGCCGTATCTGGCAGCATGTTATACAGATCGTCTCATCTGAGAGACCGGTATTCCTATATGGCAGTTAGGTATATTCCTTTCGATGCCCAATAATACTTACTACGTTACCATCCACTGCCTTCCGGCTGACATAGGGCATATAATGATCCTCCTAATCCTTGTCATCCTCGTCCTTGTCATTCTTGTCCTCGTCTGGCTCCACCACCGGCTGTTTGTCGTCCGGCTGCTGCTCCGACTCCGGCTCTTGCTCCTTGGTGCTCTTGCTATCATCAGAGATGGTAATTGCCATCGTCACTTTTGGCATCTGGGCATAGATCAAGCCACCAGTTTTGACCTTGTCCAACCCCGGCTTGCCCTTTCCAGACCTGCCAGTGTCTTTATTCTCGTGGTCCTTCTTTGACTGATGGCCTCCAGGGTGCTTGGGGTTCCGTTGCTTGGGATTATCAGACAGTGATGCGATGGTATATAGGCTGTAGCAAAGTAACCTGCCTTGGTAACCCCTGTTCTGGTTGGGACCATAATTCAGTGGCGAGTATGATCACTTAGACAGGGTGGGATCAATACCAATGGAGTTAGAGGTCGGAGGTTCGGGTGTCGAATTGGTCTGGATGTGGTAGAATTGGTGCCGTTGCAATGTCAGTGATCTGGGGTGTGAATGTGGAGAGTGTGGAGTGTAAGGAGGATGGAGGAAATGGGTTCGATGGCAAGAGATAGTCTCTATATATACCACTTATCAGCTGCGACCATGTGCATATGGATAGTACACTCAATCTAGGAGAATTTCCTATGAACTTCCCAAGTTCCGTTGGTATACCAATTCTATATCGCCCGTGGAACAATGAGACCTGCTGGAACTGGCATCTCTGAAGGATATGTTGATATGGAGAGCCAATTCATTGATTTCCATGCTTCAAGTAGATCAGAGAAGGCAATTGGTGATCCTTGGGACTTGCGATAGTTGATGGCGGTCAACATCCTTCAGACCAAGAGAAAGTTGAGAACTAGGTGACATCAGCCTGCGGCGCACGTGCACCCACACCCAGATTTGCCACTGGTATCCATAGCGAACCAAGGCAAGCCATCGGGATTCTCCGCCTGTTAGACCTATTTGATCCACCGGGCTCAAGTCTGTCGTAAAACTTTATGTGCATTGTTAAACTTTACATGCATCGTCAAACTTTATATGCAGCGTCAAACTTGATATAAACACGGGATAAAATGATCGACAAGATGGCTCTTCTTTGTTGAAGCATTCCATTATTCAATGGACTCTCTGGCCTTCTGGCACATCTTGAGCGGTCTTTCTATAACTACTTCATCAAACATACCACCATTGACCCATTCCTCGGCATTCTTTGTGCAGGAACAGGTGACTTGGTAAGTGAATTCACTCAACAGACTGCAAACACCCTCTAACCATTTCGCAGACCTCGAGCCATGCCACCAGCAGGCAGACCACGGACAAGCGCCCTGGAAGCACCCGAATGCCCATATCCTGGTTGCATGAGAATGTTTGTCCGGTGGGGAAACCTTCAACACCATCTGCGAATCAACCATCAGGGTCGGCCGCCGCCACCGGCCAGCCATCGACACGGCCACCTGCCGCATTGACAACTGTACTCACCACATCACTAGAGTCCTACAGAAACCCACGAACCCGAGGGCAGTATCCCAGCCCCTGCACTCGACGAAATTCCAGAGGAATCCGACTCCGAAGACAATGGCCTCTGCCGAGGCTTCCGGCAACCCCAATGTACAGCCCAGGCATCCGATACGGAGGAGGCTAACCCCAAAGAAACTACGATGGACGAGGAAAATCCGGAAATTAAGGTATATCCGATGGCTGGGAGGACCTTCCGTGACGATCCCGATTGCAATGCGTTCCGAGATTTCGTCAAATACCCGTGGCATCCTGTTGATCGTGCCGAAGAATTCAAAAAGGTGATCAGCTTCGTCGAAGCGCACTATCCCGAGTCACAAACTGATCGCCACATCAATGAATGCGGATGCAAAATTTCCGCGCACATTTCCTACACTTCCAGATGGACAATGTACTATCAAATCTACAATATGGGTAACCAGGTACCGAAATGGAGAGAAGTCTCCATCTCCACACCACACGGTTGGAGGTTTTCTATTTTTGAAACCCGGTAGAATGTGCGTGGTACCTCCTTCGCCAACACCTATATAAAGACTACATATTTCATGGACCAACCTGGACCACAGACACAGAGGGTTATCGTGTGTATTCCAAGATGAATTCGGCAAACTAGTAGTAGGAGATGCAGGATTGACTTCCTCCGGGGGCAACAATTGTTCCACTGATCTGCGGATTGCATGAGACGCAGCTCACGGACTTCTCTGGCGAGAAGACAGCCTGACCGATCTATCTGACTATTGGGAATATCCATTCCTCTATATGGAACAAATAGAGCTACCTTGCGCAAATTGTGCTAGAGTTTCTCCCGGTGCCGCCCAAATTCCAACGGAATTCCTCATCTGATGACCAAGCCCAGAGAGATATAAACAAGCAGGTGATGTGTGATATCGCCAAGATTGTGTTGGAGCTGGTCACGCGATGCCCTGAGGCAGAAGACATCAATTCCGGTGCTCTGTGGCCATGTTCCGATGGCGAACTGTGCCGTTGCTGGCCAATTCCCACGTCTTGGTTAGCGGATCACATGGAGCATGTCAACATTATGGGCGTCAAGTACAATGCTTGCCCTAAGTGTGAAACTCCGAAGGACAAACTGGGGTCACATATTCTTCCGCCGGACTTGGAATCCCACCAGCGAAAGTCAACTTTCCTACAGCAGAAATATTGGTAGTACCAGAATACCAAAACTGCTAGCGACCATCAGGCTATAAAGATAACCGAGGACTGGTTCGATCTCCATCAGTGCGAGGCCGGTTGTGTGTACCTTTTGGGATCTTCCGCATGTCGAAGCCTAAGACCTCCACCGGCCTGATATGCTCCAGAACATATACATCGGAATGTTTGATCACCTGATGACCTGGATCGAGAGCTATCTACAATGCCACGGAACAGCTGCGGTATTTGATGTGATCTGTGCTGGCATTCCTCCATACCCTAATTTCTATTACTGTGGCAAAGCTTACCTGCCAATTTCTCAGTGGAGTGGTAACGTAATACAAAATTTCGGTCAAATCATCTATCCAGCATTGGCAGCAGCATTGCACAACCCACGGCCCTGTCACTGAGCAGTCTGCCGGAGAGCATTGACCTGCATTCGGTCACTGGTCTACTGGAGTCCTGTGGTACAATACAGAACCCACACCACTGAGACTGTCCACTATCTAGCTGACTATTTAGATGGATTCCATGCAACTAAGGATGCTTTTACCACCTACCGGACGTCAAAGGCCACAGACAGCATCGCCCATGCACACATGAAGGACCTAAAGATGCAACACGAGGCCAAACCTGCCATCGCGGATGAAGAACGGGCCAAATGTAGAGAAGGTCTTTCCCACACTGAAAAGGAACACCAAAAGGCAGAGGTCAAAATGCACCTACAGGAAGTCTACAATTCAACAGTACACGATTGTACCAGCTTCAACTTCATAAAAATTTACATCATGGTGCATTATGAGGAATCAGTTCAGCGCTTTGGACACTTAGTCAAAGACAGCACCAAAACGCAGGAAATTAATCATTCAAAGTTGTGTATGGGCTCTTATCACCGGTCAAATCGCAACTTTCAGTACGAATCGCAGATTCTGAACGACTTATTGTGCATCCATATCCTCCGGTAGGGGTGCCTCCACCTCTGCCAACTGCCTAAGGAAGGCACCTGGACCCCCGAAATGCAAGACCCACTTCAGTTATATCGACCAAAGGATCCAATCGTTGTGAACACATGCAACCATAAGCAAGTGCCGATGGCGGAAGATTTACCCCTCCACTTCCGCAAGGATAAGGGAATTATCCAAGTCCGTTGGCTGCGAACCCCCAGTTGAAGGGGCTTCTTTGTCAAGAACGAGCGTCTTCCAATATACAACTTTCCACTCGTAGAATACATATACTGCTACCATAGATACGACCTTAATATACCCACCGCTAATAGGAGGAGCATGGATAGGATGCGTTCCACCAAATTAACCCTACGCGATGTTTGGGTGGCCAACTTCCAGTTCTTTGGCGGTTGTGATTCCACTACCCACAAGTTGCACTGCACGGACAACCAATTGTTTCGAAATGCTGATCCTCGGAACGACTTTGCCCGCTTCCGGGTTGACGAGCTGCTGAAGCTTGTCAGGATTCAACGGCTACAGGATGGCCTATGGGAGAGATGCATTGCTCTTTTGTGGTAGCTCCAGCTTGAAAGCTAAGGCATTTGTCTGCCTTCCAATGGGCTGCTTAGAGTCTCCGACAGAGTTTTCCGTTGGAACCAGGCCGATCTTGTCATAGTTAATATCAAGTGCGTATGGGCGGCCGCATACCTAATTCGCATCCCCAGTATCAGATACTTCTATGTCAATAATACTATCGACCCAGTCATATTCTATTGTTTCTGGCCCAAACCCCCAGAAGCTGTAGGAGTCATGCACACTGATGGCGATGCCGCTTGGCCAGAGGAATACCGCACAAACCGAAATGCTAGTGTCGACAAGGACGAAGAGAACGACAATGTGGAGGAGGTCGAGGAGGAGGATGACGATGAAAGGTAGGAGCAGGTACTATCTCCACTGGGCATCAGGAGTCCTATAGCTCTGACCTTCCCACGTTTCATGGCTTGATCTGTATAAATCCTGCCAGAGGTAACAGCCCTCTGACTCATCCACGAACCATAGCTCGATATGTAGAAATACTTGACAAGAGGCATCAGTCATGGCTCTCCCGCAATCCATAGCATGATTGGTAGAAAATCCCTGCCTAGAGCCATCAGTCCTGGCTCTCGCCAGATCAACAGCTCGATATGTAGAAAATACTTGACCAGTGGCATTATTCCTCCAGCTCTCCCATGTTCCATAGCATTACATGTCAAGAAAAACTGGCCCCAGGCATCACGCCTCTGGCTCTCCCACGTCTCATAGAATCTAGGGCAATTTCGAGTCATCATGTACAATTGATATAATACTGTCCGCATCCACTCTCAAGTCCATAGGACTTCATAGTGCGACGCATCAAATATACTATGCATTACTGGCCCACAGACAGCTTGTCTATGATTTAAGAGTCACGTATGGTCATTTTTCCCGGTGATAGTCGATGAAACAGCTTTGGCCATCCTGAAGTGGCAAGGAAGTTGAGGAATTTCAAAAGTAAGTTCACAGAGGAAATTCAGATTTGACATTCAGATTACTCCATATCGAGTGAAATGACAGACAAAACGTTCAAAACTGGCAGCTAAGGACTTTGAAACTTCCCAATTTCACCAAGATACATGGAATTGGTACCTTATGTTAGGACTTGTGTTGGCGCATAATTCTTCGAATGGTATATCAAAACTTGAGCTACAACGATCATGTCAAGCATTACATTGAGATGTAGTGCTCCTGTCTGCCACGACCATTAGCAATATTTGCCGGAGGAAGAATGCGCTGACCGTGGATACAATTTAGAAACAATCGCTGTCATGAAATAAAGTTAGTTTAGCTTTGGACTGATGGACATCAACGAACAATCTCGCCATAACGTTGGTCATTGCATGCTATATGGATCATAATTGGGCACTGCATGAAGTGTAAATCGCTTTCGACGAGGTTGATCACCTGTTCTTTTCTGGGTTCGTAAGCTAATGAAGGATGCTATGCCACGGACTAACATTCTGGAGCAAGGATAGAAGTGCATTTGAAGGACATGCTTGATCGTTTTCAGCTTACCGATGGCCGTGTGCATGGAATTGTGACTGATAATGCTTCTTCAAACTACTTGATGACATGTGAGCTGCAATCAACACTTGAGCACTCCGGAATCGAGTGGCCTGCATTTAGGAACCACATTACATGCATGGCGCATGTCATACTGCTGGCTATAGGTGCATTCCTAAGCAGTCTGAGTGTAAAGGGCTGTACCAAGTCTTGGGAAACTCATGAGTGCGATCAGCAATTTGGAGAGAATGAAAGCATACACATTGGGAAGAGTTAAAGACTTCGAAAAGAGGGCAATGCTAGAATCAATAAGGTGTTGGCCTTGTGACCAGGTTTAGCAAAGATAATTGAGAAAGTACATATTTCAAGATATTTTGAAAGTCCTGAAACTGACCTTTATATAGCAGAGAATGCTTGCTGTATAGATTACACTGACACCTGGTTGTCCAAACGAGTTCAGTGAGTGTCAACAAGCGAAATTCCGCATCACAGTGCAACCAATTATGGATGTAAAGACACATTGGAACTTGACACAGGCATTGCGTGAGCGAGCCTACCGATTACGAGACTTCACCTGCGAATCGCTCCAAAACCCAAAACACACTGATTACTGGCCACTCTTCACAACACATGATGAATGGACCACTGTCAAGTACATCATGGAAGTTTTGAGTTAATTCTGATATTGGACCCTGTGGATGATGAAGAGGCACACAGTCACATTGCATTACGTCATCACAGTCTACAATGACATGTTCGATCAAATGGATGTCGTTATGTGAGCTTTGGCTAAGAAGAAGCCTCACTGGAAGGAAGACTTGTTGTTCGACGTGAAGTTAGTTCGCTAGAATCTGTCGCAATATTAAGCTGAAGTGACTCCATCAATGGGTATGCTTCCCATTTCCGCACAGATCCTTGATCCCTTCCAGAGAGTGCCATCGTATAGAAACTGGGGGAATGGAATGGATATTAATCCTGAGGACGAGACATCCTTTACTACCCAATACCAAGAGGCGTTTCTGAACTATGTGGCGAATGAATACTATGCCAAACATAGACATGTGCCGGTCAATATACCTGAAAGCGAACGGAGCAGCGTTCTTGTCACCTCTGGAATTGCTTCAGAATCCGGTCAATCATCCTTTGATCCAAATGATTTGACCATCAATAGTAAAGGATATTTAACACCTAACAATGTGGCTGAAACGACACTCAGACGCAGCAATCGTGCAGCATGCTTATTGACTGCCGCCTGGCTCCATTTGCATTCACCACCTGAACCACCAAAGCACTGCATGCAATCAATCCAAATATCAATGATTACTACTCCAACCCAAAAGAGATGAGGAGTACATTTTGAATACCGGACATAACCAGCTGGTGGCGCGAACAGGAGGAAATGCACTCAAAGTACGCTAATCTCCCCAACATGGCGCGCAACACATTCTCGATCATACCACATGGTATCGGAGTGGAGGCCAGTTTTTCCCTTTGCCGAGATGTTATCGGCTGGAGGCAGTCAAAAACCACTGGGGAGACTCTTCGCATAAAACTTGTTGTAATATAGTTTGCTTAAGCCAAAATCTGTATTCTGGCAGGTGATGACCCAGCATTGGATACGATAAACACAGATCATAACTTGGAAATGAAGAAAGAGGCTGAGGAATGGAAATTGCACAGAACGGCCAAGGTCCACGACTCTTTGGAGATGTGGCTGGTCAGCCAAAACCTATGCACTTCACAGAAGCAATCTTGCGCTCGAAACAAGCAGATGACTGCTACAGAATGCATTTTGGATAAGGAAGAGATCGGCAAAGCATCCTGGTAACTCTTTTAACATGATAATGCGGCCGCATTTCAATTGTCAGAAATATCTCCTTTGCCACCAGCTATGTCTGCAAAGGACCTCCCAGGAGGACAAACTCAAATATTAAATATCCGCCGAATCAGAACAATCAATCGTCATCCAGTCGAAAGTGATGAGGATAGTGTAATTGAATTCATTTCAGACACTGAAAATGGGCTTGACTGGAATGGCGACTTGAATAATCCAAATCACAGCGAAGACAATTGTGCGTCAAACATTGATTTTTAGTTAGAACAAGAGAATGGCATCGAGGATCCGGAAGGCCCAGAGCAGCGTGATGTGATCGCTGCACCAAATGTTTCTGTATTGATTCGGCCGACATGGAAGTCAACGAGGCAGGCTGAAAATGTGTTGGTGACGGTCAATGCAATAGAAACAAGGAGGAATAAGGGAGTAAAGAAAAAGTAGGACAGAATGCATCAATGTTTGACCAGGTTTATGTAGCTTGACTGAGAGTTTCAGTTAGAAATATATTATGGGCAAATTGTGAGCAGTAGTTTGTAATTATCGGTTGGTAAACGGATGTATAGCAGGTGCAATGAATCTTGTGGCATGATATATAAATTTTAGTCCTGTGAGAGCAAACAGTGCAACAATGTTACTGCACTTGGCCTTGCCACAGGGCCAAGTCTCAATCTGGCGGAAATGGTACCAATAAGTACAAATCATGATGAAAACAGTTATCGATGGCATCAGATATTACATGGACAATACATTAAAATAAGCGTCAATGGAGGGTCAATGATATGTGGTCTTGGAAGTGTGGTAATTCAACAGTGATATGGTTGCTGTTATGCGTAACGGACGTATTGGCAGCTTCTTTAGGCATTCTAGACAGCAACATGGTCACCACCCCATTCTGGGAATGAGCATCAACTGAGTGTCAACCATTTTTAGCTTTGCATGTTGGGTAATGTATGTTCCGATTGGTTGCAGACATCCATTTATAAGATATTGGCAGCCTTTACTGGCAAAAACAACACCAACATGCTCGTTGCCACATCCTGAAAATGAGCATCAACGGAGGGTCAACAGTTCTAAGTCCTGCATATTTTTTAATCAAGGCATCGCGTGGATCTTTGCGCTCATAACGGAATTATTTACCACCATGATAGGCAAAACTACACTATATCAAAGGTAAACATGGATTCCAAATGTATCGATATTGCAAACTGCAAAACATGCAAAAACGTATTATTGGTTTTTGAAAATGCGCTTTTGATAAGATAGTATTAACAAACTGCAAAAACAAGAGGCATATATGAATGTATACATGGACCTGCTGGGCAACCTGCTGACAACCCGCCCAATTCAGTCAGGTTGGGAGTTTACCATCGAACCGTACCCGAGCTGACTGTCCAGCTTTATTGACAACCAGGACCACTAAATTGTGAACTGTTCAGTTTGGACCCAGACCTGGACCCGAAGTGACAGTCTGAAACCATTGCTAATGCTGAATCTCAATGGGGTCGCAGTGATAGTCATTAAGACCGTGATTAACTTGTCACCAGGATTTCAGTGGCTCAAGCAGGAAATTCAAATTGCGTGTTGCGGCTGTCAATCAGCATGCAGCATGGTCACTTCATTCAGATGTCATTTGGGCCACATTTTTGAGCATTTAGTATTGTTCATCATTACTGGACAAATCATATTGATCGGAGCAACATTGACGAGATCCAGAAACCATTGAGGAGAGGATGAGATATTTGCTCCATACTCTTCCATATTTAATCACACTCACATGACCATGTTTGGCAAAGTACTCTTGGTCCATATACTGTAGTAATCACCTCTGTTATTGAGTAGTATATGAGGTTTTATTATTAGGAATAATATCCATTCCCTCATGCCGCTTCCTACTGTTAGCAACGGTCCAAATCTGCTACACCAGTTCAGGGTTTCAGTAACAACCAGAACTGTACGAATTTGATGGGTCTTACCACATGAAAAACCCAGACAGTAGGTTTTGAGTCCATTTCGACCTGAAAACCGAGCAATTTCATGCCTGGCAATTTTGTTCCAATTGGGTTTCTGAGTCCTAATCGTACTGCGACATCATCTCTACCTTGATTATCCAGTGTTACGAGCTATTTTATCTGCCGGTCTCTGATGTTGGATCTGTGCAATATTTGTTAAGTATCTGTTGAAAATTTGTAGTTTGCACATAATATTGAGTGTTACTTCATAGTGACTCAATGAGTATTGATCAGAGTGCAAATTGAAGTCGAGTGGGTAAAGGAGCTCACCAAACTGCATCTTAAATGTATACACCATTTCTTGATATGATAAGAACTTGAAAACTTAATTGGAGCCGAAATTATATAAACCCGGAAATAGAACTGCAGTGCAGCCAAACCTCACCAACAATAGCAGTCTTCAGTCAGGCCTGAGTACCAACCTGGTCCTAGTGACCCGATTCAGTTACTGTGGCAGTTCTAAACCCGGACTGTGGTCTCACTTTCAGTTCCAACCCATACCAAAGCCTGGTAACCTAAATCAGTTGGTAACACTACTGCTTCCTAATAAATCACAACTTCCGGACAGTATCAATGACTTGTGCTGCAATGAGAAGCATACCCGTCATTGGAGTAACTCCACCCTACCAATTGGACAGCTTTAGTCGCATAAACCTCACAGTGAATGATAAGTCTTCCTTCCATTGGGTGATCTTTTGAGCTAAAGCTTGCATAATACCATTCATATGATTGAACATGTCATTGTAGTGGGTAATAACATGATGCAGAGTAGCTGTATGCCATGTCGACATCAATAGGGTGCAGTATAGGAATTTCCCCAAATCTTTGCTTGATGTAGATGACAATTGTCTATTCATTGTGTGTTGTGAAGAGTGGCCAGTACTAACAACATTAAGATGATTAGGCTACTTGTGGGTGAATTCTCGTAATTGGTACACTCACTCAAGTAACTCTGATGGCGAATTCCACCATGATGTCATATCCATAATATATTTTACTGTGATTCGTACTTGGCTTATTGAAAGTCAATGAAGTCATTTTGACAACCCAGTGTGAGCATTACAAATAGTGTTAGCAACGGTTCCAAGTTCCCCAACTGCGGTCTTGGTTGGAATCAGAACCGAGATGGCTATCTGGGTAAAGAACTGCCCTGCAAGCGATTCAGGTGACTGTTGCAGGGATGTTACCCAGAGTGGACCGTGAATGTGAGGTTTTTGGGCAGGTTGCAGTGGACTACAGTTCGATTGTGCGGTTGCTACCGGTTTGGCTCAAATGAGGGTTTTAAATTGTTTATGTTTAATCACATTGCATATTTGTAAAACACACAGCATTAGGAGCTCTTTCACAGTGTTGGTTCTAATATAAACTCTACTCAATATTCATTGAGTTGGTATGAAATAAAACTCGAAATCATGTGCAAATTGCTGGTTTTCAACAGTGACTACACAATTCTTACTCAGATTTACATTCAGAGACCTGCAGGTGAAAGATCTTCTGAGATTGCATAGTTCACGTATAGTTCGTGTTGCGATACAATGATAACCAAACAACTTAATTGCAGCAAACAAGCTGGAAATGCATGGGCCAGGTGTTCAGCTGAAACCTGGCACAAAACCAATGGTGGGGGTATTGCATGTGGTACAACCCATTGCAACAGTTTAGATCCGGTTCCAAACCAAACCTTGAACAATTCTAGCAGATTGGAACCATTGCGAAAACTAAATATCAATACAGCAAGCATTCGCTGCTACATGATGGTCAGTTTCAAATCTTTTAAAATTCCTTGAATATGTACTTTCTCAATTGTCTTTGCAAAACCTGGTCTCATTGCTGACACCTTGTCGATTCTAGCATTTCTCGCTTTATAAAGTCTCTCACTCATCCCAATATCTATGCTTTCAATCTCTCTAATTTGCAGATCGAGCTCAGGGGATTCCGAAGACTTGGTGTAGCCTTTTACACTGAGACTGCTTATCAATACATCTACAGTATCCTGAATGACCTGCGGCATGCAAGGTATGTTGATTCTCAATGCCAGCCACCTCCATTCGGATGATCTAAAGAGTCAATTGTATTTCCCATGTCATTGAATAGCTACAGGATGCATCGTTAGTTGTAATTCCAAGTAAACAGCCATCGGTATGCTCAAAACAATCAATATCATCTGTTACATGTACACCAACCCTTGCTTCAGTATGTTGATCTTTAACTCATCATCTTTAATTAGCTGTCAAAAAAAGAAAACAATAAGCTGTCAACCTCATTGAAAGTGAGTTGTGCTTCTCACAATGCCCAGTTTTGATTCACAAAGCAATCTATATCAGACATAATGGCTAATGGGTTTGTTGATATCCACCTATCCAGTACTTGAGTATCAAACTTTCTTGATGGTAATTGCTGTTTCATTGCATCTACTTTCAGTGAGTATTCCCTCCGGCAAATATCTCTAAAGGTGTTGCTGGGCTGTACCCTCAGCTCACTTCACAATGCATTATATGATGGTCATAGCTGGAGGTTTGATATAGTATTCCAAGAAATACAAGCTGAAATGAATCCTAACATGAGGTAGTGATTCCAGATGTCTTGGTGAAATTCAGCATTTACAATGACCTCAGCTGCCAGTTTGCAGAATTTTGTCTGGCAATTGAGAAAATATAGATGAAGCCAAAATATTGAATATGAATTTCCTTTGCAAACTTACTATTGTAATTCCTTGACTTCCTTGTCTCTTCAGTATTGTCAAAGCTGTTTCATTGACCATAGAACCAGTCAATTCAGTACCTTCCAACTAAGTTAATTGGTTTAACTTTGCGTTGTAGACTGTTGCCAGCTACTGTTTCCCCATCAAGCTGATCCCGTGTTCTGATGGATTGCAAACACCTTGATGACAAATGATACATTCAATGCCAGGGTGGCGGGTCTCCTCAATTCCGTAGTGGAAATAGAAATGCCTTGGAGGCGTATTTCTAGAATAATTCCAATCAATTGAAACTTTTGAGCCCACATATAGAATCCCACCAAGCATGAAATCTGATTTGGAAGGTAAGGTGACTCAAATCGCGAATAAAGACTCGACCATTTTTGGAAGATGTTCTAATCTTGACCATGAAGGTATTGAAAGATTTTGAATGAGACATGGCAATAGGAATTGAAAGCAGTGTACCTTGTCTTGAAAGACAGTCAAAAGTTACATTATAGTTAAGCAGAATGGTGGTTCTTAAATACTGACTCTTGAGCTATGAGCAAGATAAAAGTAAGACCTGTGACACATTGCATGGATATTTGTACAATTGTATACATAGAAATATTGACAGGAATGACCGTCAAAAACATAATTGGGAAACAATCCAATGCAATTCGTTCCTGTGTAGATTACTGAGCCCCCACAAAAGATGTTGATGCTTCGTGGACAATGATTTTTTGGAGTAGGTCATGATATCTTCAGATGAATGTTTCTCATCAAGACAGCCAATACTTTGATTATGAGTTTACACCGTTGCAAAGCTCTTTGGATATCCAAGATGCAAGACAAAATGTCTTTGATGCTCTGTTGATACCCATATTGAGAAGGTGGTAGCGATATCAATACTACCGTTTTTGCCTGGAAAGGTAGCCAATACAGTAATTATGGGTTACTGTCTTTGTTACACTCTTTGATTATCCAAAATGCAGGTCCAAAAATGATTAATCCTCCATTGATGCTTATTTCTGGAATGGGGCAATGTGCTGATCGCTTTCCAATTTACCTATATAGATGGCCAATGCTTCCACTTTGGAATGATGTGACTATGCAGCCCTTTGGTTACCAAAAGGGTAGACCAAAAATCATTAACACTTCGTTGATGCTCACATCAATGCCATACTTAATGTCATTGGATGCTCAACAATGGTATGCAAAAATGCATATAGTCATTATCGGTAGCCAGTATATTGTGTCTATGTAAAATCATTTTCATCCAAATGCTTTAAGGCTTCTCAATTTATGTTCCACCATGATACATCTTATCTGACCTTTATATGATGTTGGCCGATCAAATTGCAGTGCTGTGGGCTTGCAATCTGTCGCGTATAGATCCATCTACTACTTTGTATTGTATATAGCTGGACTTCCTTACATTTCCTCATTCAGCTCCTTCATCTTGATTTCCATAACCTACCACAAGCAATTTTCAGATTCTGAACCATGTGCAGCAGATCTGAGCGGAGAGTTATACAGTCAGATGCATGGATCAATGCAACATGCCAGTTGTCATTCATCTTGAATCGCATTGCACATTGGTCGCTTCTGCTGGGACTTATAATCAATCACTAACTTAAATTTTGTCACTAAATTTCATCTCCCATGTAGTTCTTACTATCTTACTTAAAAGTGCCAGGCTAGACGATATCAAGTTTGTTGGTTGTCTATCAACTTGATTGAGAGTCTAGATCTTTCACATGGCCCGCACAACTTTTGCACATACACAGACACATTATGATGTCAAACAATTTTGTCACTGAAATCATGCATAAGCAGACATGCAGCAAAATTGGTACATGAACTGCTTTTCAAAGAGATACATCCTCACAAATGACAATTTGTCTATCTGTTTCCCCAGCAATGCAAGAGCCATCACCATTTTGTCGTCTGAATCTGATTTATATATGGTAATTAGCTGGGAGGGTTATATGCAGCGGTAAATACTTACAGCTTGAACAGACATCCATTTGTTAATCAGTGAAGAAATGGGTACCGCATCAGGTGGGAGAGATCCTGTGCATTTGTAACACTGTTGCTTCCTGGAACCACTCTACATCTGACTACTTCTTGGTTGAGATGTCCCTCACGGCATTTGCGATTGTACAGGGATGGTATCATGGGTTTCAATACACTCTGCAAATATTGTCATTGCAGATGTAGCTGTACATTTTTTTGTTTCTGCCTGAATGACCACCGGAATGAGCGATTGTGCGGTGGTGTACGTGTCATCACTCTCACGGAGGTAATTGGGCATGTCCCCCCATCCCGGTCAGGTCATTTCGCCAAGTTTCATCTCCGTTTGTCGTAAACTCACCATGCTCTGCCTTACTGTTTGGAGATATCACCCATCCTCCAGCAGGGTTGGTCATTGTCGCTGAGCGTGCCATACGCTGTATCATCTTCTTCATCTTCCCCGCATTCCCCATCCTCATTATCATTGGACCTTGGAAGCTCACTGTAACCATCACTCATGGCGTTCAACATCTTCTCAAATGCGTTTTCGGGGTGTCAGGTTGTTAATCCTGCCTCTTGAGTATATCGACTATCTTCATGCTGTTGCTTAATTGCTGTCTCCGCATCTACAACTCCCATTCTGGCAAGAGCTGTATCTCTATTCACATCATCCTCGATCAATTTCTCTTTCTCTTTGTTGCATACTCAGTGTGTGTCTAGTCATGTCTCAGCCGCAAGTTTTGTGTTGCATTTTAAGCTGCACACTCCTGCTCCTAGGGGTTGGACCTGTTCTGCTTCGATTCCACTATTGCCATCACTCACTCAATGATGTCATTGTGTGGATTGGTCTGTTGCTTTTCCATATTGGCCCGCCAGATGTGACGATAGGAGCATATTCGGAGCGTTGACTATTGTAGTTTTTGTTGACTGTGTTGTTAGGCGAGATGCTGGATCTTGCAAGATATGGACCACATGGAGGCAAGTGGAGTCGTTTATGTCAAGGTTGGTATGTTTGATCAACTTGAACAAAGCACAATCTTCAGTTTATTCATCACTGCATTGGGAATTTCAATGCCATCTGTGTCGTATGGTTTCGTTTTTAGCCTCTGATTCAATTATGTTCCCAGGGATATCTTAAGGCAAACATCACCAGACATCCTTTCCATGTAAGAACCTCACATGAATACCTTACCACAATGCGATTTCGCCTGTTGTTCTCCACTATGTATCACGGGTAACAAACAAACGACATCGGACCGAGTTACTCCAAATTGAGAAACTGTTGGAAACCCCAGCTATCTTCTGCTATACACAGTAGGATTCATCTTGAGTTGGACATGCAAGTCAGCCGTTACTCATTCCAGGTTGACTGGAAGCGAACTATATATTCCCTCAGGACTTCCCACTTCATTGCTGGATCATCTTCCTCTACCTTTCCACACCAGCAGATCTTAGTTCCTCCAATACCTCAGCAGGGTGCGAGGGGATCTGAATCAAGCTGAGCGGCTGGTGAATGATCGAATGCGCCACCCACTGGGTCACAATGACGATGTAGACACCAGATAGTCCACTGCGACGCTCTCAATGTAGTCACAGAAAATATGATCCAGAGTGCACCATTAATAATGGTCTGTAAAACTGAAAGCTAGAAGAATAAGAACCAGCATGCGATAGGATGTAAGTAAAACCATCTTCTGGTAGATGGCCATCAACTGAGAATATAATGAACAGCTGGTATACATAGAGTGCTACATAACCAAATTATCACTGCCCATAATGGGAATCATTCATGGTGACCCAAGGGATTCGTCCCCACAGTGCCAGAAATTGAACATCTTGGCGATCTCAGCTGTGGGATATTCACATATAAATTACCGGATAAGCGTCGCTGAGCGTGGACAAAACAGGCTTGAAATATCTTTGAGGAGGCTACAGAAGACTATATGGCGGAAGTAATGGCCAAATCTCACCTTTAGAAGCAGCAACCAATTACTTGTAGGTTTTCAACATGTCTACTACTTTGGCAATGCAAGGAGGTCAGGTACAGCTATAACAGTCTGACATGCGCCTGGCATTCAATATGGCCAAACTAGCCAAAGGAGGGTTTTCATGCACTGCATTAGAGGAAATGCAATACCTTATCAAGAAACTCCAGGCTAATGTCTGCAAAGAGAGGAAGCAGGGAGTTCAGTGACCTGGGCATAGGAATGTGAAGTCTATGATTAGTGTTAGCAACAGTTCCAACCAACTAGAACGGTTCCGGGTTAGGGTTGGAACTGGAACTGAACTGTTGCCAAGGTTTTACCACATGAAAATCCCGGACCTTTGCATTTGGGCTGGGTTCCACCTCAGAACCCGGCCTTTTCAAGCCCAGATTTCTCGCACCAATTCAGTATTTGAGTTCTGATCGTATCGTGACATAATCAATATATAGATTGTGCAGTTTTAGCCGCTCTTTCACCTCCTGCTTTCTGATATGCGATGCAACAAATAATTGTTTAGTTGCTATCGAAACCCCGCGAATTTCGGTTGAAATTGGCCCGTATTTCACAGCCACTCAATGAAGATCAGTCGGATCGCAAATCTGAAAGCGGGAGGTGAAAGAGCGCCTAAAACTGCACTATCTACATATTGATCATGTTACAATACGATCAGAACTGAAATACTTAACTGGATCCAAAGCTGTAGGAACCGGAAAGTTGAAACCGTGGTCCAGTTCCAATATGCCAAAAAACCCACAGTTCCATGTCCGGTCTGCGTAACAACCCGCCAACACAAACGCGGCTAGGGTTTTTGGACGCGTCTGGAATCGAAACAAACTGATTTTCCGGTCCAAACCCGGAGCCATTGCTAACACTAACTACGATGGGATGACAAACAACTATGGTTCTTGACAATCACACCGATGGCTGCCATCCTTGCCAAAATGACACAGTAAACAATTGGCAGACATACGGGAGGTGCAAAGAAGCAGGTGAACCTTCGCCAGATCAGCGCAGGTAGTCAATACTACAACCAATGCCACATCCATCCGGAATGCCACATGTGCCACCTGGTGACAACACTGGAGTTCACAGTTCTCAATTCGAAGGTGTGCCACCTGGATATGTGTATATTCTTACTCCTCTTTCTGATACTCAATCTTCCAATTGGGATGCATATGCTAATGATAGCAAGTGCAATGAAGATGTGATTCCAGAATTTCTGACTGATGGTGGAACATCCACCGGTTAGTACACAATCTGCTGCATCGGAATGCTGCAGACATCCATTTTGCACACGACAGCAGCCTAATGCGGGTTCCTGCATGTGAAGATGAGCATTGATTGAAATGCATGGGATTTTTGAGTGCATTATTATCTACACTTAGCAGACACTGTAAAGTATATTTTGATGGATATATATATATGTACTATTTCAGAAAAATATACTGACAAAGAAAAAAGTACATGAAGATGATACGAAGGCTGCCAAACTGTTAATGATATAGTATACCGAATTGAATGATTGCACATTGCAGATATGCCTGTGGCAAAATCAGCATCAACGGAGCAGTAATGCCTTTTGATCTTTTATATCATGTAACAGAATAATGCTATGGTTGTTGTTAGACTTAATCAAAGCATTGGCCACCTTTATAGGCAAAATAGGATGTGACAAGATCCCTGCCACATCTTGAAAATCAGCATCAATGGAGCATCAACAATATTTGGTCTTGCATTTGGGGTGATGCAAGTAGTGCTTTATTGCAGACATCTATCAACATGGAGTTGGAAGCTGTTGTAGGCAGAAACCCAAGAGATATTCCCAGAACACCCTCCTGGACAGTAACAACTTATTTCACTTACATAGCTGCAACTAATTGTTCATTGGCGTTTTGGCCTATAGGAATGGTCAAAACTTCGTCTTTACACAAAGACAGCCACATTCTCCAGGGTTTAACCATGATACAAGGCCAAATGTCGTTGATGCACTGGTGACGGTCAGGTTTGGCAGATTGTAGCAGTGTTGTCACTTGCATTTCTGCTCAGATAGGCGGCAACTACATTCATTATGTATTACAGCAACAAAGTATCGTATCAATTATCTGACTTACAAGACCCACAATTGTTGAAAATCTGTTGACGCTCATTTACAGACTGTGGCTGGGAGCATGTCACTTTCTCTTTTGCCAATAAAGGTGGCCCATACCTTATTTATGAATGTTTGCAACCAATTGCCACTCAAATTACCCAAGATCCAAGAACAAGAATTGATGACACTTCTTTGGTGCTCATTTTCAGGATATGGCAGGGAGAGGGTTGCTTTTTTTTGTGATTAAAAAGGGAGCCAATACATCAAAAAAAGGACAATGATGTACCATATTCAATGTATTGAAATTAAAAATACGATATCTGAATACAACTATACATGAGAAAACCCGCAACGTAGAACCAGATATTGGAACCACCTGGTCTTGAGTTACACTGGAAATCTCATTGATGGACAGGTTTGGGACTTGGTATGGCTCACCAAGAGACAGCGCTAATGTTAGCAGTGGTTCCAAAGTGGTGGTTTGGTTCCGGGTCCGGGTGAGAACCGAACCGGAACCATGGCAACGGGTTTTACCCCAACAAAAAATGAACCACACCTAACCCGCAGTTTTTTGCCCGGTTGCACATTTTTGGAAACTCATAACGTTGGCTCCAAATAAGTCTGTGAGTTCTGATCATATCGCAATATGATATACACGTAAACGATGCACCTTTACATGCCCTTCCACCTCCCGTTCTGGAATTTGAGATCAGATCACTATATGTTAAGTTGCATCAAAAAATGCCTCTCTTTTGGCGGTATTTCACAGACACTCAACAATTAGCAATCAGATCACAAATTGGAGAACCGGTGGTGAAAGATAATCTAGGACTGCATCTTTTACATATATATCATATTGTGATACAATCACAATAAAAATACTTAATTGAAGCTAAAGTTCTGAGTTCACGAAAATGAGGCTGTGCAGAATAATAAAACCGGCTGAAAAACTGCTAGTTTGTGTCCGGTCCGGGTAACCGCCCCGTCAACACAGCTCCGGCCGGGTTATTGGATGGGTCTGGATGTGAACCGGACCATTTTTCCAGTCCAAACCCAGACTGCTGGCGGGTAACCCAGACCTGCTGCCAACACTAGGCAGCGCATCAGGGGCTTGGATGGGTTGGGGACTAAACCGACCCATTTTTGCTGTCCAAACCCAGAGAGCTGGCTGGTTACCCAGACTCTTTGCTAACACTAACCTCAGCACAATTGAACTTGTCACACAGTCATAAGAATTCACAAATTTGCACTTGTACTAGATTTTGGTAATCTACAATATTCCTAGGGGGTTTCAATATTGTGATTTTGCAGTGGAATGTGGCAAGAAGCAGCATATACAAAACAGATCCATTTTATAAGCTTCCTAATGGTACAAGAAGAATACTATTAGTGTCGACAGGCTTGAAGCTGTAAGTGTTGTGTACACGGTAAATGTTACATTTATATGATGTAATTGACATTATTTGACTATTAGACAGTTTTATTGTAATAAGCCAAATACTTGATTTATGGAGTCAATTCAGTTGGCAAAATAATTGCACAAATAAATATATATTCATGAAGCTGCAGATAAATATTTAGTTGCAATAGTAGAGATTCTCCAATTGTGTCTTTGACATGTACATTATTGTGGTTTTATCTCTGTGAACCCCACGGTCAGTAGAAGCAGTGGTAGTACAGCTGGTGCAGTGAAGAATACTGTGGATATGTATCTGTAAAATTGCTGGTATGGATATATATTCCGACGATACTGATACTTCATATCTATATTCCTTCCGGACACTGCTGATCATCACGTACTTGCCAATCACACATCGGCAAAGGTGCAAATCAACAATAGGCTGGGCTACACGCACACGCACAGCGCATAGCAAGCTTCCCGTGGACCCCAGCACAATGCGCAGCCTATAGTCATCTTTAGTCGATTCATAGTGATGTGTGCGTGGGCCTATGGAACTATATACGGCTGCCGGCCAGAGATGGACCGATACTTGTCTTTACCGCCTGCTGCTATACTGGTACTGTACACACTATCGCTGTGAGTCTGCATGAGAGCCTGCTGGCAATTGAAAGCCTGCACTAGAGCCTTGAGAGCCTGCCTGAGAGCCAGCTTGAGAGCCAGCTTGAGAGCCTGCTTGAGAGAACCGCGCTTCGGGAGGAGTAGAGTTTTCCTCTACTGGAAGCCTTTCGCCGATGGCAAACTCTGAGTTTGTGGAAGCTTTGGCTAATAGAAGCCTCTAAGTCTGTGGAAGCTTTGGCTGATGGAAGGCTCTAAGTCTGTGGAAGCTTTGGCTAATGGAAGGCTCTAAGTCTGTGGAAGCTTTGATGCTAACGTTGACGTAGCCAACCTACTTGTCTAAGTGCTTCTGGTACTATAATCACCATCACCATTGCCGCCATCACCATCGCCATCATCACCATCGCCATCATCACCGTCGCCATCATCACCATCAGCCCCGGCCCAAATGAACACTCATACGCCCACAATCCGTGGGAAGCAAGCAGCAGATTCTGTGGGAAAATCTGAGTTGGAGATCTGCTCTCCCCAAGATCCAATTGTCTACCACTACTATAAAATCTAAGGCTGCAATTGTCAATACTATGGTCATGAGGCATTGTGAGCTTTCGTCTCGGTGGGTGCGCTAATGATAAGATTCAGACTGATATAGACCGATGTCACGATGTCGGCCGCCCGCCACCCACCACCCACCACCCGCCACCCGCTACCCGCCACCATATGCCACCCGCCACCCACCAAACACTGCTCGCCACACGCAACCTGCCTCACTCCTCCCGGTGCTTGGCGTCTGCAATTCAACAACTCTCTGGATTGAGCATGTAGGAGGATATTCGGGAGGAGAAGAGTTTTCCACGGGAAGCTTTTGGCCGATGGAAAACTCTGAGTTTGTGGAAGCTTTGGCTAGTAGAAGGCTCTAGGTCTGTAGAAGCTTTGGCTAGTAGAAGGCTCTAGGTCTGTAGAAGCTTTGGCAAGTAGAAGGCTCTAAGTCTGTGGAAGCTTTGATGCTGACGTTGACGTAGCCAACCTACTTGTCTAAGTACTTCTGGTACTATGATCACTATCACCAACACCATCATGATCGCCATTGACATTGGCATTGCCATCACCATCGCCATCGCCATCATCTCCATCAGCCCCAAACCGAATGCGCACACATACGCCCACAATCGATGGGAAGCGGGCAGCAGATTCCGCTGGAAAATCTGAGTCGGAGATCTGCTCTCCCCAAGTTTGAATTGTCTGCTGTTCCTGCCGAATCTAAGGTTGCATTTGTCAACACCATAACCATCAGGCATCGTGAGATGTTGTCAAGGTGGGCGCTCTAAAGATACGGTTCAGACTATGACATCAACTGGCATCATGATTTCGGCAAACATACGCCACCTACCACCTGCCACACGCTACACGCCGCACGCCACCCACTGCCCGCCAAACAGTGCCCACCACACGCCACCAGCCTCATCCCTCCCAGTGCCTAGTGTCTGCAACTCAGCAAGTCTCTGGATCGAGCATACAGGAGCATACATGGGAGCATATAGTCAAGTGAGATTGGGAGTGTCTTGCCTCTTGAGGGTGTACTTGGGAGTGTAGAGCCCGGTAGGCAAGGAGTGTTGTCGAGTGCAATTGGGAGTGTACTTGAGAGCATGCTCGGGAATGTGATTGAGAGCATCTTGAGAGCATACTTGGGAGTGTATTGTCAAGCAGGCTGGGAGTGTGCCGTCGAGTGCAATTGGGTGTGTGCTTGAGAGCATGCTCGGAAGTGTCATTGAGAGCATCTTGAGAGCTTACTTCAGAGCGTATAGTCAAGCAGGCTGGGAGCGTGTCATCGAGTGCAATTGGGAGTGTGATTGAGAGCGTGTTGAGAGCATACTTGGGAGCGTATAGTCAAGCACGCTGGGAGTGTGCCATCGAGTGCAATTGAGAGTGTACTTGAGAGCATGCTCGGGAGTGTGCTTGAGAGTGCCTTGAGAGCGTACTTGGGAGCGTACAGTCCAGCAGGCTGGGAGTGTGCCATCGAGTGCAATTGGGAGTGTCCTGGTGAGCATGCCCGGGAGTGTACTTGAGAACGTACTCCGAGGGGTACTTAGGAGCGTGCTTGGAGTTTCCTTGGGAGCATGTTCAGAGCGTTAGTCAAGCAGGCTGGGAGTGTACAGTCAAGTGCAATCAGGCATGTACTTCAGAGCGTACTTGGGAGTGTGCAAAGAAGTGCATTTGGCAGTTTGGTTTCAAGTTTGTTGAATGCAGCATGATGTATAGTATCAAGTGCACATAATTGCATGTGTATCATAGTAATCTAGTCAATGCGCAGGTCCATAGGATCTTATAGTGCCACGCATCAAATATGCTATGGATCACCGACCCAAAAACAGCTTCTCTATGAGTTACGTGTCACGTAAGATCATTTTTCCCAGTGCATGAACCTCGGTGAAGTTATTCTATTAATAGCAGCAGATTAGTAGCTACAAGCAGCAACTGTAAAACACAGCTGTAACAGTACCGTATATATCAGATATTAAAGAGGCAATGTAAAAGCAAGGGGATGTATGTTGTAAATGAAGAATTGAACAGTAACAGTACATAATGAATAGGAGATGTCCTGAAGTTAGGAAACATTGTTCTGAATCGCAACATTGTTCATTTTGAGTACCTTGTTAAACCCAGGTCTTCTGAAATCCCCACGATATAAGTTTGGATAGTTTCCAATAAACACTTTACAACCATGTATGAAGAAGATCTGAAGTCATGTATATATAAAGCATTGTATATGGATATCAATATACTATTATGTTTAAAAGAGGTAGAATACTGCAATCAAGAAAAGAAATAAGCCCAGACTGCATCTGTTGCGGTGGTATTGAGGTATTCAGAAACGGTCATTACATTCATATAGTATGATCTCGATTACTCTGTATCTAATTAACCTCAGAATGACAGTAGTATTATAACCTTGCAAGATGTGGTATTGATATAATAGGTCAAATACAATCACATACTGAAGATGCCATACTATAGAAACAGCCTGCAAGAATTCTTACTGTATACAGAAGTTAATGTCTCAGTATTGTCATATGACAGACTACATGTTATGGCATGAATTTAAACAATATGACAAAATCCAATACAAGGTGGTATTGCACAGAGGGAAAACCATATAAAGATTAGTAATAATGATTTTGAGAGAGTGTACAGGGCTACCAGAACAGCCACAGCAGAGATCATATGAAGATTGAAATGTTCACATAGTGGAAATCAGTATCTAAAGACTGATATATCATAATTGAAGATAGTGAACAGCAGAGGTATTTCAGTTGACAGATAACAATTTATAACTTGTTATTTGGACTTCATTGGAGCTGTCAAATGGGGTATACTTACCACAATTATCCAATTTACGATTAAGCAATACATTCCAAGTCAACCATACTAATACATCCGCACACTGTGCTATGGATATTCCGGTCAGAATTCATTTGTAAGTATTGTTGATTACATACTGACTCTGTCTTAGTAATTGTAGCTCAGATAGATACAAAGTTAATAAAATAAACCAACAAAATGAATTTGACTCACTGGGCGCCTCCAGGAGTATCTGAGAGAATATGAAGTGTAACCTTCAAAGCTGCAGTGTCAGGATAGTATTAGACCCTAGGAGGGCGTTGCGGCTGGCCACGTGAGTAATAGGGATTTCGCTGAACTAGTTCAAAAGTTCCATAGGAGGGATTGTGATAAGTTTATGAAACTGTCGGAACACTGGAGAGAACTTTAGGTGCACCTGGGAGTGTCTCTGAATCAATTCAGAAATCACAAGAAAATTCCGAGGGATTCCTGGGTTGGTATGGTCAATCATTCAAAGAACAACTGGCGTGATCTCAGACTCCCAGGATGTACACCAGCAATGCATTTTCCCAAACAGCGAATATGATGTATTCATTATTGTTTATCATCACCGCTGTATTTTACTAGCTATCATCTTCTCCAGCAATATATTGTTGGCCTTGCTACATTCAGTAATCAAAGAAAGATGAGAGTGATTCAAACATAAACGCAGCTACACAAATACAATGAACTGACAAAGCAATCAAATGATATTCATCTAATATCGTGTCAGTATCATCGACTCCATCTCCCATCTCATCAGGGCTGAGGACAGCTGGAATCACTGAATTCGTCAATGGTGCAAAGAAGCTGGTGGTGCTCCATGCATTTGCTAATTATTCATTCCTGGCAAGTGGATGAAATCAAATTCCAATGTTATTTCACCCAATATGTGACATCTAACACATTTGTAATGAGATGTTAGCTTGCTGCAACTCAATATAGGCATTTTGAAGGCGACAATTACTCTGAAAAAACAGGTGAGCAACCACCAGGAACAGTGGAGCATGCGATGGGGAGCGCACTCTTGAAACCAAGTGTGCAAAAAAGTTGTTGGAGGAGTGCAGAATGAAACCGAGCGTCAAATCAAGTCTGAGGAGCGAAGACGGGAATAGAGCAACCTAATTCTTGCCTGAAGTTCACCGACAGTAAATGAAGAGAAGCCAAGATTGCAGAGGAAGGCCCAAAGGAGAGAGTCAGGCATGTAGAATCTAATATAGAAGTGACAGTCCAGCCCAGGGTGTGCCGGTGGTAATTGAGATGCTTCCATTCCAAGCAGAACAGTGCGGAATGGTGGGAATACAGTGTGAAATCAAATACAACCGCACCAATCCAGGCAGAGGGGATTAGAGAGTGCCTATCCTAGCGGAGGAGCACTTAATGAGGAGGAATTGAATGCCAAATAAAATTGAATAGGTTCAATCTAGGGTGAGGAGGGACTATTATAGTGAAGTTGGCCTGCTGGGGGGGTATCAAGTGGTGCACAAATATGTAACTGATATGTGCAGTGGCTTCTGGATTAACATTTATAACAGGGGATTTGCAATATACACCTCAATATTCGTCTCGTGAATACATCACACTGGCCATGTTTCCTCTGACATGCTAGAAGAGTGTACAATGAATAGCTTCAGCTGTGAGTGCTAACATCTGCGGTGTGAAAGGTTGGAATTACTAGGATGCTAAAGGCTGGCACCCCAAGTCATTGGTGGTGAAGAAAAATGGATGGTAAATTAGATCAAGCACTCCCATTTGAGTGAATCATGGTTTCTAATAATCAACGCCATTGGAGAGATATGCATCATCAAACACGAGCTCTTCAATGTAGATTGGAAGCTCAGTCTGTGAGTACACATGCAACTGTGAACTAAGAACAACAGTTGGACATGCCCCATCTGCCAACCATCCTCAAATGGTACCTGCTATGATCTTTAACTACATCGATTCATGGGCGTAAACAATATAGGAAATCTGATATGGAATCATTGAATACAATCCAAGACTTACTGCTTCTCGTATTTGCGAATCAACTTTGAGAACAGGTATGTTGGGCAATTGCTACACAGATGGCGGACCAACCAGTGTTAGCAACGGTTCAGGGTTACCCGGCTTTGGTCCCAGTTGGAACCCAACCTGGGACCCCGGACTGGGTAGTCAACCACCATGGGAACTGAACTGCGTGACTAGCACTGGGTTGTTACACGGACTGGACTGAAAACCAGCTGTTTTTGGCCAGGTTGGCACCATACCACAGTTCCATTGTGCAGTTCCTATAATTTGGCCTCTAATTAGGTTTTCCAGTTCTTATCGCATCACGACATGGTATCTACATAAAAGATATAGTCTCATCAGCTCTTTCACCCCCTGGTCTCAAATTTGCATTCCGATCAATATTCGTCGAGTCACTATGAAATAACACTCAAAATCACGCCAAAGTCGCAGGTTTCAACAGGTACCCAAGCAATATTGCTTGGATTCACAGTCGGAGACAAGCACGTGACAAAGCTCCTGAAACTGCATCATTCACGTATAGATCATGTTGCAACACCATCAGAACTGAAATACTTAATTGCAGTGAAAATGCTGGGCTTACAAGAGCCGGGTTTTCCAGTGGAAAACCGGCCTAAATTCAAAGGTCTGGGATTTTTGTCTGGTAAGACCCATTACAATGGTTCCAGTTCGGTTCCAACCTGGGTCCGGAACCACACTGCTGATTTGGAACCATTGCAAACGCTAGTACCCAAGGAATCACTTTCTAATGCCCGCTCATGATGCGAAGCTCCAATGGCTCGTTTCCAAATTTCTTTAGCCATCCAGTACTGATCCTGGAATGATACTGTGTAGACAGTCTCAATGAATATGGTTTGAGCAATAAACATTTTCGCTACCACGATTGTTGCCCTTTAGTGTTGGGGACCATTCTGATCTTCACCGGCCTTGGGTTGTGCAACATTGTAGTCTCCACTAGACTTGAGTAGCGCTAGCGCCTGGGTGCATCATGTATGGTCAGGCGTGGATGATATGTTGAGGAGGGTTCGGTTTTGGCATTTGAGCAGTGGTGGTGCCATTGCCAAAGCTGAATTTTGGGAATTGGGAAGTGGAGGGCATGCAATGATAGTATCAGTATGGCTCCGTTCCTTTGGCTGAGAAATCATTGTCATTCATGCAAATTTGTACCGATGCACCTGGCCAAGAACCATGACCTGCAGTCTGTGATCTAAATTGTCTTCTTCAATCTCAGACGATAAGTGGAACTCCCCAGTTTCCTCATGTTCATCAATGCCACACTCCTTGTTGGTATCTTCATCCTTCTTTGGTAATGCAATCAGGGGCAGTAGTCATCTGCAATACCATACACGATCGCAGACTATTGGAGGTGAACACTTCCTGGGCAATACAGATTGGCTGCTATGTTGAATGTGAGTGCTCTCCCTAGCTGTGCTTCTTGGTTGTTCTGTGAATAGTGATGACTCACCAGACTGGACGTTGATTCCATTTGCAATAATGAAGATAGAGAGTTGGGGAATGTGGGAGAGAGTGTAAAAGTGGTAAATATAGAATTAAGTGCAACAGAATAATGGGAAACATGGTGCAAGATGTTGCACATTGCCAAGGAGTATGTAATTCGATGCATGCCTTGACGTGTTCAGAAAAGATGGCTTCAATGGTTGCTATATATATTGAGAACAGCAGTCCAGTGGTGCAATATATACTTTCAGGTGCAGCTGAAATGATGGATTTCTTGTTAGCTGCACTAGAAAAGGTGAATTCCTAATGCTGGATGTTTGCAACTCCAATCAACAACCCTCTGTATGAATTCAAGAATTGTAGGTGGGCTAAAGCCAATGCACATAGAATAGAACCAGATATACCAGAATAAAACTTGCAACATTAACTAACTCTTGGTGTTGATCAAATGGAGGAAAGTGTACCTGAATGAAAATCTGTGCCCCAGCATATGACTCTGTAAAGGTAGTATATAGGTGTGAATATTCAACTATTTGCAGTGACTGCATTGTATCGAATTGGTACAGCATGTAGAATCTGCGGTACTTGTTAGATTTGGAAGCTTGAGAGTACTGGCGGAGCTGCCAGGATTTATACATGGTGTGTAATCAATTGAGAGGAAATATGAATCACTGTATGTCGTATATCCACCAGAATGACACACATATTTTTATGATATTCTGTGGTATCAGGATGCTGTAGCTAAGTTAGTAGTCGATAAAGTCATATTGTATGCATAGCTTCCCATTCTTGCATTTATCTGGCCCAATGTCTACAGAATATCCGTCACAACAATGTTGTAGTTAATAAAGGAGAGTGAGAAGTTGGTACACATAGGAGAGATACAGGTATAGAGAAACAATGGTAAGGTACGATGGATGATTCTGGGGTAATCTCATTTATTCAAGCACTTGTCGATACCATGATTGGTAATCTGTGGAACATGAATACTTAGTAACATTCTTATGTTGCATGTAATAACTAGTAAGTTGCAAACCATTAAATCACATATTGATTGTGAGTCTCACCGCTACAATATTGACTTCAATAAATATTGGTGTTGAAAACAATACAAATTAAGGGTATGAATGCATAGTGAGATGTCATCTGACAGCAGGCAGAGAAAGGATGAGTAGCTTGATGCAGATCCGGGAAATGAGGTGCACTGAAGTTTAAATGGTTATGGTTGGATGTAATAGCTGGAGATTGCAAGCTTGCCTCGCTCTGACAGTTCATTCCACTCTTTGATGCTGCCTTTTCTTAACGTGAGCGTTCTTGGTCATCTGTCGTAGAACATCACTCTTGATCAAAAGCAGTTCACATAATCTATTTTGAGATTCAACTATTGCCAGCCCAAACATATATTTAGTTAGAATTGAGTTATATCTAAATTCAATGCAGTGAGATCATAGACCTGTTTGGGTAAATACAGTAGATTGGTAAGCCAGAGTTGCCAGCCATCTTGCAGAGTCGCTGAATGGACCCTATCTTTGGAAATTATTACTTGAAAAGTTCAGCTCATTTAACACAGCCTGAACATGCAGATGCTATTTTAGGATTTTGAAGTGTATATCCAAGCATACTACTTCGTCAATATCGAGTTCAGTGAGGTTACTAATTTGCCAGGTCTGTGCATTGGTGGCTCAGTTGTTCAGGGTTACCTTGCTCCAATGGCTAGTGGACATGTAGGTGACAGTCCAACAAATGTTTACGGTGGCCTTTAAATTCTCATTAAGTATAAATTCATATATTTGCTACGAACAAACAGGATGATTCTTCTACACCTAAACGTACATTGTCTAGTTAGATGCTACTCAGTGTGTAGAGTATCCACAGATTTAAAGTTATACAACACATGTTGAGAATGACAAATACCGAAATATCATGTGTACTATAGACTGGGATAGATGCGCTTTTGTGGAATATTTGACACTCTTCAGAAATCTAGGCCAGAATGATACATCAATAATGAGTCGCAGTTTGTTAAAGTTGGCTTCACTCAGAGTTCAGACCCTCATTCAGGACTGGATTGCAGATCTCACTGGTGCCAGAACTTCAATTATAAACCAGGAAATCTCTGGCAGTGATATCGGCAGCTTAACCATTGATACCTGAGCCATGTCTCAGTATCAGACACTCTGGGCTATCCATCTGCAGTGTGACTGACCTTTAATGTTATGCCAGCAACGGCTGCAGCTTTGTTACCAATAGGTAAGCTCATGTTTCACATTCTGTCAAGGTTACTCAATATGGCCCAGACTGACTTTATTGCCATATCGAATTAACAGATATACTGTGCTGGATCTGTTATAATGATATACCCAGAAATTTCTAGTGTACCTGCACACAATTATTGACTAGCAGAAGCTGCGGCTTTCTCTTGAATACATGAGTCAGTATCTCATATTCAATCTGATGGAATCAATTTTGAGTAGACTGACAACACTTCTACTGGGATTGGCAAATATGCAGTAATCAATCGGTCATAGGGATATGTACTCAAAGCTCTCTTATGCACCTCAATATCAACAATATATCAGCAAAAGCTGTGACTGTGCGATGAAAATGCCAGCTGTGTATCATATTCTGATCTAAGTACTTAATTACAGATAGAGAGTCCCATTGCAAAATGCAATTAGCCGATAGGCTGTGCTAGATCTGTCATAATACAACTCAACCCATATGCTAAAAATTCTTCGCTGTACCCGAACTTGGATCATATGCCACCAAATGTTGCAGTATTGCTTCCACTTTACGAGCTGGTGTCTCATATTGTAACACTGCAACTCAAAATCACCTTGACAGACTATGTTGCCAAATGGGAATGGTAAATATGCAGTGCTTGATCAGTTGTAATGAGACTCATAACACATTCCAAGAATACTCTGGTATATCTGAAAGTGGTTGAATTGTGTTTGGTGTATTCTTTTGACATCAAATGTAACATGGGAGGAATCGACTCCAAGATACACCCAACTAGATGTATGGCTTCTACATACCCCTCTATCTTATCTCACTAGTGGACTTGATGTTGCACTTATACCAGGCATAATAGCAGCTCCACTTCGAAGCATCACTCAGGTGTAGAACGTAAGCAGACAATAATCAACGTAGAATAGCCTTCAAATACTACTAGATTGTTAAGGCTTATTCTCTGTCGTTTGAAAACCACCCTCTATCCCAGCAGAGAAATGTGAGGTCTTTATACCTCTTCCCACTGCTCCCTAACTGCTAATTCTAACAATGCGCTTCTCTAGATAAATGCTCACTCTCCTCTCATCATTCTATCCCCATGCTCTGATTACCAGTGGGCCTGATATTCCACCTAGAAAATGGTACCTTTCAAATTCTCCAGTCTTTCAGAACCAACACTATCCTTCAGATACACATCTCCAGACTGATTGGAATCTATCAGACTGTTGTCTTCTAGACTGTCTATATTGTTGTAACATTCAATAGTCTTCCTTCATATCATGCTAAAGGGTCTCAATCCTAGTGGCCATCAGTGATGCCAATCGAGAGTTACTTCATGAAGAGGAGACGATGGCTGCTGTCATTCTTCATCTCAGTCCCTAGGGAATATAGGGATGTGTGTGTACATTGTATTAACAGACCATTGCCACTGTGACAACACTCAAGGGTGGGTGGTAATGATATGGTCGAGGGATGTATTCCTAGTGGCTATTGGTGCGGCTCTAGGGATGGCTTATAAACGATAAACTCGAATCAATCACCACATAACCACACTGTCAGATGATCATTTCATAACGCCGGAACTGTGAGCAATCCGAAAGGCATACCATCGAAATTCCTATGTGGTCTCAGGTTTCCAGTGCAGCATAATATATACACATGATCCTCAAATTACTTCGTTAGCCACCGCTTCCGATGATGATCTTGGCCAGGAAGTGGACACTATAGTATTCCCTGTTGTGTAGATGGTACACTGGAAAGGGCACGTTGTTTGTGTCATGTTCCAGAATTAGTGCCTCTCATGATTTGTTGTCATGGACAGGTTCAGGATACTCGACAGGTTCATTGACAATTATCAGCAGAATTGTCTCTCTGAGCAATCGGGAATTTCGACAAGCCACCGAAGTAGTGAGTGGTGATTTAATGTACCATTATCCGCAAAGTGGTTCAAATTCTTGGACTTTCCCCAAACTAATCATGAACATGGCACCAACTATCTGTGGACCATGAATGCTTCTCAAGCACCACATGAAGTGTATCTCTCCACCAGCATCTTCAGATTTGCTTCCATGACATCTGTCCATTTGAGAGAACACAGACATCCATCACTCTTCGGTATCTGAATGAGTGGTTTTTGATTAGCTGGTTTCAATTACGGCCGCCTTATTAATGTACAAGGCGTTGCAATCTGTATCATCTGGTGCACCGTATTCTGTTGAGCATCATCGACTTCTGTTTGGATAGCATGCATCAAACTCTTCACAGCAGAATGCACTGGCTGTGCAGCATGGTTTCCATTACAGGATCATCATGTGGATCTTTACGTGCACCTCAAATTTGCTATATCATTCAATCACACCTGTCATAGTAAGTGTTAAGTCGGACAAAACCCACTGGAATGGTCAGGGTATGGATTGAAACCCAAACCGACCCATTGAAACTGGTTATACCACTTCCATAACCCAGACCGTTGCGATTGGGCCAGTTCCTACTTTAACTTCTGCTCACGCAAGCCTATTCTTTCACTCCAATTCACTATCCGAGTGCAGATCGCATGGCAACACAACATATACGTGGGTCCTGCAGTTTTAGGCAATCTTTTACATCCTGCTCTCCAATTTCCTATCTGAAAAATTATTGTTCCGTTGCTATTGAAAACTTATGTTTTAGCTGTAACTTTTGCTTCATTTCACAGTCGCTGCAAGAATGATTATGTGAGCACAAATTGCAGCACCGGAGGTGAAAGTGGACATGACACTGCATGTTTCACCTATAGATTATATCTTGATATGATGAAAACTGAAATATGTAATTGCAGCGAAAGTTGAAGGAATAGGAAATTGTATCTGCAGGCCTGTTTCTACACGACTCAAAACCCACTGGTTATGAGTCTGGTCTGCAGTAAAAGCTGCCATATGTTACCTGGTTCAGTACATTCCCCGTTCTGAAGCCGGGCCAGAGTCTCGTGTGTGGTTCCAACTTGGAACGCAGCCCGGAGATCTGTAGTCGCTGCTATCACTGGTCAGATTGTGAGTGTAATTTCACCGTAGCTGCAAGGTGAAGGTTGTATGTAATTCAGGGTTCCATTATGATTAGCCTGTCGAAATCGTCTTTAGCCTTTTACCTACGGGACTCATCAACAATTCCCAAACTGCACAAGCACAATGAAAGTTGGCTGTTGCTTGATGAGTTTGATCTGAATTTGAAGGTACTATATGTAACATGCTGGATATTCCATCAGTTTTCCGGATTGTCAAAGCTCATGTATTTAACCTTATCAGCGAGATATGCATTCCTGGTCAGCAACAACAACACCAGTCAGATATTCGGTTAATATATCATCTTGTCAATGACTTGCAGGAGTGTCTCTGCCACTCTGGGCAATGTGACTACTAGGATTGGATCAAGGGCTGCAGTATGCGCTGGATCCCCCTGGGGTGGAGTTGTGTAGATCTCTAAATGGCGGAGAGGAGCTGAATTCAGCCGCTGCAACAGATACCACTCATATTCTTCACCAAGACTCCTGGGATAGTTGTTCTGCACTATATTCACGTACTGTTAGACGATATTCCCCTACCAAATTGACAGTGGCAACCACATAACAACCTTCTCAGTCAGCAATTTGCATATCATTGCTGCTGCCACTGAGACAAAAGTCTTGCCAAGACCTGTTTCATCTGCCACCAGCACTCCTGGCATATCCAAATTCCAAACTCATCTCCTCACAACGAACCACATCGTCCAAACTTGCTGCACCAGAAAATTTGTTCCAGGTAAGCCTCAAATTGGATTGTTGATTCCAGGGAGTTGGTCAGCTTATGATTGGCGATTCAGACAGCCATTCAACTGCCTGACTGGCTGAATCAACCTCTTGTGTGTAGGTTAGTTGTTGATTGTATTGAGAATATTATTCAATACTGAACTGCTATTATCTGGATCAAGGACCTCCTCACCATCCTCCACTTGCTTTCAAACCACCCTGGTACCTTTCTTTGTTGTCTTTTCAACCTCAATGATCTCTTTCAGTTGCTCTGATGTAAGCTGGACAGAAGGGATCAAACTCTGGCAATACTGAGATTCTTTGCCGCTTTAGGAATATCACAGACCAGCAACCATTAAAACCAATATATAAGAATGAAATACAATCAATTTTATTTGTTCAATCAGAGCATACATTAATGCAAGTATCATTCTGTGGCCCACCATCCATCACACCCTCCCCTTATCAACCCTCTTCGGAATCTTTCAAAGTCAATGTATAATCATTGGCAGTTGCACACATCGAGCCCTTATATGGCTAGTGGGGATTACCTTTAGTGGTGAAATCATGTGCTTGGCGGTCTTCTTCCCTGTAGCTCGCTTAGTTTCTACCAAAAATATGTGCAAATTGTATCCATGATTCAACTTGAGCGCATTTGAGTGGCACTAGTTGTACAAAATCTGGCCATCTCACAAGTCAATTATGGTTTGCCCATATCTATAATGTTCTATATACTTTTAATTTAATTCGTCTTCCTCCAAGGTCCAGTTAAACACTGATCATACGATGCATAGCTCCCTTGGGCCTCCAGTTTTGTTGATGAAAACAATCAACTCCTTCGAGTACATCAGACACGTATATAAACCTTGGAGTTGTTTGGGGGATAGTACAGTATGTTTCCCATTCAACACACAGTGAAATACAACCACAATTATTGTATTTGGCAAATCGAGGAGATTACTACTCTCCATTTTTGCACACACCGTTGCGCCGATCCATTGCCAGATACTTACAGCCTCATCTTCATATTTTCCTCGCCCCTCATATTTTCCTTGCACATTTCTGTAACATCCTATCAACCTCCTGCCACAGAATACAGCCAGCATTGTCAAAATTATCCAATGCCAGCCAGCTCTCGAATGTTGCCAAATTATCTGCTATTGCTCCCTCCCATTAATGGGGCTGATCTCAATGCTGTTGTAATGGCATGGCTGCACATGACTTGTCAAGGGTCAGGTATCACCTACTACACATAGTTGGCTTGCCACAAGGCTTAGATCTTTAACAATACTCTTACCTTTGAAGTACTCTATAATATTGACATCCATGTTTGCGACCATATCAACTGATGAACATTTCTACCAGGCCATACACAGTGGTATCCCTTTACACTATTATCACTTATCAATTACAGATGCATTTCACACGTTGAATTTCATGAATTACACCTTTCTGAGGCATCATGACACATACAATACCTGAACGTTACCAGACAGATTTGAGAGTATAGATTGCATCTCCAAAGTGTCTAGATTTGTCTACTGATAGAAGGTTAACAGTAACAGAGACAATTTGATCCGGATTTGAAACACAAATCGGCTTGATACATATAGCACTACCCAAGATGGAGAATTTCGCCAAAATTGCCATCAACAGATTACAGCACCAATTATGCATGGGAAGTACACCCAATTGAGGTTAATAGTAGCAGGGGCAATTCAGAGTTGATTCCAGAGGCCAACCGCCCTGGAGACTCATCAGTACCCAACTCAGTCGAAGCTAATGGCAAAGTATTCGGCACACAAGAACTCATACAATATCAATCACAGTATCGATGACATATAATAAGTTCACTTCCAATTAAGTCAGTTGACGATTCGAGGGACAATGGCAGAGCGTATATGTCCATAAGTGTCGCATCACTGCCAATGCCAACGCTGGCCACTCTCCAGTGGATGTTCACAAATTACGCACGATTCTGTAGGTGGACAGCTCTGTTCATGTTAAGTTGTGGCTCTGTGGGTGGCTCACATAGTGGTTAGTTCTAGCGAGATTTCACCTGGATTATCAATAACATTCTCTTCTATACATACAGAGAAGTTATTTGCCCACATTGGTAGCAACACTCGACTTCTGACGGCACCACTGGAATCAGAAGTGATGAAAACACAACAAACAATGGCGGATTTGCTTGTTATACCATCGAACAGGTGGACTGCTGGCGGCACGGAGACATCCCATCAGTCATCCGACTTGGCGGCCCTTTCTGCTATACCCGACATTCAAGACACCCATGACCCGCACGACATGCTAGATGTCAGTTTCACCGACAAAATTGAGGAAGCCAAGTGAATTAGATCAAGCAGTAGGTTTAAGTCCACAGCCACCGTGGGCTTCCAACCAGCAGAACTTCCCACAACAGAATACATCACAAACAGAATGAAGGTCATCGACGATGGCCCCGGGTGCTTGTGTAACCAAGCAATCAACCAGGTCAGGGCTGCAGAGGACGTTAAACTCTTGATTATTGATGTTAACATCTCCGATACCCTGTAACAAGCGGAGAAGTTCGCCAATCTTTGCGACCTCAACGAGGGCTTGGCTGTTTGAGTGAACAACTAGGAGGCTACTGAGCCTGTCCAAGGTGGCCCGAGCAGGGAATTAGCTGCCGCTAACCAAGAAATTGACGAGTTGGAAGAAGAGCTTCAGATCGAGAAACGTCAATCCGCAAAGTTACACATATCTCTCGACATGTGCAAGTCCGGGCCGGATTCCACCGAGCTGACAGACATCGCACAGCTCCAACTAGAGGATGACATGCTACTTCACCAAGTCAAAAATCTATCATTGGAGAAGAGCAGTCTCGAATCAGTGTTGAGAGCATTTGAACCTGTCATTCAACGACTGATGGCTAATCAAGTTCGGGCGACTCCAGCGCCGAACACCTCCCAACTGCCACCATAGCCATATGGGATCGGTCGCTCCTCTGAGCTGACCTCTGTCGAATTCGGCTTCCGTGGCTCCACCGAACCAACCCCTAGCCCATCTGCACACCGTGGCTTCTCTGTCAAGTCATCAAACCTTCCAAGGTATGAAGGCAAACGAATCTTGGATGATGTCACCGCCTTTTTTTTTGCTTTGGAACGACACTTCAAAAATGTAGACCAGGCCATTGGATTGGTCGGCACAATGGGCTGGGGAGAGCAAGCAGTATTACAGCTGAAAGGTGATGCAGCAGTCTGGGCCATGCACTGTTTCCCAATGAGCATGCCCATCGAATGGTCCACCTGTTGCACAGAGTTCACTGATAAGAATATTCCATCAAATGCCTTGGACCTGGTGAAACACGAATGCGAAGAACTATGCTTAAAGAAGGGAGAACGTGTTACAGAGTGTAACGAGCATTTCCCTCGTCTACATTCGAAGCTGGACCAGCACCAGCCTATGCCTACCGAGATGTTAGCCGACACTTATGGGTAAATGATGGGAAAGGGCAACCAGGGTGTTTATAAGGACTTCGTTCGTTATATTGGCCTGTGCGATAGGACTCCAAACCTCAAGCAGCATGTGGAGTATCTCACTGTGTTGGTTACATCCCTCAACACGTCTCAACCTGGAAATCACTTCAACACAAACAGTAACACAACTACGAAAAGATCAGCTAGAAAAATAGACTTCAAGAAAGGTGGTACAACTGGCACAGCTGGCCTGGCCAAAGACGACGGTTTGACCTGCTATAACAGTGTCCAGGTGGGTCAAATGTCTTCTAATTGCCCAAACCGAGATATGATGAAGAAGCTACTCGAACAAGCGTTGGTCTGGAATGATGCGCCAAAAGTGGAGTCTGGACGCCCTCGGAAAGACAAGAAAAGATGAGGTGCACCAGCCAGTAGAAAGGAGAGGAGATGACTTGCTAAGAAGCGACAGGCTAGAGAGCAGACGGACCATGAGGGGGAGAGTGAGTTGAAGAATCTCTCGGACTCGGACTCTGCAGTGTGAAAAGGCCAAGGATGTCAGTAGCTGCAACTGTACCTCCCTAAAAAACACTATCATGTATGGTATCGTCAAACAAACAGGGTGGCAAATATGTGCCAGATAGTCAATTCAAGTTTTTCACCCGTTACCACCACTTGAAAGTTAGTAAACTAGATGACTCAGTGGTCAACCTACTAAGGTTTAATGGGAAAATAATATAACAAACTAAAGGAGGATGGTGGAGCAGCAAAAAGATAAGAGTAGTGAAGGACGATGGTGCATCAGAGAACTATGTGGATCGGAAGTTCATTAATGAACTACAACTCCAAGGGGCTTCCCTGTGTGCAAAGAAGAGGAGATGGACGATTGTGGAGACGGCCAATATCAATGCGGAGGATGGCATCGAGAACCAGGAAAGAGTCAAATTGAAACTACGACTCGGTGCATCATATGTCTATGAGGTCGACTTTATAATTGATCACCTCAAGGGCTTTGATATTGTGCTACGCAAAAGGTGAATGCGCGATATAAACTGACATTATCAAATTGACCATCACTGCAATGAAATGTCGATTGCTGATAACATCTGGGAGGAAAGAGAGGATGGCCAAGTATATTTCTTGCCTGGCCTATGCCCCTTGGACATCGACGACGGAACAGTTGAGCAGGCCAAATTCATGGGTATCCACATCATACAGAAGGCAGCACTTAAAAATATATCTACCTGCCTGTTGGAACGGGCCTTCTGAATTAAAGTGCACCACCACGGCGATGGCGACAAACGTCCAACAGACGAACCACCGGGGGAGTTTGAAGACATGTTGACAGATTTCCACAGTCCTTTCAGCAGACCAACTTATGCAAATTCCCTGAATGGAAGAGAAGCTGATTTCGAAATTGAAATGGATCCAAATGCTAAAATACCATGCCACTCACCATACCGCATCTCATGACATGAAGAAGAAGAGCTTCGGAGGCAGATAGACAAGGCGATTTGCTGCGGTTGCATTCAGCCATCTCGAAGAAATGTCAGTTTACAAGTAGTGTTCGTCCCAGAGCCTGACGGTACACTGCCTATGTGCATAGATTATGGCATAGTAAATGATATAAACTTCAAGCATTGTTATTCTCTCCCACCCATCGAGGACTTACTCAACACAATGCACAGCACTGGCTGGTTCACAAAATTGGACTTGGCAGCTGGTTACCATCAAATTCGTATCGCAACAGCCGACAAGCAAAAGATGGCCTTCACCACAAATTTGGGTTGGTACGAGTGGTGAGTCCTGCCATTTGACCTGGCTAACCCACGCAGGGAGTTCATGCATACGATGAACAGCATCTTGGAGCCGATGAAACACAAATTCACTGTCATCTACTGTGATGATATTATAATTCACAGTTGTACCCTGGCAGAACTCATCATACCTGTCCGAGAAGTGCTTACCTTACTGCCAGAAGATGGTCTCAAGGCCAAACTACTAAAATGCGCCTGGCCTTGTTAGATAGTCGATTTTTGCAGCTTTGTCATTGAAAACAATGGCATCCATGCCAAGGAAGATAAGACCTGTACGGTAATGGATTGGTCTCAACCTGCACACAGCAAGGACATCAGAGGCTTTCTGGGCCTCACTAGTCAGTATACAAAATTCAGTGAACACTATGCTCACATTGCAATGCTGCTGTATACAATTGGCACCCCACCAAAGGGAACAGGGGACTTTGCGCAGCTATGTGGAAAACCGAGGAGTGTCATGCGCACTCCATTTGCTTGGGACAGAGAATGTCAGCATGCTTTTGACACCATCAGAAAGGCTCTCTGCGATGCTCCAGTCCTTGCTCTACCGGACCCTGAAGCCAAAGATTGCCTGCATGTAGATGCTAGCCGATATGCGTTGGGGGCAGTGCTTTCCCAGGTGCAAGACAAAGCAGAGACAGTATTGGGTTATTTCAGCAGTAAATTACACGATGCAGTGACGCAATACCCTGTATACCACAGAGTACTATTGGTCATCCGAGACGCAATATTATACTGGAAATTAAACCTGTATGGAGCTGAACAACCATTTTTGGAACACATGGACAATGCAACCTTGCATTGGATCCTGACACAACAACACCTCACCATACAACAGATGGATGTTCTGATGGTCTTCCAAAACTTTGAGTGGGAGGTCAAGCATATCCCATGTGTCAAAAATCAGGTCAGAGACACGTCGTCTCGCCGCCCGGATATTTGTGAGAACGATGCAATTCAACAGCACTGGAAGTGTCTGCGGCCGGACAATGGATTGATGAAATGAAGCTGGGCATAGTTGATGACCAATGGTTCGGGCCAATTGCACATTCTTTGGTCAACTCAAGTCCCCGCTGTGCGCCATCCACTGCGTCTACCAAAGAACGCATATTCTGGGTGTCAGCGCTGTGGTTCTATTTGGAGGAGAATGGCCTACTGTGGCTTCATGGAGACTTGGAAAAAACTCCAGATGGAGAAAAATGCAAGGACAAAGAAGAGGGACAAAGAAGAAGGGGTGGAGATAACCATATGGGCAAACGAGATGGAGAAAGAAGGAAACGCAGAGAAGCCAGGACTGTTGTGTATTCGAAAGGCAATGCAGCAACGAATCCTCCATGAATCATGTGGCACTACAGCAGAGGGACACTTCGGTGCGGACCGAACATACTTACACATGAAAGACCAGTATTTCTTCAAGCAAATGTTGCATGATATCCAGCGATGCGTTGCGGGCTACGACATATGCCATCAAACCAACCACAGGAGCGGCAAACCCATTGGCATTCTCAGTTCACTTCCTATCGGAAAAAGCCATTGGCAAAGAATTGGCCTGAACTTTGTCACTGACTTGCTGACATCGGAAAAGGACCACGACAGCATTGTAACGTTTGTCGACCACATGATAATGGGAGCACATTGGCGTGCCTGCAAGAAAACTATCAACGCCCCAAGCTGTGTGTGAATATTCATTGACGACATCATCTGCCTGCCCGGAGTGCCTCAGGAGGTTGTATCAGCCTTTCAAGTACATTTTGCAGTGGACTATTCGAGAGCAGTTGCAAGGATCCTGCAGATTGAGCTGCTCTGGTCTACGGCGTTCTATCTAGAAATTAATGGCCTCTCTGAGAACTCGAATAAGAAGGTCGTATGTTATTTGTGTGGCTTTGCCACTCACGATCACGACAATTGGGATGGCTACCATCCATTTGTGGAGTATGCTTAGAATACCTCCATCAGCAAAATGTTAATTGGTTTGGAAGCAACATGCAATACTCCCACATACTCCAGGCGACCTCACCAGTACTTGTAAGTACTTCTCGATGCTCCCGGACCTTCCTGGAGCTAAGCAATGTGCTCTGAGAGTCTGCAAGAGCATTCTCAGGTGCTCCGAGACTAGTCTTATAGCGTAGTCAAATTTTGGAGCGCCTCAGACCTCTGAGTAGATCTGCGGGAGACTTGGACAGAAGCTGAGACCACTGCACAGCTCAGTGGGAAACTTCGAGAGCAGCCGGGATCACTGCGCAGCTTCTGTGGAAGACTTGGTGCTGTATTCTCACAGCAGTTGTTCATGCATAACTACAAGGAATTTCGTCATATCATATTTGTCTTTGTTACAGTCGCAAGATTTGCTACATCAATATATGGCATGCGTTCTTACAGTCTCTCTATATATATACATACGGTCAATCTGGCTGCAGATGGTACTCGAGCATAATCGGAGGAGAACCTGGACACGCCCATTGAGCATCCAAACGGAATTCCAGAGAAAGAGCGGTTCTGGTTTGAGAAGCATGTGAATTGGGTGAGAATATATGATACAACCCGGCGTTGAGGATCCATGCAATTGTGTGGATCATGGTAATCTCGGACAGATCAAGAGAGGCATGAAGTTGGGAAAGATAGAGTGTGTATTTTCATTGGATGATAAGATAAGATGGAAATAAGATAATGTCTATGTTCTCCGAGATCTGCCGACTATGTACTCCCCGTCAGTCTGCCCATCTCTGGTACCCCTGTATCTCCGTTCAGCTGCCGTCGCTTGTTGAAGATGTACTTGGAGGCCGCGATCGTCCGTGCTTGGAGATGCACTCGGAGGCTGAGTTTGAGTGAACTCAGAGATGTACTCTGAAACCTGGATCGAACGAGATTGGAGATACTCTTGGAGACTGCGAGATCATATGAACACAGAGATGCACTTCAAGGCCATGATTGAGCGAGTTTGGAGATGCAATTTGAGGCAGAGATCATGTAAAGCCGTAATTGAGCATGTTGGGAGATTAACTTACAGGCCATGATTGAACAAGATTGGTGGAGTGCTTAGAGGGAGTTAATGTGGAAGCGATTGATCTGAAGGCGGTCAATCTCGAGGCAGTGAATCTGGAGGCAGTGAAGCTGGAGGCAGTGAATATGGGGGCAGTGAATCTGGAGGCTGTTGATCGGGAGGCATGTGTGATAGAAGCTGAGAGTCAATTGATTGGTTAACTCATAATTGTGGGAATGTAGAGAATTGAGTACAACATGGTCCGCTGAGAGCTGGGAGTCTAACCGGGAGCGGGAGACAGTCAATCATAGGATGATGCATTATGCCATGTATGCAGCACTCAGTATATGCTGTACTCGATGTCTGCTATGTATGGTGTATGCTGTACTCGGTGTATGCTGTACTCAGTGTTAACTCTTGGTCATAGCATGGAGAGATAGAGAGCGATAACTTAACTTTGTGTTCTTAGGTGACGGTACAGTTCAGGACGAGATAGAGAGAGATGAGAGGAGATGAGGAAAGTCATTATGAGAAACTGGGACTTGCCAGAATTTTGTGTGGGAGTCAATTGATAATTACCGATACGGCAGGTCTGAGTCCCGATCCGGGGTGTAATTACACCGATACACTGTCTTCCCAACCCAATCAGGCAAGTTGTACCCCTGAATTCTCATATCTGCTGGTATCTTCCACATCATTCTCATCTTCGTCCCCCATTTCTCTCTTTCTCATCCATAACTCTACCATCATCGCAGAACCTGAAGTTAAGTCATGCCTCTCTATCTCTGCAGGTCATGATCATGAGTTGACATCAAGAACAGCAAACACCGAGTGCAGCATACACCAAGTGAAGAATACACCATGTACAGCATAAACCGAGTGCAGCATACACCGCGTACAGCATACACCGAGTTCAGCATCTACCCAAGATAGTTTGTCTTCCCTTTGTTCTCATGATTACCAGTTGACCCCTGAATGTAACTTTAGTATCCGGTGTGCCTCCCTACACGATCCACCGCCATCAAACCAGCTTACCATGGGAGCTCAAACGTAAAGTCACCTTGTCACAGTCCCATGGTGGTGACTTGAATAACTGATGAAAAGATTCTCAGCACCCGGCACGCCATCCATTGACTTCCTCCAAGTCCTCGTCCAAACTTGCTTGATTACTGCCTCCGTGTGCATTTCCAAACTCGCTCGATTATGGCCTCCAAACTTGCTGAATTGCGGCCTCCAGGTGCATATCTCCTAAGTCGGTCGAACACTGCCTCCAAGTGTATCACCAAACTCGCTCAATTACATCCTCCAAGTCCATCTACAATCTCACTTGATCATTGCCTTGGAGTGTATCTCTGAGTTCACTGACTCGTCATTTTCAGGCGGAGCTCAAATTGCTCTCAAGCACTGCCTGCAACTACAGTCCCGATATACCGTGTGTAGATGGGGAGCTATATAGATACATAGATACGGAGATGAGAATACAAACTGAATTCATGAGTTCCAAAAATCGTTGGACAATAAGTAGTAACTATGATTTCCCGGCGCACCAGCAGTGTTCCCAAAGATAATGTTGTTTTTCCCAGACTGCTCTACTGTGATTTGATGTGCTCCCAGACTTGTTGCCGGCACTCCCAGGTGATCCCAGGATTGTCCTCGGCGCTCCCAGACTTGTCGCCTGTGCTCCCAGTTGCCCCCAAAGTTCTCTCCAGCGCTCCGAGATGTTCTGAAACCTCTCACAATCACACCAATGGTACTACTGTACCAGTCATCAGTGATCCCAGTTACTCTGAAGGCTGGCAGGAATACCCTCCTAGGGTCTGATACTCACCTGAGATTGACGCATCTCAGTTTACACCCCACATCCTCTCAGATACTTCTGGAGTCTTCCAGTGACTAAAATACATTTTGCTGATGCAACACTGCAATGACGTAGTATAAGACCCCATTGTGGTAATTGCAGTGATGACAAAGAAAACCTCCACCGTTCAGTATTTGGCGAGGTTGCAATGCGGCCGTGAATGTGGCATGGTAATCTGAGATATCTCACTTGGAAACCAATATAGTTCAGAATCTATATCACCCCCTAAAGCATCATCGAGAATCATCTGAATATGTGTTCAGTGACCATTCCTGAATTATTGTCAATATATGCCAGTAACATGTTATGTACATTATCTACAAAAAGAAATTATTCAATGATACCTACTCAAGGCTCACTCTCAACAATATCACCCAATATCAATGAATGATGGGCTATTACCTGCCGGGCTATTACCCCCAGCAGGCTGCAATCAGCCCGGGCCATCAAGGTTCGACTTCACTCAGTTCACCTGAATGGCCACCCATGAGCTTAGTTAACTCATTCATCTACCCATAGACAATGTACTTGGTGCGCCACCATCTGGAGATACTCTAGACAAAGAAACAATTGACCACCAGCAGCCCGATCTAACTAGTTCCCCGTATCCAATGCAGATGAAGGCTAAAAGGCTGGTAGTTCGAGTGGACAATGCAGGGGGATCAGCATATTGCCAAGCAACTGGATTGTACAACATCCATTGCAAGTAGTCTGAACAATGAAATCCATGGTGTCCATTTCGCTCAGCACATGACTTTCAACAGACCCAATCATGTAAGCAGCATACAAATATGTGGATGGATCAATATCTGAGTCGTAGACTGGACATCTTTTATATGGAATGATTTCAATCAGCATATGCTGTACAAATGCTCGTCTCTAGACTCGATTTTGGGCTCACCAATGTTCGTTGGATCGATGATCATTTGCACATCTTCGGAACATTATACTTGTTGGATGCCTTTAGATGAATACTGTTCATTTGTGCACATCTCCCATTTCAGGCGCACCTCGATTTTGAACCAGTGCGCGTTGCAGACTCTGACAGTAGTTGAATATATGGCGAGATGAACATGGATGATTGCTGGTTGGTTGTGCAAGGTCAGCGCCCTGCCGGAGAGGCAATTGTGCCACTTAGTTGTCCATTTGACAAAGACTACTTGACTAATGTTTCAGGCGACCAGCATGCCTGGCTGCTGTAACTCACAATTGCCAATATTCGAAAAGATATCCATTGTACAACTAAATTGTGTTCCTGGAATAATGTTTGGCAGATCCCCTGTCCCCCACAAGGTGCCAACAATGCTGACAAAGCATAACATTCCACAGTTTGAACAGTGCCGTCCCTACTCAGAAATCTTGCCTAAACTGGCTCTGTCTTGAAATGGAATTATGCTGATGGATTTCAGAGACAATGTTACCCACTTTTTGATGCCTCGGTTGTGGATTATCAAGAACAAGTCATGGTTACTCAATTCACATATGGCTTGTATGCAATGTGTGAAATTCCTAATGGTGTGCTGATTAGGCATTCAACATTGTAAGCACTTAATTACCCAAGAGATCAGCATATTTTCTTGGAGCTGCTGGACAAAACTAATATTGATGTTCTGCATACTCTTGGTGTTCATCCAATCTGCAACCAGTTCTGGCAATACCCTTTCTGCAATATCTTTTAACTTTGGCAGCCTGATAAATTCAATCAGCTCCTTCTGGGTTTAGTTACAGACTTCATTGACTGGCTGCTCAATTACCTGAACACTAGAAATGCGAAGGTTCAATTTGACAATTGATTCACATAAGGACCACCACAGCATGATTTCCAGCGCTTCTCTACCCCAATCAATTCGTTCAAAAGCGGATCATGGCAGAGAAAAGTAAACTGGGACATGATCAGAACACTGGCAGTGAATTACTCTCGAATTCTTGACTGCTCCCAGGATGACGGGAAAACTGCGGTGGATTCAGCCTCTGATGAAATGGTGATGGGAGCAGTGGGGGCATTATGTGAATTCTCTGTGCTTGTCAGCCAACAAAATCATTGTGATCTATCCCTGACAGCACTAGACAATGCACTCAAGTGATTATACAAGGAGAAAGGTGTATTTCAAGAACAGTAAGTGCCGAAGTCTGTGAAGACCAAAGTGGATGAGCAGTTGGCAACAGAATCCCATCAGTTATGAGAACAAACTATTCTCAAAATCCATGCTGCAACGGAGGTTTAGCTATACAGGGCTGAAGATTTTACTACATCAAAACCAAGCCAATTGCAGGTACGCCTGGATGGAGTCCGAGAAGCGGCAACCATATGGTCAGATGCCGATCGGCAGAGGGCAATTGAGCCATTCTGGCACAAAATCCATCAGGAGACACCCGCTAAACACAAGATAGTGGATAACTTATTCCAACACCATGAGCAACAACTATTGCAGGAAATTGGGATTAAGGCAACCGGTCTCAGAAGTACACTCGCTGAAAACCATGATGAAATAAAGACCACTGCAGAGGAAGAGGCTGATGGGATGGCAAACATGACTGCCGGCAATCATGTACAAGTCTAGATCCGTCTATTCTGTGCCAAGACTGAAGCCTGCTCCTGGTGTATTGCTGATACAGACCGCATTGCGAATCAGCTGTGGAGAGAGATTTAAGGTATCACTTTGAAAGACCAGATGCAGTTCATGCAGGAATTCTCCATCCGCATGGCTGAGGTGAAACCTTGGTGGCAGGCGACTGGCATTCAGGACCTCTGGGAAACCCTTGAACAGCATGTAATACATTTCGAATATACAAAGATGTATCTAGTGACCCATTTAGCAGTATCAACTCAGCAAATTTGTTGTGGTGACAATTCCATCACCAATATTTCTGAACATCTACATATTGGCAATGTGAAAAAGGCATATCAATCTACAAAAAAAGTCAATTGCATTCAACAGATGCTCAAGCACAATGACTGGTGTACCAGTCTGGACTATATGGAGAAGACACTGTCGTATCTTGCCATTCAATGCTGGTACGATATTGCCACTACCATAGTTTTCAACCTACTATCAGGTGCTAATAAACAGTGAAATATCCACAGAGTCCATATTTCATGGCTTCAGTATTGTCAGGGAGAGCCATTTTTCCGCCCTGTATCACAACAGGTGCATCATTTGAGAGAAACTTATGTCTGTGCAGTGTGCAGAATTTTGAAATTACCATTACTCAGAGATGTCTCTGCAGTTGTTGGAGATCCCAACTTTGGACAGCTATTCCGTACAAAAAGTGCGGATGACTGGGGACTTGAAGTTCGTAGACTGGTGATTGAATGTCCTCAGACTGTACTCATAGACAGTATATTTGTCAAACTTCAGAATGGGCTGTTGTACTACCATCACCCATTTTACTGCCCTACATCTGTTGAGCGTCTCGGACTTGATTGCACGGTACAATATACCAATGGCAACCAAGGGAATATGCCTGCATCTTATAGCATCTGGGTTGAATATATGGACAGTGACCTCGATAACACCTTCCATGGCCGCGTTCTTTCTTGTCTGGTATTATTGTTCAGCTTAGCTCCACTGAATCAGATTCTCTAATTTCAGAAGCACCTGCCTGTTGGAAAAATGATATTGACCTTTTCTAAGCAGTGCAAGAAGACTGATCAATGGATATTACCTTCTCCAGCTCAAGAATATGCGGTGGTGACTACACCAAATTACAAGATCGACATGGTTCGACTGATTGTGTTGACGGGTTCATCTAGGTTGTCAATCCTACTGATTTGATGCATATTGTTCCTGTCGGAGCAATTGTGTGACCAGCTCATTTGGTGCAAGAGAATGCTGCATCAGATAAAATCGATAGTGTAAGGCTTGTAAATAATCATATGGATTTCGATAGCTACTGGACTGTGTATTGAAGTTACAATGTCTGACTCGAGGTGTGCAGAAGGAAGGTAGTTAATTGAATTGTACTACTTGATATGAACATTACAATCATCACTCCCAGAGAGTATGGTTCCAGGTTTGAGTAGCAACTGAATACTCCTGGTGATGTGGCCAACACTCCCGATAGCTTCGAAATTTGCACATCCCAATTGCTTTATTTGGAAGCATTTTGAAGACCACTTTACACTCATCAGGATATTATTGTATTCTGTTAATCAACTTCCGCAGCATCAAGGGCACCAGTAAAGTTGTCTCGAAGCATCTGAGTGCATTTGTGTACAATCTATCTGGAAGCATCTGGGAGCATCTGGACGGATCAGTGTGGCTGTTCAGAGTTGTTGAGTTGTTCAGTTATGACTTCCAAACCAATTTACCTTTTGCTGATGTACTGCTCATGTCAAATAGCAGTCACCCAGACTGGTGTAGGTATTCTCCAATAAGAAATTGGCATTGAATTGTTTAGGAAAATACTTCATACCAATCTGATGGAACAGTGGCACATGACCAGAGGCCAGGTAACAGCCATTCTATATCGTTGGGTCACTACAATCCTGAGATTTCTTGCGATAATCATACCACTACATCTATACATCTCCATACATCATTGCTGGAGTCTATGCATGCAAGCATATCTCTAGACAGCTGGATGCTGGTATATGCGTTCTTATGCTATTATTGCTCTTCAGTCAACAGGTCTGTTTTACTCATGGGATGTGGGTATTTATATCTATTCTGACATGTCACCTAGAAATTATCTATCAACTAAACCTAGATGTAACAACTTATATATCTATTGAATATATCAGCACTGAGTCTTAAGCAGTTCATCTTTCGATGATGTCATCGTTATGTGCAATGGCACTTTCTGGGTTGCACTTGGTATCAAGCTGCGTTACAGAAAGGCAATGGCAATATTTTTTACTAGTCGAAAGACAACTTCTTAACATGTTCAACCAGAGGTAATTGTATATGGTCTGTTGGATCAACCAAAAATTACAACTAACCACAATCAGTTGAGCAATCCCAAAGGATGTAGAGATCGATTAACAGGAATTATGATATTACCCATGAATCCGTATGCTTGATGAGAACGTAAGGAGAAGTCACCAGAAGACTACATCTGAGTCAGCACGGACACATTGCATGACCGTGTGCACTTGCATTCCCATTTCGCCAAGAATAACTCACATGGTCAAAGTGGGCATATGGCAGAGTAGCAGTTTGTCAATAAAATCCACCTACACAAACCAACTACATGATGGAGTTGTATCACACAAGAGAAGCTATGGAAGCTTACAAATGATATGTCTCAGTGTATTGTGATTGGATCCTCAATCTCCACCTACCATTTTGATGAATACTTACCACGATGACTGTGTACGCAACATATAAAAGATTACTTTCATTCACATCGACACCAGCGAATATATCGTCTCAAAATTCAGTCACCTATACCTCTGATGCTACAAACTTTGATGGTTGCCCTGGATCACTGGAAATGCTACAACTATGCTGATCATGATGATTGTGACATGCACTGCTGATGCTACAACCATCGCCTAGCAGTGATTTGGAGGTACCTCCAGCAGTGAACTATCCAGTGACCCGGAAACAAGTGAATTCCCAATTCACCCTGGCGTACTATATGGACTGCCAGCCATTCTCTCTAACGAGATGGTATTCGGGTATCCCAATGACTTGCCCTCGGGTCCACTGATATTGCGACAACCTCATCTGGAGGCTATTTATACATTATAGATAACCTTTAAATGCGAGAGAAAGACGCATGAAAAGGAAATCTCGAAATCTCACAGTTTCTGCTTGGGACAAAGTAGTGATTCAAATTGCTGGCAGTTGAATGGCAATTGATTGCTAAACATCTGGACCCTGCAAGAAGTAAACTCATGATAGCCTAGCCATCAACTGATTCCCATCATCCTGGAGCTGGTACTAGCAACAATGTGCGGAATATACCATTTGGATTGCAAGCCAAGGCGAAGAGTGGAACTACAGAGGGAATACCTTGGATGTGGCAACATTTGTAGGCTTCATGTGCTTCCAATGAGTAGTGGCAGTAGTTCCAGTGGAAGTGTGTCCATGTGGGATCTTTCGATAACTACCACTGGCTTACAGAGTCACAAAGCAAGTGACCGGATGGTGGGGCTTGGTCCATTCCTGGGTAAACTACAGATTTCAAGGCCCCCTGGATTTTGCCCTTCGTCACCTCCAACCTCTATTGATTATTAGCAAATCAAGATGATACAGCAGAATCAGTTGTACAAATTCATATGATCTGTATTTGAATGGTATAATTACATGTAGATGGGCCTGAGGTACTATGGCTAGTGAGTGATCCAATGACTCGATCAATAGAGATTCTGTCTTCATATGACTTCATCATCAAGTATCAGTCAGCAAACAGCAACCCTGCAGATGGACTCAGTAGACAACCAGATTATGAGATCGGATATCAGAGACCCAAGGTGTGACTTTTAGTATTGTTTACGGCAGTTGACACCTACAATGGTGTCCAACTGGCTAACAAAGCAACCCAGGATGCTGACACACTGGCTACTGATGTGGGCATGAACATTGTCAACATCCCAAAGGTTGGTTACCCTGGCCTGACAGAGAATGGTGGATCAGAGGGTACAATGGACTGGCATATGAAGTGGACAGTCATCCCAGGTGCCCTGACCAATGATGGCAGAGTATATACCAAATATAGCATTGACAGCAGTGGCAAATGAAAATCCGAGTGTCTGAAATGTAACTACTGATACAGTTCAAAATGAGATACTGAAGAACTGTGATATACGTTGGCAATTGGTCCCAAATGAGACTCAATAAGACCACTCAGTCAACTGAAAAGCCTACCAAATGGCATCACAAGAGACAGCGAAGATATCTACTGCACGTAGATTACCATGATCACACCATGGCACATTTCACTGCAAAAGGATATGTAATTGAGATTGGCAGGATTCCAGGCAGAGCTACCATACAAGGCCACTGACCGAGCCGCTGACTAAATGGTGTACTAAAGGATACAGACACTATAACCAAATAGCATACAAAATTCGACAATTAACCACCATATGACAGGTCCACCAGATGACAACTGAAACGGTGAACCATATTACTTGTCAATTCCACCAGCCACATTTGCCACACTGCATATCACGAAGCGAAATGAGATCGGTCATAAGTGGATCAACAATTCTTAAAGATACTGATGACAGGGCTGCATTTGCGACATCCCCTACCACATATAATTACCATACTGGCAGTGCTGAGAGGAAGCACATTGGAGTGCACTAACTGGCAGAGAAACTGGAGATTAATTGAGAGCACACCTGTGAAGTTGACTGGCTGCCCACCAAAGAGGACTTGGAACAACAACTGGCAAATCAAGTTTCCTTTATGTAACAGTTCAGAGTACAGATGTCATTGGGAGACACATACTCAGGGCATGCAGGGAGGCACTGTAGAGAGCTCAGACAGTACAAGGGTCATTCAACAAGGTGACATTAGCCATACTAGAGAAACTTATGTGTTAGATATGGATGAATGTGACATGACTGCACAAGGTGGAATTAAACTATATGATTGATAATCACCAACAGCTACGACCAACGCAAGCAGCTAATGCTCCAATTGATGCCTTGTCATGGACGCAAACTTTCTACCACAGTGGTGATTCTGACAAGACCTACATCAAGATATAACCTATAACAAAATATTTCAGAGGAGAATGAGTTTTGTTTCAATGTGGATATATGGATGATGGGATCACTTTTTGATGTTCTCTTGTTATACAGTTCTCTCCTGCTTTGCCAGTGAATGCAGCCCAGTACAGATGTTGTTGGCACCAGATTTCATGACTTTTGGAGTATATAGTGTGGAACTGTAAGTTGCATTTGTGCGAGCAACACTGAAAGGTTACAATTGAGCTGTACCAATCAGTTTTGAAACTTATAAGTTCGTATGATAGTTTAAGTTTAATGATTATTTCATTTGGTGTTCCCCTTTCCTTCATTTCTTTGATACTGGCTTCGGCAGCCCAGAAGGTCGGCACCTAAAGAGAGAGTCAATCAAACAGTGGCACATGACAATGAACCAGGTAACAGACATTCGATATAGTCAGCTAGCTACTAGCTTTCGCTCTGTAGCTGTCATCTCACCTACACCTTTACATGTCTATCTGCATAGTCAGTGGAATACATGTGTGCATCAGTCTCCCTATGCAGCTGAACACTACAATCTGGGCTCGTACACCTGAAAGCAATCTTGGAGTTAGCAATTTGCGATACTGTAATGAAGCAGCCCAGCAGAGGTTGTGAGAATGTCAACGTAGAAGGAGTATTAGGAGATTGAGTATGCATTATGAGATTCCTCCGCAAGGTTGAATATATACTATCCTCCATGGAGGCATCTGGACTTCAAAATCTGGAGTGCTGCCAACAGGAACAATGGCAAGAAGATATCAGTATTACTATGCAACACATGAATGTATTAAATGGTGATATTGGCCATTATAGTGAAAATGCAGTCAACCTCCATTCTGAACAGCTTCAAATTTGTAATTTGGCAACTGTGGGTGGAATTCAAACAGTGTAGTACAACAGCCCAAAACTGGAAACTAGGTTTCAAGCACCGTATTTCTTCGAAGGAATCGCTTAGTGTAAGGAGATCAATTGGCTGACTGAGTAAGACAAATCAGAACTGATGGGCTGGATAGACAGCTGTCAACTCAAGAAGTTCTTTGCTCCCAAGAAAGGCATTTACAGTACTCTGTTGGGTCTGTCTAGAGTCACAGAACTGGACCAATTGGAGAATATGGTAGTGTTTGATGTAGAAGAGGTACAAGGAAAGAAATGTACAGAACGGAGAAGAATGTACTAAGTAAGGTATCATAACTGGGAGAAATCATGGTGGGTACAGGTGGAGAAAATCACAGGGTGCAAAGAGTTGGTGCATATATACCAAGCTGTACATTCAGCTCTAGCTGACCACATATCAAAAACTGGATTGGAACTATGGGGAACACAATATGGAGGAAGGGATATAATTCATCATGGACCAAAATGCTGTCTACTAGAACAAATCAGTTGTCATTGTGGAAAGATACATGGACACAACAAAGATATCTGTTGTAGATAGTATAGCTACTGAATTATGTGATATTATGAAATAGAGGGAGAATATCACACACATACAATTCAGTATATTTGACACATAGATGGAGATGATGATTTACCAAAGGCAGAGTTGCGCACACATTATATGAAAACTCTGATGTGTTTCTCCCAACTAGTTTTACCAATGGTTCCGAACGGTCGCATCGGGTGCGGATTCAGGTGGGAACTGAACCCTTGCTGAAATGGTGGTCCTGGTTGTAAAGACACCTGAACCATCAATATGGGTATAGTTCGATGGATATCGCCCAGCCTGTCTGAATTTCGGCGGATTGTCAGTGGGTCACCTACCAGGTCCACTTGTAGATTCATATAATGCTTTTGTTACTGCAGTGTAATAACAGTATCATATCAACATCGCATATTCAACAGCCAGGAATCTCTTTGTCCATCTTTTGCTGTTTGCGATGTCAATTATTGTGGAATCTGTGTTATTCCTTGTATTTATAGTAATTTTACTGATTATGGCACTGAATAAATCTGTTCTGAGCTCTTGTATCTGTGCAATGCCTGCATTACCTGTTATACAAGACAAAATCTTATTGACACTCCATTGACACTTAGTTTCATGATCACATGACGTCTATGTCATACAATATTACGGTTGAAAAGGCAGCCATCACATCGGGCATGAATTATCGCCACAAAGTGACACTTCAATCAGCTAATATGCAAGACAAGTAATCGTTGATGCTCCATTAACCCTCATTATGAGAATGGGGCCAGGAGTGTATCACGACTGTATTTGACCCCAATGACAGTAAATATCTCATTTATGGATGTTTGGAACCAATCGCAAAGTAGATTACCCAAGATGCAACACCAAAAACTGTTGACACTTATTGCCATGATGGGGCAGGGAGTGTGTCACTATTCTTTCTACCTCTAAAGGCAGCCAATATCTCATTTATAGATACTTGCAATGAATTGCTACTTAGATTACCAAGGTTCAACACCAAAAATCATTGATGCTCCATTTATTGTTAGCACCAGGTCAATGTAACCTGAAGGCAATCTGGGTTTGGACTGGAAAAATGGGTTGGTTCGGTTTCAGACCCATCTACAAGCCCGACATGCTGACCCTTGGCAGGCCAAACCCGGACCAGTACTAATCATCCCGCTGATTTCGCCGGGTTTGGCTACACCTGTCGGTTCCAATTTCCAGTTCTGCGTTTCGTCTTTCACATTTATGGTCCCATTCAGATATGCTACTGTTAATCGTGAAATATTGAAATTGGTACTTCACAGTTCATTTTCGATATATTGGCTGCCCTAATTATCAAAACAAATAGACACATGCACCCTGCCACATCCTGAAAATGAATGTCAACAGAGCGTCAACAATTGTTGGTCATGTATCTTGGTTAATCTGTTGGGGTAACAGATTTAATACAGTCATAAACAAAGTAATGGCCGCCTTTATAGCAAAAAGAGAAAGCGAAACACTCCCTACCCCATCTTGAAAATGAGTGTCAACAGGGCATCAACGATTTTGGGTCTTGCATCTTCAGTAATATGAGTGGCGCATGATCACAAGCATCCATTGACGAGGATTTGGCAGCCTTTATAGGCAGATTTGTACGGCATATTCCTCCCACAGTCTCTGGGACAGTCATAACTCATTTCATTTACAGAGCTACCACTATGTATTCGTGAGTCTTTTAGCGTACCAAAACAGTCCAAACCATGTAAATAGACTATAACGGCCACATCGCGCTGGGATTGACCATAATGGAAGGCCAACAATCGTTGACACTCCGTTAACGCTCATTTCCATGATGGGGCAGGGAGTGTTTCACTCTCAATTCTGCCTATAAGGGCAGTCAATCCTTCATTTATTACAATTTGCAACCTGTCGCCCTGCAGATTACCAAAGATACATAACCAAGAATCGTTGATGCTCTGTTGATGCTGATTTTGCAACCGGTGTATCCACAATATGGAATTATTTGATTAGCTGTGGTCTATCATTCAGGTTGATTTGGCAGCCTTTCTAGCGTTTTCATTTACTTTATTCTTGATCACTACATTGTTCTTTAATAATACATATGAATATATGATTTAAAACATACTTTACAGTATCCGCTAATTCGGGATAATAATAAGCTCCAAAATCCCGTGCCATTTGATCAATGCCAGTCATCTCTGCTAGGTTTGCTCAATTGGCTGCTCTGGTCTTCAAAATGAATGTTAGCTGCATAATCACAGAGAAGATGGTGTACTAACCAGTGGATGTTCCTTCCTCCGTCAGTATATCTGGATCAAAATATGTATCGTGCTGGCTATCCTTCGCAGATGCACCAAGATTGAAAAATTCAGCACAGGGAAGACATGTATGTGAATACAAAAATCCAGCTGGCAAATTAACGAGTTGGGAACTTTGAGCTCCGGAAGTATTGCTGGTTGCGGCAGGTGATGTTTCGGGCAGAGGTGGCTAGTGTTAGCAATGGGTCCAGGTAACCCGCCAGCGGTCCGGGTTTTGACCGGCAGTTCAGTTCGGTTCAGTTCCAAACCCGGCCAAAAACCTGACCCGCTTTGTCTTGGCGGGTTTGTTACCCAGACCGGACCTAAACCCGCAGTTTTTTGGCCGGGTTGTACCCGGACCGCGGTTCCATGTTGCGGATCCTCCAACTTTCGCTCCAATTAAGTATTTGAGTCCCGATTGTATCATGACATGATCAGTATGTAGGTTGTGCAGTATTAGCTGCTCTTTCACCTCCCGCTCTCAGATTTGCGATCGGACCAATATTCGTTGAGTCCCTGTGAAATAACGCGATATTTTACACCAAATTGGCAGGTTTTCGATAACGACTCAACAAATATTGGTCTGATCGCAAATCTGAGAGCGGGAGGTGAAAGAGCGGCCAAAACTGGATAGTCTACATACTGATCATGTCATGATACGATCAGAACTCAAATACTTAATTGGAGCCAAAATTGTGAACTTGAAATGCCGGGTTTTTGGTGGTAAAAGAGGCCCATTTCAAATGGTCCAGGTTTTTCGAGTGGTAAGATCCGTTGCCACGGTCCGGTTTCGGGTGGAACCGTACCCGGAACCCACCCGGGAATTTGGACCCATTGCTAACACTAGAGGTGCCATCAACTCTGGAGTCACCTCTGGAGTTGGCTGTGTGTGTCGGTTGAACAGAGGTTCACCTGTTCCTTTACATCTTGAGCGTGTGAGAGGATTCTTTGCAATGCGATTTGGCAAGGATGGCATCTGGCCGTGTGGTTTTGACAAATCATAGCTGGGTGTCTTTCTATCGCAGCCTTCAATTATTATGCCCGTTAAATTCAACACCCCGCTTCTACTCTTCCCGGATCTCCGTGCAAGGTTTCTTGATCAGATATTGCATTTCCTCTATTGCGGCACGAGAAAACCCACCTTTGGCCATTTTGGCCATATTCATGGCCAGTCACATGTTGGACTGTTCCATCTGTACCTAACTTTCTTGTCTTTCCATCGTAGCAGACAAGTTTAAAACCTAAACAAAATTAGTTTCTGCTTTTGACAATGAGATTCGGCTATTACCTCAACCATATACATTACCATAGCCAGCTCTAAGGTGATTAAAGCCTGTTTTGTCCACTCATGGGGATGCTGATCATGAAATTTGTCAACGAAAATCCCAGCACAGACAATATCATGATGTTTGATTTCCCAGTCAGTGCGGACAAATGCCTTGGTCGACCCCAAAGTTCTCCGTTATGGGTAGCGATGAATTGGTCACATAGCTCTCTATGTACACCTGCTGTGTATTATACAGATAATTGATGGCCACTTACCACAGCATGGATATACTCACATCCAAGTGCATGCTGCTTCCTATTCATAGTGCTTCCAGTCTTATAGACGATTTCTAAATGTGTATCCAGGGTGATATTTTTGGTTGCTGCATTGGCAGTGTGGCGGTGGACTAACAGGTGACTGCATTCTTGCTGTCTGCCAATGAGTGACGTATCTGACGAAGCGTCTGCAATGTATAATGAAGTTTTAATATCTGGAGAAATTCAGTCAACACTGGAGTTGACACTCTTGACATGCAACCCACTCTCATTCAATGAAACTCTGACATGTTATGTCTAACATGCTCTCTGATATGCACTGTGTCAAAATACCACTCCAATGATTGCTGACACACTCTCTGAGAGACTATCTAGCATGCTGTCTCTCACAATATGATTCTAACGCTTTCAGACATGCTCTCTAGCACATTTCCTCACATGTTGTCTCTGACACAAACTCTCTAACATCATCAATCTGACATGATCTCTCAGACACAATCTCCCAGACAGAATCTCTCAAACACAATCTCTTGGACAGGATCTCTCAAACATGATTTCTCAGACACGTTCTCTTGGATATGATTTGTCAGACACAGTTTCTCAGATACAATTGCTCAGATATGATCCCTGAGATATGATCTTGGTGACCGACATTCTCAGCCATGATCTCTGTGACCTGGTTTCTCTGACACTGGAACTCACCCAAACACAATGAACATCTGACATAAAACAAATTCTGTGACATTACATGGCAACTGTTCCCCATATTCTACAACCATTCTGCACTCCATATCTCGCCATATATACGTTCGCCATTGGATTCCATATGCTTGTCCAGTATATCCAGGAGATTATCTTGACATCAGAGATACTGTAGAATATATATTGTTCCATGGCAATAGGGTTTCAATACCACAACAGGGTAGCCTCTTCTTCAACATGCATAAAACTCTCCACACATTTGCATACAAGTTTATTCATTTCCTCCGTTTCCACAATGTGTTGATAGAGCTGGTCTGGGTTTCTGGTATTGGCATTGGGTATATTAAATCATCATTTAAGGATGTTGTTGAGATTCATTTTACCTAGATTGGTATCCACAAATTGAAAGCCAAAGCTGCCACTGTTGGGGAGTAGCAAACAGAGCATGGGGGTCACAGTTATTATGTGTACAAGACTGAACTCATCCTGTGTTATTGATTGGGGCTTCTGTATTGGAGAATATCTCCATCTCAGATGGCTGCCATTGTGTGTGGTTGTCATCATAGTGGGGAATGATTTCTGCAAGTTTCCAATCTAGTCCATGTCACGCAGAATGATTGCCATAATGCAGTTGACAACCGGTAAATGTTGAATGCCAGTAACAAGTGAGATCCCTTTGTCAGGAAAAGACGCTGCCACATACAGTGCAAATAAAGGACTATATTGTTGCAGTTGAATAGTATGTAATTGAGTGCTTGCTGGAAATTGAATATAGTCTGACTCCTACCACAGGTCCGAATGCTATGTACTCAGCCTACTCTATACAGACATGGCTGTTAGCGTAGCCTTGTATTATTACTGTATTGCACACTATCTATATACTTGGAGGATACTGTCTCTAGCCCTCCTGGGTTTTCTTGTGTGGAATGCTGCGATATACCACTTCCAATCACTGTCTTCCGCTTCCCTAAACAGGACAGTGGATGTTGATATTTGAGCTGTACACTGATCTGCTTTTCTACACTACAGCATACCTTACTTGCTTCTGAATCCCATTGTGTTTGGTCTTCCAAATACCAAGCAACATTTTTGCATCCATTTATTCAATCTGTCTCAACCAAGTAGCATTTTGCCTCTTGAAACTCTCCTTCATTCAATCTGCAGTGATTTTTCAACCTGATCAACTTGCCTCTTTGCATGACTGTAACATTGTGTCTTGGAGTAGTCATCCCATTAATTCTGGGTTAGAGCACTGCTAGTACCAGTTGGAGTATAACCTGTACAATCCTCACCTGTTCATTCAGATCAATCAACGTCAACTTGACAACCATTATATGCACTTAGAAACACTCACATCAACTCAGGAACCCTCATATCTGCTAACTATCCATCACTTTGGCACCACCACCTGTCCCATAGTGATGGCCTACTGGTACTTTGAACAGGACCAAAGGATCTGTCCTTCAGTGCTAAGGATGATGACTCATCATATAGGTGCTGTCAGTAGCCAGTCCGCATTCTCTGAAGTCGTTGTTGCATACCAGTGATGGAAAACTACTCATGACAAATCCATTAACTCTTTGTATACAAAAATCAACTGTTATACCAATGAGCAAAATGTAGCAAGAACATGTGAGTAGGATTGTCAATCCGACGCTGACATTTAGTCACTGACAAGGAGTCTGTGACATTGAGTCTCTGATATTAACTGTCATTGATCTGACAAACAGGAGTGTACTGACATTTGTGAGATGATTGGTAATACCTCTTGAGATTGCTAGGCATAGGTACCATTTGTGATGCTAAATATTGATGATGTCCATACAATTCAAAGACTCATCTCATGCCTACACAGAATAGTCACTGGAAGGGCCACCACCATACCCACCAAAGCCCCACCATACCCCGCCAGACAGTCGGAAACCACAATGAGCCCCACTATAATGCCAAAAACTGTATCGAGCCCCACTGTAAAGATTACTTCAGCTCCTCAGTTTGAACATATCCTGGTCCCTTCTACAACCTGGATCATCAAACACACCTCAGATGTTCTTATTGGGACCACTATACTTACAACTTTAAGCTCAACCTGATTGCAACCAATGGGAGATACAGTGGAGCGGGGTTAGAGTACAACTCATAGAGGTATTCCATGATGGGCAGTATTGGAAGTGATACTGTTTCCCAAAGCTTGGGTAGTTTTAGCTGTTTTGGCTATTTTGGTAGTTTCAGCACTTTCAGCACTTTCAGCACTTTCAGCAGTTTCAGCAGTTTCCGCAGTTTGAGCAGGTTTCAGCAGTTTCATTAGTTTTAGCAGTTTCCATACTTTCATCAGTTTCAGGGGTTTCTCAGTTGCTTAGGTTCCACCCATTTCAGATTAACCACTCTGGCAGTGCTCTCCAGTGACTCTACATTGGTTGGAATGATGCACTTGATCCCTTGCACCTTTCACTTGTAGATATCAGCTGCAGACAGGTTGAATGCAGTTTAACAAGCTCATAAGCTCACTCTGTTCTGGGATGCACCTCACCTGGAAATTAATACCACAATGCCAGAGAACACGATATTAATCTTTTAATCATGTGAAAGGAAGATGGTTATACAGTCGATATTGCAGAAGAGTTGTACAGGCCTTGAGATCTGCTAGGCTTCAACAAGAATTCTAATGCACCCCAGTGTTGTAACCAACTTGTTGCCTGGATTACTTGGCAATAATATCTAGCAACATACTTGTAGGCTGTTGACTTCTGTTTGGCAAGCACAACATCCACCCAGGCTGATAATCAATTCTGCAGATATGTACTGATTGACAGTCCATTGGACTAATTGACCTAGGATGATGGTCTGACTTTCGCCAAAATTGATCACTGTCTGATGGTGACATTCGTCACCTTTAAGAAGATGGTTATGGTAGATGACACTAACAATGAAATTGAATATCTCAAGCCTAACCCCATAAACCAAGAATAAACATCAAGAATTTGGGTGAAAGAAGAGGACACAGATAGTGAGCCCATAGTAATTGACTTACTAGACAGTCCTGGTGATGAAATCAGTGCCCATGGATAGAGTAATACACAGAAGGAGTAGAAAGGGGAAGAGAAGCAAGAGCTGCTGGGGGTGCCAGAGGACCAGGACATTTCAGAACTGTAGATGATGACAATTGCTGACAATTCGGCAGGAAGGAATTCTCCTGGCTGGACTGACGAATAGGAGGAGCATGATGTTGAGATTTAAAACATGGAAGAATTAGATCATATATACACTTCCTTCCACAACATTGCTCTAACAGAACTTGAGGGTGCCAACAATGCTAATGTGCCAGCACAGAAGAAGAACCAGAAAGATAATGTTGATCTGGACTGGTGAGTCACTGTCCCTGTCAGAGTGGTCTCTGTTAGAGCCATACAGCTACTGTCAGAACTTAGCTACTATCATAGCTGCTTTTAATGCTGCTGTCAGAGTTGCTCCCAGAGCTTAGCAGATGTCAGAGCTGCTGTCAGAGTTGATGTCAGGGCTCATCCCACTGTCAGATTCACTCTCAGAATGTAATGAAGCTAACTACAACTTGCAGGTTAGCAGTGACGAGGGATAGCCAGGAATTTCTGACAGAAAACTTGATGAAGCCAATGGCAGCATTAGACATCACCATAGAGATCAGAACTTTTAAGCTGCTCCACAAACTGACACAGCTATAACTGCACTGAATTATTGTACTGAGTCGCATGGATGAAATGGAGAATAACTTGACAAATGGGGTTCATTGGCTGATAACTGCAGTACTGGCAAGGACAGACCCTGCTGTAACCTTGAGCCATACTTTTCGCTGCACTAACAATCATTAGACTCTGATAGCCCAAGTCTTAATATGTCACCAGGTACAGGTTTATGAACAAAAAATAAAGAATTCACCTGCTGGATTCGTCAACTGGGAGCTTCACATGAATGACCACTAAGTAAAGGTTCAATGGGGCAAGAACATTCGAAATAAGCCACCAAAGCCACCGAGCGAAGTCTAACTTCTAACGTCACATCTAGAGTATAACCAGAATATATATCACTATAGTGACTGCAAGCCAAGGTTGAAATAGCTCTAACCCAATGGTGCCAGAATGGGAAGGTGTGGTGACTAAGGTCACTGAGTTAACTCCACATCTCCATTATGGTATGTATTTCTGGTTGAGAACATATGTGGAGCAAAAATTTAGGGTAAACTATGGACAATTGTCATCATCTTGACCATTAACACTTGCTACCAGTAGTTGAAACAAGAGGAATACAACAGTTTGACATTTTGGGGCCCTGCCATATGTCATCAGGTTATCTAGGTTAAGGCCAACAGGTTCAGAATGAGACAGATTCAAATCAGCAAGTTTGGGAAGGCTCAGAGTATGTTGGTTGAAATGGATTCCTGCGATTTCAATATGCATATTGTGCCCTGCATACTCAGTCTTGTGCAACAATACATAAGAATATTAATGGCAATTCCATTGGCAAATGGCATCAGAGATTTGAATTGGAACCTGGGTATTCTGGAGTGTTCATTATGGTTGACCTAACAGCTGCCGCTACATGCATGTAAGTATACTCTCAACATTCTTAACGATTGGGTTGCGAACAGATGTATTACTCCCTGCAGGTACTGAATGTTGTGTACCAATTCCACTAGTTGCTGACCCATATAGACAGGCCCAGACTCCGGATCCCTTGTTTACTGCACAAACATAATTTGAGCGGCTTAAATGTTGCCCCTGCTTGGGAAAGTGGGGAAACTGAGATTGGCTACACCAACATCAAATAGAGTATTCAGCCAGCACCGTTATGAGAAATCCATTGTGAAGTGAGCTTTTGTGGTTGTATGCACATTAATCCTACAGTGAACCATGGTGAGCTATATCCTGTTCACGAACGCAAAGTGTGTCATCAGTATCCCTCCAAATTATGTATCGATTGAATTTCTTACATGTCCAAAGTTCTCTAGAGCATGGCTGTTCGACCTAATTTTAGTAGACAATAGCTGAAAGAGGTTCAGAAAGAGAATCACTGTGGTTGCCTCACCAGGGGTATGATAATGGGCAAGACAAAGCTGTGTATACGTCAGTGGCAATTTCTCCGCCTGATCTCAGTACCCTGTATCTTGGGCTCTGCCAGCATGGTTTTGGATACAACTTCGTTCAAATTATAATAGACATTGCCTTTTTTGGTTGTAGACCAAATCTGACCATGCTCAGGACAGTTATCTCTTAGTTACCAATGGCCATCACAGGGAAGACAGACCGAATACCTCCACCTGAGAAGGTCAGATGTATGATGTTTGATCAGAATCAGACTACATTGAGGTGTGGGGCTGCACAGTTGGCTCGGCTCAAACGATATCTCCGGAATACCTTTACTGCAAATTACAATGGAGAGAATCTAACGGTGTGAGTGTATTGGCCACTTACCCATCGGCGTGTCGATCTGGTTAGTACTTCTTCACATGACTGCTGTCTGCCACTCATATTAACTCTGACATTTGACTTTGACACTCATCAAGACTGATATTTAACTGTGATATTGAGCTCTGACACACATTATCTCTGACATTTAACTCTGACATCAACTCTTCATACAATGATAATACAAACTAGAAGTGGTACTGTTACCTGTTAGACTAGATTTGGGTTGCTATCCATAACTGATTGAGTGCCAATACGTGTGACTCTGTGAAGCAGTCATTTATCAACCATGGACAGGTGAGGGTCTGTGGATTATCCCACTTGATAAGCAATGAGCTTGAATCTACATTATGATTGCTGAAATTCAGTCATGGGGGAACAGGGTATATAATACTCAATGGAATATCGGGTATGGTTATGTAGCTAGTAGATCAGACAACTGCAAAGTCTACTCATAACTCTATTGGTTTATCTCATTATGAGGAGGCGGTTGATTGAAAACACCCAGCAGATAAAGCAATCACCAATGCTATGTGCAGTGAAGGATCTCAAGTATGCTGCCGGTGAGGATATTGATCTTGATGCTGATTAAGTGTACAATTGTTTGATTGGGAAGATTTCCCCACAGGCACTCTGGTCTGCTGTGATTGGTCAACATAACAATGTAACAATGGACATTAGTTAGTTTGTGATCATGTTGTACGTTCTACTTTTGGGTCTGCGCTTTATTTCCCTCTGGGCTGGTTCTTGGGTTTGGGGTATATTTTTCAGGTTCCCAGTTTTGCCCTCTGTCTGTGATTCAGATTGATTCTCTTGGATATTGACTCTGTTTCCGGGTTTGCCCTGCGAGGTTGGGAGTCACTATTGGGAGATTGCATACATGTCTTTTGGGAAGGTTTCAAGCAGTAGAGATGACTGATAACAATAGCTGATGGAATTCAGTCACCAACTTGGACTGCCAACCAGCCAGACTGCGACTAAGCTAGCAGCCACTCTGACCTCAGCAACTCTGACAGCAGCTACACGGACAGCAGCCATTCTGATGGCAGCCCTCCAACAGAAGCCTTCTGACAACAACCCTGATAACAGACTAACAACCACTCAGTAAGCTACTCTCCATAGAGTTTGCAATTGTGATATGTAGTGGACAAAACATCGGATTTATCTCACAATGTGAAATCTCAACTACTAAGGGCTCATAAAACATATTGCCAATGAAGTACTCCGCAGTCAAGATGACAACAAATTATCGTTTCAGTACCTACAGAAACCATATTGAGAAAACACCACAATGTACAACTGTACCAAAATCCCTTAATATCTATAACACCTTGAACTTGCCACCAAACAAATAATAGAGCGACTAATATCAATATGCAGTGTGATAGCACAAAGTTCATATCCGATGAGATATCCATGGGTTACACCATTACAATTGGTCACGATGTCAGATTCGGGGATAATCACCAGGTGATGCTGTCATGTGGCGATTGAATATGGTTCATCAATTATAAGCCAGCACTATCGCCACACTAGTGGCCGCCAGACACAAATCCAACAAGCAAATAATCACCACCCACCCTTGAGTATTGTCACAGTTGCAATTGTGCATTGACACCATGCAAACACATATCACAATTACAACAATGGATGAAGACAAAGACAAATGCCAGGCAACCCCACCTCTATTCAAAGTAACTCTCAATTGCCATCAGCTATGGCCAGTATGGTTGAGACACTTGAGCAGGATATGAAGGAAGGCTATTGTATGGTACAAAGAGGTAGATGGTCCGAAAGACAACAGTCCGAAGCATACAAATCAGTCTGGAGATGTGTATTAGAAGAATACCGTTGGTCCAGAAACACTGGACGATCAAAAGGATACCATTTGGTCAGAGGAGGTTCAGTCTGACAGGTTATCAGAGCATGTGGATTGAAAGATGAGAGAATAATGAGCATGTATTGACAGAAATGCGTAGTTAGAATTAGCACGTAGAGAGCAGAGGAAAGATGTTTAAAGACAGCCCAAATCTCCACCGCTATGGAGGGCAACCTTTGCACAATCGAGAACCGGCCTTCACAATACATTCCAACTTGAAAGCTATTCGATATTGATTCTATTCTGATTACGTTCTCTTCTTGAGCAAATCTTGGAAGCAAACCTGGTATTTGACTAGGTATAAGTCCAATATCAGGTCCGATAGTGAGACAGGATAGAGGAATACTTAACAGGGATACAGCTAGTTGAGTGTATCATGGGGTCGATTCCTCCCACATTACACTATATTGTCATGTCAATTCTCCATCCAAACATCACCTCATGATATTCACGATCCTCTTCTTCATTTCCTATATCTTACTCTATCCATACCCTGTCTGTGCTATCCAATCAGACTTTAACACCCCTTCTACCAAATCTTTCTCCAATTGTCGTTAGTTTGAGATCTCCAATCCCTGGGACTTTCTAACTGAGATGGAACACACTGAAGTCATCAATGAAAACTTCTGCAAAGACACACACGGCTTGAATTAAGAACCAGAACCATCCAATATCTTTGGAAACCAAGCCAGTGACTACATTGGTCATTGTTATCAAACAGAAGGAAATACAGAACACTGCATAGTTCTCAAACAGTACATTGTATAATCATCATAGGTACATTGGTTAACGGATGAAAGGAGAAGTAATGTATAGGTCCCCAGAGAAACAAGCGGAAATGCAGTGGAGCAATATCAGCCTGTTACCAATGAACAAGTTCCCATATGGGCAGGCAAGTTGTATAATCGATTTACTGCAGACTTGGAATGAATAGATGTTTTCATTTCAGAATCCAGATCAAAATCTGTCAATATACAACAAGAAATGCCCCAGCTAGTGGATACCTCTATGTCAATGATCAGCAAACAGAACATCTTGTATGATCACATGACCAGGGGAGTCGAAATCTTGTGCCATAATGTGTACTTTCATTACACAGAGATTACTCTCTAGTCTCACATTGTTGCAGCCAATGTCAAAGAAGGAATTGCAGTCATTGCGGCCAAAGCATCTCAGGATTACGAGAATCTGAAGAACGCACTCAATGCCCTAATCAGAAGCAACAATAGTGTATGGGCCAGAATAGCTGCTGCACTTAGAGAGAGGCAAGATGCTGAGAATGCATTGGCAACACAGTTGGAATCTCAAAGATTAAAGAAGGAAGAGAATAGGCTGAATGCTGAAAGAGCAATGGCAAGGGTACAGAATACACAATATATGGAAATAGATGACAATATGAAGAAAGCAGAGAATGATTTGAAGAAGTAACATACACAGTTGGCTTCAACCAAAAGAGAAATAAAAGCCAATATAAAACTGTGCCAATGGGCCTGTGCAGGGTTCCAGAAAAAGCTAGAAGAGAAGATCATGGAAGTTCCAAAGGAGACCCAATCTTCTATCAGATCTCTAGCTCAATCAGTTGCAGATGATGATAAAGCAGAGAACCCAGAGGGTAAGTCAAATCAATGACAGGATGGAGCGTTGATGGAGACGTCAGGTGGTATCCAATGGATTTAGAGTCGAAAAACTGGGAAATGGGAAATCTTCATAGACAAGGATTCCCTCAGCTGTCTCCCTAACACCTTGCACACCACAATCATGTGAGGCTTGAAGTGGGGGCAGAAGAGGCAATCGCAATTTGGTTGGTAACTCAGATGAGCCACCACTTCCTCTATTCCCCCAACGGAAATTACTCACATGAAAGGTCATGCTCATCCAGTAGCAGTAAAAACCCCAGCAGAGTGCATGGTCTCAGACAATTACTGCTGCTGCCACCTGGAGGTTTAACCAGATGAAATGGTTAAGTTTGTGGATGCAGCCATGGTTGATGGTACAAAAAGAAACGCAGCTAAATCACGCTTCCAAATTTATTGAAACAATATCTATCAGACATTACTCTCCCACATTGAATGTTGTTCTGCTCAACTGAAAACAACGTGAAGTGGGACTGTACAGCCATCGAGAATAATCATGATGTGATCATCTCGATCGGATGTGTAAAGAAGGGAATGGCAGGAACCAGGTATGATCAGTGTTACAAATGGGTTGAGGTATCCCACCTGTGGGTCTGGTTCGAACCACATGAATGGTTTGGTTTGGTTCCAGACCTATCGAATAACCCGACCCGCTTCGCCTTGGTGCGCAATACAAGCACCCGTACCTTTGAACCTGTGGGATTGCCTGAAATTGGCTTGACCCAGTGGTTCCAATCTCCAGTTTCACATTTGGGGTTATTCAATTTTTGGTCGTGTTGAGATATCATATTGTCAATTGCAAAGTATCAATGATGGTACCTCACTGTCCTTTTTGGATGCATTGGCCACCTTCGTAATCAAAAAGATGAGAGACACATTGGCTGCCCCATCCTGAAAATATGCATCAACGGCGCGTCAATCATTGTTGATCATGCATCTTGGGTACTCTGAGTGGCGATTGGTTGCAGATCGTCAGGAACGGGGTATTGCCCACCTTTAAAGGCACAAGAGGAAGCGACATGCTCCCTGCCCCATCTTGAAAATGAGTGTCAACAGAGCATCAATGATTTTTGGTTATTGATCTTGGGTAATTTAAGGGGTGCTTGTCTGCAATCCGGTATTAAGAACATGTTGTCAGCCAGTCTTGGCAGATGAGCAAGAGACTCTTCCACGACAGCCTGCCGGACAGTAGCAACATACTTCATTTAGAATGCTCCAAAGCAGAGTGTAGATGCGTTTTACCCTACAAAAATGGTCAGAACATCCTATATTGAGATTAACAGCCGCATCGCACTTTGATTACGCATGAAGAAAGTCCAATAATCATTGATGCTCCATTGATGCTGATGATCATAATGGGGCAGAGAGCATCTCGTTACCTCATGTGCATATAAAGGCGGCCAATGCTTCGAGGATGTATAGTAATGACCAAGTTACTTTGTATTATCTGACTTAAAAGACCACAAATGGTTGTCGCTCTATTGATGCTCATTTTCGGAATGGGGCTGGGAGGGTGTAGTTCTCTCTTTTGCATATACTGGTTGGCAATGTATCATTTATAAATGGCTGCACCCAATCGCCACTTAGATTACCCAAGCTGCAAGATGAAAAATAAGTTACACTCCATTGACACTCATTTTGCTATGTACATATCCGCAATATGTAATCATTCAATTTGGCATAATATATCATTAAAGGTGTTTTGGCAGCCATTCTATCGTCTTTATTTTCTTTCTCTTTCACCACTACATTGTTTTTTAATAATACATATACATATATCCTTTGAAATATACTCTCAAGTGTCCGCTAATTGTAGATGATAATAAACTCAAAAATTCTATTCCTTTGTATCAATGCTTGTCTTCAATTGCAGGTTTGCCCAACAGGCTGCTGTCTTCTGCAAAATAGATGTCAGCTGCAATACCATACAGCAGATGGTGTACTAAACAGTAGTTGTTTGTTCATTAGTCAGCAGATCTGCCATAAAATCATTATCGCACTGCCAATGATTGGTGCATGCATCAGGATCGAAACATTGAGCACTTCGTAGTGGAGTATGGATAGGTTCATATCTGGGTAGCACTTCTTCCATTTCAGGAGGGAGCGCTCCCTCATTGTTCCCCGGTGGCGTTTGTGGAGTTTGGGGGAAATGTGGCATGGGTACTAGTGTTGGCTGTCTGAGTTGGTCCAATGGAGGTGCATTGGGAGCTGTGCCCCACCAGTGTGTCTGCAGATTCTACGCTGTGCCATATTGGCAAGGAAGGCTGCGGGCCATTTGATTCTCATAAAGCACAGCCAGGTATCCTGCCATTGTAGCATTCTCATTTTTATGCTCAGGAAACTCTACCCCCTGCTTCTTCGTATCTTGGACTTAAGAGTAAGGATTTTAGATATGGTATTACTATTATTAACAACGATTCAGGACCATCGCTTTGGGTCCGGGTCTGGGTAGGAACCGAACAGTTATCAAATTAGGTGTTCAGCTTATCAATACACCAGAACTGTCAATTCAGATACAGTTCAATCAAAATCTCCCAACCCATCTGAATTTGAGGGGTTGTCAGCAAGTCTCCCAAAGGGTTCATCTGAAGATTCATAACATTCTCTTGTTTTTCCAGTTTGATAATAGTGTATTATCCAAATCGCATATTCCACAGTGAATAATCTGGTTTTGGATAATTTGCAGTTTGCCATGTCGATTATTTTGGAATTCTTGTTTTTCCTCTTATATGTTGTATTGTAGCCTAGAGAGGCAGTCAATAGTGCTGTAATGAGCTCATGTATTCACATAATTCCTTCATTGCCCAATATGCACGAACAAGAATTGTTGATGCTCCCATGACACTCATTCTCACGATGAGGTAACGCATATATTGGTACTGTTTCGAATCAAAAGGCTGCTAAAACATTGTATATGAATTATTGCCATACTGCGACACTTCAATTAGCCATGATGGAAGACCAAAAATCGTTGGTGCTCCATTGGTGATCAGTTTCAGGATGGGGCAGGGAGCATATCGCATGTGTTATTGCCTCCAAAGGTGGCCAAGACCTCATGTATGGATGTTTGCACGCAACTGCCACCATGAATACCAAGATAGAATACCAAAAATTGTTGATGCTACAGTGATGCTCATTTTCAGACTGCGGCAGGAACCATGTCACCGTTGATTTTGCCTCTCAAGCCAGCCAATATCTGATATTTGTATGTCAGCAACCGATCGACAATTTGGTTACCCAAGATGCAAAGCCAAAAATCATTAACGTTATATTTATGCTCATTTACAGAATGGGGCAGTGACTATGTCGTTTGCTATTGTGCCTATAAAGGCTGCCAATACATTGGATATGCATAGCAGCAACTAAATTACTTTTCAATTTTGGTACTTACAAGATCAGTAATTGTTGACTCTCCATTGATGCTCATTTTAATGAATTGTCCATTCAAAATCTGCTGCCACCAATAAATGCATTTACAATAATGAAAAACCATTCCGTGCTTTTCTGCCTGATCCAGTCTTAGTCCTTTCCCAATGCAAAGCCTAGTAATCTTCTTGCACTGGTCACTCTCATTTTATCAACATCTATACAGCTTGCTAAATTATTTAGATTGCCCAATATAGTTCTGTATATTGACTAATCTTCACAAGTAACTGCTCAATATGCTTCCCAGAAATGTCTTCAAATGAAATTGTCGGTCAAACTTCACGAAGAACTTGGCGAAAAATCAATGACTAATGCTGTAGTATATATTGTGGATTCCCGTGTTCCATCTCGTTTCCATTGTACAAATCGTCATCACCATCGTTTCAGCCATTTTGTTAAAGCTCTGTGATAGCCGAATAAATGTAGGAATATGTGGTATGCCACTAACATCCTGCAGCTGTGGGTTTTCACAATCCTTGACACCATTGTGTATCGCTATGTTGCATTTATTGTCCGCCTCCCAGTAACCTTTGATCATCTCTTCGGTATCTGAAATGTATCCTATGGCAGTCAATTGGTTGATATGACTATGAGATTTCATCTGCGTAGCACGAGAGTTTTGGCTGCCCTGCCACATCTCTGAAAAGTTGTAGACCTTTGCTATTCTGTGCAATGCCTTTTGCTTGGACTCTGTCTGCATTTCCAAGTTGTTATCAGTAATTGTCGTATCCAATGCAGGGTCATGTACAGCCAACATCCCGTTATTGGCTGAAGGAAACTCCCTTACTACGACTTTTCAGCAAAGGGTTTCACCTGTGGTTTTTGATTGCTACCAGCCTATCACATCTTGCGGAATGGTAAACCTGGCCTCCAGTATAACACCATATGGTATGATGGAGAATATGTCGCATGCCACATTGGAGAGATCGGCATAATTTGAGTGTGTTTCCTAGTGCTGACACCACTAGTCAATGATATCCGGGATCGAGAATGTACTGCCAATCACCATAGGGTCGGAATGGTACTCATTATGATTCGGATTAATGTGTCCCCAGTTCTGTGGTTAATCAGGCAGTGAATTCAAATTAAGTCTTGCGGCTGTGACTAAGTGTGCTGCAGGATTGCTTCGTCCAGGCGTCGTTTCGGCCATATTTCCTTGCATTGTGAGTTCTTCATCAACGCCGGACAAATCATATCGATCATAAGATGATTTTCCAGATCTTGTAGCCATTACGGTAAAAAGAGGATTGTTGCTCACTACGCTTTCAGGTTTAGTAACGGGCAAACATCGATGTTTGGCACAGTATTCATTCTCCTTATAGTTCAGAGACACCTCCTGGTAATGCGTAGTATAGGATGTCATGTTTTCAGGTTGAATATCCATTCTCTTGACCCACTTGCAAAATGATTGCAACATCCAGAAAGGATAAGGAATACATGCAGAAAAGAGAAGCATACCCGTTGTTGGTGTAACATCAGCATAATATTTGGACAGCTTCTGGTGCGCAAACTTCACAACCAAGGATAAGTCTTCCTTCAATTGAGTCTTCTTCCTAGCTCAAGCTCCTATAATGCCATCCATATCATTGAACATGGCATTGTAGACGGTGACAACATGATGCAGTGGAATAGTATGCCTTTTCGACCTCTACAGAGTCCAGTACCAGAATGACCTTAAAGTTTCTGTGACATACTTAATGATAGTCCATTCATGATGTGTTGTTAACAGTGGCCAGTATACAATGCATTTTAGATTTTTGCGCCACTTGGGGCAGAATTCATGTGATCAGTAGGTCCGCTCAGGCAACTCCAGTATCGAATTACACTGTGACTTCACATCCTTAACAGGTAGTAGTGCAACTTACACTTTGCATTTTTGACGCTGAATGAACTGGTTTCGACAACAAGGTATCAGTGTAATCAATATAGGAATCATTTTTGGCTATATGAAGGTCAGTTTGAGGACTTTCAAAGTATGTTGACATATGTACTTTTTCATTTATTATTACTAAACCTGGTCTCATGGCAGACACTCTGTTGATTCTAACATCGCCCTTCTTTGGAAGTCTCTGACTCTTCCCAATGTCTAGGTTTTCATTCTCACCAAATTGCTGAATGCACTGATGGGCTTCCCAAGACTTGGTGTGGCCTTTTACACCCAGACTACTTATGAATGAACCTAGCACAAGCTGAATGATGTGTGCCAGGCATGGTATGTAGTTTCTCAATGCAGACCACTCGATTCTGGAGGCCTCAATGGTCGATGGGAATTCATGAGTCATCAGGTAATTCATAGGAAGTATGATTAGTTGCAATTCCAAGTAAACAGCCGTTGGTAAACTTGAAACGATGAACTTCCTTCAAATATATCGCTAGCTGGGCTCCAGTATGTTGACCCATGACCTATCATTGGTATTGAACTATTGAACATGCAAATGAAAACGCTATCAACCTCATCGAATGTGAGCTGAACCACTTTCAATAGCGAGTTTCGATCCATGGTGTAAGCAATGACTGACGTCATTAAGAGTTTGTAGTTGCTGTCCATCTGTCTACAGCGAAACTTGCTTTGTCTCGCGACAGCAATTGCTTCTTAATTGCATTCTCTGGCAGTGTGTATTCCCTCTGGCAAATGTTGTTTAGTGTGCTGGTGGATGGCAGCACTAACTAGCTTTGAAGTGCATTGTATAACCATCATAGCTCTAGGTGTGATATAGTATTCCATGCAATGTTAGCTGAAAGAAATCATTACAGAAGGTAGCAATTCCAGGAGTCATGGTGATTTTCCGCAGTATCACAGTCCTTCGCTGCCAGTTTGGAGCATTTTGTCTGTCCGTTCAGTCAATATTAATAAAACCTAAATATCAAATGTGACTGTCCTTTGCAAACTTACAATTGGAATTCCTCGAGTTGTGTATGGCTTCACCATGGGCAATGCTGTTTCGTCCACTGGTCAAGAAGTCGATTCGGTATTTTCCGACTTCGTGAATTTGTTTAACAAGATATGGTCCACTTTTGCCAACAAGTGTTTCCCCATTGAGCTGGTCGCAAGTTCTGATGGATGTTGAAGAAGTTGATGGGAAACGATACAGATGATGCCAGGGCCGCCAGTCTCCTCAATTCTGCAGTGTGAATAGAATCGCTACAAAGACGCCCGTCTAGATTTATTCCAAACAACAGTGACCTTCGATTTTATAGTCATAGAAGCCCTCACAGCATCACACATGATTTGAAATATATGATCGTTCAAATCAAGAATGAACAGATGGTGATTTCTGGAAGATATTATATTCTCAAGTAATAAGGTATTGAAAGATGTCGAATTTGAAATCGCGGTAGGAAATTTCAAGCTAGCTAATTTGACTTCAGTAGATGTCAAAATTGATGTCATAGTACAGTAACAAGTATGTTCTTAAATATTGACTTCAGAGTTGCAAGCAAGACAAAACTCAAACCTCTGAGCCATGGCATCTATAATTGTGAAGTTGAATACAGGGACATACAGAGAAGACAGACTGTTAATAACTCCATGATTGCACTGGCCAGTGCAGTGTGTTATTATACAACGTACTGAGCCCTCCCAAAAATGTTGACACTTCGTTGGAACTCATTTTCAGGTGGCGGTTGGAATATCTTCACTTGTATTTTTGCCCAGGAAGACCGCAGATTGGTTCATGGCGGGTTAACGATGTTGGATAATCCTTTGATTATGCATGATGCCCGACGAAAAATCGTTGACACTCAATTAATGATTATTTTTCGAAGGTTGTACTGATATCGTGACTAGCATTTTGCAAATATAGCCTGTGAATACTTTGATTGTGGGAGGACACCACTCCATTGCCATTGGATTATCCACAATGCAAGATCTAAGAATGTTGATGCTGCGTTGATGCCCAATTTTGGGAGGCGGATGCAATATTGTAGGTAACATTTTTGCCCATGATGGCGGCCAATAGGTTGATTGTGGGTTAACGCCATTTCATAGCCCTTAGATTATCCAAGATGGAAGACAAAAAATCATTTATGCTCAGTTGTCACTCACTTTTAGGAAATAGTTGCTATATCATCACTATATTTAGTGCCCATAAACGTGGCCAACATTGTGATTATGAGTAAATACCGTTGCACAGCCCAGTGATTATGCAAAATACAAGACCAAACATCGTTGTCGCATCGTTGATGCTCATTTCTATGATGGGGCAAGGGGGGTGTTGTTTGCCTTTTTACCTATGAAGACGGCCTATACTTCCTCTTTGAATGGATCCAACTATGCAGCCCTTTGATTATTGGATACGTAAGAAAATAAATTGTTGATGCTCTGTTGATGCTCACCATACTGTTCACCTTAGAGTCATACTAACAGCCATTGGGTGCTCAACAATTGTATGCAAAATGCATACAGTAATTATTGACAGGCAATATATCGTTTCTATGAATAATCATTTGCATGCAAAAGCTTTAAGCCATCTCACTTTCTGAACCACTACTATGCCCATCATCTGCACCATGAATGACATAGGTCAATTGTGATTCAGCGCCTTCGGCTGGCAATTTACAGTACAATAATTCATCCACTCGTTTCAGATATTTATAGCTCAACTTCCTTACGATTCGTTATCAAGCTTATTCATCTCGATTTCCATGGCATACGATAACTAACTTAGATAATCACGACTATATGCAAGAGGTTTGAGTGGAGTGTGATGCAGTTAGATGCGTGAATGAATCGAGCATGACCGTTGCCATTGATCTGAGTTCAGGTTGCAAATCGATTGCTCCTTCTATGAGTCGGATGACATCACTGACATAATCTGTCTCAGTCAATTTCGTCTCAAATTTAGATTGTGCGAGGTTATTTAATTGTAACAGGCAAGACGATATAAAGTTTGTTGGTTGTTAATTAACTTGATTTGGAGTCTAGAACTTTTGCATGGACCATCAGGCACTTGCGCAAACACTAAGGCCTTAGCATATATCACGATTTGATCCCTGAAATCCAGAAAAAGTCATAATTGGTACACACATTGTGTTTACAAGTGATATGTCATAAAAATTACCTATTTCACTAACTGTTGTTCCGGCGACACAGGAGGTGTCACCACGTTTTCATCCGAATCCGATTTCTAAATGCTAATCTGCTAGGGGTACTATAAGCATGGAGAAAAGCATGCAGGTTCAACAGGCTTCGCATGCTCCATTTGTAACGAATTGAGCACCGTGCTGGGCAACAGAGATGCTATGCGTTTGTGTGACTGCATTCGCAAAGTGTATTTTAGTCACTGGAAGTCTGCAGGAGTGTTAAGGACGATTTGGAGTGCAAAATTAAATGCATCAATATCAGGAGTGTTTTAGAACCTAGCAGGGCATTCCCGCCGGCTGGTGGACTAAGTGGAAACAATGTTGACTGGTACACACGCACCATGCAAGTGATTATAATAAGTTTAGAAACACCTAGAAGTGCCGGAGAGAACTTTGGGTGCACCTGGGAACACCAGGGAGCGTTCGCGCCAAGTCTGGGAGAAACTGTGAGCGACGAAGACAAGCCTGGGTGCCCCTGCACCAAGTCTGGGGGCACCTCGAATCACAGTAGATCAGTCTGGGAGAAACATCTTCTCTGGGAAAGCTGCTGGTGTATCTCGAAATCATTGCCACTACTTATTGTTCAATGATTTTTAAAACTCATGTACTCAGTGTATTTTCTCATCTATATATCAATATAGCTACCCATCTATACAGAACGAATCTGGACCGGCTGCAGACGGTGGTTGAGAGAAATTCAATACTCAGCAAATTTGATTTTAGTCATTGGGAGCCTCCAAGAGCGTGTGAGATGATGTGGAGTGTCAACTAAGATGAGTCAATTTCAGGAGAGTATCTGACCATAGGAGGGAATTGCTGTCAGCCTTCAGGGTAACTAAGATCTCTGATGACTAGTACACGAGTACCACGGGAGTGATTGTGATAAGTTTGTGAACATTTCAGAGCGCTGGAGAGAACTTTGCGTGCACCTTGGCGAACCTGGATGCGCCGGCAACAAGTCTGGGAGCGCTCACGACAAGCTACGGAGTGCTGGCAAGACCACTGCTAGCACTTCGAATCAGTCTGGGAGAAACATTATCGTCTTTGGGAACACTGCTGGTGTACCTGGATATCATAGCTATCACTTATTGTTGAATGATTTTCAAAATGCCTGTATTCAGTTTGTATTCACATCTATGTATGTATATAGTTATGCATCTACACAGGGTATATTTGCATTGGCTGCAGGAGGTGTTTGCGTGCAATTCGAGGTGTCCTGAAAACTTCAATCGAGTGAACTCAGCTATACACTCCATGACACTGATCGAGCTAGTTTGGAGATGCACTTGGAGGGGGTAATCAGGTTCATTTGGAGATACACTTGGAGGCCGTGATCAAGTCAACTTAGAGAGGCACTCCATGATTGTAATCGAGCCTGTTTGCAGATGTACTTGAAGGTGGTAATCACGCGAGATTGGACACACACTTGGAGGCAATAATCGAGCGAGTTTGAAAACCCACATAGGGGCCATGATCATGAGAACTTGCAGACTGCAATCGAGCGAGTATGGAAATACAGTTGAAGGCCGTGATCTAGTGAGTTTGGAGATGCACTCCGAAGCTGTGATCGAGCAAGTTTGGAGAAACACACTTAGATGCTGTGATGCTGCGAACTTGGAGGCCGTAATCCAGTGTGTTTGGAGATGAACATGGAGTGTATGTTCATGAGAACTTGTAGACCGTAATTGTGCAAGACTAGAGACCCAAAAATCGAGCGCTGGGAAGCGGAGCCCTTGGAGGCTATGATTGGGCAACTAAGGAGATACTTGGAGACCATGATCGAGTGAGATTGGACTAGTTCTTGGAGGCGGTCAATGGAAGGCATGCTGGGCGCAGTGACACAATTCATCAGTTAGTGAACTCGACCTTTTAGCTGTCATGGGCAGCTGGCTGATGGCGGACGACCATGTAGGGAGGCACGCTGGAAGGTGAAGCAACATACACCAGTCAGCTTGTAATGATGAGAATGAAGGAAAGAGAAACAGTCTTCTGTGGATGGCGTACTCGATGTATGCTTTACACGGTGGATTCTGTACTCGGCGTATTGTGTACTCGGTGTATGCAGTATGCGGTGCATGCTGAACTCGGTGTATGCTGTACTCTGTGTATGTTATTCTCGGTGTATGCGGTGCTCGGTGTATGATGTAGTCGGTGTATGCGGTACTTGGCGTATGATGTTCTCTGTGTATGCTGTACTCGGTGTAGGCTGTACTCGGTGTATGCTGTACTCGGTGTATGATGTACTCAGTGTATGCTGTGCTTGGTGTACGCTGTACTAGGTGTTTGCTGTACTCAGTGTCAACTCGTGATTGTAGAATGGAGAGATAGAGAGGGATTAGTTACGTTTGAGTTCTGCGATGTTGATAGAGTTGTGGACCAGACACCGGCAGAAGGAGGATGAAGATGAGGATGATCTGGATGATACGAGCTGAAATGAGCAATCAGGGTTATGACTCGCCTCATCAGGTCGGCAAAACCATGTATTGGTGTGATCTCATGCTGAATCGGGTCTCGTGCCTGCCGGATTGTGAATAGTCCATTGACTGGTACACTAGATTCTCTCAACTTTCAGTCTCTCATGATGATTTATCCCATATCGTCTCATCTCTCTCTTTGTCGTCCTCAATTCCACGATCACTTAAAAACACAAACATCTGTCATCCCTCTCTATCTCCCCATGTCATGATCCAGAGTAAACACCGAGTTGAGCATCTACCTAGTACAGCATACAGTGAGTACTGCATGCACCAGATACTGCATCATCCCAACATCAACTGTCGTACGCTCCCAGCCGGTCTCATATTCCTTCGCACACTATATCCGACTCAATTTACTTTTTTCCCACAATCATGAATTAACCAATGAAAAGAGTCTCAGCTCCTGTCATGACTCCCTCCGGAACTACCGCCTCCTGAAAGACTGACTCCAAGTACTCCTCCACTCTCGCTTGGTCATGGCTTCCAAGTGCAGCTCCAAACTCACTAGATCACAGGCTTCAATTGCATCTCCACCTACTCAATCACAGGCTCCAAGTATATCTCCAAACTTGCCTTTTTACGTCCTCAAAGTGTATCTGCAACCTCGGTTGATTCTGGAAGCGGATTTCTAAACTTGCTCAATCACGATGTGGTGATGTGGCGGAGCTACCAGGCAGACAGCCCATCATCAACATTCTGTTCCATCTCACATGGCATCGAAAGTGAATTCTAGAGAAGGAGCAGTTCTGGCTTGAGAAGGAAAGGAAGAGGGTTAGAGGATAGTAAGAGATACCCGGGCATGATGATCCAGACACATGGCGTGGATCAATGATCACTTGACAACAGCGAATAAGGAACCCCTCAAATTGCGTACATCTATGAACGCTTAGCAAGAGTGCTTGAGGAACCACCCAAATTGTATAGATCTATGAAAGCTCAGGAAGAGTGTGTAAAGAACCACACAGATTGGGTCGATCTATGAAAGCTTGGCAAGAGTGCGTGAGACCAAGTGCTGGCAAAGATAGAGTTTGTATTGTGTATAGTGCAATGATATTTATCTACTGCAGGGCTTCCCAAATATATTCTCTGTGTCGCTGAGTTCATCTCCATTATCCCTGTATCTCCGGATGTGTATATATAGCTAGACTTATATAATACATTCCATATTGTGTTGTAGCAAATCTTGTGACTGAAACAAAGACGAATATGAAGAATGAAATGCCTGGTGGTTGTGAAATGCTAAGAACCAGTGGTGTGAGAGTGTGGCACCAAGTTTCCTGCAGCGCTTGCGCAGAGGTCTCTGCGGCTCTTGAACACTGCCACAGACCTGCGCATTGCTCACAGCGGCTCCAATGTTTGACCATCGTAATAGTCAATCTGGTAGCATTCTGCATACACATCCATGACTGCATCCACTTTCTGGAGTATCTGTGAATGCTCTTGCAGAATTTGGAAGCACATTGCAAATCTCCAGGGGGGTCTGGGAGCATCTGGAAGTACTTAGAAGCACTGGTGAGGGCTACCGGAAACTCTGGGAGCTTTGCGTCTGGCTTCCTGACTGATTTACATTTGCTAATGAATAATGACTGTATGCATTTTGCATACAATTGTTGAGTATCCAATGACCAGTAGTATGACTGTAAGGTAAGCATCAATGAAGCATCAACAATTATTAGACTTACCCATTCAGCAATTAACCAGCTGCCTAGTTACCTTCATCCAATGAAGATGTATTCGTTGTCTTTATAGGCAAAGAGGAAAGCAACAATCTTGTTGCCCCATCCTAGAAATAAGTGTGAATGGAGCATCAACGATTTTTGGTCATATGGCTTGAATATTCCCTGCACTGTACAAAGGCAGTAACCTATAATTACTGTATTGGCCCTCATTATGGTCAAAACTGGAAGCAACGATATTGCTGCAACCTCCTACAATGCCCGTCAAAGGATTGTAAATGATTTTTTTCTTCCATGTTGGAAAATCAAATGGCTATGCAATAGTGTTATCCCACAATCAGAGTATCGGCTGCTTTTATGGGCAACAAGGCTACTGACAATACCAAAACCACCTCCTAAACATGACTGTCAACGGTGCGTAAACAATTTCTGGTCATGTATCTTGAACAATCAAATGGCCATGCCACTGTGTTTACCCATAATCAAGGTATCGGCCGCATTTATGGGCAAATATTCTACTGATGATTGCACTACTCTCTAGTTAAGATGAGTGTCAACAGAGTGTGGAAGATTTTTGGTCTTGCATTTTGGATAATCACAGGGCTATGCACCAGTGTTAACCCATAATCAAACTATCGGCTGCCTGTATGGGGGAACATGCTAGTAAGGATATCGCAACTGCCTCCTCCGAATCAGCGTGAACCGAGCGTCAACAATTCTTGTGGGGGTGCAGTAAGCTGCACAGTAATGGACAGTACTGCATGGTTCCAATGTGGAGTTATTAATGGTCAATCTTCTCTGTATGTCCTGGTATTCAACTTTACATATATGCATGCAATGTCTCACAGGTCTGACTTTTGACTGCCTTGTAGCTCCAAAGTTAATATTTAAGAACCAGCTATTTACTATTCTATAATGTAACTTCAGACAGCCACTCATGTCAAATTACGCAGCTTTCAAATTTTTACCACAATGTCTGATTCAAAATCTTGAAATATCTCATCAGTGGAGGCTGTGATATCTTCCAAATATGAATGTATCTCTATTGGTGATTTAAGCAACCTGGCTTTACACATCACATTCAAAGCTCAGTGGGCTTCTATGAATGTATGCTTGAAGCATTCTGCTGCTTGGAACATTCGTAGACATGTGCGATTGTGCCGATTCTATTTGCACTGCGCAATTGAAAGACTGGCAGCCCTGGCATCGAATGTATTGTTTGTCATTAAGTTCTTCACCATCCATAAGAACATGGGACCAGCTCAATGGTGAAACACTAGTGGGGAATAGTGCATATTGCAAAGTTTAACAAATTAACAGAGTTGGAACTTATGGAACTGACTAGTTCAATGCTCGATAAATTGGATTTGCCCATAATCCAGACGTACGGAAGTCGAGGAATTGCATTTGTCAGTTTGCAAAGGAAATTTATATTTGATCATTAGAGTATATCTATATTGCCTGAAATCAAAGACAAATCTCTCCAAACTGGCAGTTAATCACTTTCAAACTACAGAATTTCACCGAAACACTTCGAATTGCTATCTGCAGTTTGAATGTGTCTCAGCACATATTCCATGGGACGCTATATCAAACGAAGAGCTACGACGGTTGTACAGCGCATTGAGAAGTGAGTTCATGCTAAAATTTGCCGTCATGCGGAGTAGCATTTGCTGGGCAGAATTCAGACTGTCAGCGGATATATTTAAAAAGCATTGGGTGACAAGAAATGAAGTGAGTTTATCTTTAGACGGGTGGACATCGACTAACACATTAGCTGTAAGGTTGATCATACCTTACTATATGGATTGCAAATGGGTATCGGGAGAAGTACAACACACATTCCATGAGGGTGATAGGTTATACATGTTTTATTTCAAAAGCTAACAAAGGACAGTAGGTAAAGAGTCAACATATTGGACCATGGCTAGCCGTACATTTGAAAGAAGTTGATGATTGTGTTGCTTTTACCGAGAGAGATTTACTTGGAATTACAACTCTCAATGCTTTCTCACATTACTCGATGACTTGGGACGTCCAATCATTCCGTGAAGTGTCCGGAATCAAGTGGCCTGCAATACGATACCACATACCAAGTATGGCGCACATCATTCAACTTGCTTTAAGTGCATCCCTTAGTAGTCTGGGTGTAAAAGGCCACAACAAGTCTTGGGAAGGCCATAACCATGATCAGCAATATGTACAGCATGAAAGCTTAGGCTTTAGGAACAGTCAAAGACATTGAAAATAGCGCAATGCTAGCATCAACAAAGTGTCTACCACGAGGCTAGGTTTAGTAAGATAATAAAGAAAGTACATAGTTTAAGATATTTTGAAAGTCCTGAAATTGACCTTCATAGAGCAGACAATGCTTGCTATATACATAACCCTGACACCTGGTCATCAAAACGAGCTCATTGACTGTCAAACAGCCAAAGTGCAAATCACACTACTACCAAATATGAATGTCAAAACACAGTGGAATTCGATGTTGGAGTAACTTGAGTGAGCATACCAATTATGAGTATTCACCACTGAGTAGCGCAAGAATTCAATATATATTGTATAGTGGCCACCATTCTCAACACAGGATAAATGAACCACCATCACATTTGTCATGCAAGTCTCAAGCCCATTCCAGTTCTGGACCCGGTGCTAGTGTTAGCAAAGGTTCCAGTTTTGGACCCGGCCGGTTTTATAGGTCTGGGTGGCAACGGCCTTACCCCATCAAAAATCGACGATGTGTTAAGTGCACCATTGCATTATGGCTACAAATATTCATCAGAGAGTTTAGTGTTTGGTATATAAAATATGGAGCTTTGTACGGCGCATCTTTTGGCAGTCTCCGATTATCGATATCTTCAAATCTCAGCAAGTGGTAGCCCAAAAACCTCGTTTTTGGGCCGAAAATGGCAATAATTTCAAAGCAGCTTGCTGAGTTTCGAAGATATCAAGAATCGGAGACAGCCAAAAGATGCGCCGTCCAAAGCTGCATATTCCATATACCAAACACAAAATTATGTGATGAATATTCATGGACTTAATTGAGGGAACTGTTTGGTAAAAACCCGGACCGAACCGGCTGGGGCCGGGTGTTGTTGGAACCGCTATATTAGAAATGGTCCGAAAATGGAATCGTTGCTAACACTACCTGGTGGATGTCAAAATGGCATCTGGTTACTCTGCATTACATGATCACTGCGTACAATGACATGTTTAATCAAATGGTCGACATTATGTAAGCTTTGGCAAAAAAGCTGACTCAATGGATGGAAGACTAAATCTTAGCCATAAGGTTTGTACATCAGAAGCTGTCCAAATATTTTGCTGAAGTTACTCCCATGGCATGTATGCATCTCATTTCAATGCATATTGTTAATCCATTCCCGAAGTTGCGATTTTTCAGGATGTGGGACAATTGAATGGACATTGATTCCAAGGAAAAGACTTTCTCTGCTACCCATTACCAGTAGGTGGTTCTCAAGTATGTGGCGAATGAACACTGTCCCAAACAGGGGTGTTGGATTACTAGTATTCCCGAATGCGTACCGAGCAATACACTCTTCTTGTCTGCAATCGCTTCTTGATCTGGTTGATCATCTTATGATCCATATAATTCGTGCGGTGATGATGAACAATATTTAGTATTTATAAATGCGGCCGAAACAACACCTGGACAAAGTGATTACACAGCACCACTATAGACTTCTGCAAGGCTCGATTTGAATTCACCGCGTGAATTACCCCAGAACTTTGGCCAAAATAAGTTAATCTTAATGATTACAACTCTAACCCTATGAAGATTAGCAGTACATTTTGGATACAGGATCTCACAGACTGGTGGCGTCAGCAAGAGCCAATGTACACAATGTACCTTGATTTTTATAATGTGGCATGCGACATCTTTTCGATCATTCCACAGGGTGTTGGAGTGGAGGCCACTATTTCGATTGGACAAGGTGTGACCAGCTGGGGGTTGTCGAAAACCACATGCAAGAACCTCCACAAAAAATGTTGTAGTTAGGCAGTTAGCTCAAGGCAATGCAGGGTTATTGGTAGGCTACAACCTTGCATTTGACTTGACAAATGCTGAAAGCGACTTCGAAATGAAGTGAGAGAGGAGCAAAGAAAATTGCACAGAATAGCAACCATCCACCATATTTTGGAGATGTGGAAGGGCAGCCATAGTCAATGTGCAACACAGAAGGAATCTTGCACTCAGAACACCCAAATGACTGCTGTAGGATATATTTCAGATACTGAAGATATTTTCAGAGCGTCCTGGTCACATTTTCAATATGAGGGTGAGGCTGCATTTAAAGTGTCAGAAAGGTCACCTGTGCCACTAGTTTTGTGTGCAAAGTACCTGCCTTGAGGATGAAGTAAAGAATGAAATGTCTGCCGAATCAAATGAATTGACCACCTTCCCACTGACAGTGATGAGAATAGTGCACCAGAATGCATTTCGGACACCGAAAATTACCTTGTCTGGAATGGGGACTTTGAATATCTAAATGACAGCGAAGATGACTGGGAGGGAGACAATGAATGTGACATAGAGCTATACAATGGCGACAAGGATCCAGAATCCACATAGCAGCCGAATGTAAGTGCCGCTCTGAATGTTCCCAAATTCATTCCGCCAATACTGAGGTCAAAGATAATGGCTGGAAACCAGTGGATGATGGTCAATATAATTGAAACGAGGAGGAATAAGGCAATCAAGAAACAATAGCACAGAATTTGTCAATAAATTTTCACCAGGTACATTATGTTTTTTGACCGAGAATGGCATTTAAAGAATTGTCATTGCACAATACTGAGCAGTCGCAGGGGGATATATCTTCATTAACAGAAGTATAGCAGGTGTAATGAATTATTCAGCAAAGATGAATGCAATATAGCAGAATGAGAGTGATCCATGTAAGAATATTACTGGGCTCGGCTTTGCCAACAGGCAAGTCTTGATCAGGCAGAAAGTCAAACAATAAGTTCAAATCACTCTGAAAGGAATTCCTGATGGCAGCAGATTGTGAATGAACAATTGATGAAAATAAGTATCAACGGAGTGTCAATGATTATTGGTCTTGAAAGTACCGTAATTGAAATGTGATTTGGTCGCTGCTTTGCATAACCAACCTTTTGGAAGCCTCTATAGAAATCGGACAAAGAGACATGGTAACTGCATCATCCTGTAAATGAGTGTCAACGGAGCATCAAAGATTTGTGGATTTGCATTTTGGGTAACCAAAGTGGTGACTTGTTGCAGCCATCCATATATAAGGCATTGGCTGCCTTCAGAGGCAACCACAACAGTGACACGCTCTCTGCCCCATCCTGAAAATGAGTGCCAATGGAGCTAGTTTTGGTAACTGTTCCGGACCGTCACTTCGGGTCCAGGTCCAGGTTTAAACCGAGCTTTTGCCAAATAGGCGGTCTGGGACGTCGATAAACCTGAACCGTCAACCCGTGTACTGTTTGATGGTATACTCCCAACCTGTCTGAATTGGGTGTGTTTTCTGCTGGTTGCACAGCGGGTCCATCTATAGATTTATTCAATGCTCTTGTATTTGCAGTTTGTTCATAGTATCTTCTCAAAATCACGTTTTCAACAACCAATGATACGCTGTTGCATGTAGTGTAGTTTGCAATATTGATTAATTTGGTATCGGTGTGTTGCTATTGACATAAGGTATTTTTGCCTATCAAAGCGGTCAATAATACAGTTATGCGCGCGAAGATCCGCGTGATACCCTGATTACCAAATATGCAAGACCTAAAACTGTTGACACTCTGTTCATAATCATTTTCAGGATTTGCCTGGGAGCATTTTGCTGTTATTTGTGCATCCCCAGGCTGCGAAGATCACATAAATTGATGTCTGGTACCAATCGGAATATAAATTACCCAAGATGCAAAGTTAAAGATCGATGACGCTGTGTTCATGCGCATTCTAAGAATGGGGCGGTGACCAAGTTGTCGGCTTTTTTGCCTATACATGCTGCCAATATGTTGGTTATGAATAACAGCGACCAAATCACTGGTGAATTATGGTACTTACAAGACCACAAATCATTGATGCTCCGTTGACACTCATTTTAATGCATTGTCTATTCTACCTCTACTGCCAAGGATAATTGTTGTCATCATGATTCAAACTTATCGATTGTCTTTCTGTCAGATTTTAACTCGGGCTTGTGGCGAAGCCGAGCGCAGTACCATTCTTGCACCGTTCTCTCTCACATGACTAAACATGATTCATCTCGTGAAAAAATTCATTGCACCTGCTATACATCTGTATATCCACCGATATTCGCAAGCTACTGCTCATTATTCGCCCATAATCTCTCTCTAACTGAAACTCTCAGTCAAGCTACATAAAGAAGTTGGTGAACCATTGACGCATTCTGACCTACTTTTTCTTCACTCCTTTATTCCTCCAGATTTCTATTGCATTCACCATCACGAACACATTATCAGCCTGTGTCTTTGACTTCTGTGTTCGCTGAAGCATTCCAGGAACATGTGACGCACCACTCACATGCTGCTGCTCTGGGCATTCTGGATCCTCGATGCCATTGTTTTGCTCTATACCAGATTCATCATCTGCTGCGTAATTGTCTTCACTGACATTTTGACTATCCAAGTCACGATTCCAGTTTAGCTAATTTTAGGTATCCGAAATGCATTTGGGTGCGCCATCCTCACCACTTTTGACTCGATGATGGTTGATTGTTCGCTTTCGGCGGTCAGTCAACATTTGAGTTCATCTTCCAGGGAGGTCCTCTGCAGACAAAGCTGGTGGCAAAGGTGATCTTTCTGACAATTTAAATGCAGCCACACCATTTTGTTGCTAGAGTGACCAGGATGCATTGCTGATCTCTTCTGTGTCCGAAATGTATCCTACAGCTGTCATCTGCTTCTTTTGAGCGCATGATTCCTTCGCTGTAGCACCTAGGAATTGGCGGCACTGCCACATCACCAAAGAGTCGTCGACCTTCGCCATCAATTTCAAGTTTCTTTCCTCCGCCTCTTTTTTCATTTCCAAGTCATTTTCTGTGTTCATAGTATCTGATACTGGGTTATCGCCTGCCAGTATCCTGTGATTGGCTCAAGCAAAGTGCCTTACAGCGATTTTTTTGCGAAGAGTCTCGCCTGTGGTTTTTGACTGCCTCCTGCCAATAACATCTAGCCCAAGGGAGACACTGGCCTCCACTACAACACATGTGCTATAATAGATAATACGGCACGTGCTACACTGGAGAGATTGGCGTACTTTGAGTGTGTTACTAGTCATTGGCACCACAAGTCGGTTATGTCCGGTATCCAAAATGTACTGCTAATCTCCATTGGGTCAGAGTGGTTGTCATAGAGATTTGGATGAAATTGCCCCTGGTTCTTTGGTGCTTTAGGCAGCGAATTCAAATATAGCCTGGCGGCGATCAATAAGCCTGCTGCGCAAACATTTTGTCCAGGTGTCGTTTCAGCAACATTGTTAGGCATTAAGTATTCTTCATCATCAATGGACAAATCGTATGGATCATAGGATGATTGGGAGGATTCTGAAGCCGTTGCGGAGGAGACGAGATTGCTGCTTGGTAATCTGTCGAGAGTATTGACTGGCACTCATCTATATTTGGCACAGTATTAATTCTCCATATACTTCAGAAAGGCCTCTTGTTATTGGGTAGTATAGGATGTCTCATGCTCAGCATTAATATCCGTTCCCTTGTCCCAGTGTCAAAAAAATCACAACTTCCGGCCAGGTTTGAGGATATGTGCCGAAATGAGAAGCATACCCGTCGCTGGAGTCACTTCAGAGTAATATTTGGAGAGCTTCTGTCGAGCTAACTTCACAGTGAAGAAGAAGTCTTCCATCCACTGAGTCTTCTTCTTAGCCAGAGCTCGCATAATGCCATCCATATGATTGAACATGTCATTCTAGACTGTGATAGGGTGATGCAATGTGACTGTATGCCTCTTTGACATCCACAGGGTCCAATATCGGAATGGCCTCAATACTTCCATGATATACTTCACAATGGTCCATTCATTTTATGCTGTAAAGAGTGGCCGGTAATCACTGTATTTTGGATATTGGAGCCACTCGCGTGTGAATTCCAATAATCAGTAGGCGCACTCAGGCAACTCCAGTGATTTGTTCCAATGTCTCGTTACATCCATAACCGCAAGCACCGCAATGAGGACATTGGCTTTTTGTCCGTGAATGAACTCATTTCGACGATCAGGTGTCGGTGCAATCAATTCAGCAAGCATTCTCTGCTATATAAAGGTCAGTTTCAAGATTTTCAAAATATCTTGAAATACATACTTTCTCATGTATCTTTGCTAAACCTTGTCTCATGGCCGACACATCATTGATTCTAGCATCGCCCTCTTTTCGAAGTCTTTGACTCTTTCCAATATCTATGCTTTCATTATCTCCAAATTGCTGATCGCGCTCATGAACTTACCAAGACTTGGTGCGTCCTTTTACACTGAAACTGCTTATGAATGTACCTAAAGCCAGTTGTATGACGTGTGCCATGCATGGTATGTGGTTCCTCAATGAAGGCCACTCGATTCCAGAGGCCTCAAGTGTGGATTGCAGCCTGCATGTTATCGAGTAATTTGAGATAGCATTATCAGTCGTAATACCATGCAAATGACTGTCGGTAATCTCAAAACGATCAAGCACGTCGTTTCAATATATGGCTAGACTTTCTCTAGTATGTTGGCCCTTGACCTATGATCCTTAATTATTTTTCAAAAGCGGGAAAGAATAGGTGATTAACTTCATTGAAAATGAGTTAAACTTGACGCAATGCTCAATTTCGCTCCATATAGGAAGTAATGACCGATGTTAAGGTTAGTTTGTTCGTTGATGTCCATCCATCCAAAGGTAAACTAACTTTATTTCGTGACTGCAATTGCTTCTTAATTGCATCCACAGTCACTAAATACTCCCTCCGGCAAATGTAGCTAAGGGTCACAGTGGATGGCAGTACTATGTCACTGGGTAATGCATTACATGACCGTCGTAGCTCAAGATTTGATATAGCGATCCATGGAATATGAGCAGAAGCAAATCCTAACATAAGGAAGCGATTCTACATGTCTGGGGAAATTCAGAAGTTTCACAGTCCTTAGCTTCCAGTTTGGAGCATGTTGCCTGTCAATTCGGTCAATATGGATTAACCTGGATGTCAAACATGATTTTCCTCTGCGAACTAACTAGTGTGATTCCTCGACTTCCTTGCCTCTTCAGGATGGCCAAAGCTGTTTCATCTCCCGTCGAACTAGTCAATTCAGTGACCTCTAACTGAGTTAATTTGTTTAACTTTGGGATGTGAGCTTATGCCAGCAAGTGTTTCCCCATTGAACTGGTCCCATGTTCTGATGAGTGGCGAAAATCTTGATGACAAACGATACATATGATTCCAGGGCTGCTGGTCTCCTCAATTCCGCAGTTCAAAGAAAATCACCATGAAGACACATGTCTAGAGCAAGTCCAGGTGGTAAGACGCTTCGAGCCAACATTCATTGAAGCCCACAAAGCACTAAATATGATTTGTAAAGTTAGGTCGCTCAAATCATGAATAAAGACATGTTCATATTTAAAAAAGATTATAACCTCTAGCAAGAAGGTGTTCAAAAATTTTGAATCCAACATGGCGCTGGTAATTAGACAACAGGGTAATCCTACTCGAGAGACTGCCAAAAGTAACGTCACATTTAACCAAACTGCGGATTCTTCAATACTGACTCTAGAGTGAGAAGTACAAGAATCAGATCAGTGAGACATTGCATGCATATTTGTGAAGTTGTATAAAAGAACAGATTGAAAAGACTGACCGCGTAAAACTCGATTTACCAACAGCATACTGCAGTTCATTGCTGTGTACCGTACAGAGCCTCCAGAAACATTGTTGACACTCCGGGGGTGCTGAATTGTGGGTGGCGGATGCGATATCGTCACTACCATTTCTGCCAATACAGGCTGCCAATAGGTTCATTGTGGGTCAACTGCATTCCATTGCAGTTTGAGTATCCATCAGGCAAGATCAAAATCGTTGACACTCTGTTGATGCTCCATTGACGCTCCATTGACACTCCATTGACACTGAATTGACACTCATTTTAGGACATCGTTACGATGTTGTCGTGCGTATTTTTGGCTAGAACGGATGCCAATGGTTCGATTATGGATGAATGTAGTCGCACAGCCCCTTGATTTTCCAAGGTGCACGGCTAGAAAGCATTGATGCTACGTGGACGCTCATTGTTAGGGTATAGTGGTGATGTTGTCGAAAGCGCTTTTGCCTAGAAATGCAGCTGATTGTTCAATTATGGATTAATGTGGCCGCATAGCCCTTGCAATTTCCAAGATGCAAGGCCAACAGCTGTTGACGTTCCGTTGACGCTCATTTTTAAGACATAGTTGCGATGTTGTCGCAACAATTTTTGCGTAGCAATGCGGCCGATAGTTGGATTATGAGTTAATGATGCCCCCCAGCACTCAGGATTTTCCATGACACAATGCCACAAATCGTTAACGCTCCTTTGGCACTCAGTTGACGCTTATTCTTAGGATGTGGCAAGGAGTGTGTCATTTACCTTTTTCGTTATAACGCCGACCAACAGATTCACTTTGGAAGGATGTGACAATGCAGCCCTTTGATTGCGGAATGTGTAAGACTAAAAATTGTTGACACTCTGTTGACGCTCACATTAATCACATCAAAACAGCCTTTGGACAATCAATTATTGTATGCAACCAATCTTATACACATTATTGACATCCAATAATGCGTTGGAATGTATTATTGTTTGCATCCAGGAGTTTTTTTACCTCTCAATTTCTGATCAACCGCTATCCATGCCATCTGAGTAAGAGATGACATGGCCCTATCACATTGCTATGCATTCGGCACGCAATTTGCAGTATGTAGATCATTTCACTAGTTTTTGGTAAAGATAGCTTGACTTCCTCACCTTTCCTCATCCAGCTCCTTCTCCTCGATTTCCATGACGTACCAAATGCAATTTCAAATAACACCACTAAGTGCACCAGGGCAGTGCAGAGAGTTATGCAGTTGGTTATATGGATAAATGCAGTACGACAGTTACTGTTCCAATTGATTCGTCATGAGCAATTACCATTCCCCCTATTACACGTATGACATCACTTACTTAAATTTTGTTAGTACATTTCGTCAGTAATATAGCTTTTGCTTTGTCACTTAACAGTAACTTGCAGATAGTAATTGAACGTGTTGGCTGGCTTACCGCCAGATTTGGATTATAGAACTGTCACATGGTGCGTTCGACCCTTGCACATATACAGACGAATTATCATATCTCACAATATGGTCACTGAAATCAAGAAAAAGCTGACATGTAGCAAAATTGGTAAACAAATTACTTTTCACCAACATTTGATGTCAAAAATCACAATTTGCCTATCTATTCCTCCACAGACACAGGAGCCATCACCATGTCTTTGTCCGAATCTGATTTCTCTATGGTGACTAGCTGGAGGCTATATGCAGTGGTGAAAGCTTACAGCTTCAACAGGCTTCGCTATCAGCAAAGGCGACAAATTGGCCTCCATTGGAGGTTCAAGACTGGGTATACACGTGTTCGACTGCGGCTTCACCCAACCTAGCCTAATATGAATGCTTTCTGGTGAACAAATTCCTTGCCGCATTTGCGTTATTCCAGGGTCAATGTCAAGACACTCCATTAGCTCTCCAAATGTTGCCAGTGCAGGTGCCACTGCGTCAACAACCGTTTGCGGTTGAACGACGGCCGGAACCCTCAATTTGGACGTGACGGAATGCTTATCTCATTCATGGAGGGAGTCCGCTGCATCCTCCTATCCCGGTTGTGTCAATTCGTCAAGCTTCATCTGCTACTGGCGAAATCTCTCCATGCACTGCTGTAACATTTTGTTGATTCTGCCCATTACCCAGCCAGGTTCGTCATCTTAGCTCAGCTTACCCTGCTCTGTCTCTTCATCACCCTCATCTTCCCCATCTTCCCCATTGTTGGAACTTGCAAGATCACTCAGACTGTCTCTGATAGCAACCAGCATCTCCTCAAAAGTCTTTTTGGACTCTCTGTTTGTTAATCCCGCGTTTTCAGCATTCTTTATATCCTCCTGCACTTGCTGAACCACTGCCTCTGTGTCTTCAACTCGCTTTCATGCCCCAGCGGTTTTTCTCTCAACATAATCCTCAATGCATTTCTCTTTCTCTTGATTGCTTAAAAAGTGCGTTTCTCGTTGTTTCTCGGCTGCAAGGTCCTGGTTGGATTGCAAGCTGGGCAATCTCCCACAGGCTCCGACACTTTCTGGCTCTAAGCCCTTCTTGCCTCTATACGTTTGATGACGTTGTTGGGTGGAACGCTTTGTCGATTTGCCATGTTTGCCAGCCTGAAGTGGCTATAAGTTCTTTTCGGAGCATTAACCATTGTAGTTTGGGCAGACTTTATTGTTGGGCGAGATGTTGGATGTTGCAGGATATGGAAAATATGGAGGCAAGCTGCGACTTGTATGGCAAGGTTGGTACGTTTACTCATCTAGAACAAAGCAATATCTCTGTTTTCCCAGTCAATGAAACTGGAATAGTTAGGCTAACCATACGACATGACTTGATTGTTAGTATCAGTCTCATATATTATCCTGAGGATTATTTGAGACAAACATCAGCAGATGTCCTTTCCCTTGAACAATGTCCTATTAATAGCTGACAGTCATGCGATTTCGGCTGTCCTACACCGGAATTGATCCCTCATAACTAAGAACAACATCGGACCGATTTATTGCACATCTTGGGCCAGTGGGAAACCCCTGCAACTTGCAGCCATATGCAGCAGGATTCATCTTGAGTATAAGGAGCATATTGGCTGCTACATATTCCATTCTGACATGTAGCTAACTATAGAATCCTCAGGACTTCCCACTTCTTTTTGTTATCATCTTCCTCTCCTATTCCACACCAGCAAATCATGGATACACAACCACCTCAGCCAAGTGACAGCGGATCCAAATCAAGCCGATTGGCCAATAGATCCTAGGAATCCTTGCCTGATGAATCAACAGTTGTCCCTGTTATACTCAGCAGTGATAAAGCAATGCTCACCATGTTGAGGAGTAACCAAATGGCTTAACCACAATATCTCAGTTTCGGCAATAACTTCCAGGGCAATGTACCATCCTTCATGATGAATGAATTAATACTAATTGTTCTATTACTGAAATGTCAAAATAGACCAAACCCTTTCACCAATCAGCATGCCTAGTATAAATCTATTGCAATGACGTGCAATGGTCTGCAGAAAACAGCAAAGACCGGAATAGCAGTTTCTTGTACAGAGGCCTGCACTCGTTATACATGTCTCTGAATTGTATCATTCCCCACAGACTATTCCAATCAGAGCACCGTATCTCTGGTCAAACATAGTTAGTGCCCTCACTATGAGATATGTCTGGATGGCATTCAAGGCTTGGCTAGCAGGTCCTGGTGCAACCATCTCCAGTGATACGTTCATTCATCCACAATGACTACGAAGAAGGACGGGATGTGAAAGTTTCCCAACGTTCAATATATGGCCATTGCACATGCAGGGTGTAATCTATATAGTTGCATGAATGTTGACTGGTTACATGAGCTGCTGAATAGATAATTCAAAGATCACACCTGGGAATGGATTGTTCTATTGCTGAAAGATATTGATGGTCTGAAAAGTGTTTGAACTTGATAGATCAATAATTTTGCTTAATTTATCACTTCTCTAACATACACCAGTTATGAGACAAACTTTCTTGTGTGAAACAATGGACCAGTGCTGTGTACAATGACATGCTGAAGGTCTCGCTTGCAGTACTTGCCCCTCTTCTTGAAGGGCATCCCAACCACTTTAACAAATTCAAATCGGTCACCAACTTCATATTGACTACGACCTACCACTGCCACACCAAAACCATGCTCAAATACCTGTCGAATGCACTTAGTGGCAATAGCAGCAATATCCACCTCTTTCTATCATACATCTAGAGTCACATTATGAGCAAGATATCAAAAATACATTCCCTTCTCCACTATGTTAAATGTATCACAGAAATACGAACTGCAGATATTACTGACACCAAAATATGTAAAGCTGCTTACAAAAACCACTTAAAGAACAACTACCATTCTTCAAACAACATTGAGTACAGTCTGCAGCAATTAGGATAGAAAATGTGCCTATTTCATATCAAGTCAAAAGAATTTCTTCTACTGCATATTGCTAAATCTGATCCTGTCTTGCCAAAGACTGATATATGCAGGCTCCTTCTAGTGGGGGAATCTCTGGCGTCTAACAAAATATTACCCAGTTTGATGGCTTATACCAACAGGGTGATAAGGAAATACAGCATGATTTCAACACTGATATTTCCAGAGGGTATCAGCATATTGGAGTATATTGATACTCTATTATCCTATTTTTGACATTCAATTCAGATACAACATCAGCAAAATGTATTTTACTCACTGGAAGCCTCCAGAAGTGTCTGAGGGGATGTGGATTGTAAACTTACATGCATCATTCTCAGGAGTGTATCAGATCCTTGGAGGGCATTCCAGCCAGTCTTCAGAGTAACTGAGAACTCTGATGACTGGTACAGGAGTACCATGGGAGTGATGGTGATGAGTTTGGAAACACATCAGTGCACTGGAGAGAACTTTGGGTGCACCTGGGAGGACTCGAGAGCGCCAGCGACAAGTATGGGAGTGCTAGTGGCAACTCTAGGAGCACCTCGAATCACAGTTAAGCAGTCTGGGAAAAACATCATTCGGAACACTACTGTTGCGCCTGGAAATCATATCTACTACTTATCATTCAACGATTGTTAAAACTGATGTATTCAGATTGTATTCTCATCTATGTATCAATGTAGCAATGTATCTATCCATTTATATAGCTATCCATCTACATACGATATATCTGTAGTGGATGCAGGCAGTACTTCAGAGCAAATCGAAATGCACCTGAAAATGACAATCGAGTGAACGCAGATAAACACTCCAAGGCTGTGATCGAGCAAGTTTCGAGATGCACTTGGAGGCGGCAATCGTCTGTGTTTGGAGATACAGTTATAGGCCGTGATTAAGTGAACTTAGAGATGCACTCGGAGATCGTAATGGAGCGAGTTTATAGACACAATTCAAGACCATGATTGTGTGAACTTGGAGGCCGTAATCGAGCGACTTTGGAGATGCACTTGGAGACCATGATCCTGCGAGTTTGGAGATATGATCTTGGAGGCCTGCATCATGCTAACTTGGAGGCTGTAATCCAGGAAGATTGGAGATACACTTCCACGGTATGATCGAGCGAGTATAGAGACCGTAATCGACCAAGTAGTGGATGCACTTGGAGGGCAAGATCGTGCAAACATGTAGGCCGTAATGGAGCGAGTTTCGATGAGTACTTGAAGGCAGCTGATGGAAGGCACGCCAGATGCTGAGACTCTTATCATCAGTTAGTTAACTCGCACCTGTGGCAATGGGACAATGTTAATTCACCCTTGAGCTGTTATGGAGAGCTCGCTGAGAGCGGTTGATCCTGTAGGGAGGCACGCCAGAAGCTGAAGCTACATTCCGGGGTCAACTTGTAATCATTAGACATCAGCAAAATGTATTTTTATCTCTGGGAGCCTCTGGGAGTGTCTGGAAGTTGTCGGACCAGAATCCCAGGGTGGTCAAATTCCAGAGTGTACTGGACTAATGCAGTGGCCTTCTGGTGCATCTGGGAGCACCCGCGACAAATCTAGGTGGCCATAGGAGGTCTGGTGACAACCCGGGTAGCACCTGGGAATCCTGATGACCCGCCTGGACGCACCTGGAAGCGCCGATGACAAGTGTGGAAGCACCTGGAAGCGCCGGTGACAAGCCTGGGAGCACTGACCTCAAGTCTGGGAGCGCCAACCACAAGTCTGGGAGCGCCAACAAAAGTCTGGAAGCGCCGACCATAAGTCTGGGAGCGCTGACCACATGTCTGAGAGCGCCGACCACGAGTCTGGGAGCGCCAATGACAAGCCTAGAAGTGCTGACGCCAAGCATCGGAGCACTTCAAATCACAGTAGAGCAGTCTGGGAAAAGCATCTTCTTTGGGAATACTGCTTGTGCGCCTGGAAATCATAGCTATTATTTATCATTCAACGATTTTTAAAACTCATGTATTCAGGTTGTATTCTCATTGTTGTATCTACATAGCTACCCATCAACACACGGCATATCTGGACTGGCTGCAGGCGGTGCTTGAGAGCAATTCGAGGTGCACCTGAAAATGATGATCGAGTGAACTCAGAGATACACTCTGAGGCCATGATCGAGCGAGTTTTGAGATGCACTTGGAGGCCATAATCGAGCGTATTTGGAGATACACTTCGAGGCCCTGATCGACTGAACATAGAGATGCACTCCGAGATCGTGATCGAGCGAGTTTCGAGATGCCTTTGGAGGTCGTGATCACGGGTGTATGGAGATATACAGTTGGAGGCCATAATTATGGGAGTTTGGAGATACACTAGGAGGCTGTGATCGAGCAAGTTAGGGGATGCATTTGGAGATCGTGATCGAGCGACTTTGGAGATATGCCATGAGGCCGTCATTAATGGAGTCTACAGATGCATTTCGAGGTCATGTTCGAGTGAGTTTGGAGATATGCACTTGGAGGCCGTAATCATGCCAGTTTGGAGATACACTTGGAGGCTGTGATCGAGCCAGTTTGGAGATGCACTTGGAGGCCATAATTGAGCGAGATGGGACGAGTACTTGGGGGCAGTCGATGGACAGTGTGCCAGGTGCTAAGACTCTATTCATCAGTTAGTTAACTCGCAACCATGGGAATGTAACAATGTGACTGTACCATTGAGCTCTCATGGGGAGCTAGCTGGTAGCGGTCGATCATATAGGGAGGTACGCCAGAAGCTGAAGCAACATTCAGGGGTCAACTTGAAATCATCAGTGTGAAGGGAAGACAAACAATCTTGGGTGTATGCTGTACTCGGTTAATGCTGTACTCGGAGTATGCTGTACTCGGTGTCAACTCATGATAATGGGATGGAGAGATAGAGATGGATGACTTAACTTTGTGTTCTGCAATGATGGTTGAATTGGGGATGAGAAAGAGAGAGATGGGTGCGGAAGATGAGAATGATGTGGAGGATACGAACAGATATGAGAAATCAGGGGGTTGACTTGCCTGATTTGGTTGGAAGACCTGGTATTGGTGTAATTACACGCCGGATCGGAACTCGTAACTGCCGTATTGGGGATGGTAAATTGGCTCGCACACAAAATTCTGTAAGTCCCAGTTTCTCATGATGATTTCCCGCATCTCCTCTCATCTCTCTTTCTCGTCCTCAACTCTACAATCACCGAAGAATATGAAGTTAAGTTATCCCTCTCTATCTCTCCATGCAATGATCAAGAGTTAACACCAAGTACAGCATACACTAAGTACTGCATACACCGCGTACTGCATCATTCCCAGATCAACTGTCTCCCGCTCCCAGCCAGTCTCTCATCCCTCGGCAGACCATGTTGTACTCAATTCTCTACATTCCCACAATTACAAGACAACCAATCAATAGAGTCTCAGCTCCCATCTCGCCTCCATCCAGATTGATTGCCTCCAAGTACTCCTCCAATTTCGCTCGATCACAGCCTCCAAGTTCGCTCTCTCATGGCCTCCAAATGCATATCTCCAAACTTGCTCGATCATGGCCTCCAAGTGCATCTCCAAACTCGCTCGATTACGGCCCCCAATTTCGCACAATTATGCCCTCTAACTACTTCTCCAAACTTGCTCGATTATGGCCTCTAAGTGTATCCCCAATCTCGCTCAATTGCGGCCTGCATGTTAGCGTGATCACAGCCTCCAAGTGCATCTTGAAACTCGCTCGATCACAGCCTCCACGTGCATCAGCAACATGTATTTTAGTCACTGGGAGCCTCCAGTAGTGTGTGAGAGGAGGCGTAGTGTAGAGTTAGAAGCGTCAATTTCAGGAGAGAATCAGACCCTGGGAGCACATTCCGGCTGGCCATTGGAGTAACTGGAATCTCTGATGTCTGGTACGGGAGCACCATGGGAGTGGTTGTGATAGGTTTGGGAGCACCTGGCGCTGTCGCCCAACAAATGCGGGAATCCCATACAAACTCTGAGAGATGCCTGGGTTCTTAGGAATGTTCATTCGAAGGACTGCAGGCGTTATCTGAGATTCTCTGGATGAACACGAGCAATAAGAATACCCTCCACATATGATGCCTAGATTATTGTTCATTATCAACTTCTAAATCATACTATAGTACCCAGCATCTCATTCAACATTCTACTGTTTGCATCGCTACATTAAGGAGAACCAAAGAGAATGACGAGTGATTCAAAATAGAAGCAGGTAAACCAGAAACGATAGCCTGGCGAAGCGATCGAATGATAGCAATGGAACATAGTCTCAATGTCATCCACTAAATCTCCCATCTCATCAGGGCCGACAAACGCAGGGCCACACAATTCATCAATGGAACAAAGAAGCTTAAGGCGCTCCTGGTATTTCTGAATGATTCGGTCCTGGTGGGTGGGCGTAATTGAATTCCAATGTCGTTTGGCTCGATTTGTTATATCCAAAAGGTTGGAATTGAGAGGTTAGCTCGCATTGAATCAGAAGGGAGTTTAAAAGGCAATATGATGAATTTGCGGGGAAAAGAGGTGCGCCACCAGGAAAGGAGGAGTGCCTGTTGTGGAGTGCAGGGTGGGCAAGGGGGGTGATGATGGTGATGGAGGAGTGCGGAATGAATTTGGGGGGCGCAAATCCAGGCCAAGGAGCGCCTAGCCAGCAGAGCAGCCCATCTATGCTGAGCATTGCTGATAGTGAGGGAGGTAAAGAGTCTCGAATGAAATTGAGGTGCTCCTGATCGAGGTCGAGAAGCGCCCATTCTAGAGGAGAAGCATCGACCGAAATGGAGTATGCAGCGCTGAATGCAATATCAAAGCGCCAATCCAGACTGTGGAGCGCCGATGGGGATTGAGGAGCACCTATTATAGTGGAGGAGAACCATGGGGGGGGGGGGGGATACGAAGCATCCCACCATGTGTAATTGATGAGTGTAGTGGCTTCTGCAGGAATACAATCCATCACCGTGGAAGGGCAAATTTTACCTCAATATTCATCTTGAGAAAACATAACTCTAACCTTCTTTCCAGTGGCATACTCAGACAGCGCACAATGAATAGCTGTGGCCACAAGGGCTAACGTCTGCAGTGCAAGCAGTTGAAAGAACTGCGATGTGGTCGGTCGTCACCCCAAGTTATTGACGGTGAACAAAAACTGATGGTAGATTGAATCAAGCACTTCCATCCACGTGAACCAGGACTTCTTATCATCGATGACCTTCGAGAGATAAGCATCATCAAACAGGAGCTCCTTAACCTGGATTCGAAGCTCAGTCTCAGATCCTAAATCCAACTGGTAACTTCAGTCAGTTGTTCGATGAGCTCCATCTGCCAAACGCCATCGAATGGTACTAATCTTTAGTCTTAACTATGTATATTGTTGGGGATTAGTATCATCACAAGTCCAATCAAGGAGCAGAAAACAGAGTAAACACTTACGGCTCATCGGGTTTGTGAATTGATTGTATGAGATGGACCACTGGGCAATTGACACACAGATCGTGTACCTACAGGAGCACCTGCTTATGCCCGCTGTTGATTCTGGGCTTCAATGGCTAGTTGCCAAGCTTCGTCAACCATCGAGTACTTCCCATCGGAAATGATTGGCCACGGAGTCTTTGTGATTATGATTTCCACCATGAACCATTTCACTACCTCAAAGGTAGCCATTTGGTGTTGAGGAACGTTGTGATCCCCACCGGCCTTTGGTTGAGGAACACTATTGTCTCCACCAGCCTTGGGAAGCGGGAGCGCCTGGGCAGGTACAGTGTCAAACTGGCGTAATACGTTGATGGTTGACTTTTGGCGTTTAAGTAATGGTGCTGCCATGGCCCCGGCTGGATGTCGCAGATTTGGATGTGAAGTGTGGGCAATGACTGTATCGGCACAGTTCCGTTTCTTTGGCAGTGGAACCCTTGTAGTTCGTATTATCATATCGCAGCGCACCTGGTCTTGATGTAGGACATCTTGCGGGTTATCCAAATTGTCTTCTTCGATATCGCATGGCAAGGTGGACTGTACAGTGTCTCTACTGTCCTCATCGCTGATCTCCTCCCGATCAGTATCGTCATCATCCTGCTTCATATGAATTATAGCACGGACATTAGCTATCTCTAACACTATACAGCAAGGTTAGAGTTCAAACATTTGATTGGCAATAAAAATTGGCTGTCTTCTTGAATGCACGTGCAAGTGCTCACTCAAGGTGTGCTTCTTGATTCTTCTGTGAATAGTGATTTCTCACCTGGCTGGCCATAGGTTCCATGTTGATGAAGTGAAGTTGGGGAAAGTAGACAGAAGCATATAAGAGTAAATACAGTAGGAAATATAATAGAATAACAGGAAGAAAGGGCAACAAAGTAGCACGCGGTTGAGGAGAATGCAATTCGAGGCATGCCTGGAAACAGTGACGCGCGGCCAAGGAGGATGCAATTCGAGGCCTGTGTCAAAAGAGTCCGGAAAGGAGTGTCTGCGGTTCATATATATATTGTCTAATCTACATCTGCGTTGAGATTTAGGAAGCGTCAGGTGCACCAGATTCGATGGAGTCTTCATGCCCCCAATTCCCGAATGTTAGCATTCATATCCAAACACGCTATTGATGCAAGAATAGGACGTTGTATTAAGCCAAAATACCTAGAATTCGAACCAGATGCACCTGAAGATCTCAGCACAGCCGAAGAACTCGTGACCCTAATATGGTTGTATCACTAACTAACTCTCAAGGCTGGAAATAGGAGGAATTCTGAGAAATGGGATGATCATGATTGCCTCTGCATATTACTCTACCGAAGGTAGTTCATTATGCCTCTAGTTTGAGCATATTGGAGGTGCCTGCATGGCACAGAATCGTCGGTGTGTTGAAGAATATTGCAGGACTTGGACGGAGGATAGAATTGGGACCTTCGTGAGTGGCAACAGTTGAAGTTACATGGGTTCAAAACAAGCTTGTTGCTGATAGTGGATAAATAGTAATCTCCGAATGCGGTATACCAGTCAGATAGATACCCGATTTTGATGATATTCTGTTGTTTTAGAATTGCACAGCAAAATTTGCAGTCAATTAGGCAATATCGGGTGCAGACCTTTACTTTCAGCAGTCCGTGTCTGCTGAAGTCACAATATGTATGCAGTCAGTGTACGAGAGAACGGAGAATTTGGGTTTACAAAGGAGAGATTCAATATAGAGAAAGAACGGTGAAGGTACAATGAAGACTCAGGGGTAATCTAATCGATTCCAGTTCTCATCAATGCCAAGATTGCTAGCGAATGAGTCATAAATAGTCACTCACATTAAGATGTTGCGCATTCTATCTTGTAAACACCGCATTATTTAATCACAAACTCATTATGAGTCTCAATGCTACAATGTTACGTTAACATAAATATTGGCGTTTAAAGCAGTGCATAAGAACATTATGAATGCATCGTGAGGCTTCATCTGACAGCGGAAAGACGAATAACAGCATGCAGTTCTGGCCGATTGAGGTGCAGCTAGCATTGATTTGGCACGCAGGATACAATCTAATGTCTGCGATTGCAGGCTCACCTTACCTTGATAGTTACTGGTACTCTCAGAAACAGCCTTTCCTTTACTCGAGCTTTCATCACGATATGTTCTTCATGCACACTTGAGATTGAATGTTGGCGCATCTCAGATATTGTCTGTTTATGATTTGTCACAATCTTCAGGTGTTCAAGAGAGGCGGTGGGTGGGAGATTGCCAGTCACAGATCGAGCCGCTGAGCAGAGACTGGCATTCAGATTCCATCTCTTCGAGCTCTCTTGATGGAAATCGGTTCACACAATCCATTATGAGATACGGGTTTTTGGAGGCCCAAATATACAAGTTACTCAAAATGAAATTAAGTCTGCATTAGAAGAATTGTGAATTTAAGCCTATTCGGAGAAGTATGGGATACAGGTGCGCAGGAGTTGCCAGTCATCTGCAGAATCGCTGAGCAGAAGCTGTCTTTTGAGGTTCACTCTCTCAAGCTGCAGCGCAATTATGGAGCCTGAACGACAGAAGCTATTTTAGGATCTTGGAAATGTAAGGTCTGAACACAGTTCTTAGTCTTAGTCAAAATTCAGTTATGTGTGGTTGATTATCGCCCAGGGCAGTGCATCTACGGTAAGCGTGTAGTGGACACCTTCCTCCAATGGATAGGTTGACACGGAGCATGACAGTTATGGCATTTATGTGGCGGCCTTCCCAAACCTATCAACAATGGATTAACATATTAAGCTGCATTCGAGCGGGATGAGCCGTACCTGCACTTAAAATTTTAGTGTCTGACAGATGACACTCTGTGTGCTGGCAGCCACAGATTCAAAGGTAATGCAAAGTGGGTATTCACGGTTCAGAGGTGTGCCTGGAGTGGGATCATATCTGAATAATGAGTGCCTACATATTGAAATTGGCCGTTGAATAGAATATGTATGCGGTGTCAAATCTGAGACCATCACACTTGACTTGAGAGTGGATCTGGGGTGTGCCTGAATTTCATTACGGAGCGAGGAAATACTCGGCGGTATTTTTCAGGTAAGCCTGCAATACACGAGCCATTTCTTAGGATACGATACATCAACTTGATATCGCTTTAACATTCTTTCTATCCCCGGATTATTAAAGATATTCTGTGATGGCTCTGTCTCAGGAGAGTTGAAATGTTGATAGCAATTCTCATGTGCAATTTACTGTAAATCATTCAGCATTATACATTCAGTGAATATCCCAAATTCTGTCGCAATTCTAGTGTCCAGTACACCTGCAATAGACAAAGAAACAAATAATTTGAATCACACAGGGAGGTTCAGGTACAGCTGATAACTGGAATCATCAGCAACAACTCTAGTTTCCGTCTGAAACACCCGGGTATTCCGGACGGCTCTGATGGCTCTGGCGGCTCTGGCGGAACCTCGTACCCTCTGACGGAGAATCAGATGCGACTCATCGCCCAAGCGACGGGTTGCATTGCATACCTGCCTTGTGGCGGCTATTATACCATGCCTCTTAATCATGCGACGCGTCGCGTTGTATATTATGCTCGCCGCTCCGGCGTCAGGCTTCCTTTACTTTGCGTCCGGAATGTGGTGATGTATACGTACCATCAGAACGACACGTATGTTACACTCTTCGCAGGGGTTGCAGTTATGCAGTAGCCGTTTAGACAACGCCTGGCGATGTTTATGCCTTTCTTCGGCCGATAGCCACATGCCGCACTCTCATTTATGTTTAGCTTTGGGATTTGTCACTTATTGCAATACAGTCTTCGCTTCGGATACATTGCTTGACGTTGCATTTGCTTCGCCATTATCGTATTTTACATGTCTGAAATATACTGTCCAATCTTCACACTCTCTAGTACTATGCCCTCAGTCCTCCACATTCTGCGTTGATCCATCATCGGCTTGCGATGC
>Ga0307514_10000308_pt1 | contig 117777 bp, 84 predicted proteins | sample 16_EM_MG_FD_203088 | JGI IMG/M metagenome (GOLD analysis project Ga0307514, IMG submission 203088) | Populus trichocarpa ectomycorrhiza microbial communities from riparian zone in the Pacific Northwest, United States - 16_EM | ecosystem: Host-associated > Plants > Roots > Unclassified | place... | reverse complement strand
TAACGACTGACACGTATCTCTGCGTAATCGCAATTTAACTGTGTTTGATCTTCTTAATGCTTTCAATTGCAATATTCTCTGCCTCACCATAATTGGCTATTCAGCATTGCATCATAGATTTAATCAGTGACCAACTGATACTATGCCAACGTAGATTTTGACACGTCATAATATGACGTCGCGATGCATACAGCCTCCAATCAAAAAGACCGGTTCGCTTCAGGCCTCTTATCTTCAGCCAATGCCAATAATCCCTCAGACACTGCATGCTTAGGCCTCGACCTTCCGTAGACCGGGGAGTGCCGCAAGTAATCTCACCGCTTTTGCGCGTGAGTTGCAGATCCCTCGTAATAGCATATTGCATAACGTCTGCTGTGCATGTAATTCTGCGTATTCGCAATTTAACTATGCATTGCCCCGCAAGATATGATATAGTAATCGTGGCCAAGAGTTATACACATCTAAGAAGGTTTCTCACTTCCAGGCAGGCAGCATAACTTCATCATCATATTTGAATCCGACAGTGTGAGCATATCATCACTGCTTGATCGACAAGTGACTCAAGTGTAATCCCGCTAAAGATCACTTGACAGACAAACATGACATCGTATTTGAAGGTAGGTGTTTTGCATCCGTTAGGTTACCCTAAGACATGTACCTTCTTCGATCTGGCATGTATCTTTCTCACTGTTAGAGGAGAACCTCTAACATGCAGGGTTATTGGCATTTGCTCTCTGGCGGTCAAGACGCTGACTAAACTTCGATGTAACAGAGGGATTTCGATTGAGGAAGCGTATAAGCCAATGTTTGCCTAGTTGTTGTCGCCAACCTGGAGGAAGTAATGACATTGCAAATGCGTTAACCATCTTCACTTTTAAAGGATGGCCCAAATCATCAAGAGCCTCACAGAACCTCACAATTGATTTTTCTTCCTCTACTGAAAGTATCTGCTCAGACTGGTGAGCCTCTAGTAGGGGTTGTGCACCCTGAAGTCTGTCATGCAAGGTTCCATAAGGTGCACCATAAGTAGATGCAGCAGAAGGAATAGAGGGTTAAACTACATTTATATAATCATTGCGAGCATTCTGAAGGTTGTTTTCGCACTCGCATGCAGGTACTCTGGGCTCTACTCTGCCCATCGTGGTAGAATTGTGGTGGTGGGGTGAAAATTTGGCACTTGAGTGTGGTAATTAGATGTGCAGCCAAGCTTTCTTACGTGCTTTATGGTGTGATCGGTAGCTAGGTTGTGGGCGGTTAGACCGAGAATTATGTTATATCGATCAAAGGATGATTGACCGGATCCTGAAGCCAGGGCGGAGGGGAAGAGATTTCTGCTCTGTACCCTTTCGGATGTATTGACTGGCCCATGTCGATGTTTGGCACAGTATTCAACTTCCACATACTTCAGACAGACCTCTTGGTATTTGGTAGTATAGGATGTGTCATCCTCAGGATTAATATACATTCCCTTACACCACATCCTATACGATTGCAACTTCTGGACAGAATGGAGGATCTGTGCAGAAATGAAAATCATACTCATTGTCGGAATCTCTTCCACAATCTATCTGGACATCGTCTGTTGAGCTAACTTCACGGCAAAGAACAAGTCTTCCTTCCATTCAGTCTTCTTCTTAGCCAAAGCTCACATAACATCATCCATATAATCGAACATGTCATTGTAGACTGTAATTACATGGTGCAATGTGACCATATGCCTCTTCAATCTCCACCGGGTCCAAAATCGGAATGGCCTGAACACTTCCATCACGTATTTGTCAATAGTCAATTCATCCTGTGTTGTGAAGAGTACCCAGTAATCACAGTATTTTGTATTTTGGAGCGACTTGTGTGTGAATTCTCATAATGAGGAGATTCGCTCAAACAACTCCAGAGTTGAGTTCCAACGTATCCTCACCTCCATGATGGATAGAACCGGCATGCTGAGTTTAGCTGTTTGATAGTCAATGAACTCATTTCAACGACCAGGTGTCAGCGTAATCAATACAGCAAGCATTCTCTGCTATATGAAGGTCAGTTTCAGGACTTTCAAACTATCTTGCAATACGTACTTTCCGAATTATCTTTGCTAAACGTGGTCTCATGGCCAACACCTTATTGATTCTAGCATCGCCCTCTTTTCAAAGTCTTTGACTTTTCCCAATGTCTATGCTTTGATTCTCTCCAAATTGCTGATGGCGCTCATGTGCTTCCCAAGATTTGGTGCGACCTTTTGCACCCAGACTGCTCATGAATCCACCCAAAGCCAGCAGTATGACCTGGGCCTTGCATGGTATGTGGTTCCTCAATACGGGCCACTGGATTCCGGAGGACTCAAGTGTTGATTGCAGCTTGCATGTCATTGAGTAATTTGAGGAAGCATTATCAGTCATAGTTCCAAGCAAATAGGTGTCAGTAAGCTTACAACGATCAAGCACATCCTTCAATTGTATGGCAAGCATTGCTCCAGTATGTTGGCCCATTACGTATCATGCTTAATTAGTTCTCAAAAGTGGAAAATAATAGGCGATCAACCTCATCCAAAGCGAGATGTTCTTCACAAAATGCCCAATTACGATCCAAATAGTTAAAAAATAACTGATGTTATGGCGAGTTTGTTCGTTGATGTCCATCCGTCCAATGCTAAACTACCATTATTTCGTGATGGCAATTCGTTCTGAATTGCAAGCACTGTAAGTGCATATTCCCTCCGGGAAATGTTGCTAAGGGTCGTGGCAGATGGCAGCAGTAGCTCACTTCATAATGCTTCAGCAGAACATTGTTGCTCGAAATTAGGTATTACGTTCCAAACAGTATTTGCCAAAACAAATCCTTTCATGAGGTAGCGATTCGATGTGTCTTGGTGAAAATGTGAAGTTTTAATGTCGTTAGCTGAAAGTTTAGAGTGTTTTGTCTGTCATTTCGGTCAGGTTGGATCAACCTCAATGTCCATTATGAATTTCCTCTGCAAATATGCTATTGTAATTCTTCCACTTCCTTGCCTCTCCAGGCTGGCCAAGGCTGTATCATCGACTGTCAAACTCGTCAATGCAGTAACCCTCCGACTCTGTTATGTTATTTAACTTTGCGATTTAGTCTTCTGCTAGCAAGTGTTTCCCCATTGAGCTGGTCCCATGTTCTGATAGATGGTGAAGAACATGATGACAAACGATATATATGATTCCAGGGCTGCCGGTCTCCTCAATGCCGCGGGGCAACTAACATCACCATGAAGACGCATTTCGAGAAACATTACAAACTATAGGACGTTTCAAGCCTACATTGATTCAACCCCACCAAGCATCGAAGATGATTTGTAAAGTAAGGTCGCCCAAATCACAAATAAAGACACATTCATGTTTGGAAGAGATCAGAACCTCTAGCAATGGGGTACTCCGAGATTTTGAATCCGACATGGCGAAAAGAATTCGAAAGCTGGGTAATCCGACTTGAGAGAGTGCCCAATGGTATGTTATACCAAACCAGAATGCATGTTGTGCAATATTGACTCTAGAGATATAAGCAAAACAATCGGATCTGTGAGACATTGCATGCTTATTTGTGAAGTGATATACAAGGATATATTGAAAAGACTGACCATGTAAAATTCAATTTAGGAACAGCACAATGCATTTCATTGGTGAATAGCTAACTGAGCCTCCACAAACATTGTTCAGGATCTGCGGGTGTTCAATTGTTGGAGGCGGACACTATAATGTCACTAGCATTATTGCCAATAAATAGTGCCGATAGGTTGATTGTGGGTTAACTGTGGTCCACTGGTCATAGAATTTTCAAGATGCAAGATGTGAAATCGTGGACACTCCGTTGCCGCCTCATTGACACCTAATTGACACTCCATTGGCACTGTGTTGATGCCCCGTTGACGCACCGTTGAGGCTCATTTTACCTCTCAATTACTTGGTTGTCGCTGGCATTGTTCCCTCGAAATACGGCCAATAGTTCGAATATGGATTGATCTCGTCGTACAGCTGATTGATTCTGTATGATGCAAGGACTAAAATCTTTGAAGCTCCATTGACACTCATTTTAAGGGTACAGTTATGATGTTGTTGAAAGTCTTTTTGCCCAGAAAGTCGGCTGATAGTTCCAGTATAGATTAATGTCATCGCACAGGCCCTTGATTATCCAAAATGCAAGGTATAGAATTGTTGACGTTCCATTGACGCTCATATTTAGGACATACCAGTGATGTTGTTGCAATCATTTTTGCCTAAATGGGCGGCCGATAGTTTGATTATGGGTTAATGTTGCCACACAGCTGCTGGATTGTCCAAAATACAGGGCCAAATGTCGTTGACAATATGTTGCCGATTCTTTTTATGACATTGTTGCGATGTTGTTGCAACCATTTTTGCCTACCAAGGGTGCTGAAAGTTTGACTATGAGTTAATGTCGCGGCACAGCTCTTTGGATATTCCAAGATGCAAGGCCAAGAATCATTGATATGCTGTTGACACTTATTTTTAGGATGGGCCAACAATCATGTCATTGGCCATGTTCGCTATAATGCTTACCAACACATTCCGGTTGGAAGAATGTAACAATGCAGCCCTTTGATTGCTGATTGTGTACGACTGAAAATCATTGACGTTCGGTTGAAACTGACATTGATCACATCGAAACAGCCTTTGTACACTCGATAATTGCACGCAATGAATCGTATACTTATCATTAACATCCAATATTGCATTTGTAAGTATCATCATTTGCATTCAGAAGCTTTGTCACCTCTCAATTTCTGATCAACCTCTATCCACGTTATTAGAGTGAGACATAACATGACCCTATTACATTCCTGCGCTTTCGGCCGGCAAGTTACAGCATGTTGATCATTTCACTAGTATTTGGCAAATATAGCTTGACTTCCACACCTCTCCTCATCCAGCTACTTCTCCTGGATTTCCATGATGTACCATAAGGAATTTCAAATATCTCAACCATGGGCACCAGGTCTGTGCGGGGAATTATACGGTTAGACTTATTGATAAATGCAGCATGACTGACGTCATTCCGCCAGATATGTATGGAGCACTAACCGCTCCTTCTATGACTGGAATGACATCACTCACTTAAACTTAGTTAGTGTATTTCATAAAAGATATAGCTTTTGGTTTCTCACTTCACAGTAATTGGCAAACACAATTGGAATGTGTTGGCCGTCTTACAGCCTGCATAAGATCCTAGAACATTTGAATGGTGTATTCGACCCTTGCACATGCACAGACAAATTATCATGTCTCACAATGTACTCACTGAAATCAAGAAATACCTGACACGTAGCAAAATTGGTACACCAATTGCTTTTCACAGATATATGACATCAACGATCACAATTAGCCTCTCTCTTCCTCCAATGATGAAGGAGCTGTCACTATGTCTTTGTCCAATTCCAATTTGTATATGATGATAAGCTGGGGAGGCTATATGCAAGGTGAATGGCTTACGAGTTCAACAGGCTTCCCAGTGAGAATGAGTGATGAAATGGTCTCCGCAGAGGGCGCAAGACCGAGTAAACTTATTGTTCGACTGTGGCTTCTCACAACAGAGTCTAATATGACCACCTCCTGCTCGAAAAGTCCCTTGCGGCAACTGCCATATTGCGGGGATAATGTCAAGACACTCTATAAGCTCTCGAAATGTTGTTGGTGCAGGTGCCGCTACATCATCATCCGTTTGCAGTTTAACGACTGCAGGAACCCTCCATTCAAAGGTGCTGTACTTCCTATCTGTTTCACGGAAGTAGTCAGCTGCATGCCCGCATCCCGGTGGTCTCAATTGGTCAACCTTCATCTGCTGCTGTCGAATGTTCTCCATCTGCTGCAATACCGTTTTGGCGATTGTCCGCATCACCCAGCTGGGTTCGTCATCTTGGCGCAGCTGGCCCTGCTCTGTCTCTTCCTCATCCTTATCTTCCCCATCTTCCCCATGGTCGGAAATTGCAAGATCACTCAGATTGTCTCCAATAGTAACCATTATCTCCTGAAATGTGTATTCGGGCTTGCTGTTTGTTAATCTGGCGTTTTCAGCTTTCTTTACATTTTCCTGCTCTTGCTGAACCGCCGCCTCTGCGTCTTCAACTCACTGTCTTGCCCTAGTAGTCTCTCTCTCAACATCATCCTTGATCCATTTTTCCCACCCTTTATTGCTGAGGAAGTGAGTTTCTCCATATTGCTCGGCACCAAGCTTCTTTTTGGATTGGGAGCTGTACAATGCCCGAAGGGCTTGGACGCATTCTGCTTCTGTGCCGCTCTTCCCTTCATTTGCTTGATGATGTTGTTTGGTGGACTGCTTTGTTGATTGGCCATATTTGCCCACAGGAAGTGTCGAAATGTTCTTTTTCAAAGCATTGACCATTGTAGTTTGCGTTGACTTTGGTGTTGGGCAAGATGTTGGATGTTGCAAGATATGGACAATATTGAGGCAAGCTTCCTCGTTTATTTCAAGGTTGGTACATTTATTAATCTTGAACAAATCGAAATCTCCCATTTGGATGTTAATACAATGGGAATGGTCAAGCTCACTGTACAACATGATCTGATTGTTGGTGTCAGTTTCATGTAAGATGCCAGGGATTATTTGAGACAAACATCAGCAGACATCCTTTCCCATGAAGAATGTCCTATTCATATCTGTCAGTCATGCGATTTCTGCAGCCATACACAGCAATGAATCCTTGTAAACAACCAAAAAACATTGGACCGAATTATTTCACATCACGGGGTAGTGAGAATCCCTCCAGTCTTCAAGCCATACCTAGTACAATTCATGTTGAGTGTATGGAACATATTGGCTGCTACTTATTCCATTCTAACATGAAGATAACTATATAGTCCTGAGGACTTCCCACTTCTCTTTGTTATCATCTTCCTCTCCTATTCCACACCAGCAAATGATGGATACATAACCACCTCAGCAATGTTAGAGCAGACCCAAACCAATCTGATTGGCGGTTGCTACATGACATTTGTCACGCATATGCACAAAGCCAGAACGCAGACAGCAGATCCTCTACTGCAACGCTGCCAATGCACCCACCCAACATATGTCCCAGGGTGCACATTTAAAAATTGTCTGGAAGACTTGAAGCAGCAAGAATAGGAAACAGCATACAGTACAATGTAAGTATATCCATGTCAAGATAAACTTCGGTCAGTTGACTGTATAATGTACAGCAGATGTAGGAAGCGAGGAACTTCACCAATTCATCGCTGCCCATAATGGGAAACCTCCATGGTCGACTGAGACATTTGTCAGAACAGTCCGTAAACTCGACCATCATGATGTTGTCAGCTCTGGGATTTTTGTGGATGAATTTCCTTATTACCATCCTAGCGAGATGACAAAACAGCCATTAATCACCTTCGCAGAGGCTTCCGAAGCTTATATTGTTGAGGTAATAGCCGAATCTCATTGTTAGAAGCAGCTTCCAATATCTTGTAAGTTTTCAACATGTCTGCTAATCAGGCAAGGCAGGTAGGTTGGGTACAGCTGGAACTGTCCGACATGCGCCTGGCCTTGAATATGGCCAAAATGGCCAAAGGAGAGTTTTTGTGCGCCGCAATAGAGGAAACACAATATCTGATCAAGAAACCTCGCACTGAGGTCCGAGAAGAGATGCAGTGGGGTGTTGAGTTTCCTAGGCCTAAAATGTGCAGGCAGCAATACAAAGCCACCGAGCAATGCTTTGTCAACCACACGACCGGATGCCTTTCTTGCCAAACTGGCACAGCAAAGAAACCGCAGACACCCTGGAGACACAAAGAAACAGTTGCCCTTCCACTCAATCGATGTGGACAGCTGACTTCAGACCCGATGCCACCTCTGCCTGGAAATGCACCTGGCACATCTGGTAACAATTCTGGAGCTTAATGTTCCCAAATCGTTAACTTGGTGGCCGGTTATGTGTTTTCACATTCATTCCCTGCCTGTGCTCAGTTTTTCACCCTTGATACATCTGCCTAGGATAGCCAGCACGATACTGGTTTTGATTCAGATATGCTGACTGATGAACAAATATCCATCGGGTAGTGCACTATCTGCTGTGTGGTCATGCAACTAACATCCATTTTGAAGACCAGAGCAGCCTATTGAGCAAATCTGCAGGTGATGATGAGCATTTATTGAAAGGCACGTGATTTTGGAAATTATTATTATCTACAATTAGCGGACACTGTACAGTAAATTTTGAAGGAAATATTTATATGTATTATTAACAAACAATGTAGTGATCAAGAAGAAAGTAAATCAAAATGCGAGAAAGGCTGCCAAAACTATGAGAATGATGGACTAGGCCAAATCCAATGATTGCATATTGTGGATCCACCCATGGCAAAATAAGTGTCAACAGAGCATCAACATTTTTAGGTCATGTAAGTGTGGTAATTAATAATTGATTTGGTTGTGGTTATACATAATCGAAGTATTGGTCGCCTGTATGGGCCAAAAGTCTCGTGACACGTTCTCTACCTCATCTTGAAAATCAGCATCAACGGAGTGTGAATGATTTTTAGCCATGTGTCCTGGGTAATTACACCGCAAATAGGTTGCAGACCACCATGAAGGGATTATTGGCCCCTTTTATAGGCAAAACAGATTGCAATACCCACCCTACCCCATCTTGAAAATGGGTGTCAATGGAGCATCAACAATTGTTGGTCATGTATTTTGGGTAATCTCAGGGGCAACAGGTTGGAAATAGTTATAAACAAAGTATTGGCTACCTTTATAGGCAAAAGAGATAGTGGAATGCTCCCTGCCCCATCTTGAAAATGAGCATCAACAGAGTGTCAATAATTGTTGGCCTTCCATCATGGTTAATTACAGCACGATGTGGCTGTTATGGTCTATATACATTATTTTGACTGCCTTTGTATGCTAAAAGGCTCAAGAATACTAAGTGCTAGCTCTGTAAATTAACTAAGTTGTTACTGTCCGGGAGGATGTGGCAGGATTATACTGTTCATATCTGCCTCTAAAGGCTGACATATCCTTGTTTATGGATGCTTGGGATAAAGCGCCACACATATTACCGAGGATACAAGACCAAAAATTGTTGATACTCTGTTGACTCTCACTTTCAGGATGGGGTAGGGAGCGTTCCGCATTCCCTGTTTGCTATAAAGGCGGCCAATTCTTTGTTTATGACTGTGTGTATCCTGTTACCCCCCACATTACCCAAGATACATAACCAATAATCATTGATGCTCCGTTGACCCTGATTTTCCGGATGTGGTAGGTCGTGTGTGTCTGTCGATTTGAATCATCACGGCGGTCAATATGTCGACAAGAAACCGTGACTTATGAATGTCAATATGTTACGATTCATAGCAGCATATGGCAATGCAACCAGAATCTGAAACCAGAAATGCAGAACCTGAGATTGAAACTGACGGGTCTAGCCAAACCCGGAGAAAGCGGCAGGTTGACGGATAAAGCTCCTGCTTTGGCCCACCAACAGTCAGCAGGTCGGGTGTTTGGGCGAGTCTGGAACCCAACCGACCTGTTTTTGCTGTCGAAATCTGAACCACTGGCTGGTTACCCAGACCTGTTGGTAACATTATCCTGAATGCATTTGCAGTCGTTGAGCTTCATTTAAGATGCCGAATAATTGCGCCTACACAATAGTCAAATATGTGAGAGAGTACAACTGCTGTATCTATCTGATGAAGCAGCTGAAGACCTCCTGTGCAGATCTACTGAAGCGCCAGACTCTTGGAATTGCAACCTGATAGCAGTTGATTTCATGGTTCAACAAGCTATCACAGTTAAAATATTGGTCTTTATTGAATCATTTATTGAACAATTACAATGGTTTTGCTATATTATAGTTCAGCATATATTCTCTATCACTATCTGTTAATATGTATACATTTAATCGAACTGGGTCTAGATGGTGTTTGAAGGCTATCTTCAAAGAACCTGCAAACAGAACTTTGATAGCCTTGGAGTTTCACTTCGTTGCTGCGATCAAGTACACTCAGAAATGCACTTTGCTGCCAACTCTGTCGATGTACTGGGATGTCGTTTGAGACTGTGATGGAGCATGTTTGGAGATTCACATTGGTGGCCATCATTGAAGAAACTTATTGATACACTTGGAGGCTACAATCATATGAGATTGGAGAAACAATTTGAGGCTTAAATCAAGTGAATGTAGAGATACCCTTGGTGGGGTAAATAGTGTAAACATGGAGATGTATTTGGAGGTGGCCGATTGGAAGAGAGACATGACAGGCTAATATGTAATTGTGGGAATGTATAGGGAGTATAGAATAACATGGGTTGGTGACAGATAATTGAACAGCGTGGCTGTAAACAGAAGACAGGTGATCATTAGTGGATACAATACTTGGTGTTAGGTTGATACTATAGTATAGAGAATACTAAGTGATGATGGCACATCATGAACACAGTTGATGGTAAAGTTGTAGACAAGAGAGTTGAAGATATTGGATAGAGATGGGAATATTCTGAGCAGGAGGGGAAAATATAGGGTACTCTTGCCCAATCAAATTTATTGTATATAATCCCAACTCCAAACCAAGTCTAACTTCTGAGGTTATCTACCATGGCGGATTTTGTAATGGACTGTGGCATACCAACTTCTCTAAAGTATCAGTTTGTTATACTGATTTCCCCAATCTTCTCCTATCTCCTTCAACTATCGTTTTATTTCTCATCTACAAATCTAGAATTAATGAAGAATCCAAACTGCAGTTATCTCTCTCCACATACCCATGCCCAGATTAGTAGCAAACCCTAAGTAGAATATGTACTCAACATCAACTGTCTCCCACTCTCAGCTAGTCTCCTACATATATAAACTCATATAGTTGACCTCCAAATGTAGCTTCAGCTCTCAGCAAGTATCCGTATTGATTGATAGTCCCCCGCCTGTGCTTTCAAAGATTGAAATGTGAAGACAACTCTCATTGCATTCCCATGATTCACAGTCTACTCAAGTCTACTATCCCAGCTCCCGTCAAGCCTCTCTCCCCATCAATCAACTCCAATCTGATCTCCATTATAACTTAAAGAGCTCCAAATTATAGTAAAGTAAACCGCATCGCCACCATTGTAAGTAAACTGATGAAAAGTAACCAAGTTGATAGTTACCATTGCTCCCAATCGACTGACTCCAGATCGACCTCCTTCAGGCCTTGGGTGACTGCACTGTAAATCCAACTCTGGTCACATTTCCATGATTTGGAGTGAACTAACAAATACTCTTTCAGCTTCCATTGCACCTCCCTTCAGATCAATCCCCTGAAGTACACCAACATTCCAATATCTCTCCAAACTCACTTAATTTGAGCTTCCAAGTAAATTTGTAGATTCCCTCAATCATGGCCTTCCAAAGGTATTTCCAAGATCACTCAAATACATCATCCAAAACAATCTCTATGTTTGGAACATCTTGGCTACTTAAGATATCTTTGAGTTTATGCAATTGCCATCTTCTGGTTCACTTCTGATTCTGCTCAAGGACTGCCTGCAGCCAGTCCTGATGTACCATGTAATTAAGTAGCTCTATAGATCGCTGGATTCATATATACATAGATATTTACAGATATGTAAGAGAATAGAAATTGAATAGTTGAGTTGTAATATTGTGTAATGGTAAGTAGCAATTATAATGTTCTGATTTACCAGCAGCCTTCTCAAATAATATATATCCTGACAAATTCATCACCAGTACTATTAGGTGTATCTGATAGCCACTGCATCAGTCCTGTTAACTCAGAGATTCGTTACCACCTCACTCATGTGTACCTGTAGGCTACTATATTCATCTATTGGAGTTTAATATTTCACCATTCTTAAATTCTGGTCTCCAAACTCTTACACACACCCAGAGGGTTACTGTGACAAATATACATTTCGCTGATACTGAAAAAGGCAACCTGTTTAGGGGGATAATGTCAATAATTATTAGAAGTTTCAACATATTGAATAGATTGTACTGGGAAGCATCATTCACTCAATTTGTTGGCATTGATCTCTTAATTTGAATTCACTAGCCACCATGTGGGTTAAAATTACTTCCTCTGAGCATATAGATAATAGAATGTATGATTTTGAAGTTGAGCTCCAGACAACTCTGGGTGTGAAAGCTGTCAAACATTCAATTCTAGTAACATGGTAGACTTTCAGATTGGAATACTTAACATATTGAATAGAAACCAAATACTTTGGGGTGTGCTAAGTATTAGCAATGTTTCTGCACTGTCACTTAGGGTCTCGGTTTGGGTCAGAACCGAACTGTTTCCAAATTGGCATTCCAGATCATCAATTTACCAGAACCATCAATTTGGATACAATTCTATAACAATCTTCCAACACACGAGAATTGGGTGGGTTGTTAGCTGGTTGCCCAGTGGTTCCATCGCTAGATTCAAATAAGGCTCTTGTCGTTGCTATTTGATAATAGTATCTTATCAAAATCACGTATTCAACATCCAGTAATCACTTTTTGTATATTTTGCAGTTTGCGATATCCATTATTTTGGAATTCATGTTTTACGTTTTATATTTTGTATATTGCCTATCAAGGTGATTATTAGTTCTTTTATGAGCACAAATATCCGCACGGTGTCTTCATTACCTATTATGCAAGACCTAACATTGTCAATGCTCTGTTCACACTCATTGTCATAATGGGGTATCAAACATACCATGCACTGTTATGCATGAAATGGCCACCAATACTGCTGTTCTGAATTATTGCCACAAAGCGAAAGTGTGATTACCCAAGTCGCGTGACCTCAAATCACTGACGTTCCATTTACACTCACTTTCAGGATGGGGCAGAGAGCATGTCACATTTGTTGTTGCCTCAAAAAGAGGCCAATACCGCATTTAGGAATGTCTCAAACCAGTTGCCCCTTAGATCACCCCAGCTGCAAAGCTGAAAATAGTTGACACTGCATTGGCTATTATTGTCAGAATGGGGCAATGGCTGTGTTGCTTTCTTTTGTGCCTATAAAGACTGCTGATACGTTGGTTATGCATAACAGCGACCAGATCAATATTTATTTAGCTTACTTTCATTACCAACACTTCTTGACGCTCTATTGACACTTGTGTTCAGAATTGGGCATTGACTATGTCGCTTTCTGTTTGACCTATAAAGGCTGATAATACGTTGGTTGTGCATAACAGCGACCATATCACTTTTCAATTACCTTACTTACAAGACCAGAAATCATCGACACTCATTTTATCGTATTGTCTAGTTATAATCTGTTGCCATCTGTAACTGTATGCATAAATCTTTGAACTGGTTGGTTGCCTTCCTGGCTGATTGAGACAAGGCCCATTGGCAAAGCTAAGCCCAGTAATATTCTTGCATGGGTCACTCTTATTCTATTGAAAATTATATATCTTATTGAATAATTCATTTCGCCTGCTATACTTCTGTTTATCAACCAACATTTACATGCAACTGATCACTATTCTCCAATGATACTTGTCGAAGTGAAATTCTCGATCAAGCAACATATATAACCCGGTAAAACATATTCACCAATGCAGTCCTACTTCTTCTTGTTTGCCATATTACTTCTTCTTTCCATTGAATTGACTGTCATCAACACATTATTAGCTATTTTCTTTAACCTCCAAGTTTGCCAAATCAATCAATGAACATTTGGTGCAGCTCTCACATTCCCCATCCCTGGGCTTTCATAATCCACGGTGCAATTGTCTAGCTATACATTGTATTCATCATCTGCCTCCCTGTGGTCTTCACTCACATTGGATTATCCCAGTTACCATTCCAGTTTAGGCAATCTTTGTTATTGGAAATTCTTTCAGGTGGACTAACCGCATCGCTTTCAGCTGGATGATGGTTGTGTCTTGTTATTCAGCGGATATGGAATATTCGGATTTGTACTCCATGGAGATCCTTTGCAGACCCAGCTGGTGGCAAGATGATCATTCTGACAATTGAAATGCAGCTGCACTAACATGGTGAAACATTCACCAGGAGTCTTTGACAATGTCTTCAGTATCTGAAATGTATCTTACAGCTGTCATTTCCGAGTTTTGAGCATGATATTCCTTCTGTGTAGCACATACGTTATGGTAACCCTGCCACATATCCAAACAGTCATGGACCCTGGCCATTGTGTGCAATTGTTATTCCTCTGTTGTTGTCTGCAGTTCCAGGACATTTTCAGTTGATGTTGTATTCCATACTGGGTTATCACATGCAAATTTCCCATTATTGGCTCCAGCAAACTGCCATACTAGGACTTTTAAGTTCAGGGTCCCACCTGTGGTTTTGGACTGCCTTTAGCTGATAACATCTTGCCCAAAGGGAAAATTGGCATTCACTCCAACACTATAAGGTGAGACAGAAAATATGTCGCATGCCATACTAGAGAGATCGGAGTCCTTTGAGTGTGTTTCTTCTTGTTGAGGTCACCAGTCCATGATATCCAGTATACGAAATATACTGCTTAGCTGCATGGGATAGGTGTGGCGATTATTCAGATTCAGATTGAGTCGCCCCCAATTCTTTGGCCGGTCAGGGGATGGATTTCAATTGAGCCATGCGGCTGTCAATTAGCGTGCAGCACAATCACTTTATCTAGGAGTCATTTCAGCCACAGTTCTAGGCATAATGTATGCATCATTTTTGCTGGACAAATCATCTGCATCAAAAAATAAATCACCAGATCCAGATGTTATTGAGGAGGGGAAGAATATGTTACTCGGTATTCTGTTGAGATGAATGACTAATTATTTTCTATATTGGTCCCAGTATTCGTTCATCACATTCTGCAGAACTGTGGCTTGCTCATTGCTAGTATAAGACATGTTGTCCTCAGGATATATTTCCAATCACTTACCCAACTTCTTAAACAATCACAACAACCGGAACTTTGGAAGGATGTGTGCTGAAATGAGAAGCATACCCAGTATTGGAGTAACTTTGGAATAATATTTGGACAGCTTCTCTCATGCAAACTTCACAGTATCGTATAAGTCTTCCTTCCAATGACTCTACATCTTATCCAATGCTAGCATGATGCCATCCACATGATTGAACATGTCATTGTACACTGTGATGACATGACTCAGAGTAACCATATGCCATTGCAATAGCCAGAAAATCCAGTATCAGAATGGCCTCAAAACTTGTATGTTATACTTGACGAGGGTTCATGTATACTGGATTGAGAAGAATGGCCGTCAATCTCAGTATTTTAAATTTTTGGACCACTTTTAATTGAATTCTCTTAATCAATATGCTTGCTCAAGCAACTCCAGAGTCAAATTCCACCATGTTTTCACATACATTATAGGTGGTGCTGAGATTTGTATGTTGGCTTTGTGACAGTCAATGGACTATTTTTGTCCACCCAGTGCCCGCGTAATCCATACAGCAATTAATCCGTGCTTTATGATAGTCAGTTTCAGAACGTTGAAAGTATCTTGTAGTATGTACAATCCAAAATATCTTTGCAAAACCTGATCTCATGGCTGACACCTTGATCATACTAGCATTGCACTCTTTTCAAAGTCTTTCACTGTTTCAAATATCTGGGTTTTCATTCTCTCCAAAATGCAGATAGCACTCATAGGATTCCTAAGGGTGGGTGCACCCGTTTACACTAAGACTCCTGATGAACTCACCTAAAACAAGCTGAACAATGTGTGCGATGCATGATATGTGGTTTCTCGATGCAGGCAACTCGATTCAAGAGGCCTCAATGGTTGATTGGAGTTCCCAAGGCATTGAGCTATTGGAGAGAGCATCATCAGTTGTACTTCCAAGTCAATGGCTGTCGGTAAGCTTAACACAATCAAGTACTTTCTTGAAATGTATCACATTCCTTTCTCCAGAGTTTTGATCCTTCACCAGTCATTCTTGTTTAGCTTTCAAAATAAGAACAGAAAAGAATCTCAACCTCATCGAAGGTGAGTTGTATTGCGCACGATGCACAATTGCTATCAATGTAGTAATCGATGATCAACATTCTGGCTAATTTGTTCTTTAATGTCCACCTGTCTAAAGCTAAACTAACTTTAGTTCTTGATGGCGATTGTGTCTTAATTGCATCCACTGCCAGTGATTAGCCCCTTCAGCAAATATTGCTTAGGGTGCTGGTGGACAGTAGCACCAATTTGTTGCATAATGCATTACATGACCATCAGTGCTCCAGGTTCCATATAGTATGCCATGAACTCTAAGCCGAAACAAATTCTAATATCAGGTAACAATTCAGGGTGTTATTGTGAAATTCCGCCGTTACACAGTCCTTAGATTCCAGTTTCAAGCACTATGTCTGCCAACTCAGTTAATATTGATAAGATCAATATGCCCAATAGGAACTTCATTTGCGATCTTACATTGGTAATTCCTCCACTGCCTTGTGTGTTCAGTATGGCTGAAGCTGTTTCATCGATGGTTCAATTAGTCAATTCAGTAACTGTCCACTCCTTTACTTGGTTTAACTTCATAATGTGTGCTTTTTCCAACAAGTATTGCACCATTGAGCTGGTCTCATGTTCTGATGGATGGTGAAGAACCTGATGACAAATGCTACATGTAATTCTGGGCATGCCAGTCTCCTCAAGTCTGCAAGGCAAATAGACAAGTAACCAAGCGGCATTACTAGAATGTTTCGAAGTAATAGAACGCTTCGAGTCTACATTCATAGAAGCCCAGCAAGTTTCAATTATGATTTGAACAGTATGGTCGCCCAAATCACCAATAAAGAGGTGTTCATGTCTGAAAGAAACTGTAACCTCTAACAACAAGGTATTCAAATATTTTAATTTGGACATGGTGAGAGGAATTTGAATTTTGTGTTATTTGACTGGAGATACTGTCAAAAAATCTGTTATTGTAACGTAGAACACAGGTTATTAAATATTACCTCTAGTGTTTCAAGCAAGAAACACCAAAGAGCTGTGAAATATTGCATGCATTGGTGTGAAGATGTATGCAACTGCATATTGAAAAGACTAACGTTCAAAAACTCAACTTAGGAACAATGCAACACAGTTCATTGCGATGTACGTTATGGAGCCCCACAACAACTGTTGAGGCTCATATGACACTCAGTGTTAGAAGGTGGCAGCGTTATATTCACTTGTGTTATTCGCCATAAACATGGCTAATAATTTGTTTATGAGTTAATTCAGTTGCACAGCCCTTTGATTATCCACAATCCAAAACCAAAAATTGTTAATGCTTCATTGACACTCATTTTTCAAAAGTGGTAGTGATATTGCTACTAAAAGATTTGCCCATACTGGTGGCCAATGCTTTGATTATAGGTTTATGACATTGCACAGCCCATGGATGATCCAAGATGAAACACCAAAAATTGTGGACGCTCGGTTGATGCTCATTTTTAGGAACCAGTATTGATGTTATCACTAGCATTTTTGACTAGCCTGGCAGCTGATACTCTGATTGTAATTTAATGTCGTTCCACAGCCTTTGGATAATCCAAAATGCAAGACCAAAAATTGTGGACATTCAATTGACGCTGATTTCTAGGATGTGGCACTGGACTTGTCGCTTTCCTTGCTACCTATAAGGATGACGTATACTTTCACTTTGAAAGGATGCGACTATGCAGCCCTCTGATTGCCGAAAGTGTAAGAGTCAAGATTTTTGACCCTCCATTGACACTTACCTTAAATAGATCCTAACAGTCATTGTATGCTATATAATTGTATGCAAAAATTCCCACAGTTATTATTGACAGCCAATATATCATTTATATGAATACTCATTTACATCCAAAATCATTTTGGTCTCACAATTCCATATCTAACACTACTGATATTATCTGAGCGATAGATAATGTAGCCCTGCCATATTGCAGTGCTTTCGGCCGGCAATTTGCAGCATGTAAATCTATCCACTCCTGTAAGGGCACATATGCCTTCGTTCGGCCTCATAGGTATACATATGGTACATATAGAAATCCAGTTGCAAATGTGGATGCGACTGATGGTCGATGTATAGATAAGATTATTGTTACAAATCTAACGCTAGTTGCGAGCCGACAATATAGAGTCGCTGTTTCCCGGTCTGGGTCAGGTGCCACAGTGATATAATCTATCTCGTTAGGCGCAGACCTCCAGGGCTGCATAAACCGTTCAGGGGAATAAGACAAGACAACATTAAACAATCCTGCTTCGTATGTACTTGTACAAACTCAAAAGTCCCACAACTGATTGGCACTGTATAATAGCCTTCGATGGATCCAGTGCACGTGGAAACTCCACCTCCCATTGACTGAAATTCGGAGGTGCTACAATCTGTGCCGATGCTATTAATACTGGGCTGAGATCCAAAGATGTAATAAAGTATGGAGAAGAGAAGAGATGAGAAGAAACAGAAGGAAGCAATGCCTAAATGACATCTTTCCTTCTTATCGCCACTCCCAAACTCATACAGCATCTGAGCAGCCATCAAATTCCGCACTTGTTGGTCATGTATCTCGGCGTAGGTCAATGTTGGAATTTGCCTGGGTGGTAGAGCTTCCACTCATGCCTTCGCATCGATGGGAGCTTCCGCTGCCGGCATCGGTGGCAGTTGTCGGTAATCTTCAAAGGTATAGGTCAATTGTGTAGTCTCATCTCATTCATCGACATCTAGCAAGTGAGCTTCTCTAAAGATGGTTATACACACCAAGTTCAAGTGCGCTAGTGCTGTCAGAGCTCTGTGCAGTGCTTCAGCATGCTCGGTAGAGTAAAAGTTGCAGCCTGTAGCCGTCGGTAAGTGGCATTGAGTTCGTAATAGTCTTTTGAAGTCCACTTTGGTGACCATCTGGTCGACTTTCTGGTTTTTCTGTTGGCATACGTTTAACTTGTTGGGTGGACTTCATGGTAGACTTGTCGCTGTGTGTCTCGGCAGCCTGCTTCCAGGTGGGCTGTTGACTTGTTGGTTGGACAACATTGTAGCCTTGTCAGTGCGTGCCTCGGTAGAGTGCCTCAAGGAGGGCTTATGACTTGTCGATTGATTGTGTACACACTATTATCTCCCTTGTTTGATATTTCATTTTTCCGTCGATGACTTCTCCATCATATTGATGGTCGATTGCCATGGTGGCTCAGTAGCAGTGAAACTTCGATCCCAGAATTAATATTGGGATTGATTGGTGATTCAATATGTAATTTGGTTCGGCTGTCACTTCATCTGCAGACTATTCTCGTTCGGCCTGGTCGTCCTTAAGTGTCGTTCGCTGTCCAGTGACTATCCTGACTTGCTCTGCCTGTTGACTTGCTGCCTTATGAGACTTCCCACTGCGCTCAATCTTGATGTCATTGCAACGGCTCTTCCTCATCATGACTTGTTCTGCGTGTTGACTTACTGTTGTATGTGGCGTCCCAATGTGCTCAATCTTGACGTTATTTGCAATGGCGCCTTTTAATGACTTTGGGCAATGATGTGAGCTTTTGCACCTGGCATTGGAATAGCCGTGGGTTTTCATTTGACTTGCTGGTGACCATTTGAGGGTGGCAGAATGCATGAATTGCATCGGCATGGGCGGTAACTCATTGATCCATATCTAATACATATGCTTCACAGTAGGTAGTCATGCTGACAATGATAGTAGAGTGCATCTGCCCTCGGAAAGCTGCGTTTTACATTGTATATGCAGATATCGCTGCCTTTTGATGTGGTAATCGGTAGGGTCTTGGTGGACCGCTTCTTGGTGAAATGTATCTGGATGATAGCTTCAGTGGGTTCTTGGTCGACCTCTCTTGGCCATCTCAGTAGACAGCATTGGTTGAATCATTCCGCATTCAGGTCGGTAGGCCATGCGGCCATAGTTTGTGATCTTTCAGTACGCCAATCCCTAAGGGTCTCAGTCAGTGGCTTGGTAAGGTAAGTCTTCTGGTAATCCTCTCAACCTTCCTGTGAAGACCTTTGGCAGTGATATCCGTCGCTTCGAGATCTCAGTGATCATCTCTTGGTCTTTACCTTGAGTGCCTCTTGGGATGCCAGTCGGTAGACTATTCGGTTCACTTAGTGGTGATTTTTGATTTCCTTTGGGACCAATTCGGTAGCCATATCGCAGTCATTCGGTATCGAGTTTGGAACTGCTTTGGTGTCCGTTTTTGCACTCGTTCAGCATGGCTCAGGCTTGTTTCTCTCTGCTGTATCTGCGGGTATACTGGATGTCCATCATATGCAAGGTGAATATATTTTCCTAGATCGCCAGGGGTGCTCACTGGCTCTCCGCTGGGTGTACTTGTCGATTCATCTGTAGGTGTGTTTGCCATCACTTGACTTCGTGCACTTATCGTCATTCTCTGAGTCCACTAGTTGATTTCTTTCCAGTTGCACTTGTCGCTGCTAGCCTTCTCAATTGGTGACTAGATCATATGGTGCATCGTTCCTGTACTTCTCAGATGGTAATTGTTTGTGGTTGGGGTTGTTTGAGATTCCGGTACAGTCATCCCAATCTTTGAAAGTCGTTGCTTCGCTGGGGACTAATTTCATATAGCTTTGTAGGGAACATCAACTGGCCGGGCTTAATTGGGAAGGCGATTCGCCGTCATCCATTGGCATCGTTGTTGTGTAGCTGGGGATCCCTGAGATTGAGCCGGGATTGTATTCATGAGTATTTTCAGTAATGTAACTTTGAAACAGATATGGCATTGTACTCGGTATTGTAATCTGCATTGTAACTGGCATTGTAATTTGTAATTGTAATTGGCATTGAATATGGCATTGTAATCTCTGCTGCACAGCACTTGATTTGGTCTCTTAAATAGTAGTCAGAATAGTACTCAGTATGGCAAGCCAACTGCTACATATATCTGCATCTTCGCATTCAATTGCGAGTCTCATCGATTGTAATCGACAGTAAGTATGTTAGGTAGGGTCGAAAGCCATATATCTGTGTATATGTCACCATATTCAAAGATTGATTGTCACCTAACTGCGAGCATCTCTGGGATCAGCATATTGTCACTCGTCAGCCAAATTCACATAGTCTCAATGATAGCTTCTTGCAGGGATGTCGTGTGCAGGCTTCCAATTGTTTCATAACTCTTTGGCGTTTGGAACTACGTTGTTTACTCTCAATTGTCATTGGTCTGTTGGGATTATCGGCCAACTGCTCCATCTATGTTAGCCAAAGAATCATGAAAGGATTGAAGAAGTGGAAGGGAATATCCAGAAGGCCTTGTCATTGATGGTTCGCCCACACAGGAGCCAATCCCCGCCGGCCAGTGACACCCTGCGGGTCTCGGCGAGGCGGTAGCAGTCATTCAAGCGTCTTCTCAGAGCAGTTCTGCTGTCGCAACTACTGCCGCTGCTCGCGGCCCGTCACCTCCCACGTTTGGATTGGGATTCTCCCGTGGTGAATCCATAGTGATGTCTTCCGAAGTCACGCAGAGCAGCCCAATGCATTCCCCAAGATGCCAGACAACTGCTACAATGAGATCAATGCTAGTTAGAAGATCATCGAATGCAGTTGCTTCAAGTATCTGCATACCCGCACCGCACCCCAGAAGCTTGTCTTGACATTATCATTCTTGGCTGGTGAAATCTTCGATGCCAAGGCCATAGTCATCGGTGTAATTGCTCCGCTCCACTTGCACTCGGTGATCGCTGGGAATAAATCGAGCCCAGTCATTGTCAGGATTTGGGTTGTGGAACCATGGTAAGCCATGTACTGAATAGTATCCATTCATTGGCATGACAAGTATGTCTGATTTGTCTACTGGTGGAACATCATCCAAGTACTGGACTGTGATCCGCATCTTCTTCTGGTGTCCTTTGCATGTTGCATCACTCCTCTGTTCATGCTGAGAGTGGTGATGTATACTGCCTGATGTGATATCCCGAGTCGCTTGAGCAGCCTGGGTGTTATTAGGATACCGGTTGCGGTACAGTTAACAAGAGCTCGTACGCATTGCATTTCGTCCCTTCAGTCTCATCTGGATATTGTGAACTATGTGTACTGAATTTGGTGTTGGAATACCGTGTAGATCTTGACTTAACTTAGTTGCCCTCGGGCTTTCAATGACGAATCTTGATTTTAGTGAGATCTGATGGGGTTAAACATTGTCCAGAGTCGCCATTGGTGTCTGCGTGGCGAACAGTTTTTGCTTGTTGAGTGTCTAAGGATCGCTGGTACTTGATTTGTCGATTGCCACCTTCTTGTTAATGTAATTGCAGTTGAATATCTTCCATATGGTAGGAGACCTACGATTGTCCATACAAGTTGTGCTGAGGTTATTATAGTCATTGTAGTCATTGAAGTATTCAACTGTAAATGCACTTCACACTGCGCAATTTATTGCCGCTATAAGTTTCCGTCAATCCAGACAAAGCTTCTCATCCTCAGTGCCCTTCAATCCGAGGTTGTCTTTTCCGGAGATACACTTCGATTTTGCTGATGCTGGTAGCCGTAAGACTGCGTCAATCGTAGGGTGTCTCCTCCGTAAGAGCTCTTCGTTCAGGCACACGTTCATGGCAGTATGAGTGCTTCATTCATAGACAGATTCTCCACTGTAGGTATTCTTCGCTCGAGCAGTGTATCTGTAGGTATGAGTAAAATGCTTGTGCAAATGGGCTTCTTCCAGGATGCTAGAGCTGTGAGTGTACATGCAAACTGAGATAGGAGCACTTTGCTCAATTGGAAGAAATGAAGTTGTAACTGTGCCAAATCAGAAATCATCTCTCGACTTCACCTCTAGTTTTCAATATTGCGGCATTCATGGGTACGATCACTCCATCCATTATAGGTGCATGGGTTAATGATCGCACTCAATTGTCATGTAGAAAGGGTCATGTACTCATAATCATCGTCTTCAATGTTGGCGACATGGGTTGTACACCACCTGGTCTCTGAGCTTTATAGATTTCGGCAGTGAATTGATGCGATCAATGGTACAGTTGCGAGTTCTCCGGTGTCAGGTGGTCGATTGCAGACATTGGAAGTGATTGATGTCATGTTGAACTGATCTGGATTGATCGTATGAAGTTTTTGTCATTGGCTTGGTGGTCTCTAGTTTGGATACTAATTGTCTTCATTGCTGGTGATGGGCCTTGTATGCCAATTGGTCTTGATCTCTAATCCACTGCGATCAGGGGCTCAATTCGATGATGGAATGGACAATGCTTGGTGCTTCGCTGTAATGATGCCTTGATATTCTATTTAGAGTGCAGTATTCTGAATTGAGTGCTCCTTGATGGTACTTGTCAGAAAGACGGGTAGAACTCATCAACTTGTAATTCTGTAAGCGAAACATATCCATTTCCTGAAAAAGCGATTATATTATATGGGCATGTATGCCTGTGTTCGGCCTCATCGGTATACTTATAGTAATTGTAGGAATCTGGTTGCAAAGGTGAATGTGAGTAATAGTAGATGTATAGGTAAGAATATCGCTAGAGATATAAGACTCGTCGTGAGCCGACTATATGGAGTGGCCGTTACCAAGTGTAGATCACATGCCACTGTGAAAACTCCTTTTCAACCAGTATAGTTTGATTACCTCACGGTTCCTCATCCCACTTTGTTCCATCGAACTCAATGCTATATCACAAGCAATTGTCAGGTTCTTAACCATGTGCACCAGGCGTAAGCGGAGAGTTATGCAGTTGTGTGAATAGATGAATGCAGAATGACAGTTGTCTCTCATACAGATTCACATTGCGCATTGACTGCTTCTTCTATGATTTGTAGGACATCATTTGCTTAAATAGTGTTACAAGATTTCATCACTGGTTTGGTTATTGCTCTCTCACTGAACTGTGACAGGCCAGACAATATCAAGTTCATTGGTCCTCTGTCAATGTCAATTGGAGTCTAAATCATTCGCATCGTCCATACGACACTGACACATGCACAGAGGAATTGTTCTCTCTCACAATGTGGTCACAGAAATCGCGAACATGTTGACACTTAGGAAAATAGGTACAAGAGTTGCGTTTCAAGGAGATAGAGCATCAAACACAGCAATTTTTTAATCTGTTGCTGGTGCGACGCATGAGCCGCCGTGGTGAAACCGCAGAGGTAGAAGGCAGAGAGGCCATCATCAACACTCCGCTGCACCTCATGCGGCATCCGAATGGAGTTCGTGGGAAAGAGCAGTTCTCGCTGGAGGAGCGTAGAAAGAGGGTGAAGACGTATGATACTACCAGGCCATGAGAATCCACGGGATCTCGGATAGAGTGAGTGAGAACAAACGCTGGGCACTATGGAGTGTGTAATTTGTATGTGATAGGATGATGTGAGATCAGATGATACAAGATACGATGCAAGCTACCTAGACCAGAGGCTCCCAAATATATACTTCCCATCATTCCGTCCAACTCTGCAACACTTGTATCCTCGTATACGCCCATTGCCCAGTCCGTCTCCATCATCGGTGTATCTCTGTACACCCGCCGTAGCTCAGTATTCTATTAAGCTGGTTGGCGGTGGTGGTGAGAAACGGATTTTCCCGCCACAACTGCTCCCTGGCCCTTTGTGCGAAGCACACCTGTCCTCTTCCGTATAACTGTGTACGCAAAAACCCGACAGAACATATGGATAACATATATGGAAAGGAATGATACAGACGTAGACCCAGACGAAAACCATAAACCCAAAAGAGAACCATAAACCGAAAGAAAAGTCACAGACATAGACCCCGATGAAAACCATGAACACAAAGGAAACCCATAAACTGAAAGGAAAAAAAATCAAAAAAACTCTCACTCCTTGCGCACCCACTGCCTCTTGCTACCCTCCGTGTCTGCATTTCTTTTTCCTTCACCGCTTGTGAAATACAACAGGTTGCCAAGCCAAGTGTCGAATTGAACTATCGCCTTATGTATCATGTACACGGCTGCTGGAATCTGTGCCTGGGCCTCTATAAACACCTCAGAGTCTTCCTTTACTGCTTGTTGGATGAGATTTACGGCTTGGATCCCCATTGTTCTCGGGCGGTGAGTCAACATCTTCATCTTGTCGTGCAATATTCTTTTGCAGTGTTGGTCAGGTCGAGCCATTCTAGGAAGGAGGTTATGTATTCTCCATCTTCAGAGTAATTGTCGTTGGAACAGCTACTTTCGCAGCCGAGTGTGGCAGGCTGGTTGGATTTCGGGTTGCCCTTCTACTTACAATCGCTAGGATTCACTGGAGTTCATACGGGCCTCGTTTTCGGATGGTGCTGGTGGGGTTATACTGGCCTCTGTGTCGGTGGGCGCTCGTAGGATCACACTGGTATCTTTCTCGGTGTGACTGCTGGTTCCGTCCTGAGATCCATCTTCAGCCAGGTCCATCCAGAGCTCTCCAATGTTGCTCTCATCGTTTTCCATTTCTTTTCCCTTCGTTGGTGCTGTTGCCCGTGGGACCATCTTGCTCCTATTGAGGGATGGAGGTGGAACGGGTATCTGATGGGTGGCGGGTAGTACTGATGGTGAGATGGTCCGGAGTCAATTGGCGTGCTTGCGGTCATCCATACCAGGGTAAAAATTAAGTGGCACAAGTCACGCCTGGTACCATTTCAGACCCATAGCTTCGTAGTCGATTCCTTCTTCCAGCTGAGGGCAGCCATTATCCAACAACTATTTAGCTTACTGGAAGTATCCCCAAGAATACCACTTTTGGCTTTTGACTTCCGGTGTAGCTTGGTGAGATGGTTGACATATGCATGTTTGAGGTATCACTTGGCTAAGCCAGGATCGCTGAATGTATGGTTCACAAATGCGCTAAATTGCATCCACTTTTCACCTCCGCTGGAGTTGCTTAGGATTTCGTGGAGTTTGGGGTAGTGTTGCCAGAGGTCTCCCAGCTTCTTCACTACCAGTGTCTTCCTCTGCTGCACAGAGTGATGTTGTTTTATCATCTTCCTTACCCTGCCAGAGCTGTTGAGAGCCTTTAGGAAGTTGTTGTATCACTTGTATTTCAACTTCTTCCAGGCAAGGTTTCTCTGCACGAAGTTCGACAGTCAAGCGACCTGGGCATTGGCGGCATCAGTAATGTCCTTAAAACAATCATAGATTATGAGTATGAAATTCGCTTGGCTTTGATAGGCGAGTTCCTAGGTGGCGAACTCTATGGCTGCTTGAAGCTATCCAACAGGTCTATCGGTGCAGAATTCCGTGCTGAGGTGTGATAGAATTTCCAATAATAGGGTTACTGGAGAGGGGTCACTAACGATAGCAGAGATGTCGGAGGAGGGGGTATACATAGTAATGGTGGTGGTGGCTTTGGTGGTGGTGGCTTTGGTGGAGGTTGATTTGGTGGTGGTGGCTTTAGTGGTGGTGGCTTTGGTGGTGCTAGCATTGGTGGTGGTGGCTGTAGTGGAGGTGGCAGTGGTAGTGGTGGCGTTGGTGGTGCTGGCATTGGTAGTGGTGGCTGCGGTGGTGGTGGTGGTGGTGGCTGCAGGGGTAGTGACTGCTGCGGGGTTGGGGTCAAGGCTCGTAATGGCGATGGCAGTAGTTATGGACATTTCAGAATCCATGGTGTCGTTGAGTGATGTAAATGGTATGTTGGTCATCAGTAATGGTTGAGATGACAATATTGGGTGCAGTCGGTAGTTTGCAGAGGGAGATGAACGGTACAGATTGTGGTTGTCTTTCCTTAGGAATGTAGGGGGGGGGAGGCTCTTTATATAACTGGAGGGGTGCTTTCTGCCAGATCCTTCATTTTCCAGTTTCTATGTTGTTCCCGATTGCCCTAGAATGCTCTTCCGGTATCTCTTCACAACTTCTTCACCTGTTTCTCTTCTCTTTCTCCTTTTGGGCTTGGTGGTTTGGCATATTTTACCTGTCGTTCCTGTTCTTGGTGGTGAAGTATCTGTGCACTGTTGCAATAGTTGTCGACTCTCTTGTCTCAAAGTCACTAGAGGGTAAGAGGGGAATGGTAGGAACTTTTTGTGTGACATGGGTGCAACTAAGCCAATAGGAATATTTCTTCCCCCTCCATCTTGCTAATCCATGCAATTGTGTGGATTCGCATGGATTCGATATTCTCCCTCCACCTCGCAACCCCACTCAATTGTATTGCTTCAGTCTCTTCAACTCTTTTCATTATGGTCCATGCAATGGATCTCCTTCCTCCCCGTCTCTCTTCCCCCCTATCTTTCCCATCATTGTTTGGACAGGCACTCTGCCGGCACCAAATGTGCCGAGCTCAGTTCGGGCGCAATGCAATCTTCAGAATCCCATGCACAAGTTGTCGATTCTCTCCTGGTTACCCTCCTTTCATTCGTCAGAGCCTCCTCAACAGCCACACTCTGTTACCATAAACTTACTGAACTCTCCGACTATCAGTCCTTCCTTCTCGTCCCTCTCATCCTCCTATATACCATCTCCCTTTTACGATCCCTTCCCTTTCCAGTTGTATATGCCTTCCACATTCCAGGCAAACTCTCTCTTCCTATCAATTAACATCTTCTCTTTCCCTTCTTCCCTATTCGGTCCTGTCTCTTTCCACTCATTCCTGTCAGAACATTCCAACCTTTTTCATTCAAAGTTTTGGGCCCTATCCTTCCTTCTCGCCAGTACTTTACCTAGGCATATATCTTTCCCTGGCTGCTGTCTCTCTGAAACAGCTGAGATCTTGCAACGCGCTGCGGCTGAGGTGGCAGTAGTGCAGCAGTTGTAGCTACAGCTGGTCTCTGCTGTTCTTGCTGAGCTACTTCCTGCATGTACTTCTGAATTAACAAAAATCTTCTTTCCTCTTGATATCGGGATATCTTCCCTCGATTTCTTCCTCTTCGTCCTGAGGTTAGTCTTCGGCATTCATTGCCGTGGACTATATCGGAATGCTGGTCAGTGCGCACATCGGGACAGAATGTGCAGATGTGTCCCAACTCATCACAATAGATACAGAGTCGAACCTCTCGCCAACGGTGAGGTTGGTAATTGCGTCCCTTAGGTGTAAGAGGAGATGGATCATCAGCTTTGATTGCATATGCCCTTGCAGTCTGGTTGCCTCCGTATCCGGGCTTGTTCAGTTTGCTCATCTCGAAGGTCCAGGATTTGAAGAATTTCATCATATTGTTCATCTTTGTGTGGATTGTACTTTCGGCTTTAGGGATAGGAATTTCCTCCGTGGCTTGTGCTGGTACAAAGCTCGCTTCAGTAGGGATTGCCGGAAGGTTCCCCACTACTGCCATCTGTAGTGGTGGAACTCCAGCTGGGATTGAGTACGGGGAGACTCCTGGTGCCATACTAGCCACTTCCAATCCCTGAAGGGTTAGGGCTTTGGCTGTCAGGGAGTTGTTGAAGACATGCTTTCGAAGTGTGTCGTATTAGACTGTCCAGGGGTCTCGACAGTCTAGTTCAAGTTTTGTCACCTCTTTCGCTGTCAATTCTCTTGGGAGGTCTCCAAGCAACATTACCACTTGTGAGTACTTGGCCAAGGCTCTCTGGTTGATCATAATGCAGCTGATGATGTCATAGGCAAGGATAAAGGATTTCAGGCCGACGTTCCCAAGTTTCTGTGGGTCCCTGCATAGTCACTCCAAGTACGATCTCGTGCATAGATAGACCCGGCTATCGGTGTCTTCGATGCCATCCTTCACCTCCTCTTTCAAATGCACCCAGTCCTTCCTGAGATATCCATTCATCATTTTGATCATTTCTAGGATCGTTTCCAAGCAGAAGTACAGGACTGTTGCGATGAGGTCATCGGCCGCCAGGTTGGTCCAGGTGCGAGATGAGAGGCATTTGTATGCCTCGATGAAGTTGGTGACATCCGCTCCTCCGAAGACTGGGGTGCCCAGGGTACCTAGGAGCGGCATTTGGTTCTTCTGGTGTGCGATGGCAAGGGCCAAGGACTCAATGAATTGCCTATGATCGTGTGCATAATTGGGCATGGCATTGGCAGATGTTCCAACGCTGCTGGAGGATCCGACCTGGCTTGATCATCCACCACTGCAGGAAGTGGTACGGCAACTGGAACCTGCGGTTGATGTGGATCGAGAGTATTCAGTTGACACCTTGGTACTGTGAGTAGTGGTTTGGAGATGGGATGGTGGATCAGGTGGTGAATTGGCAGTAATTGATGATCTAGATCAATTGCTAGTTTGTGAGTTTTTTTGGAAGAGGGGTTAGGTCAATTGGCGTTCATTTTGAGGTGCGCTCTTTCTTTTCGTTCTTTCCCTAGCCCTCCATTACCACCTCTCAGTCTTCACTCTTCGCTTCCTGCCAGGTTGTCTATCTCTCATGTTTTGTTCCCTGTGACTGCTCCCCCCCACCACTAGTAGTATTCTCATTAGCATCTTTCCTAATCTTACCAGCATCTTTAATTCCTTTTCTTAGTGTTCCCTCAGATTAGTGTCTTTCTTAGTACAGGAGTGGCATCCTTCTTTCGCTTGTGTTTTCTCGTCCGGGGATAATGTCGGTTCCTGTGGTCCCGGTGCCAGTTTGGTGCCCATGGTCCCGGTTTTAGGTTGGTGCCTGTGGTCCCTGTGTGAGGTCTGTACTTTTCATCCCGGTGTTTCATCGGTGCCTTTGGTCTGGTGTTTCTTTGGCGCCATTTCCTAGGTGTTTCTCATGGTATCAGGTGGGTACCTTTTGCCCGGTACAAGTTCAGCACCATTTCCTCGGTGTTCATACTGGGATGTGGTCAGCACATTCCGTCCTGGTGCTAAGTCGGTGCCTGTTGTCCAGGTATGAGGTCGGTGCCATTCCTCCAGGTGTTAGCTCAGTGCCTGTCTTTTTAGTATGTGGTCAGAGCCTTGTGTCCCGGTATTAGGTCGGTGCATGTCGTCCCAGTATTAGGTTGGTGCCTATTGTCCCATCTGTGGGGTGAGTGCCTTTGGTACTGGTATAAGGTCAGTGCCTTTGGTCCCGGTATGAGGTCGGTGTTATTTGTCCCGTTGTTTGGTCTGTGTGTTCTCTCCAGGTATCAGTTTGCTGCATTGAGTCCCAGTATGTTGTCGGTGCCTGTTGTCCAATATTAGTTCGGCGCCATTTCGTTAGTGTTTGATGCGGTATCAGGTAAGTGCCTTTCATCCAGTGAGTGGTCGGTACTATTTCCTTGGTGTTCGTCCCCGTATTTGGTTAGTGCCTTTTTAGGTAGTGACATCGATGTACCCAGCTTACCGCATCCAGCATTCCAATCCGATATTGTTAGTATTGTCCCTAGGAATGTTGTTACCTCCTTTGGCATTGCACTCAACTCACTGGGTAGGTATCTGTAACTAGTTGCTTCGCTACATATTTACACATGTTAGCTAGCAGGGGTCTTTCCCACCATTTTGTACTTAGCTTTCCAGACTAGCATCAGTGTTTGGGCTCTATTTGTGGTGAAATGGTGGAGGAATATGGCAGAGAGTCAATTGTCAACACCACGCAGCACCTCTTGCACCATTGCAAAGGAATCCACAAGAAAGAGCTGTTCTGGCTTGAGGAGCATAGGAAAAAGGTGACAAGGTATGATACACACTCACCATAAGAATCCGCGCCATCTCAGACAGAGCAAGTGAGAGCAAAAGCTGGAAACAATAGAGTTTGTAATTTGTATATGATCAGAGGATGTGAGATAAGATGATGCAACATGTGATGGAAGCTATCTACCCCAGGGCCTCCCAAATATATACTTCCCGTCACTATGTCCATCTCCACTACCCCTGGAACCCTTAATGCCCCCGTCGCCCAGTCCATCTCCAGCATTGCTGTATCTCCGTACACCTGCTGCATCTCAGTGCTCTGCTAAGTTGATTGCTGGTGGTGGTGAGAAATGGATGTTCGTGGCACACCGTCTCCATTTCTGCGATCTATTCTGATTCCTATATAGTAATTGCTAGTGAGGCTTAACACAGAGGTAAATACATACTAATTCAACCGGCTTCAATTGCTTAATCGGTGATAAAGAAGGTACTGCATCGGGTGTGTGAGATACTACGAATTTGTGCGACTGTGGTTTTCCGGCACCCAGCCTGCTATGACTAGTTCCAAGTCAAGATATCCCTTGCAGCATTTGCGATTTTCTGGTGATGATTTCTAGAGTCTCCATGCGCTCTCCAAATGATGTCGGTGTTGGTCCAGATGCAACATTGTCAGTTTCTGGCTGAACCACAGGCAGAACCTTTCATGTGGCCATACTGGACTTAATATCTCTCTCACGGATGATGTCAGCTGCGTCCTTTCTTCCTGGTTGCGTCAATTCATCAAGTACGATGTGGTGCTGTTGCTAACTGTCCAAGCATTGTTATACCGGTTTGGAGATTGTGCCAATTACCCTGCGAGGTTCGTCATTTTCGCTCAGGTTGACCAGCTCTGAATTTCCCTCATCGGCTTCCCCATCATCCCCATCCATCCCATTATCGGAACTTGCAAGCTCACTCAGACTGTTACTGATAGCAATCGACAACTGCTTAAATGTTTATTCGGACTGTCTGGTTGTCAATCCTGCCTTTTCAGCATTTCTCAGATCTTGCTGCTTGTGCAGCATCATTGTCTCTACATCTTTCACACACTACATTACAAAAGTGGATTCTATATCCACATAATTTTCAATCGATTTCTCATTATCTTTGTTGCTCACAATGTTCATTTCTAGTCTTGTCTCAGCTGTGAACTTGTTTTGATATCGCAAGCTGCGCAGGACTCTTGAGGCACAGACAATTTCTGCCTCCAAGCCGCACTTGCCTTCACTTGTATAATGACATGGTCATATGGATCAGTCTGTTGAATTGCCATATTGGCCCACCTAGAGTGGCGAAAGGTTCAATTTCGGAGGGTTGACCATGGTATTTTGTGTTGCCTTTGTTCTTGAGCGGGATCTTTGATGTTGCAAGATACGGACAATATGCAGACAACCTGCATCTTTGATGTCATGGTTGGTACATTCGATCGACTTCGAAAAAGCAAAATCTGCGTTCTATCTGTAACTCCATTACAAATAGTGATGCTAACTATACAACTTAACGAGATTATTAGCATCTGTTTCATGTAAGGTTCTGGGGATGTCATGAGACAGTCAATATCAGTCATTCCTTCCATCAAAGACCGCCCTTTTTATATCATTCAAAGGTGAGACTTCAGCAGTCCTTCACCTCTATTGATCTCGGTAAACATATACACAACATCAGACCTACTTACTGCAAATTGCGGGACCATTGGAATCACCTGCAATCGACAACGAAATGCAATAGGAATCATCTTGGGTAGAACATGCATGTTCGATGTTACTCGCTCAATTTTGACTTCAAACTCACAATATCATTGTCACGAAATCCCACTTCTTTCCGTTATCATCTTTCTTTCCTATCCGCAAAAGGAAATCCAGGCACCACAAACACCTCAGCAAGGTGCGAGTGGATCCCAATTGGGTAGACTGACAGGTGCTTTGTCCAATGTGCTAGCTGCTGCAATACAGCAACAGCGCAGACTCCAGTTGGCCCACAGTGATGCTGCCAATGTAGCCACCCACAATATGACCCTGGGCACATGTTTAAAAGTTGTACTTGACACTGGAAGCAGAAAGAATATAAAGCAGCATGCAATCAGATGTGAGTAAATCCATATCGAGATAGACGGCGGTCAACAAACTAACACATGTACCACTGGTGTATGAAGAGAGCTACATGACCAATATATAGCTGCCTGTAATGGGAATCCTCCATAGTCGACCCGGGCAGTTGTCCGCACAGGTCAAGAAATCGAGTCTCATAATGCTGTAAGTTCTGGGTTTCACGGGGATCATTTTTGAGATCAGCATTCCCAAAATTGGACAAAACAGGCTTTAAACACCTTAAGGAAGCCTATGAAAATGTATATTGTAGAGGCAATATGCGAAACTCATACTTAGAATCATCCACTAATTTCTGGTAGGTTTTCACCATGTCATCTACTATGGCAAGGCAAGAAGGTCACATCCTGCTGGAACAGTCTGACATGTGCCCTGCCTTGAATATGGCCAAAATGGCCAAAGGACGGTATTCACGTACAGCAATACAGGAAACGTCCTACACTATCAAGATACCTCGTATTAATGTCTGAGAATGGAAGACGGGGGGAGTTGAGTCTTCTCGTCCTGGTAGGGTGAATTCTTTAATAGCATGACACCTGGCTATTGTTCGGGAAAATCAAATGGACAGCTGCCTAATTTGCCAAAATGGCCCCGTGAAGTATCTGTGGACATGCTGGAGGTGCAAAGAACCAGGTGTACCTCGACCACAACCAATGCCACCGCTGCACTGCATGTCACCTGCACTGCCAGATGACAATGAGACATCTCAAGGTTCCCAAATTGAAGGTGTGCCACCCGGGTATGTGTATATACATACTCCACATCCCAAAGCTCACTGTGTCAATCTTGATGCATCTGCCAGGGATCTCAAGCGCACTCAAGATTTGATTCCAGATTGTCTGACACATGAAGGAACATTCACTGGTTTGTACACGATCTGCTGCATTATACTCGGGCTGACATTCACTTTGCGGACAATTGCAGCCTCCTGAGCAAATCTGAAAGTGAAGACGAGCATTGATCAAAGGAAATTGGATTTTTGAGTGTATTATTATCAGCAATTAGCAGACACTTTGTAGCATATTTTAAAGGACATATATGTATGTGTAATTAAAGAACAATGTAGAGATAAAGGAGTAAGTACATAAAGACGATAGAAAGGCCGCCAAATTACCACTAATCATATACTATGCCAAGTGAACTGATTGCATTTAACCGAAACGCCTGCGGCAAAATGAGTGTCAACCGAGGAACAACAATATTTGGACCTGTAAGTCAGTTAATTAAAAGGTGATGTTGTCATTGTTATACATTATCAAAGTATTTGGTGCCTTTATAGTCAGAACAGTACCTGACATGCTCGCTGCCCCATCTTGACAATAGCATCAACGGAATGTCATCAATTTTTCGTTTTCCATCTTGGGTAATCCAAGTGGCATTTGATTGTAGACATCTATATACAAGGGGTTGGCAACCTTCATAGGCACATAACCAAAACATATTCCCATAACAGCCTCCTCAACAGTAACAACTTATTTGGTTTATAAAGCCACAACAAAGTGTTCATGGCTATTTTAGGCTTTAAAAATGGTCAATGCATTGTATTTAGACACTACTGGACACATCATGCTTTGATTAACCGTGATGCAAGGCCAAGAATCATTGATGCTTTATTGACACTCATTTTCAGAATGGTGTATGGATCATGTCCCATTCACTTTTGCCTATAATGGCAGCCAATGCTTTGGCAATGTCTAACAGTGAACAAATCACTCTTTAACTACCAGATTGACAAGACCAAAAATCGTCAAGACTCCATTGATAATCATTTTCAAGATGGTTAAGGGAGTATGTCACTTTCTCTTTCGCTTATAAAGGCAGCCAGTACTTTGATCATGTATAGCAACAACCAAATCACTGTATATTTACATGACATACAAAACCAAAAATCGTGAACAATCTCTTGATGCTCAGTGTGGGAAGATAGTTGCGATCTAATCGCCTGCATTTGTGCACATAAAGGCAGTGAATACAGTCATTATGTGTCACAGCGACCAAGTGTCTTGCTAAATACCTAATTTACAAGACCAAAACTTATTGACACTATGTTGAAGGCCATTTTCAGACTGAGGCAGGGATCCTGTTGCTTTCTCTTTTTTCAATAACGGCAGTCTAAACCTCATTGATAAATCTCTACAACTAATCACCACACACATTACCCAGGATTAGTGTTAGCAACGGTTCCAGTTTTGGACCCAGCTGGTTTTATAGGTCTGCGTGGCAATGGCCTTACCCCATCAAAAATCGACGATTTTTTAAGCGAACCATCACTTTAAGGCCACAAATATTTATCAGAGAGTTTCGTGTTTGGTATGTAAAATATTCAGCTCAGCATGGCGCAACTTTTGGCCGTCTCCGATTTGCGATATCTTTAAATCTCAGCAAGCCGTAGCCCAAAACCCTCGTTTTTCGCCCAAAAATGACAATAATGTCAAAGCAGCTTGCTGAGATTTGAAGATATCAAAAATCGGAGACCACCAAAAGATGCGCCGTCTTAAGCTCCATATTTCATGTACCAAACACTGAATTATCGGGAGAATATTCAAGGACTTAATTAAGGGAACTGTATCGCACAAACCCGGACCAAACCGGCCAGGTCCGGGCTGTCTTGGAACAGCTATAGTAGAAACCGTCCGAAAACGGAACCATTGCTAACACTACCCAGGATGTGAGAGCAAACTTTGTTGACGCTCTGGTGATGCCCATGTTCAGGATGAGGCCGGGAGAGTATCTCTTTTTTTTTGATTAAATAGGTAGCCTGTACATCAAAAAAAGACAATGACGTTCCAAAGTCAATATTTTGCAATTAACAGTAGAATATCTGAATGCAACCATAAACTGAAAAACTGAAAAAGCAGAACCAGAGATTAGAACAAACAAGTCAAACCGCACCTGGGAAAAACCTGCGGAAACACTGATACTAATACAGGTTTCACCAACCATGAGACAGCTGGTCGCATTATTGGAGTTGTCTGGTACCGAGGTGAAGTACTGTTACAGTTGAAACTTAGCCTGTTGGCAAGTTGCCCAGACCCGTTGCTCAAACTTAGAGTGCTGCATTGCTATCAACACTCACAGATTATACTGGCTGACTCCAGTATGAAGTATCCAATTTCCATGTTTTGCCCTGAAGTTTTTTGTATTACCTTGTAAAAAGATCCAGTAAACTGCAACTTACAGGTTTATTCTTAATGCTGCAGCTGGAGGTGGTATATAGGCTTCTTGACACTGCATTTGGTTTGAAAGGTAATAAATTGGAAATTATAAATGGGCAAAATCAAATATGAGCATTAAACTTAGTAAAGTGAGAGTCAACAAGATGCATTAAATGTAGGTCGAGAAAAGTAAGCTGCTACCACAATGAGAAAGATGGATATCACACGAGGGAGAAGGAAGCAATAGACAGGGGAATATATTGATAATATATCTCAAATAGATATAATATACACCCCAACCTGTATTGCAATCTATCTTGCCTTCATTATAAGAAAGTCTGTAATGACAATCTATCAAATATAATGCAAAGTAAATCTCTGAACTGTACTTTATGAATGGACTCCAATTGCCTTGGCCATCATTGACCATTTTTTATGCAATACAATATCACACTATTTTCCATAAAGCCTGACTGCTATGAAATTATATACTAGTTTATTAAATAGATCAAAATACAGAGATTCAGATTAACATGGCAGGTAGCTATACATGCACGGTGTAAAGAGCAGTGAAAGAAGTATTCCAATACAAAAAAATCCCATTGACACTATTAATGAGATAATGCTGAGTACAATATTATTGCTGGTACAAGTGAAACTGCTGATGTATAGTAGAAGTGATTCACTTAAACTTACTGAAAATTACTTTAGATGCTTGATTTATTAATACTTATTCACAATTTCAGCCATTTGAATAAATGACTTGAGTTAGCTGTAGCAAATGCTTCTCGCTGAATATCCCATCTTGACTGCCAAGGAAACAAGTTGTAGAATGTTAATTATCAACACCGGTATAGTCTAATGGATGTTAATAGTGAATAAGTTATGAACCACTCCACAAAGCTTAATATGTACACATCTGCAGTACGGTATATTGATTATCTTGACTAGTATAATCACCTTGCACTGTAGATTGAATAGAACAAGCCAGTTGACACTTTAGAAATTGGAATATTAGCTGTGATACTGAAAAGGAATTTACAGTTGGATATGGTGTAATGTGCCAAAGTGGTTTATTTTTAACTTGTAAATAAATACCACTGAGTTATTTGCCTTACAGATCCAGTTACCAGTCTTTTGCTGCCTACTCTATAGTACAATTGAATTACATCTAGTCAAGTTAATCGTTGATATAGATGATGTCAGAGTAGTAATACATGATTAACCAAGCTGTAGAGTTGGTAGTTGGTTGAAAGTATAACATCTTGTTGTGATTAAAATGTTTTTAAGAAAACAATACTTCTAGAAGTAATTGTTAGTCTGTAAAGAATTACATAACAAGCCACAAAATTAGTACTATATGATAATAATATACAGCAATGTGTACAAGTAGCTGCAGAGCTGCTGTATAATCACAACAACTGCAGCCAATTCTCATATGTTTTTTCTTTTTTGACCTGTACACAACTTGTTAACAATAGAATTTTATACCTGTATGTACATTTGCTAGTCATAACAAGGGCAGATTACTTTGCATGAAGTAACAAATCCTGTGAAAATAATCCGGTAATTACCAATACCTTCCTAGCCAATGATTATCAATTGACTTTTGGTTTCAATTTTGATCACTATAAATTACATTATAATAGATATAAAAACAATTATATGCAAATTCTAATAATGGTCTACATCATATCAAACAAAGTTGAAAACTAACTTACACTATGAAGAGTACCCCATATGAATTTTGGAGTCTGGGCAAGTACCTGGATGTATTGACTTTCTTGAATGTAATAATCATTTTCAGATTGTTTCATTGTCAATTATCCCTTACACTAGTTGCTCACCTTTCAAAACCAATAGACAAATGTCAATACTCAGCAGATTGTTGGCAGAAACATACAAATGATTTTGTATTTATATGTGGTAGAGGTAGTTATACTAAATACTATAAAACTCATACAGGGACAAAATTAAAGAAATTTCATTAGTTGTATCAAAAGCTACACCACTTGATTGTCGAAATATATGGTCCACCACATCAAATCTCAGCAGGAATATTATGATTTCTGCAAATGTCCAAATTCACTCTATGCTGCATTTCTAATGAGTGAGTTCAGGTGTCGATAATATTGGAAAACATAATGTGATAGTGAAATCAAAACACAAGTGCACTCAAAGTTCATATTTAGTAAACATGACAAACAAGAATCGAAGCTGTTCACAGTTGCCTTTTCCTTTGGTATAGTGTGAGCTACAGTTCCATATTTGGAACCAGCCGGTTTCATAGGTCTGCGTGACAACGGCCTTACCACATCAAAAATCGACGATTTTTTAAGTGAACTGCCCAGTTATGTCCAGCAATATTAATCAATCAATTTAGAGCTTGGTGTGTGAAATATGCAGCTTTGCACGGCGCATCTTTTACTGGTCTCCGATTTTCGATATCTTGAAACTCAGCAAGCGGTGGCACAAAAACATCGTTTTTGGACCAAAAATGACTGTATTTTCAAAGTCGCTTGCTGAGTTATACAGATATCGAACATTGGAGACCACCAAAAGATGCGCCATGCAAAGTTGCATATTGCACATACCAAGCCCTAAATTTTCTAATTAATATTGGTAGACATAAATAAGGGAACAGTTTGGCAAAAACCTGAACCTAACTGGCCAGTTCAGGGTTTTGTTGCAACAGCTATAGTAGAAACAGTCCGAAAATGGAACCGTTGCTAACACTACTTTGGTATTCAACAGAATGTATAAAGAGAGAAGAAATGGAAATCCTCCAACACCAAATAACCTCTCTTTATATACAGTGTGTCTTCCAACTATGAATCATTCCTCATGCTTCAATTTACCATCCAAATCATCTTCCAGAATCTGAGACACTATCAACACAACTCTTATTGATACAACTCCACCAAATCATCCAATGTTTCAATACCTCCGACTATTTCCTTTTCAAGTTAAAGAATTCAGCCACCATAGTACAAGAATGCTGTACCACCTTCACATCTCCCAACATCTTCACTTATCTCTAACACTAGGTACTATCTGTGTACCGGTATTTATAATCTGAGCCATGACTGCACTAAGTGTGCATGTACAGATATATAGGTTGTTGCAAGCTTGCTGTGAACTCTTGTATAGTATTCTGCATACAGATATACATAGTCTATTCCTTGAGTTATATATGTTGGCCTATAGAACTATATATGGCTCACAGTTGGGGATGAAGCTGTATCAGTCTTAATTACTGACAGTCTGTGCTGTTATATCAGTACTGTATACATAATGGCAGACAGTCCACTTGACTGTATGGTGGCCCATGAGTATCTACTTCGGAGTCTACTTGATAGCTAATGGATAGCATGCTTGAAAGCCTTCTTGAGAGAGATTCCCTTGTGAGAGTCATCTCTGAAACAGTCACCTGTAAAGCTGAGAGGTATAACCTAGAGTGCCATACATTGGAATGAGTTGAGTGTCCACAGGAAGCTTTGAGCCAAGATAAACTGAATATTTGAAGAACTTTGGCTCATACAGACTCAATTTCTCTGAAAGCTTTAATACTGATGTTGACTAGCCAAACTACTGGTCTATGTGCTTCTGCTACTATACACTGGCAAAAATAACATTATGTGATGTGTAACTTAGAGAGAAGCTATTTTTGAGAAGGTAATTCAAAGAATACTCAATGCGTGGCACATTGAGGTCCTATAGACCTACATGTTGACTAGATTACTATAATAGGCGCGCTATTGTGTGAACTGGATAGTATACATCATGCTGCATGGTATATATGACGTTGCATGCTATATATCACACTGCATACAATAATCTTGAAAGCAAGCTGCCAGATGCACTTCATTGCATGCTCCCAAGTACACTGTGAAGTACACTCCTGATTGCACTTGATTGCACACTATCAGCCTGCTCGACTGTATGCTACCAATTGCTCTCAATGTCACACTCCCAGCCTGCAGAGCATATACTCTCAAATAAGGTCTCAGGACGGTGTGAACTAAACTCCCAGTACGCTCCCAAGTCTACCTCCAAGTACTTTCTCCGGTACACTCATGGGTATTCCCTCAAAGGCACTCCCAATTGCACTCGATGGCACACTCCCAGGCTACTTCACTGTACGCTCCCAACTTAGCTTCCAAGTATGCTCTCAAGTCACTCTCAAGCATACTCCCAACCAAACTCTCAAATACAGTCCTGATTGCACTTGACGACAGACTCCGAGCCTGCTTGACTATACGCTCCCAACGAGTTGCTCAAGATGTTCCCAAGTACGCTCTGAGTATGTTCCCAAGTTCACCTCTGAGTAGGTTCTTATGTACACACCCGCACATGCTCATTCGGGACACTTGGTGAGTTGGACGCGCTATGCAGAGCGAAGTGTGACGCAGGTGGGGTGTGGTGGGCAGTGATTGAGACGCGACATGTGGCAGGTGCCGGGTGGCGGGCAGGGTATGGTGGCCAAAAATATCACGTCTGTCAATATCAGAGGCTTAACCTTTTCTTTAACGCTGTCACCACATAATCTCAGAATGCCTCCTGTTCATAGTGTTGACAATTCCAGCCATAGATAGTGCAGAAAAGGTAGACAATCAAACCGTGGGGAAAGCAGATCTTCGACACAGATATTCCATCATTATTTGCAACCTGCTTCCCGCTCATTGTTGTTGTATGAGTGACCATTTGGTTCATCGCTGTTGGTGATGATTCCAATGCAAATCGAAATGGTATTGCTGTTGCTGATGGGGATGGTAATCATACTACCAGATATGCTTAGACAAGTAGGTTGGTTATGTCAATGTCAGCATCAAACCTTCTACAGAATTAGAGCCTTAAACTAACACGAAAACCAGCTAATACACAGTACCCGCCTGGCTTGTGTGACCTCAACCCTGAATTGAGAATTAGACCAAAATTGATCACCTCTATCACTGCAACAAGTATGGCCCCAGGCAAATCTCACACAACTCCTCCCAAACACCGGGAACAGCATATTTCACTTGCGCTTGCGAAATGATACAAACAGAATGTACCTTTTACGCAATTAGCACTTGAGTTTAATATCCCACAACCTACTTTCCAATATTAAACACATGGTGGAGCCACTTGCAGAGAAGCACATGCACATCAGCAGAAGCTTCCTCCATCAACAGAAAAGGCTTTAGAAAACCTGTGCAAGCAACTGGATGACTGGGGATTTCCTCCTTGTATGGAGCTGTTAAAGTCAATCGCTCTGGTATTGGCCAAATATCAAGCAGTTGAAGAAAACATACCAGATTTTGCAGAACTTGGCAGGCATTGAATCGCCACCTTGCACGATTGCCATCTGATACTTGGAGCAATGCATTCAGCACAGTTTGACAGGTAATGGGCAATGGCATATAATGTACAGTCTCTTCGAGACTATGTTCGCACACTACGCTGTCTATTGAGAAACCATGGAATTCAATCACATTATATGTAAAATATGGATGAAAAAGAATTCATTTTGGGTTATTGACCAATGGCAAATACAATGTGTCATCGTGGTCGACATCCGCCAAGAATTACATCGCATGGAACACAGGAACTAGTTACAGTTATTGAATGCTGTACTGCTGATGTAGTTGTGTTACCATCTTTTCTTTTATATTAAGGTGTGGGACAGTATATGGGCTGGCATCCAGATTCCTCTGATCTTGATGCAGTATTTGCCATTTCTCCCAATGACTGGACCTATGATGAGTTAGGTTTGAAGTGGATAAAGCCCTCTGACAATCATACTTCCATCAGCAAAATGTAAATCGGTTCAGAAGGCACATGCAAACCTTTTAGATTCTCCAGTCAACCTCACAAGTGCTTCTAAGTACTTCCAAATGCTTCCAGGCCCCCCTGGAGCTAAGCAAAGTGCGTTCAGAGTCTACAAGAGCATTCTCAGGTGCTCCTGAATGCTTCGGCAGTTATGGAGGAGCATTCAAGATAATACGAGATTTGACGTATAGGACAGTCAAATTGTTGAGCAGCTGAGACCTCTGTGCAGGTCTGTGAGAGACTTTGGGAGCAGCTGAGACCGCCGCACAGCTCTGCAGGGGACTTGATGTCTTAATCTCACCGCAGTAGTTTTAGGGTTCCATAAGCACAAGGCATTTTGTCTTGGTTACAGTCACCAGATTCACTACATCATAATATGGCATGCATTATTTAACTATATCTATATATATACATATGGTCAATCTGACCACAAATGGTAGTCAAGCATAATCGGAGAAGCACCTGGAGAAACAAATTGAGGAAACCTAGAGATACACCACTTGGAGGACGTTGTGGTGAAATCACTGAGATAGAAGGCAGAGAGCCGACCATCAGGATTTGGCCACACCTCTCGCGACATCACAACAGCATTCGTAAGAACGAGCGGCAATATCTTGAAGCGCGTAGGAAGAAAGTGAGAAGATATGTTACAACCTGGCCATGAGAATCCACGCAATTGCGTGGACCCACAAAATCTCGGAAAGAGCGAGTGAGACCAAAAGTTGGGAATGTAGAGTGTGTATTGTTGTATATGAGAAGATGAGATGAAAATGAGATGATGTCTACCTACCCCGGGGTCTCCCAAATATATACTCCCCGCCTCTTCCTAAGGTTGTACTTGGAGGCCACAATCGACCGAATTGGGAGATGCAATTGGAGACCGAGATTGAGTGAACTCTGAGATGCATTGCGCTGCTCTGATCAAACGAGTTTGGAGATGCACCTGGAGGCCGTGATCGAGCAAGATTGGAGATGTAATTGGAGACCAAGATTGAGTGAACCCAGAGATGCACTGGGAGGCCACAAGTGAGCAAGTTTGGACATGCACTAGGAGGCCAAGATCAAGTGAACCCAGAGATGCATCTGGAGGCTGTGATTGAGTGATTTTGAACATGCAATTGGAGTGCAAGATTGAGACACCTCAGAGATGCACTTGGAGGCTGTGATCGAGCGAGACTGGACATGCACTTGGAGGCCGAAATCGAGTGAACTTAAACAGACACTCTGAGGCTGTAATTGAGCAAGGTTAAAAGAGTCCTTGGAGGCGGTCGATCTGGATGGAGGCGTGACGGCAGCTGAAACTCTATTGATTTGTTCACTTGTAATTGTGGGAATGTAGAGAGTTGAGTACAATAACATCGGCAGAGAGATGAGAAACTGGCTGGGAGCAGGAGACTGTCAATCTTGGGATGATGCTGTACTTGGTGTATGCTGTACTCGGTGTTAACTCATGATCATGGCATGGAGGGATAGGGAGGAATGACTTACCTTCATGTTCATAGTTGATGGTAGAGTTGATTACACGAAAGAGAAGGAGCAGAGGGGATGGCAGCAATCATCATGAGAAATGGGGACTTCAGAGAATATCGTGTGCAAGTCGATGTACCCTCCCCGATATGCCAGGTACATGTTCCGATCCGGGGTATAATAACACCGATACGAGGACTTCTAAACCCCATCTGGCAAGTTGTACTCCTGATGTCTCATATCCGCTGGGATCCTCCATATCGTTCTTATCTTCATCCCGTATCTCTCTCTTTCCTGTCCACAACTCTACCATCATCGGAAGAACACAAAGTTAAGTCATCCCTCTTTATCTCTCCATGCCATGATCATGAGTTAACACCGAGTGCAGCATACACTGAGCGCAGCATACACCGAGTACTGCATACCCGTAAAATTATTTTTCTTCCCTTCATTCTCATGATAACAAGTTGACCCCTGAATGTTGCTTCAGCTTCCGGCATATCTCCCTACAGATCGACCGCCACCAGCCAGTTCTCCACAAGAGCTTCAAAGGTACAGTCGCCTTGTCATATTCCCACGGTTTCGAATTAACTAACCGATGAATAGAGTCTCAGCACCCGGCGTGCCTCCCATTGAATGCCTCCAGATCGACCACATCGAAGTACTGCTCCAATCTCGCTCGATTCTACATTGCAAGTGCACCTCCAAACTCGCTCGATCACAGCCTCCAAGTGCATCCCCATACTTGTTGGATCACGGCCACCCAGTGCATCTCTGAGTTCACTCAATCTTGGTGGCACATTGCAACTCCAAACTCGCTTGATCACGGCCAACAAGTGTATCTCTGAGTTCACTTGATCATGGTCTCCATGTACATCATAAAACTCGCTCGATCACGGCCACGGAGTGTATCCTTGAGTTCACCCGATTGTTATCATCAGGCGGATCTCAAATTGCTCTGAAGCAAGGCCTGCAGCCAGTCCAGATATACCGTGTGTAGATGGGTAGCTATATAAATACATAGATACATACATGGGAATACAAACTGAATACACAAGTTTTAACAACTGTTGAACGATAAGTAGAGGCTATGATATCCAGGTTCACCAGCAGTGTTCCCAAAGTAGATATTTTTCCCTGACTACTTTACAGTGATTGCACGTGCTCCCAGGCTTGTGGTCAGGGCTGTCAGGCTTGTTGCCAGCGCTGCTAGGTGCTCCCAGGCTTGAGGTCAGTGCTCCCAGATATGACATCAGCGCTCCCAGGTGCTCCCAGGTGCACCTGAAGGCCACTCCATCGGTCCAGCAAACTCTGGGATTTGACTACCCTGGGATTCTGGTCCGACAGCTCTCAGACACTCCCAGAGGCTTCCAGTGACCAAAATACATTTTGCTGATATCCAGTAATGGTCAACGAGGCATCCTGAATCTTCATTGTCATCGATGTCACCTTTCAAACCAATTTTGTCTGTATGAATTGGCACACAATATCATTCTTTCCTGCTTTCATGCTCACTGCACTCATCTTCTACAACCTCTCAATATTGGGCTACTTGGACCTCTACAAACTACTATTGAAACGCAGCTGATGATCATATGCAAGATACTCAAACTGGCGTTGTAAAGGGAACCTTTTGGCGGTTATATTCTGTAGCCTTACCGCAGCTTATACAGCAAATAATATCAAAGCTGCCATTCTCCTAACTGGCATCTTTCCATGCAATCTGGATTCAGTTTTTGCTCGACTTACATTGCGTTCTGTACCTTTACCTGTTATGCACCAAACAATCCTCCATCTCAAAACCACGTATAATTGCCCAAATTTTCGCCAACACAGTCAACTCAGAATCAATCACATCAAGGAGTGTGTAAGTGGTCACACCTCAGCAGCAATTGCTATTTGTCATCATGTCACACATACAGCTGAACCCGCTGTAACAACTATGCATGTAACGATTATTGAAGCAGTAGATATTAGTGTTAGCAATGGTTCCAAATTCCCGGGTTGGTTCCGGGTCCAATTCCGACCCAGAACCGAACCGTTGCAACAGGTCCTACCACACGAAAACCCGCACCGTTGCAATTGGGCCGGTTTTACTACTAAAAACCCGTCATTTCAACACCACAAGTTTGGCGCCAATTAAGTATCTGAGTTCTGATCGTATCATGACATGATCAACATGGAAATTGTGCAGTTTTATGCGCTCTTTCACCTCCCGCTTTTAGATTTGCGATTAGACCAATAATCGTTGAGTCGCGATCGATAACCCGCGAATTTCACGCCAAATTGGGCGTCATTTCACAGCGATTCTATGAATATTGGTCGAATTCCAAATCTGATTGCGGGAGGTGTAAGAGCGCATAAAACTGCACAATTTACGTGTTGACCGTGTCATGATACGATCAGAACTCAAATACTTAATTGGAGCCGAAGGTGTGGGAACTGTATAGTTGGAACCGCGGTCCGGTTCCAACCCGGCCAAAAACCCACGGTTCTATGTCTGGTCCGCGTAAAAACCTGCCAAGACAACACAGGTCAGGTTTCTGCCCAGGTCTGCAACCGAACCGAACCGAACCGCCGGCGAAAAACTGGACCGCAGACGGGTTACCCCCACCCGTTGCTAACACTAGTAGATATTAAGATGCGACACAAAGGAAAGACAGCCGCAATGACAGATCACAGAGTAATTACAAAAGTGCTTGCAATTACAGCAAGGAAGGTCATGAAACTATGAAACATACAATTTGCAAAGCAGCGGGTTGTTGCTGAGACAGCTGCAAAGAAAGCTGTAAAGAAAGCTGCAGAGAAAGCTGCAGAGAAAGCTACTACGCAACAAAATCAACCGGCTACACACTATGATGAAGAGCAAGACAGTTTATGTACTTCATTCCTACTGATTGTAGAGTATTTCCCAAATATTATTGCAAAAGACCACAATTTATAGTACAAAGGCAAAATCCAATTCAGACTCAGAATCGGAGAGTTTTAACAGCAAACTCACTTCCATTGTCCACTCCCCGGTTCAACCAGTACTCAATACTCCATCAAATCTGAATCCAAGACAACTAAACAGACCACTCGAGATGACATTGGAGATCTGAAAGCCAGCTGCTTCAAAGTAATGCCAATAGTGGGGTACATGGTGAACTGAAGTGATAGTTAGTAGAGTTGGACATCAAAGAGCTTAGTTCGTTGTACTCAGGTGTTTTTTTTCTTCTTCTTTGCCATGTTGATGAACTCACTTGCAAGTTTGGTGACAATAGGATGCATGATGGTGGTGAAATCAATAGAATTGTCGCCTGTGCATGTGTCTGCTCCATCGGCTGACATCCCTGCAATTGCCGACTTCCAGGTAACTTAAATTAGCCAAACCGTCCACAGGCTCATTGCTGTCACTCAGCCCAAACCTGCCATTGGAAAATGCGGCTCCATCCGAAGTGTGGCTCTCTCAAATCTCGCTCTTCCCAGTAGGCTCCCTAGAAGGCTTCTCAGAAAGCTGTCATGCAGGCTCTCAGACAGGCTCTTAAGCCGCCACTCAGCAATGCTCCTAATCGGTGTGTACAGTTCCAGCGATACCTGCCAGAAGTATAAACTAGCTGATACTCATTGACTACCAGCTGAGTAGAGTTCCATAGTTCCACTTGCAGCTCTCTATTAACAAACTATGGATGACTGTACACTGCATGTTGCGCAGGGGTACATGGGAAGCATGATTTGAACTTCACATGTGAGGGTATGCAGGTAGCTCAGTCTATAGTCGATTTGCACTTTTACAGATATAATTACCATTACTACTATCACCATCACCACCATCACCATCAGCACAATCACCATTACCATTGTCACTGTCACTATCATCAACATTACCATTATCACTATCACCATTATCACTATCACCATCATTGCCATAACATCTCCTCACCATCCCCATCCTAACTATCACTATACTCACTATCACTAACATAGCCATCTTCACCATTGCCATTATCACCATCACCATCATTATCATCACCATCATTATCATCACCATAATCATCATCACCATCATCATCATCACCGTCATCATCATCACCATCATCGTCATCATCACCTTCATCATCATCACTGTCATCATTATCACCATTATCATTATCACCAATATCACCTTGGGTATTATCAACTTGCTATGATTAAGTTGCCATTATCACCAGTGCTATTATCACCAACATCATCATTACCATCATGATCACCATTCCCATCATCACTCCCATCACTATCACCATCATTACCATCATCATTCTCACCATTATCTTATCCATCAATACTATTATCACTATCACCATCATCACTGTAGCTATCATTATGATCATGATTATTATCTTCACCATTATCTCTATAGCAATTATCACTGTTGCCATTTTCAGCACAGCCATTATCACCATAGCAATTATCACCATAGCCTTTATTACCATCGCCATTATTACCATAGCCATTATTACAATAGCCATTATTACCATAGCCATTTTCACTATAGCCATGATTACAATAACCTTCATCACCATCACCATCGTAACTATGATACCAAAACTAGATTTACATGTATATGCCCATTGTTAATAGGGAGTAGATTGCAGATTCCACTAGATAATCTAAGTCAGAGATCTACTTCCCTCATACACTTATTACTTACCTTTACAGAAGAATCTAAGAATGTTATCTTTGACTCCGTAATTGGGACGTATTCTGCAATCCTGTTATAAGTGAAGAATTACCAACAATGTTCTGACTTTCGCATTGACCATCATTATTATTTTGGCCACCATATACCATATATCACCCTCTATCTACTAGGTGCCACATGCCACACACTACCCAGAAAATACCACTAATTATATGCCACATACATTGCTCTTTCCAATATCTTGTATCTGCCACTCAGCACGTTTCTAGATCAAGCAGCAAGCAGTATACCAGGGAGTATATATTAAAGTATAATTGGGTACATATTGCCTCTAAAACATGCACTTGGCAGTGAAGTATCAACTAGGCAAGAAGATTTGATCATATGCAATTGATTGTACATAGGCTATTGTGCTTGAGAGTATACTTACTGGTGTACAAGGAAGCATACTGAAAGGTGCACTGCGAAGTGTCATTGGAGCTTACTTGGGAGCGTAAAGTCAAGCTGGTTGGTAGGGTGCCATTGAGTGTATTTGAAAGTGTATATGAAAGTAAACCAAAAATTGTACTTGAGAGTATACTGGGTGGTCTAAATGAGAGTATACTTAGAGGTATCCTTGAGAGTAGACTAGAAGATGTACTTGGGAATGTACTTGGAGGTATACTGAGAAGCATATAATGATATGTATTTGGTAGCTTGGTTTATACTTCATTGTATTGAGGGTTATATATACTATGAAAGGTATATCATTACATATATATTATTGTAATCTTGGCAATGTATATATCTGTAGGACCTTCCAGCGCCATCTATCAAATATGGTATTGACAATCATCTTTAAATCGGTATGTCTGTTAGCTGCCCATTAGCCATACTTAGTTTGCATGGTGGAATTGGAAAGACTTGGACCAAATAACCTCAAATATTGATGTAGCAAGATGTACAGTCTATCAAATAGCTGTTGAATCTGAGAGGATATTCTGTTTACATAGTCCCATACTTCAAGTGCATCTTAATGTTTACTCCATCACAGTCTCCAAGTACATATCTATGTTTCTACAATTATAGCTCCAAAGTATATGTTTCAGTTCACTTAATAATGGCCTCCAAAGTACATCTCTATGTTAACACAATCACATTCTACTTCTGCATTTCCAACTCCCTCAAATATGGGGTTTATGTGTATCTTTAAATTTACAAGATTGTGGCCTCCAAAGTGCAATTCTAAATTCACTCAATTATATCCTCCAAGTGAATCTCTTAGTTCATATAATTATACCATTGAATGTATATCTCTATGTTTACTTCATTGCCATCTCCAGACTATTGTGCCTTCGATTTTACAAAAACACAAGCTGCAGCCAGTTCAGATAGAACATGTACAATATTGACACAAATATAAATATACTACTGTATAGATTCCAAGATACATTGATGAGAATACACACTGATTTGATGGGTTCCAAAATATTTTAATGATGAGTAGTAGCTGCAATTGCCCGGTATATCAGCAATAATCTCCAAGAGTATATTCTTCCCAGGCTATTCCACATCAATTCCACATACATTTAAAGGTGTTATCTGCATTTTACTGTGTATTCAATCTTGTGGTATATATTTGGTGGTGCTTCACAGATTGTCCCAAGTCATTCTGTATTCCAGTAGAGCCTTCACCAACACTCCAAGGTGCATCTGAAAACCACTATATGGAGCCATTCAGCTACAAGTTACTGCCACTGTAGGATTCTGGTCTGATATCTTACATATACTCCCAGACTCTACTGGAATTGAAAACTCATTTTACTAATACATAGGGCAGCTTGCATCCACCACCAATGTAGAGTGTTCCCAATGGTTCAAGGTTACCCGGCTGCGGTCAGGGTTGGAACCGCCAAGAAACCGAACCACGCAATGACAAGCAGTTCCAAACCCAAACAACACCTACAGCTGCAGTGTTTTGGCTTGGTTTTGCATACAGGAGAGCCACATTGTCGCGAACTCAGTACTTTGGTGCCAATTAACTATTTGAGTTCTAATTGTATCACAATAGGATATATATGTAAAAGATGTAGTGTTGCATGCTTTTTCAGCTTCTTGTCCCTAAGTGGCGATCCAATCTATATTCGTTGAGTGTTTGGGAAAAAACACCCAAAGTTGGACGTCTTTCGCAGTGACTCAACGAATATTGATTGGATCGCTAATTGGAGAGCAGGAGGTGAAACCGCACGCAAAACTGAATCTTTTACATATATATCATATTGTGATACAATCAGAACTCAAACGCTTAATTGGAGCCAAAGTGCCCAGTTTGCAAACTTGTGAAACCAGCCAAAGAACCGCTGGTTCAGTGCGGTTCGGTTTGTCGATGCGGTTAAACCCATTGCAATGGTTCCAGTTTGGTTTCAACCCGCACCCAGAACAGAACCACAGATTTGGAACCGTTGCTAACACTCCCAATGTCTATATAACGAAGCAGCTGTTTAAGCTACTGATTAGGCAGAAGCATTCCAATCAGCCTGTCTCTATTTGAAAGCTTTTGACATACTCAACTGCTAAGATTTATATAGATCTTATCAGGTGTTCTCATAAGTTGTACTGAATAATGGAGCATGTTTATCATCCAAAGTATGGATCACCACCAGTGGCCTACCTTGGCATGACATGCTTTCATGACATTTGGCACTTGTTGATTTTGCTCATATTACTTGTTTGGGGTTCACTCTTAGCAGCTGAAATGTTACACAACAAATGATCATAAATACAAATAACTCAAGTGACTGATGTTGCATAACACCTTATTATGAAATAATGTCCTGTGTTCCAGTCATGCAATTCAGAGCAGGATTACATGTCCGCCGCAGGTTGAGCGATCAAGATTTACCCACATAGGTCTGGACAGATTCAATAATGGTGACACAATTATGTGTCCATAACCAGTGTGTGAAATTAAACACTATTGGAGAACATAAGTATGGACCAAACCTGCAATATCTAGTTTTACGGGACAATACACAGCTAAGTTGCAACTAGGTAGGGGTATGTTTGCTGCAGACAATGTGAAATATACGAGTAAGTGCAACCTTTAGGTCTATCTCCACTGAAGTGTATACACCTTGAGTAGAGTGCTGGTGACTGAATAGTCAAGATCAATGTATTCAGTGTCTGTGGGTTTGATGGTATACACTGACAACAGGAGGGCTGAAGCATCTCTGCTCATTGGTTTGACTTAGTACACACTACAATCCAATCAATGGTGTCATAAACTACATTAGTGGAGTTGTGATTGGTTGCCAATTGAATCTGTAATGAAATTGCCCAATACCCAGATTCCTGTCGTCCATTAATATCATTGCAATTCGCACTGACAGACTATGAGTGATGAAATGGTCCAACTACTGAAAAATGAAAGAAAGATTGCCGGATTCAAGTTGTGCGCTGTCACATATGTACATTTGATAACGTATTTCTATATGACGCTAGTCAGGAATGTTGTGCTCCAAAAACCACTCTTACTTGAATACTATCACCTTGAGGAATTCATGGCTACGTCACAGAGGCATTTGATGAGATCATCCTGGAAAAGCTAACATGCTATTATGGTGTTGTAGTATGAATTACTGATGTTGGAATACCTTGACAACTTGCCTGTACATAGCTTAGATTATTCCAGCAATGAAAAGAAACAAGCTCTAGCAGCAATCCACCATCGGACATTAGCAGTAAACCACGCCTTAAATTATTATTAAATAATCTACTCACTTTTACTTCCACTATACACACTGTTATGAGAGTGGGTCAATTATACAAACTTCTCAAACAAAACCCAGTTCCTCAATTCAATTAAACAATCGTTATATGCATGCTTATTGATGCAGAGTACCACCAACATCATTGGACCACATGATTGCTGTGTTTGGAGACCTACCCATACGTTTCTCAGAACTCAGACAAATTTTGAGTGCGACAAGTGTACAGTGCCATACAAACTCATCTGGCATTGATTATGAGGTCTGGACATATGTCAGTACATGTTTAACACCCACAGAAAAGTTTGAAAATCATTGCAATCCTCACAACAAGTCTTTTGTCAATGGTAGGTATCGGTTTGTTCTTGGATAGAATTGCAGGAAGTTGAGTCTTGGAAAAGATGATGAAAAGAAGAGCAGAACAAAGTTGTTAATAAGCAGCTGTATATAATTAAATAAATGTTGTATTGATTATTTGGATGAAGAAATCCTGGAGTATCACTTACCAACTGAAAATCTGGAAAACTTGTCTCTTTGGCATTTAGAGGTGAATATTCTGCTATAGCGCCTCAGTGCTTCTTACAATACTATTAAGTTTCTACCTGTGATATATCTATAAATAAGGTCATAAAGTCATTTGCAGGCTCATCTATTTTTCTCATAAAATGGTAAACCAACCAGTACGTCAGGGATATATATGTATGTGCATGGCAGAGAACAGCTAGATCTGAGAGTCCCACTTGCTGTTGAATACAGTAGAAGCAAATCATGTTAATATTGAATTCCATCTGTTTTAACTTACAGATACCAGAAATGGAGTTTTTTACTAGATCAGACATTTACACCAGAGGTACTGAATTCTATCCATCTATATATATGTTGCCAATACCTGCATAATACAATATCTACTGTCAAACTTATACTAAATAGTAATCACAGTATGACATATTTTGCGGTATAGTAACCACCCATGGTCTACCAACCAAACATGCAAAAGGAGATGGATGCTCCACAGCTGGGATTGTTGATTACCCCACATACAAGCTCAATTTTCACTCCATCTCCGCACCAATGCAAGCTTTGACAGCATGTAGAGCAGAGATGCCTCAAATGACAGAGACACAGAGATTCACAAAACCAAATATACAAACTGCTTGAGTCTTAAACTATCTATATGTGCTACTGGATTAGTATATGGTATACCGAATAGAGCCTTACAAGACTGCCTTAGTAAACCACAGGCATAGAGTGCAGAACATGAGAAGAAGCAGCTGCTGAATCCAGAAAAAGAAAAATCAATGGTGGGGTATTGTTATCCTGTGGATAACATTGGATATTCCTTGCAAGGGAAGATGGTTAAGATATTTGCGATATCCCGTCTACCCTCACATCACTGACAACAACTTGGTAATCGCTTGATGACATGCTTTCCCAATCACCATTCTGTAATCGGTGTAATGTTTAGCCAATGTCTAAATTCACAACAGGCAAAACCAAATGATCGTGCAGTTTTGAAGAAAATTTTCACAAGGTAGATTATTTGAGTTCTTACACTAGCTTTAAGCTAATACTAGTCACTGTGGCTTGGAAAAGTTGTTAGAAAGTTCGATTCACAATCAGAAAACATTCACAATATGCATGAAAAGGGAATTCTACTTTGTTGGGCTCATAAAGTGAATGTAGTCTGGTTTAGTAATTGTAAGAATCCCCACTATATCCAGGATGAAACTTGCAAAATGGTTACAGATATAGAGTGTATTGCTGCTGATGGTAGAGTTATACCACTGATGAAAATCAACATGGGGCATAAGCGTCAACCAGGATAGCACGCTGGTGCGCAAGATAAAGAGCAACCAACATTTGCCTGGTCAATAGAAGGCTAGAGGAACAATGAATCAGATTTCGAAAGGATGGAACAGAACTTTGAGCAATATACCATTGAGATATTTGTACTGTTTGATAGAGGGTCTGCTTATGCTAATTATTACAGTGCGAAGGGTATGACAGCTATTCAAATGCTTAAAGGCAATGGCTCTCATCTAAGATGGGAATTTTTCAAATTTTACTTGAATAGCAATATCCGCACTATGAGCATTCCTGCACACTCTACACACATTCTACCACCTCTAGATATTGGTCAATTTGGTTGTCTTTCCAACAGCTATAGCAATGAGCAGGATATATGGATTAGAAAAAGGGGGAATGCAAATAAGAAAGGTCAGTTTTATAAGTAAACCCACCTGCTATATTACTCTATACTCCACTCTAACTCTTTCCTACGGACTTGTCACATGTACTAGAGCCACAGCATATACCAAAAACAACATCTGGAGTGCCTCTGAAACAACTGGGATCTGGAATCTTAACCAGCACAAGGTACTGATTCAGCGGTCACAAAATATCACTTGATCTGCATCGCACTAGCCTCTCTAACACTACTTCTCCGTGCAACCCCCAGGTAGTCAAGAGGCATAGGTCAATAAGCCTACAGCACCCCTAACGTTGTCACCTACAAACACCTTCCACCTTGTCAGTGAAAGTAGTTTTACCGCAGCTGGAAAGGTCAGCTCAGAGTGCATCTACAAATACGATGTTAAGAAATGATATTCCACAACCACATTGCTCAGGGGCCAAAGACACCACTGTAGTTGCACCCAAGGACAATTACCACCTTCAGTAAAGTTGGTGTGTAAACAGCTGAGGAGGTGGTTCAGCGCAGGGAAAAAAGAGAGATGCTAGATAGAGAAAAAGTAGCAACAGCCAAAATACACCAACAACAGGCTGCACCAAATATAGTAAAATCTGGAGAGGGGTCAAAGAGCTCTACACGTGTCGAAAAGAAGATTATAGGACCAGATGAAGGTATCTGTAATTGGGCTTAGTGATTGCAAGGATGTGAAAGAAGATATGGTGAATGGAGAGGGGTGGGATAAGGAGAAGAATCGGGGGGAGGAGCACTCTGTTGTATATATTGGTGATATGCTGGATGTAGAGAATGCTATGAAGCATGGAAAATGGAGGGAAGTGGTTGGTAGTTCACCTCCAGCAGTGACTAGGTCAGGGAGCATGGTTATAATGGATCATTAGGGTCAATAAATACCACCCCCAGGTGGTTTGTTTTCCAGTCATTGGCAGTCACCTGGTAAAATATGTTATGGCACATATTATGATATGAAAGATGGTGAGAACTGTGAATGTGTATTCTATAGTACAGAGAAGAGAGAAGGAGAAAGACTCGAAATACATACAAGAGGCATCCGCCCCTGCAGCAATGACCATGTATCAGACCTGTAATATCATGTACATCTGGAACACTTCCCCCTCTTTCTGTTCTCCATAAAAATCGACCAAAAGTAGCAAGAACTTCAAAACTAAACACGCAAAACAACCCAGCCATGGATGAAGCACCCATCTGGCCGGCTGCTAGCTGTGATGAAGAAAGCTCTCCAGAGACCTACACCATCCTTGGAAACATAAAAATAACAACAACAGTAAAAGCAGCCAATGCCCAACAAAGATAAACTCTTGGTGAAGACTGTATAACTAATGCAACTAATAATACTTCCCCCAGACTCCGTGAATCCACAGTCAAGCTGGTAATAGACAATAGACAACAACCCTGTGAGTTTGCAGACAGGTGACATGGACATATAAGCCCCATAAAACCGCTGTCAACCAACAAAGATAGATAGGTCTTGTGAAACCGCTGACAGGTGACAAAGATAGAGAGGTGTTGAAATGCCTCAGACAGGCTACAACAATGGTTATTCCCTGTGAAACTACAGACAGGCTACAACAACAGATATACTGCAGGAAACCACTCGCAGGCCAGTCCTGTGAACTCACAGATAGACATGATAGTAATTAATAAGACTGGCCGTGATGATGGCTTTATACTCATATTTCTGGTGGACATGGCAATATGTAGAAATCCATGGGGACATTCTCCGTATTCCGTAAAGAGAGCAGCATCCACCAGTCAGCCATCATACAGTGATAAGTAAATCGCTCAAGTGAAGGAATCTTCCAATTTAGATACATGCTGCTGCCACCAAAAGTGTCTCGAATGAAATGGCTTTAGAAGCAAACCGTGATGATAATGAAGGTAAAGGGAATGATAATTAAGGTGATAAAAGGTTAAGAATTGACATAGCAAGATTTTTCTGTAACGAATGGTTCAAGGTTTTGATAGAGACAGTGATTAGTGAATAGTGGCCACCAGGCTCATAACCTGTTACGATATGAATGTTGGGAACAACTATGTGCACGAGTTCTAAGGTACAGAGAAAAGAAAAGAAGAAAGACTCAAGATATATACAGGAGGGATCAGCCCCTGCAGCCATCACTATGTATGAGATCTGTAACATCATGTGCATTTATAACAGCACATATGGACAATAGTTTAATAAATTACCCAAGATGCTAAAAGTTGGATGAATATCCCAATTGAGCTATCAGTTTCATAGTGGCGCTGTCAATGATAGAGTTGCAATCTTGCTAGTGATGGTTAGTTATCCTATTACCATGAGGTCTACAAACCACTTCTGTAGTAATGAAATGTTACTAATACTTAAAATGAGACAGCTTTCAGACAACCAGAAAATGAATGCAAAGAAAGAAAGTTCCATTGTTCTACATAGTAGCTATTAGACACAGCTTTGAATATCTATCATTGTTGATGATAATATACAGTGTGGGTATGAATGTAACCAATCTGTACAGTATACAATTTCACATCCAGTTTATATCCAGATGCAAGAAGAACCAACATTTTGGTTGATTCTAGTCATATCCTTTAGCAATACATTGGCCAAAAGTGCAAAGCGACTATGGGCAGTGCTATACACACATGTATACACATGCAGCTCATAGCAAGCTTTCTGTTAACCCCTGTACAATGTAAAGTGTATAGCTATTTATTGTTAATTGGTAGAGCATGTGCAGGGGTGTATGGAACTGTATACAGCTGATGCCCACAGATGGACCTGCATCTGTCTTTACTGTCTGGCTGTGATACTGGTACTGAGTCCACCAGAGAACTAACTCTTGCTTGATAGCCTCCTCAGAGTCATACTTCACAGCCTGCTTGAGAGTTTGGTTGAGAGTCTGGTTGTGAGTCTGCTTGGGAGAGCCAGACTGCAGAGCTGCACATCAGAGAGCTGTGCATTGAAACGACTAGAGTTTTCCATTGAGAGCTTTCACTGATGCAAAACTCTGAGTTCGTGGAAGCATTGTCTAATATGAGACTCTTGGTCTGTGGAAGATTTGATGCTCTGGTTGAAATAGCCAACCAAGTTGTGTAAGTACTTGTGGGACTATAATTCCCATCAACAACTCCATCACCATCACCACCATTGCTATCATCACCATCTGCAACAGAGTGAATATGCACACGTACACCCCCAATCAGTCTGATGCTGACCGTAGATTCCAATGCAAAATCTAAGTGCATGATCTGCTCTTCCCAACATTCAATTGTCAACCTTTTCTGCAATATCTATGGTATTCCGCATTTAATACCATTGCCTTAAATCCTTATGAAATCTTGTCAGGGTAAGCACATCTGACATATGATTCAGACTATCATATTTAGTGATGTCATGATATTGACCACCATATACTACCTGCCACCCTCCAACTGCTTCCCGATACATGGTGCCTGCAATTTGGCAAGTATCATTATCATGCACTCAGAACCATACATGGGAGTATATAGTTAAGTGAGATTCGGAGTGTTTTGCCTCTTGGGAGTGTATTTAGAAGCATTGAGCCAACCAGGCTTGGAAAGTAGAGTCTAGTGCAATTAGGAGTGTCATTGAGAGAATGTTCAGAAGTGTACTTGAGAATGTTTGTGCAGGTGATCATTGGAGAATACTCCAAGTGTACATGAGCGTACCTGGTGAGCTTACATTGGAGCATATAGCAATGCATGTGGGAGCATACTACCAAGTGCAGTTAAGAGTTTATTTGGGAGCGTACTTGGGAGTAGACTTGAGATCATTTTGAAAGCTCACATTAAGCAGGCTGGCAGGATTGCATTAACTGCAATTGGAAGCATACTTGTGAGCATGTCCAGGAGTGAATGTGCAAACATACTTGGACGTGTACTTTCAAGCATAATTAGAGTGTACTGGGAAGCAACTTGAAATCGTACCTGGGAGTATATGTCAAGCACACTGGGAGTGTACAATTGAGTACAATCAGAGGTTTACTCGACAGCATACTAAAGAGTCTGCAATGAAGTGTATCTGGCAGTTTTGTTGATTGTAGCATGATGTATAGTATCAAGTGCACATAATCACATCTGTATCATAGCAATCTGGTCAACATGCAGGTTCGCAGAATCGCATAGCACCACACATCCAATAGAAAATGGAGTACCATTCCTAAACAGCTCCTGTATGAGTTACCCTTTACAAACAATTATTTATCCCTGTATAGCTTTATATACCAATGATAATTTTCCACAAACTTGGTCAGTACTGTTGAGTCCTTTGACCGTCATATTACCATTTTGCATGAGAATCGGTAGGCTCAAAGTTAATCAATGATGAAAACCTCTTCATATAGACTGTCCTTACAAAACATCATTTGGCCACCTTTTACCACCCAATCTTCTTTGCCCCCAAGCCCTCCCCATTCTAGTCCCTAGCACACCCCCTTTCCTCTCAGCTTAAAGCTACCTAACAAATATTGTCCATATCGGATAGAGAACAGTATAGATTACTTCCTTTGCAGATGGGTTAGAGAGTACAATAGCAGTACATTGGCAAAAGTACAAATCGACTAGAGGCCGCACTACGTGCACACATGCACACACATAGCTTGTTGCAAGCTTCCCATGGACCATTGTGCGACATGGAGTCCATTGACATCTATAGTGGACTCATAGAAATTTGGGAAACAGCTTTTGAAACTATATATTACTGGTGGCTGGAGATGGACATATATCTGTCTTTACAGCCTGGCTGTTACGCTGGTACTGAGTGAGCTGGAGAGCCCACTGGTGATTGAGGGTGTGCTTGAGTGTCTGCTTGAGAGCCTGCTTCATAGCCTGGTCAAAAATATTCTTCAGACACCCACACTTCAGGAGGAGTAGAGTTTTCCATAGAAGCTTATGGCCGATGGAAATCTCCGCGTTTGTGGAAGCTTTAGCTAACAGAAGGCTCTAAGTCAGTAGAAGCTGTGATGCTAACATTGACATAGCCAACATACTTGTCGAAGTGCTTCTGATACTATAATCACTACCATTCACAGCATCACCATTGCCGACATAGCTATAGCCTTGCTCGCCATCATCCTCAGCCCCCGACGGAATATGCAAACATACCCCCACAAACTTTTGGAAGTGGGTAGCAGCTTGCGCTTGAAAGTCCAAGTCAGAGATCTGCTCACCCAAAGTTCCACTTCTCTACCTTGCCTGTAAAATCTACAGCTGCATTTGTCGACAATATGACCATGACGCATTGTGAGATCTCATCATGGTGGGTACACAAACGATACTATTGAGACGATTATATCGATCGACATCATGATTTTCGCCACCAAACACCACCCACCTCCTGCCACCCACCACTCTCCACTTGCTGCCCGCCACCTGGTGCCTGCCACCTGCAACTCAGCAAGTGTCTGGATCAAGTACACAGGAGCATACATGGGAGCATATACCCAAGTGATATTGGGAGTATCTTGCCACTCGAGAGTATACATGCGAGTGTAGAGCCAAGCAGGCTTGGAGTGTGCCATTGATTTCGAGTTGAAGTGGTCTTCAGAGCATGATCGGGAGTGTACTTGAGAACGTACTAGGTGGTGTACTTGGGCGTGTATTCAGAGTTCAATTGCAAGTGTACTTGAAAGCATGCTCCGGAGTGTGCTTCAGAGCTACTTGAGAGATGGGTAGAGAGTGTACACTCATGCAGGCTGGCTGTGTGCGATCAAGTGCAAGTGGGAGCATTGTTCGGACCGTACTTCACAGTGTACTTGAGAACATACCCAGAGGTGTACTGGGAAGCACAACCGTAGTGTACTTGGAAGTATCTTGGGAGCATTATCCGGATCGTTTCTGGTGCTTAATTGGGTTCATATCTCAAGCAGGCTGGGAGCATACAATCCAGTGCAATCAGGAGTGTAATGCAGAGCATACCTGGCAGTGTGCAATGAAGTGCAGTTGGCAGTTTGATTGAATACAGCATGATGAATTATATCAAGTGCCCATCATCGCATGGATATCAGAGTAAACTTGTCAACTTGCAGGTCCATCACATCTCACATATCAGCAATGTGCAGTGTGTTCACTGGGAGCATTTCGGAGTGTCTGAGAGTTGTCGGACCAGAATCCCAGCAGGGTCAAATCCCAGAGTTTTCTGGACCGCTGAAGTGGACTTCAGGTGCACCTAGGGGCAGCGGCTAACAATATGGGTGGACATCATGGGTCTGGTCACAAGCTGGAGACCACCTCGGAGTGATGGCCACCAGCATGAAAGCACTCACAACAAGACTGGAAGAATGTGGCAGTGCTGAGGACAAACTTGGGGGGCACAAATGACAAGCCTGGATGCATGTCCAATCACTGTAGAGCTGTCTCGGAAATGCATCATCTTCTTTGGGAATGTTGCGGGTGGGCCTAGGTATCATAGCTACTACTTAGCAATCAACAATAATAAATCTCATGAATTCAGTCTATATTCTCATCTATATATCGATGGATCTACATAGCTACCCATCTCAACAGGGTGTATCTGGACTAGCTGCGGGTGGTATTTGTGAGTCATTCTAGGTGTGTCTGAAGATGACAATCGAGTGATCTCAGATATACACTCCAAGGATATGATTTAGCGAACGTGGCGATGCACTTGGGGGCTATAGTTGACTGAACACAGCGATGCACTTGGAGGCTATGTTCATGTGAGTTTGGTGATGCACTTAGAGGCTAAGATGGAGTCATCTCAGAGACGAACTTTGGAGGCTGTGATCAAGCGAGTTTGGAAATGTACTTGGAGGCTGAGATGAAGTGAACTCAGAGATGCACTTGGAGACCATGATCCTGAGAGTTTGGAAATACACTTCCAGGGTATGATCGAGCGAGATTGAAGGAGTATGTGGTGGTAGCTGATCTGGAGGTGATCAATGGGAGGCGCATAAAGTGCTATGACTCTGTTGATCAGTTAGTTAACTTGCAACTTTGAAAATGTGACAACATGACAGAATGGTTGAAGTTCATCTGAAGAGCTGGCTGGTGGTGGTCAATCAGTAGGGAGGCATGCCGGAAGCTGAACCTACATTTAGTGGTCAACTTCTAAATCTGTCATTGGAGAGATAACAGGCAATCTTAGAAGTATGCTTTACTCAGTGTGTGTTGCACTTGGTGTATACTGCACTCAGTGTAATGGTAAAGTCGGTATCCACTGATAATTATTGCATGGAGAGTTAGTGAGACGTGGTTTACCTTTGTAATATGCGATGATGGTATAGTGGTGAATAACCAAGAGAGAGATAGAAGATCATGATGAGAATGATATGGATAATATGAGCAGATATGGGATACCCGGGGTATGACTTGCCTGATTGGTTTTAAGAAACCTCAGATTGGTACTATATATACCAAAATGGGACTCATACCTACTCTATTGGCAATGATATATTAATGTGCACACAAAATACTCTTCAGCCCCAGTTTCTCATGATGATTTCCTGGATGTCCTCTCATCTCTCTCTTGTTTCTCCTCATCTCTACCATCACCTAAGAACAGGAAGTTTTGTCATCTCTCTCTCTCTCTCTCCATGCTATGATCATGAGTTAAGACTGAGTACAGCATATGCCAAGTACTGCATGCACCAAGTACTGCATATACCAAGCACTGCATGTACCAAGTACTGCATCATCCCAAGATTCACTGTCTCCTGTTCCAAAACACTCTCTCATCTCTTCATAGTCCTTGTTGTACTCAACACTCTGCATTCCCATAATTACAAGTTTTCCTGTCAATAATGTCTTAGCTTCCGGTGTGCCTCCCTCCCTATTTGTGGCCTTCTGGATCGATGACCTCTAAGCACTGCTCCAATTTTGATCGATCATAGCCTCCAAGGGAATCTCCAATCTCACTTGATTAGGCCCATTAAGCATATCCCTAAGTTCACACCATGACAGTGAGGTGAATCAGCAGAGCAAGATGGCAGTAACCCCAATGGTCAACACTGCACCGCAGGTCCGATGACATCTGAAGTGAGTTCGTGAGAAAGGGCGGTCCTGGCTCAAGAAGTATAGAATGTTGGTGAGAAAATATTTAGAGGTTCCCAGCTATAATGAACAACACAAATTGGATGGACATATAAATGCTTGGCAAGAATATGTGGGACCACAAGCTCGAAACGATAGAATGTGTATTTCATAAAATGGAATAGTGTTTATCCACTCTGGCGTCTCCCACATTTATTCTCCCCATTGCTCAGTCCATTTCAATTCTCCCTGTATCTCTGTATGCCCCCCACTAGTTTCCCCCCAGTAGATGGAATGGTGGTGGTGGTAGAAAATGTATTCTCCTACCACAACAGCCTCCACCTGCTACATTTTTCAGTTCTACCAATTGGCTTCACCAGGTACTCCTCCAATTATGCTCAAGTACTGTCTACAGCCAAATTGACCTTATAAATATATATAGAAAAACTTAGTTCATATATACAATATTATAATGTATGGAATCTTGTGACTGTAACAAAGATGGATATACCCAAAGAACCACTGCTGTGAGACTATGGTACCAAGTCTCCCACAGATCTTTCCAGAGGTCAAAGCTGCTCTCAAAGTCTTCTGCAAACATGTGCAGTGTTCTCAGTTGCTCCAAAATTTGACTATCCCATAAGTCAATTCTCATAGCATTCTGACTCCACCTCCAGAACTGCAGGTCCTTTCATGATCATCTGAGAATACTCTTGCTGAGTTTCAAACCACTTTGTTTAGCTCCAGTGGGGCCTGGGAGCATCTGGAAATACTTCGAACCACTACTGAGGTTAACTGGAATGTCTGGGAGGTTTACATGTGGCTTCCTGACTGATTGCCATTTTGCTGGAGTAGTGCCACCCAGCATTTACAGCATTGAGTACTCGCTTAAAATCAGCTTCTCGATAAGTTACTCGCCATGTAAGGTGATTTTTCGTGGTGTTAAAGAGACATGAAAACTACTATAAACACTGAGCACTGGAACGAGACTTTGTGTTTCACAAACACACTATATTCTAACTGTAAATTTTACCATGTATCGAGTATTTTTCATAGTCTCAAGGAATTTAACATAATTATCTTGATTTATTTGTAGGTCCAAATCTGATTCCTGGGGAAGCGATACAATTGTCGATCACATTTGGCTTTTCTTATCTTCAGTTAAATCTCCTTTATCTTTCTGCTGTCCTCATCTACAGAATCGCAATCAGCTTGTCCTTAGATTGCAGTATATATCGAGATATACTATTTTATTTGCTATATACATATTTAAGCAATTCCAACAATAAAGAAAGAAAACCTAATGACTGACTCTGAACACAATGCAGTTCAATAATCACATGACACATATGGTATCAACATGCATTTCTCACATGATGAAAACCTTATGACTGGAAATTTCATCTTACTAATGTGGTGCAAACTTCTTGAGCATTGCTTATCACTCGCTTGCTGCCTAATACGGGTCTGTGTCTCCTGGAAATTGTCTTAAGTACCGTGAGATCACTTCATATCATCCTCCATATCAGCTTGAGCACTCTCCAGCCCAGCCGCTGAATTTGATAGGCTGACTAACCCTAACCGGCATCGACGCAACCCAGGTAGTCGACGAGATTTATTTCTTGGCACTGCGGTCACTGACAGTCCGAAGGCGAATACAGTCAAATGACGAATCTGGTAGTTTTGCCTGTTCTTGGCGGCTACAGCCGTGAAACGGATTTATCAAACCTTAGTTTTGTATGGGATTCGTCAACGGACGGTATTCGTCATCGGACGGTCGACTGCACTGGCTAGGTACGAGACAAAGCTTGAGCACCAGAATTCATGACACATTTCCAAGTACTTTAGGAGGTGACGGTGGTAGTGTTTACTTAGCTGAATGAGTTCGAAAGTGAGGTATCAGGCACGGTTGCATACTTTTGGCCACCAGCAATATACGGTACACTTATGTCGTAAGCCAGCCTTTTCCTATGGAAATTTAAGATCAAGTCCAACCCCGGCGCTTCACTTGCGACTTTTCAGTAATCCAAAAACATATGACACAAAACATAAACATAAAGAAACACTGTCCCTCACTCCAAAAATCTCGCGGCTTCGTCAGAACCTCCACCCTGTCGCCTAGCCGTAGCATCTCACTTTATCTCCCTTTCCCACCTCATTCTCAACTCCCCAAGATCCCCTTCACACTCATCCTCCCCCCACCGGAAAGTACACCCCTCATACCACTTAGATCTCCCCAGTCTCAACCTCGCCCCAAGAGCCGTCCCGATGCTTGACATCTTGATCACTGCCGTCCGCCCCACGATCTCCACACTCTCAAACTCTACAGTCAAGTTCGCACTCTGTTTCCGAACCTGGTCCTGCAGAACATCAACGTTAGTACCCTCATGGATGTTCTCAACGATCAATATTCTGGTTGCATCCTCCTCGCGAATTGCCTTTGCAATATTCCTCTTGATGGGCTCGTGGCCGCCCTTGGCTCGAGGAATTGCCTATATTGAATTTCAATGTATGTCTTAAGATGTAAGGGCTAAGGAAGGGGGAATACAAACCTCGACTGGCGAGACGATCCCAACGGACGCCCAGTACACTCCTCTGCCACGACGGATGTACTTGATGTACCTCTCTGCGTGTTCTGCCAACACAAAGAAGACCCCAACGCATGTGCGGTTCTGGTGATTCTGGAAGTCCACACGTTCGATCCTGCCGCCACGGATCTGCGGGATGATGTCGACCACGGACACGAACGGAGGTATGTTCTTGAGGAATACACCGCGGGAGTTTGGAAGGATGAAACTACCGTAGTGGGACTGCATCAGGCCTTCCTTAGGAACACCGTCTGGCGAGAATTCAGAAGTGTAGGAGTATTCTGGCGCGACCGGTGGTGTGAAAGAAGGAAGAGGCATGATCTGCGGTGCAAGAGGAATAAGAAGAAAATCGGGTAGCAACGGTGCTGGAGAGGCAGAAGGCCACCCTGCGTTTTGTTAGTGCGGGACCTCCCTGGTGAATAGGTGTGGGCGAACCGAAATGCTCCAGGATGTGGTCAATATCCTGATCGCTGCAGTCATCTAACGACCGGGTTAGCTGATGGTTGGCACGACTGCGTACCGCTTCCAGGCGGAAAACGCAGTGCCGATCAGTGCAGATACTCATACTGGATAGTGGTTGGAAACAAACAAGAGGAAGGAGGAGGGGTGGGGGTAGGCAGGTGGAGATATGTTTTCTGTTGAAAGGAATTGGGTCAAAGGATGGCTACGTAACTTGAAAAGTCATCTAAAGGTTTAGAAACCCAAAGAGCTCAATTCAAGGTTGGAATGACTTTTGGGTCCAATTGCGTTGTTTATACACAATCACATGAAGTCACTCGGTGTCCAAACTGCCTTTTTTGGTCTCAGTGACGCAAATTACGTACAAGTAAGTCACTAGATGGTAAATAAGGTTCTGGGTTATCAAGTCGCAAGGTACTTAAGTACACAGCCTCGGCAAGGCCAGCGATTATTCCCGATAGATCAATGATGACCACGACGTAGGGGGCGAGGGTCCAAACTTCTTAAGGCACGGCGGCACGGCGATCGAACTACATTGTATATATTCTCTACCACCAGTCCAAACGTTTTTCTCACCCTCTTACCACCAGTCACCCTCCACCACCATAGTCGCTATGTTGGACCTCGACTTAGCTATCCGCGCCCACCTGCCCTCCTTCAACCTCTCCACCGGTGACATGTCCAACTTCAACTTCTCCAGATCTAACCCCAATATCGTGCCCGTCATCTCGCCATGCGAATACAACCGAGCGTCGATTTACACCATCTGCCTCTTTCTTGCGAGCGCCGCCACCGCCCTCATCTTTTGGGGCTCCATCAAATATGTCTTGCCGTTCAAGACGACGAATATCCATACTGTGGACTGTGGTTGTCTGTGGGATGAACGCAGAGAAGTTGTCGTGATTGGTCATCACGACTCTAAGGAAATTCGCGAGCATATGTCGGCTTTCGAGATACACTATGCGTGGTGGACTGCGAAGTGGAGGAGACTACGGGTAAGTGTGCGTGTGTGTTCCTAGTATGTGATGCAAGCTGATGAGAAGATAGGTACGACATGTGTGGAAGGAAAATGGCTGGCATGAGATGACGTAGTGGGGTGGGTGGCTAGGGGGGTGTAATGGCAGGGCTATTGGCTTGTGAGGTGAAGGGAGTCTCGGCGAAAAAATGATGCTGGTTGAAAGTGTGTACCATACTTGGTATGCGCATTTTTCGTTCTTTGCTCGGGATGTGTACTGACTTGAGCCACCATATTGATACTGCGGTGAAACAATCTACTGTAGGCTCTCCCAGGTACCTCACATGTATGTATGTTCATATGATATCTTCTAGCTACCTAGTTTCTGGTAGCTGTTGATAGGCCTATCGAAACATTTGGGTACGGGTAGGAGGGGTCTTGTTCTTAAATGATTGTTACACCCAATACCAAGTAGAGTAGCAATACAGACACTTTTCCGTTCCTTATCATTCTCTCAGCTCCTATTTTTCCAAGTCGAGTTCTACTCTATATGCAGATGTTCCGACTGAACTGGAAAGAAATCCACTTCACGAATAAGTCAACTGGTGATTAGCGCTCTGCGCTGGCAGCAGACTCGAAATTTTGTCAATGTATCCGCAACCGCCACGGATCAGTGAGCAGATAGATAAGTAAAGAGCGAGGAGGAAGAGGAAGAGGAAGAGCAAGCGGAAGGGAGAGGGGTCTCTAGCTCTGCGAATGTGTAAGTCTGGGGATCACGAGGAGCTAGGTTATCAGGCCTTATTATTATCGGATCTTATCTTATCGGTCGGTCCGCTGACTGAAGCGCCAGACCAAAAATAACAGACTAGACCAGATCCAGTAATATGCTTTAGGCTGAACTGTAAACTGGCAGACTTTATCACCCAGCCAACTGGAGCTTCACTTGCCAACCAGTATATAGTATAAACAATTACTTCTGTTTATTTATTTGTTTCTTTATTTGAAATTATAATATATATATCTGCAAGTAGTTATAACATAGAGATATTTATTCCACTCTTTCTTTTAAATTTCAATTACTATCTCACAGCTTTGCACCACTTGGCAAAGTTGTAAGAACTATTACTATTGCTATCACTTAGTGTTTTGCTACTCCCCTCTAATAGTAACTACCTAGTATTACCATTTGGATTTCTACTCAGCTGTCTCCATATATTGATATCATTTTGAACTGCCTTGCAACAGCATTCAAAGAAATCGATATTGGATAGCTGTTCCCATGACAACTTGCATTATCACCTATTATCTTTTAACAAGCATTGAATCTTAATACATATTCCTATAGCCCTTTGGTGTGTTCTGGAAATATACTATACTATATTACTCTAACTGTATTTAGTACTACAATATCTAGATTTATCAGAAAATAGAACCATATCCAATGTATACTAGACTGACCAGATGTTTTTGGAATAGAATGTTGTAGTATATTGGATATGGAGTACTAGGACATTCAATGGACCTGGAGGTTGACTAGATTACTATAATATACATGTAACAACATGTACTTAAAACTATACATAATACTATATACAATAAACTTGATACTATGCTGCCTGATATACGATTTTGTATACATCCAAGTAACTTCTGTAGTATTTTCCGGATTGCTCATGTTTGCCTAATTATAATAAAAGTCTAGATCAATACAATATTATATCGGCAATATAATCTGATAAGATATATTCAAAGTTGAAGTATATATATTGGAATACAGTATAATATTGAGGCTATTTCAAAAGTAACAAGCTGCTTGTATTGAACAAGATAATAAGTAAACAAAGAAGAAAATAATACCCTCTAATATCAATAGATCTTTCTGTATATACTGTTTATGTATTACCTCAAAATCACCTCTGAAGTTTCAATATACCATTCAAATTTTATACTCTACCCTTATACACCAGTAAGTCAATTCTGTTTAGTACAATTATATTCCATCTTCTGATATTGCAATACATCAACCACTTCTTGATTGTGTTAAATAGTTATGTTACTATTAGCAATTAAGCTAATATTATTCTTATGTTTCACATTGGCAACCATTATCCACAACCAATCCATTACCTGTTTGTTAGTAATACACTCAATAACTTGTATTATTTAGTTGATACAGTGTCTCTTTCATGAGTCTTATATTCTCTGAAGAAAGTGTCTGATTGATGTTGTATATCTGAGTATAATTGATGTAATTTATCTACTGCAAAAAGTAAATCAAAAAAATTTGCGGGTTTTCCTGAATAGGATATAAAACCCCTATCCGTGGTGAGATATTGTAGCTGTCATCAATTCATGTACAAAATGTTTATACTTTCAACATAAGGTGGGATTTCTCCATTAATTGCTGCAGCCACAGCTAGGAGAATATCTTGAATAAGTAGTGTTATGTCATGTACTGAATCCAGTAGAGAAGAGGATTGCTTGTTTTGCACTTGTACTGAAGCTGGTATATTAAAGACATACCCATATAGGGATATTAGTTACGATGTGGTAGAGAGTCCAAAATGAGCAAAATGTAAAACAGTTTTGAAGCAATATATAGACCACCCAGATTCTCCACCTAATGAGACCAGTTCTCCTACATAATTTCAGCTTCTTCCAGGACCCCTTGAGATTGAGCAAAGTGCTTTGAAATTTTACTGGACTATTTTTGGATGTGTCAGAATCCACTAGTAACTCTAAAGGTATCATGGAGTTGCAAAGAAATATAACTTAGATGATTGACAAATTTCAGAGTAGCTGAGACTTTGAACTTGGGGGGCCATATTCTCACAGCAGTGCTTCCCATAGTCCCAGATACCATAACCACAAGCCACTTTATCTATTATATTCATCTTTGTAAGTTGTTTGTATTTCATTATCAGAAGATGATTCACTACATTGTTATATTGCATCTATTCCCTATCTAGATTCATCTATATATGTAGATACAGTCATTCTGGGAAAAGATAGCACTTAAGTGAATTTGGAAAAGCACTAAAAGACCATAATGAAGTGAATTAACAGAGGTACTGAAAGGCAATGATGCTTAAGCCAATCTGAATATATATATACAGGGAATTAGAATGCACATGGTACTTTAATACATTTACAAAAGTACAAGAAGATGACAATTCAGCGGGCCAGCAGAGTAACATTGAGGTTTTGAGTAGGTAAACATGGAAGATGTGATGGAGTGAATTTAGGAATCTACTTGGAGGCCACAATCGAGTGGATCTGGAGATACACTTGGGGGCAGTGGGTATGTTTACTATTTGAATAAACTTTGAGTTGGTAGTTGAATAATATTGGGTATATATGTGGAGGCTGTAACTCTGAGCACTGGAAGTTCCATTCAGAGGAAATAATTAAGCATAGTTAGAAAATCAGTTGAAGGTAATGATTCAGTGAAGATGAATAGCAACATATAGTGTAATCACTGCGAGTCACTGTAAGTGTATGGTAGTTGATAGACTAGAATTCACAGATAGTCAAATCTCACAGTGGACTGGACCAATGCAGCAGCTGTCAGAAATAGCTGGGAAGGCTGTAGTGATAACAACAGTTCCAGACCCTTGCATCGGGTCCCAGTCCAGGTCAGACTTGAACCTCTGCCAAATTAGCAGTCCAGGTCATCAATAAACCCAAACCGTCAATTAGAGTAACATTCAATAGAAGTCTTCCAACACCTCTGAATTTCGCAGCTTGTCAGCAGGTAGCCCAGCGGGTACATCTATTGATAAATAGACTGCGCTTGTTTTTGCGGCATGATAATAGTATCTCACTAAAAGTCCGTATTCAACATCCAGTAATCACTTTTTAGGTGTTTTGAAGTTTGCGATATCGATTATTTTAGAATCTGTGATTTTCCTTTTATAGTTTGTATTCTTGCTTCTCAAGGCAGTCAATAGTTATGTTATGTGCTCGAATATCTGTGTGATACCGTGATTACACAATCTGCAAGATGATGAATTATTGACACTCCATTGGCACTTATTTCCATGACAGGGTAATAAAGATACTATGCACTGGTATGCCTAAAAAGGTGGCTATTACTTCATATGTGAATTATTCCTACAACACGACACTTAGATTACCAAAGAAGGGAAACCGAAATCATTGACGCTCCATTGACACTAATTTTCAAGATGGAGCTGAGAGCATTTTGCTTTAGGTTTTTGCACCGAAAGGCAGCCAATACAGCATTAATAGATGTCTGCAACCAGTCGCCATTTAGATGACCCAAGATGCAAAGCCAAAAATTGTTGACCATTCATTGCGACTCATTTTTAGAATGGGGCAGTGATCATGTCGCTTTCTCTTTTGCCTATGACGGCTGGGATTACATTCATTCTTTTTAACCACTTCCATGTCACTTTTTAATTTCTGGACCTGCAAGACCAAAAATGGTTGATGCTCCTGTCATGCTCATTTTCAATGTGGGGCAGGGAGCCTGTCACTGATGTTTTTGCCCCGAATGGTTGGCCATATCTCATATATGTATGTCTCCAACCAATCGGAAGTTAGACTACCAAAGATGCAACAGTGATAATAATTGATGTGCCATCCACGGTCATTGTCAGAATGGTGCAGTGACCATGTGGCTTTCATTTTTGTGCATATAGGCTGCTAATACATTAATTATGAGCAACATCAACCAAATAACATTTCAAATACCATACTTACATGACAAAACATCATTGATACTCCATTCACCCTCATTTTACTGTTTTGTTGAATCAAAATCTGCTGCCATCGATAATTGTATTCATAATGATCTTAATATACTGATTGCCATTCGGACTGATTGAGACTCAGCTCTATGGCAAAACCAAACCCCGTAATATTCTTGCACTGTTTGCCCTCATGCAATTAAAATTTACACATTGTGCTAAATGATTCATTGTGACTGCTATACAGCTGTTTATCAACCGATATTCACATGTGGCTGCTCACCATTGTCCCATAAGATATCTTTAAACTAAATTCTCGGTCACACAATAAACAGAACTCGATGAAACATATTGACACATTCTGTGGTACTCTTTCATGATTCCCTTATTCCCCCATGTTTCAATTGCATTGACCGTCACCAACCACTGTTCAGTCTTTGGCTTTTACGTCTGCGTAGGCCGAATCAATCCAGAAGTGTTGGGTGCGGCACTCGCATCCCACAGCTCTGGGCTTTCTGGAAGCTCAAAGCCAAAGGCCTGCTCAATATGAGATTCAACATATGCCTTGCAATTATCTTCGCTGTCATTTGGATTATCCAGGTTGCCACTCTAGTTGAGCCAATTCTCTGCATCCGAAATACTTTCAGATGAACTATCCTCATGACTGGCCACAGGATGGCAGTTGATACTTTTGATTTGGAGGATATTTAATACTTGAGTTTGTTCTTCAGAGAGATCCTTTGAACACAAAGCTGGTGGGAAAGGTGATCTTTCCGACAATTTAAATGCAGCTGCACCATCATGTTGAAACAGTTGCCAGGTTGTTTTGACGATCTCTTCAGTATCCAAAATGTATCTTATGGCTATAATGTGCTGTTTTTGAGCTCAAGATTTATACTATGTAGCAAGTAGATTTTAGCTGCCCTGCCTCATATCCAAAATGTCATTGACCCTGGCCAATCTGTGCATTTTCTTTCCGCTGCCTCTCTCTTCATTACCAAGTCGTTTTCTGTATTCATCATATGCAATGCTCAGTCATCATCAGCCAACATTCCATTATTGGCTCCAGCAAACTGCCTTAGAAGGACTTTTTTGGGAGGAGTATCACCTGTGGTTTTTGACTGCCTCAAGCAAATACCATCTCGCCCAAGGGAAAAACAGGCCTCCACTCCAAAACCATGTGGTATGATAGTGAATATGTCATGTGCCACATTGGAGAGCTCAGCGTACTTTGAGTGTATTTCGTCATGTTGGCGCCAGCAGTCAGTGATAACCAGTAACGTAAATGTACTGCTGATCTCCATTGGGTTGGAAATGTAATCATTGAGATTTGGGTTAATTTACCTCCAGAACTTTGGTAATTCAGGCAGTAAATGGAAATAGAGGCTTAAGGCTGTCAACAAGGGTACTGCGCAATTGCTTGGTCCTGAAGTCATTTAAGGCACATTTTTATACGTTAAGTATTCGTCATCATCTCCGCACAAATTGTATGGATGCAAGGAAGACTAATCGGGTCCTGAAGGAGTGGTAGAGGAGAAGACATTGTTGCTCTGTACAATTTCGGGTTAAATGACTGGCAAATGTCTATTTTTGTCACAGTATTCATTCTCCACAAAATTCTGAAATGCCTCTTGGTAATGGGCAGTAGACAAAGTCTTATCGGTAGGAACAATATCCATTCTCTTGTTCCACTTACTAAACAATCAGAACACAGTAAATGGATTGAGGATATGCGCCGAAATGACAAATATACCCATCATAGAAGTCACTTCAGCATAATATTTGGACAGCTTCTGTCACGCTATCTTCAAGCAGAAGATCTAGTCTTCATTCCACAGAGTCATCTTCTTCACTAAAACTGGAATAATGCCAGCCATATGATCGAACACGTCATTGTAGACGGTGATAATGTGATTCAATGTACCCATATGATGGTGGAACATCCAAAGGGTCCAGTATCGGAATGGCCACAAAACTTCCATGACATACTTCACAATGGTCCATTCATCCAGTATTGTGAAGTGCAGCCAGTAATCACTATATTGTGGATTCTGGAGCCACTCGCACACGAATTCTTGTCATGTGTAGACTCGCTCACGCCACTTCTGTGCCAAACTCCACTGTGTCATCACCTTGATAATAGATAGTGCTGCGATGTGGACGTTGACTTGTTGATAGTCAATAAACTTGTTTTCATGACCCGGTGGCAGTGTAAGCAATACATGCAGTGTTAGCAATTGGTCCGGGTAACCCGCCAGCGGTCCAGGATTTGACCAGCGGTTCAGGTCGGTTCGGTTCCAGACCCGACCAAAAACCCGACCTGCTTTGTCTTGGCGGGTTTGTTACCCGGACTGGACATAGAACCATGGGTATTTGACTGGGTTGGAACAGGACCGCGGTTGCAAATATACGGTTCCTGCAGATTTGGCTCCAATTATGTATTTGAGTTTTAATCTTATCATGACATGGTCAATACGTAAATTGTTCAGCTTGTGCCGCTCTTTCACCTCCTGGATTCAAATATGCAATCCGACTGATATTAGTCGAGTGGTTTTGAAATAATAGCAGATTGTAAGCGAAATTGGCGGGTTTTCGATCGTGACTCAACGAATACTTGTTGGATTGCAAATCTGAAAGCGGAAGGTGAAAGAGCGACTAAAACTGCACAATCTACATATTGATCATGTTGTGATACGATCAGAACTCAAATACTTAATCAGAGCCAAAATGGTGAACTTGAAATGCCGGGTTTTTGGTGGTGAAACCAGCCCATTTCCAATCGTCCGGGTTATTCGTGTGGTAAGACCTGTTGTCACAGTCCGGTTGCGGGTGGAACTGGACCCGGAACTGAACCGGCAATTTGGACCTGTTGCTAACACTAAATTCATGAAGCATTTGCGCTATATAATGGTCCGTTTCAGAACTTTCAAAATATCTGGAAATACATACTTTCCCAATTGATTTTGCTAAACCTGGTCTCATGGCCGTCACCTGGTTGATTCTAGCATTCCCCTCTTTTTGAAGTCTTTGACTTTTTCTAATATCTATGGTTTCATTCTCTCCAAATTCCTAATTGTGCTCATGGGCTTACCAAGACTTGGCGTGGCCTTTTACACCAAGACTGCTGCTGAATGCACCTTCAGCCAGCAGTATGATGTGGGCCATGCATAGTATGTGGTTTCTCAATACAGGCCACACCATTCTGGAGGCCTGAAGGGTTAATTGCAGCATACTAGGGATCAAGTGATTTTGGGAAGGGTTATCTGTAGTATTTCCCAGCAAACGGCCATCGTTAAACTACAATCGATCAAGAACATCCTTCAAATGTATAGCTAGCCTTGCACCAGTATGCTGGCTATTGACTATTGAACCTTAATTATGTTTTGAACGATGAAATGAATAGGCGATCAACCTCATCGAAAGTGAGTTTTACTTCACAGAGTGTCCAATTTCAATATATATAGTAAGCAATAACTGATGTTATGACTGGTTTGTTCAGTGATATCCACCCATCCAATGGTAACCTAACTGTATTTCGTGATGGCAATTGCTTCACAATTGCATCCAAGGTCAGTAAGTATTCCATCCAGCAAATGTTGGTAAGTGTGGTGGCGGACAGCAGCACTAGGTCCCTGTGTATTGCATTATGCAACCATTGTAGCTCCAGATTTAATATAGTGTTCCATGGAATATGACCTGAAGCAAATCCTAACATGAGGTGGTGATTCCATCTGTCTTTGTGAAATTCAGAAGTTTCAAAGTCCTTAGCTGCCAGTTTGGAGCAGTCTCTCTGTCAATTCAGTCAATGTGAATCAAACCTGAATATCAAATACGGATTCCCTTTGGAAGCTTACTATTGCAATTTCTCAACTTCGTTCTCTCTTTAGATTAGCCAAAGCTGTTTTAGCGACCATTGAACTAGTCAATTCAGTAACTTCCAACTGTGTTTATTTGTCTAACCTTGTGATGTGACCTTTTGCAAGCAAGTGTTTCCACACTGAGCTGGTTCCATGTTCTGATGGATGGGGAAGTACTTGATGAGAAATGATATTTATGATGCCAGGGCTGCCAGTGTCTTCAATTCCACAGTGCAAATAAAATCGCCACGAATGAGCTTGTCTAGAATCATTCCAATCAATAGTACGTTTCGAGCCTACATTCATTGAAACCCACCAAGCATTGACCATAATTTGTAACGTAAGGTTACTCAAACCACGAATTAAGATATATTCATTTTTGGAAGAGAATATAACTGCCAGCTATGAGGTAGTTAAAGATTGTGAATCCGACATCGCAGCAAGAAGCTGAACCCTAGGCAATCAGACTTCAGAGACAGCAAAAAGTTACGTTACTGTAATATAGAAAGTGGGTTTTCACATATTGACTCCAGAGTTAGAAGCAAAAAATGTCAGATCTGTGGGACATTGCATCCAGATATGTGAAGTTGTACACAACGTCATATCGAAAAGACTGACCACGTAAAACTTAATTCGGAAACAAGGCGATGCATTTCATTGCCGTGTAGTTACCTGAGCCTTCGCGAAAGCTGTTGACACTCTGTGGGAGCACATCTTCTGGAGGTGGACTCGATATTATCACCAACAATTCTGCCCAAAAATGCAGCTGATAGGTTGAGTATTGGTTAACTCTGTTGCAAAGCTCTTCGAGTATCGAAAGATGCAAGACCAAAAATTGTTGACACTCTGTTAATGCTTATTTTTAAATGGTAGTTGTGTTATGCTCACTACAATTTGTGAACATACAGGTAGCCAATACATCAATTAGAGGTCAATGCCATCGCACAGTGCTGAGAGTATCCTTGATGCCAAACTTAAAATCATTGATGCTCTGTTAATGCTCACTTTCAGGATGTGGTTGCGATTTAGTCTGTAGTATTTTTGCCCATACAGATGGCCGATACTATGATTATGGGTTGACGCAGTTGCATTGCCCTTTGATTATCGAAGATACAAGACCAAAAATAGTTGTCGCTGCATTGATGCTCATTTTTAGGAGTTGGTAGCAATATCGTCAATACCATTTTTGGCCATAAAGGCAGCCAATACTTTAATTACAACTTACTGTCATTTCACACCTTTTTGATTATTCAGGATGCATGAACAAAAATCTTTGACACTGCATTGACCATCATTTTTAGGAGATATTTACGATATTGTTGCCAGCACATTTGACTGAACAGGTGGCCAATACTATTATGATGTGTTATAGTAACCATATCTTTTTTTGAGAATCACACTCACATGATGAAAAATTGTTGACCCATTGTCAACTCTCATTTCCATGATGGGGTAATGTGTGTGTTACTTTCCTTTTTATCTATTGAAACAGCGAATACAATTAATTTGGAAGAATGTAACTATGCAGCCCTTTGATTGTGCAAAATGTAAGACCAAAAATCGTTGATACTCTGTTGACACTCACCTTAATGCCATTCTAACAGTCATTGGATAATCAACAGCTGTATGCAAAATGTATACAGTCATTATTGGCAGCCAATATATCGTTTGAATGTATGAACATTTTCATCCAAAAGATTCAAAGCATCTCAATTTATGACTGGCCAATAGACATGTTGTCTGAGTGATAACTGACCTTGGCCTTACTGGTTACAGTGCTTTTGGCCAGCAAATAACCACATGTAAATCCATACACTTGGTTTGATATATATAGCCCGACTTCCTTACCATTCTTCATCCAGCTTATTTTCCGTGATTTTCAAGAGCTACTATAAGTAATTTTCAAAATCTTGACCATGTGCACTAGGTTGGTGCCGCCAGTCATGCAGTTGAATGGATAAATGAAGGCAGCATGACAGTCGTCATTCATCCTGCTTCGCTTCGCACTTTGACTACTCCATGTAAGACTTGTACGACATCACTGACCTAAATTTTGTTGGTGAGTTTGGTCTCTATTTTAGTTTAAGCTTCTAACTAAACTGTAACTGGCAGGACGATATCAAGTTCATTGGTTGTCGGTCAACGTAATTGGGAGTCTAGAACTGTGGCAAGGCTCATCCGACCCTTGCACATGCACAGACCAATGATCATGTCTTACAATTTGGTCACTGAGATCAAATTAAAGGTGACACCTAACAAAGTCGGTACACAGATTGGTATTCCAAGAGATTTATTGTCAATAATTGCAACTGAACAATTTGGTCCTCTGGTGATGCAGGAGTGGCCACCATTTCTTTGTGGAAATCTGATGTCACTATGGTAATTAGCTTCGGACGATATATGCAGGGGTATGAAGCTGATGGGTTCAACAGGCTTCGACTTGTTAACTGGTGAAACAACGCGTGCAGCATCATGCTGGAGAGACGGAATGCATTTATGTGTGTAGCGGTTCCAGAACGAAGTCTCATATGACAACTTCCTGGTCGAGAAGCCACTTGCGGCATACGCGATTCACTGGTGATGCTATCAAGAGTCTCCATGGGCTCACCAAATGTTGTTGGTGAAGGAATTGCGGTACCATCATCCGTTTGGGGTTGAATCACCGCTGCAACCTTCAATTTGGCGGTTCCGTAAATCTTGTCCCTCTCACGGGAGTAATTGGGAACATCTTCCCAGCATGGTTGTATCAGTTCATGAAGCTTCATCTGCTTTTGCCGGAAACACTCCATCCAGTGCTGGATCATGGTGGAAATTGTGTCCATCACCCAGCCGGATTCATCATATTTGCTCAGCTTGCCCGGCTGTGTATCTTTATCGTTATCATCCTCATCTTACCCACACTTCCCATTATCGGAACTTGCAAGATCGCTCCGACTATCTCCAATGGTGTTCAACATCTCCTTGAATGTTGTTTGCAGGTTTCCTGTTGCCAATCCCGCTTTTTCAACATTTCTCATATCGTTCTACTTCTGCTTAATTGCTGCCTTTGTGTCTGCAACTCGCATTCTTGCCACAGTGGTATATCTATCCACATAATCCTCAATTCATTTCACCTTTGCTTCATTCCTTGAACAGTGTGTTTCTGGATGTTTCCCTGCCGCAAGCTGTGCTATGCTCCCAGGGCTGGGGCCATTTTTACTGTTAAGCTGCGCTTGTCTTCATTTGTTTGATGACATTGTCGGGTGGAGCACTGTGCCCATTTGTTTATTTGCCTGGGAGAGTGGCGAAACTATCTTTTTGTGAGCATTGACCGTTGTATTTTGTGTTGACTTTGTTGATGGGCGAGATGTTGGATGTTGTAAGATATGGACCACATAGAGGCAAGCTGGGTCTGTTATGGCGAGGTTGGTACTCTTAATGAACTTGAACAAAGCAAAATCTGCGTTTTGACTATTACTACATTGGCAATAGCAATGCTAACCGTACCATATTGCGTGATATTTAGCGTGTGTTTCATGTTAGAGCCAAGGGATATCTGGAAGAAACATCAGCTGATGTCCTTTCTGGTGAAGAATGTGCTGTATATATCTCACAAACATGTGATTTTGCCGGTTGTTGACATCTGTTGATCACTTCAAGCACATGCCCAATATAGGGCCGGCTTGGTGCAGATTGTAGCATTGTTCAAAACTGGTGCAACCTGCAGCAATATCCAGCAAAATTTATCTTGTGTACATTGTGCAAGTAGGCTGTTACACATTCCACTTTGACTTGAAGCTAACGATATATTCCTCAGGACTTCCCATCCTTTTTCGTTATCATCTTCCACAGAACTTCCCACTTCTTTGCACTGCCATCTTCCTCTTCACTTCCACACCAGCATATTATGGTTCCAAAATCACATTAGCTGTGGGGACAGATTTGAGTGCGGTCATCACGTGGGTTGGTTTAGGGTTGTGAGCGGCGGAGCCGCATGCACTTTAGTTCTTGTGTACGTGTCAATTAGACTTAGCGAGAGGCAGTGAGTTTAGGTCAATAGAGAGAATCAGCACAGAGGACACAGGACACCGGACACCGTATAACAGGATATTAGCCCGGGCACTTCGCTGATTTGTAGAACTCGACTCGAATTGCGGCATCATCGACACGGTCTCGGAGGAGTACAGACAGACAGATTCGACATGTGTACGGATGACAAGATGGCGGAATTGACAGTGATCTCGATTATGAAGTTTGATGGTATGCACTACAAGAGCTGGAGTTTGGAAGTTGAAATACTCATGGAGCAGAAGCAGGTTCTCGGCATTGTCGACGGTACAGAGGAAGCACCGGATGCGAACGATGGGACAGAGTTTAAAGCATCGAAGAAGCAACATGGAATCGCACGGTCGACCATTCTCCTCGCGATGGAGTGGTCATTGCAGCAGCAGTATGGCGTTCAGAAAGATGCAAAAGCGCTGTGGGATCAGTTGAAGGAGGAATACAAATCGAAGGTGAAGCTGAGTGTTTGGGCTTTGCGAGATGAGATGTCAGCTGTGAGATTGAGCGATTGTGAGAATGTACAGGAGTACACATCAAAGATTCAGAGTTATGTGAATGACTTCAATCTTTGCACCGATACCGACAGTTCGACAGGTAGTGGTACGATGCCGAAGAGCTAGCACACGTATTACCTGATGAAGGGTGTACCTAAGAATGATGATTAGAGGTTTTTCACCCAGTTGATGTACGACAAGATCGACAACCTGGCCGACAGAGCGGAGGATATTGTTACGAAGATGAAAGCCCACGAAGCGCGGCATCAGCAGGAAGTCGACTTGGCAAGCATCGAATTGCTGGCACTGGCTAAGATACGGACGAAGAGTGAGAAGCGGAATTCAAAGTCCCAGAAGTCCAGTGATAGCGGTCGTGAGAGCGATGGTCACAGTTCGGAGAGTGAGAAGGATTGCCGCACCAATCGGAGGGATACTCAGGAGTGCTACAGATGCCATAAGAAAGGGCACATTGCACGGTATTGTCCAAGCACTGCACCAGTGGAGACCAGAGCACCAACAGAGACAGCAGCAACGACGATGATGACGACATCAATTGAAAACTATGGGATGACAGTTACAAACGGAAAGAGCCCATCGAAGGAGAGCTGGTACTTGGATTGTGCCACCACTACTCACATTTGCAGAGATCAGTGAAAGTTCGAACGGTACACTGAGCATAACACGAGAGAAGAGCGGGAGATCCGCGATTTTGCTGGAAGAGTAGCAGGTAAAGCCATCGGGCATGGAGATGTACGATTGAGGCTTCGGCTGCCAGGGTACCGCAGAAATCATGAGGTTGTTGTGGGAAATGTCTTGAATATCGAAGGAGCACACAACTTGCTGTCACAATTGCGGCTGATGGATCGGGGGTTGCAGATTGTGTCTGTCAATGGCTATGGGATCAAGATATACGACAAAGCGCCACGAGACAGTACTTGAGGTCAAGGTTGTGGTCGAGGAAATCTTGTGGGGGTGGCACGCCAGATTGGAGGGTTATTCCGGCTGGATGTGAAGTTTCCAGGAAAGAGATATAGTGCAAGAGAATAATTGCTTCAGAGGAGCTTCAGAGGAGCTTCAGAGAAGTTGCAGGTACGGTTAATTGTTTGGGAGGAGCTTCAGGCAAGCTCTACATTTGTTTTCATTAGAGTTTAGCACTTACGGTCGTGATACCGCCCTGGAGGAGTGTGGGGACGGATTTGAGTGCGGTCATCACGTGGGTTGGTTTAGTGTTGTGAGGGGCGGAGCCGCATGCACTTTAGTTCTTGTGTACGTGTCAATTAGACTTAGCTAGAGTCAGTGAGTTTAGGTCAATAGAGAGATTCAGCACAGAGGACACAGGACACCGGACACCATACAACATTAGCAAGGTACAAGGGAATCAGAGTCAAGCAGAATGATGGGCGCTTCATCCAGTATGCCACTCGCTGAGATACAACCAGAACAAAGATACCCCTTGGTGCACCGTGACACTGGGAATGCAGTCACCGAAAATACAACCCTGAATGTACAATTGATACAAGTCCACAAAACCTGAGGCAACATGAATGAGATGCGGCACGGACTCGGATGGGAGTATATCCGGATTGAGGCACATAGCTGTCAACAAACGACATACTGTATAGCTGGCATACGTCGAGAGCTGCGTGACCAATTCATAGCTGCCCACGATGGTAACCCTCCATGGTTGCCTAAGGCATCTGTCCTCACAGTATGCAGAATTGAACATTGTGATGGTGTCAGCTCAGGGATGTTCACAGACTCATTTTGTGATAAGCATTCCCAAGAGTGGACATCACAGGCTTTACCACCTTAGAGGATGCTACAGATTCATATATGGTAGAGGTAATAGCCAAATCTCACATGTAGAAGCAACAACTAATTTCTTGTAGGTTTTCAACATGTCTGTGACTGTGGCAAGGCAAGGAGATCGGGTACAGCTAGAATAGTCTGACTTGCACCTTATCTCGAATATGGCCAAAATGGCGAAATGAGGGTTTTCGTGCGCCCCAATAGAGAAGACGCAATACCTGCTTAAACAACCTTGAGCCTAGGTCTGTCAAAAGAAGATGCAGGCAGTTGAGTATCCTGAGCATGAAAATGTAAAGGCTGCGACTGCAAGACACCCGGCTATGTGTAGGGAAAATCACACGGACAGCTGGATTCCTTGTCAAAATGGCACAGCACACAATCCCCAAACAGGATTGAGGTGCAAAGGCATGGGTGCACCACCAACAGACTGACTTACACAGCCAACACCAAAATGGATGCCATATCCACCCTGAATGCCACCTGTACCACCTGGTCACAATAAGGGAGCTGACACTTCTGAAATTGAAGGTATGCCACCTGCATACATATACATACATACTTCTCTTTACAGCGCTGAATTTTTCAATCTTGATACATATGCCAAGGATTGCAAGCGCGATAAAGAGTTTAGTCCAGATTGGTTTACTGATGAAGGAACATCCACTGGTTAGTGCACTATCTCCTCTGTGGTAATGCAGCTGACATCAATTTTGCAGACAACAGGAGCCTCTTGAGCGAACCTGGCAGTGAAAGTGATCATTGGTACAATGTAACGGAATTGTTGAGAGTATTATTATCTGCAATTAGCGGACACTTGAAAGTATATTTTAAAGAATATACTTATATGTATTATTTAAGAACAATGTAGTGATAAAAGAGAAAGTACATAAAGACGGTACAAAGGCTGCCAAAATACCATCCATTATATACTATGCCAGATGAAATGATAACATATTGTGGATATGCCTGTGGCAAGATGAGTGTCACCAGAGCGTCAACTGAGCATCAACAAAGCGTCAACTGAGTGTCAACGGAGCGTCAACTGACCGTCAATTGAGCGTCAACGGAGCGTCAACGGAGCATCAATGGAGCATCAACGGAGTGTCAACGGAGCATCAATGGAGAGTCAACGGAGCATCAACGGAGCGTCAACGGAGCATCAACGGAGTGTCAATGGAGCATCAACGGAGCAACAACGGAGCATCAATGGAGCGTCAACGGAGCGTCAACGGAGCATCAATGGAGTCTCAACAAAGAGTCAATGGAGCGTCAATGCAGCCTCAATGGAGCATCAACGGAGTGTCCACTGAGCATCAACAGAGCGTCAATAGACCATCAACAGAGGGTCAACAGAGCATCAATGGAGTGTCAATGGAGTGTCAATGGAGCGTGAATGGAGCGTGAATGGAGTGTCAATGGAGCGTCAATGAAGCTACAATGGAGCGTCAATGGACTGTCAATGGAGCGTCAATATGTTTAGGTGTTATATTATTGGTAATCTGGGTCACAATTGGTTGCAGCCATTCACAAATGTGGTACTGGCTGGCTTTATAGGCGAAACAGAGAGCAACACCCTCCTTGCCCCATTCTGCGAATGAGCGTCAACAGACCATCAACAAATTTTCATCTTATAGGTAAGGTAATTCAACAGTGTTTTGGTCATTGCTATACAAATCAAACTCGTAACCTCCTCCATAGGACAATGAGATTGCGACTTACTACCTACCCCACGACAAAAATGGGTGTCAATGGAGCGTGATGCCTTGTGATCGTTCAGCATTCATAATCTTGGCGTGATTTATCAGTTATTCTCTCTATATGACGTTTTAACCATTTGTGTATACTATAATGTTTGTGAACTCTTCTTTGCAGCATTGTGAATGGAATCACTTGTTACTGTCCGGGAGGCTATTGTGGGAATGTCGCTTGCTTATCTAGCTAGAGAGGCTGCTGACTTCTCCTCAATAGTGGTCTGCAATCCAGCGCCACTTTTATTACCCAAGATGTGAGACCTTTAATCATGGACACTCAGTTGGCTCTCATTTTCAAGATGGGGCCGGGAGCATATTGCTTGCTCTTTTGCCTATAAAGGTAGCCAATACCTCATTCATGACTATCTGCAACCAATTACCACTCAGATTACCCAGGATGCAGGACCAATAATCATTGATACTCTGTAGACCCTCATTTCCAGGATGCAGCACATAGTGTATCTCAGATGTTTTTGATTATAACAGTGGCCATTACATCCATAAAAAACAAGGATATACCATCGTCAATATTTTGTGATTAACAGTAGGATATCTGAATGCAACCATTAACAGAACAAGTAGAACAGCAGAACCAGGAATTGGATCTGCTGGGTTTAGCAGAAGCAGGTGAAGCCAGCAAGTTGACTAGGATGGGTCCAGATTTGTACTGCCATGAACAGCGGGCCGAGTATTTCGTAGAGTGTGGAATTACATCAAACTGTTTGTGCGGTACGAACCCGAACTGCTGGCATGTTAGCCAAATCTGTTCCTCTCATTTCAGGGCTGGGATGCAACTATTCAGGATGATGACTGACTGGTGACCATTTGTGTTGAACTGGGAACAGTACACCATCAGCTGAGTAGCGCACTAAAATACAGCTGAGAAGCCGAGAAAAAATGGTATATTTTTTGGAATCATTACTGGTGTACCTGGAAATAGTAGTTACTACTCTTTTACAAATTACATCTAAATATGTATTGAGTTAGTATTGTGATTATGTACCAACAAATCAATATACATATCAATCTATATACTGTTGCAGGAAAGTCTGTTTCTCACCACTGCAGTATATATTGGCTGGGGGTGGGGTATGCTTAAATACAGAGATAATGGAGCTGAACACAGCACTGGGAAATATGTATATTTTGGAGACCCCAGAGTAGCTAGCATCCATCTGACAGTACAGCAAAATACATATTTCATTTTTTCCCATTCTCTATTGCATTCACTTTCGTGAAGTTTTTGTAGAGCCGTATAGTTGGTGTGGTTCTTAATTGCCCGGTAACTCGCCGTATATTCTGACCTTCTTGATGTAATCCTTGAGATACAGCCACTCTTCATATACACATTCCTGAAGGATGCAGTGAGTAGTACACCTGAGTGTTGACTATAGTCTATCTGCTGATAAGCTTCACTGCTTCACCACAAATGTAGCTGATATGTAGATCCTGGCTCAGAATACTTATCACATTGTAGTGGGAATGAATCCAACAATGAAACTAGTATAGGTACATCAGTGAAACGTAAACCAGTCTGGAAGCCACTTCCAAACCTCCCAGACACTCCGGTTGACCTCACCAGTACTGCGGAGAACTTCCGAATGCTCCCAGGCCCCCTTCGAGCAAAGTAAAGTGCCCTCAGACTCTGCAAGCGCATTCTGAGGTGGTCCTGAAATGACTTGCAGTTATGGACGTGCATTTTAGATGCCACCAGATTTGACATAGGACAGTTAAATTCTGGAGCTGCTGAGATCTCCGCCTAGGTGTGCAGGAAACTTCAAGAGCGACTCGGACCTACACACAGCTCTGCTGAGGACTTGGTGCCATAGTCTCACAGCAGTTGTTCTTAGAGTTTCATAACACATGGCATTTTGTTTGTCATATTCCTCTTTTTTACAGTCAGAAGCTTCACTACATCATAATATGGCATGTATTATACATCTAACTCTCTATCTATATATATATTGTCAATCTGGCTGCAGATGGCACTTAAGCGCAATTGGCAAAGTGCTTGGAGACTCCAATTGAGAGAACTTGCAGATTAACTTGGAGGTCTTTGTGGTCGGAAAATCCATTTCTCGCCACCACCACCATTCATTGTGGCAGGGGGTGGCTGGCAGGGGGTATATGGAGATTCACGGATAATGGCGACAGACTGAGTGACAGGGGGGGACCTACAGAGATTCAGGGAGAACCGAGATGGACTGAGTAATGGGGAGTATATATTGGGAGACTCTGGCATAAATTGACATCATCTCATTATGCAAAACCTCTTGGTCCCACACACTCTTGCCAAGCCTTGATAGATCTACGCAACGTCTGTTGGTTCTCACACACTCTTGCCGACAGTTCATTGATCCACACACTTTGTATGGTTTCTCACAGCCGGGTACCCTGTCATATCCCCACACCTTCACCCTCTGCTCATCCAGCCACATCCTCTCTGTCTCACAAATTGCATTTCAATGCTGTGAGAGATACTGTGGACTGTTGATGGTGGGCTCTCGGCTTCCTAGCTCTGCTGTTTTACCAAACCATGACCATGAAAACTTGCAGAAATACTTGTAGGCCTTGATGGAGCGAGTTGGAAGATGCACTTCGAGACCAAGATCGAGTGAACTAAGTGATGTACTTCGAGGCCGAGATCAAATGAATTTGGAGATGCACTGGGATAGCATGATTGTTCAAACCTTGAGGCCGTGAGCTGGCAAGTTTGGAGATACTCTTGGAAGGTAATAATCAGGTGAACATAGAGGCCGTGATCATGGGAATGTGCAAATACACATGGATATCATGATCGTGCAAACTTCGAGACCGTGCTCATGTAAATTTGGAGATTCACTTGGAGGTATCAATCAATCGAGATTGGAGTACTTGGAGTTGGCTGCTCGGGAGGGGTGATGGCAGCTGACACTCTATTCATTGGTGTACTGGTAATTGTACAACTGTGGAGAGTTGATGTACAACAAGGTCCACCGAGAATTGAGAGAAAGGCTGGGAATGGAGCAGTTGATCTTGCGATAATGCAGTACTTGGTGTTATCTCATTATCATGACATGGAGGGATAGAGAGGGATGACTGAACTTTATGGTCCTAGGCAATGGTAGAGTTGAGGACAAGAATGAGAGAGATGAGAGGAGATGAGGGAAATCATTATAAGAAACTGGAACTTAAGAGAACATTTTGTGTGTGTCAATTGACCATCCCCACCATGGCATGTATAAGTCCCAATCTGGAGAGTAATAACATGAATACGATGTCCTCCAAATGCAATCGTGCAAGTCCTACTGCTGATTTCTCATATCTGCTCATATCCTCCATATCTTTCTCTTTATCCCCCATCTCTCTTTCTGGTGCACAACTGTACCATCATTGCAGAACACAGAGTTAAGTCATCCTTCTCTATCTCCCCATGCCATGATCATGAGTATACACTAAGTATAGCATACACCGACTTCAGCATACACCAAATACAGCATCCAGCGAAGCTTGACTTTCTTCCCTTTATTCTCAACATTACACGTTGACCCCTAAATATAACGTCACCTTCTGGCGTGTGTCCTTATAAGATTAACTGCAACTAGCCAGCTCCCCAAGAGAGCGCAAAGGTTAAGTCACCTCATCGCATTCCCATGGTTACAGGTAACTGTAACTCACAGATGCATAGAGTCGGAGTACCGGGCATGCCCCCCGTTGACCGCCTCACATTGACCGCCTCCCATTGACCGCCTCCTGTTGACAGTCTCCCATTGACCGGCTGCCATTGACTTCCTCTCATTGACCGCCTCTCATTGACCGCCTTCCATTGACTGCTTCCAAGTTCTCCTGCAATCCCACTTGATCATGCTCTCCACATGCATCTCAAAACCTGTTTGATCACGGCCTTCAAGTTCACCCAATCATTACCTCCGAGTGCATCTAATCCTGCATGATTATGGCCTCCAACTTGGCATGAACATTGTCTCCAAGTTCATCACCAAACACCCTCGATTACGGACTCCAAGTGCCTCTCTGAGATCCCTTCATCTTCACATCGAAGTGGATCCCCAAAGTCGCTCCATTACCGCGTCCAAGTGAATCTCTGAGTTCACTCCATCTCGGCCTCCAAGTGCATCTCAAAACTTGTTCCATCATGCCATCCAAGTAGATCTCTGATTGCACTGGATGATCATCTTCAGACGCTCCTCGAACTGCCCTTATGCACCACTTGCACCCAGTCCAGATATATTGTGTGTAGATTTGGTAACTATATAGATACATAGATACGTAGATACATACATGATAATACACACTGAATACATGAGTTTTAAAGATTATTTAATGATGAGTTGTAGATATGATTTCAAGGAACACCAGCAGTGTTCCCAAAGCAGTTGTTTTACCGAGACTGCTCTACAGTGATTTGAGGTGCTCCCATGCTTCTCGTTGGTGCTACCAGGCATGTGGTTGGGGCTTCCAGGCATGTCACTGGCTCTCGTAGGCTTGTTGCCAGTGCTTCCTGGCTTGTCATTGGCGCTCCCAGGCTTCCCACCAGTGATCCCAGGTAAATCGCTGGCACTCCCAGGTGTGTCGTTGCTCTCAGGCTTGTCTTTGGTGCTTCAACACGTTCGCAAGCTAATCACAATCACTTCATCGGTACTTCTGTACCACTTTACAATGTTCTCAGTTACTCTGAAGGCCAGGCAGAATGCCCTCGAAAGGGTCTGATAGTCTCCTGAGATTGACACTTCTTAGTTTACACTCCAAATCCTCTCGGACACTCTTGGAAGCTCCCAGTTACTAAATTACATTTTGCTGACGCACTCGGAAAGTTTGTTGCCACAGTGGAGGTGATGGGAACACACCAAATCACAACAGCAGCTGTTGTAACTGATTTCCAGCCACACATTAGAGGGGCAGAGCACCTCGACCGAGGGCCAGGGTAGCTACTAGCATAAGCAAGCAACAAGCATACTAGGGCTATCCACGCCCATTGTATCAATACAGTTATCCACTGGGTAACCGGACACTCAGGCATACCTGGGACTGAAAAGGCTGAGTGCGAGGCAATGATGGCACAAGAAGACTAAGGCTACACAGTATGCAAGCGAATATGCACTGTGGCTACACATGGAGCTAGACACAGCTCTGAAGAGAGGGCAGTGGCAAAGGTGGAGTGAGAGTCCGACAAGTGCTCCAAACACTATGGCTATAGACTCAAGGGCAATGCTGCCAGGGAGGGATCCATCCCATGGACAAGCTTCAAATCACTTGCGGCAAGCTTCCACCGACTGAAGGGCATGCATGGCCGCACTGGAATGTACTGAAAGCAGTTTGGACACAGAGAGGATGGCAAATGCTGGTGGTGTGAAAGTTGAATACTACAGCTGTAGAAGCATCTCTTCCGCTGCTGCGGCCAGTGCAAAGACCAGGGGAAGTGCTCTGGGAGGTGGTGGGAAATGCCACTGGATGGAAAGCAAGCAGATGCTGGCATGTACAAATCTCTGAGCTTGTTTGTATGGAAAAGTGAAATCAAGTGGTGATGAACATCCTGATGGCTACTGACATTGGGCAATTCCCTCCACAACTAGCCGATGAGCGTAGCCAAGAGGACAGTGGAGAGAATTAAATGTGTAAGGACTGGGGGCAGTCTCTCTCTATTTCAATTGATCTCTTTAATATTTCATATTATGCACAGTTGATTGAATTTCCTTTGTCACAGGGGACAGCGGGTAGCAGGTGGGAGCTCAGCCATCTTTCTGGCTTGTCTGGAGTTGGAGGCATTGTCTTTGGCTCTGTCATACTTTAATTAGAGTAAACACATTATTAATGAAACAAACGAATACAGCAGTTCTGGCAACATCTTCTCTATGATGACTATTGGCTTTGGCAGCCTGTTGAATTCCATCAGCTGCTCTTGGGTTTGTTGAAAACTCATTGCACTGGCTGCTCAAATACCTCAAGGCTAAAAATAATATGGATCAATGTGACAATCAATTCATATTGCTACAATGTCATCCAGGCCTCCAGTCGTTCATTACACCCTTCGATTTGAGGAACGGCAACTCTTGGCAGGAAAACATGATCTGGAGCATCATCAGATTACTGGAACTGAATTGCACTCGAATTTTTGACAACTTCCAGGGTGACTGGAAAACTGTGGCGGAACCAGCCTTTGAAGAATTTGTAATGGAAACTGTGTTGGCATTATACATATTCTCTGTGGTTGTTAACCAACAAAATCACTTAGATCATTCCTTCCCATTACTGGACAACACACTGAACCAATTTCATGTGATGAAAAGTGTGTTTCAAGTGCTGACACTGTTGAAGTCTGAGAAGGCAAAAGTGGATAAACAGTTCGCAAGAGAAGTGCTGGCAAGAGTTCTGGACCATCACTTTGCGTCCGGGTCCGGGTCCAAACCAAACAGTTGCCAAATTGGCGGTCTCCTCTGTCAATAAACCTGAACCATGAACTTGGGTACAGTTCGATGACGAACTCCCAATCCGTCCGAATTGTCCGGGTTGTTTGGAGGTTACCCAGCGGGTCCATCTATATATTCATAAGAGGCTCTTGTTTTTGTAGTTTGTTAATAGTATCTTATCAAAATCGCGTTTTCAACAACCTATAATACGTTGTTGAATGTTTTGCAGTTTGCAATATTGATCAATTTGGAATCGGTGTTTTACCTTTGATATATTGTATTTGTGCCTATCAAGGCAGTCAATGATTTGGTTATGTGCATGAAGCTCCGCGTGATGCCTTGATTATGAAACATGCAAGACCTAAAACTGTTGATGCTCTGTTGATGCTCATTTTCAGGATGCGGCGGGGCACATGTCGCTGTAGTTTTTGCCCCTAAAGGCTGCCAATATCTTATAAATGGATGTCTGCAACCAATCGGAACATAAATTACCCAAGATGCAAAGCCAAAGATAGTTGACACCCTGTGGATGCTTATTCACAGAATGGGGCTGTGACCATGGTACTGTTTCTTTTGGCTATGAAAGCTGCAAATACATCGGTTATCCATAACGGCGACCCAATCACTGATGAATTATCGTACTTACAAGACCACAAAACGTTGATGCTCTGTGGACCCACATTTTAATGTATTGTCCATTCAACATCTGCTGCCAATGACAATTGTTTTAATCTTGATTTGAACATATTGGTTGTCATTCTGACAGATTGAGACTCTGCCCATTGGCAAAGCCAAGTGCAGTAACATTCTTGCACTGTTCGCTCTCACATGACATAAATTTATAAATTTTGCAAAAAGATTCATTGCGCCTGCTATACATCTGTTTTTCAACTGATATTCACAAGCAACTGCTCACCATTCGCCCACAGTATATGTCTAATTGAAACACTCGGTTAAGGTACACAAAGCAGCTGGTCAAACATTGACAGATTCTGTTCTGCTTTTTCTTCACTCCCTTATTTCTTTTCGTTTCTATTGCATCAACTATAATCAACTCCTTTCCAGCCTGTCTCTGTGACTTTCATGTTGGCCAAATCAATCTGGGAACATTTGGCGCGGTGCTCACAGCCCTCTAATCTGGGCATTCCGGATACTCGATGCCATTGTGTTGCTCTATACAAGATTCAATGTCTGCCGTGCAATCATCTTCGCTGTCATTTGGATTATCCAAGTCGCTATTCCAGTTTTGCCACTCTTTGGTATCCGAAATGCTCTGAGGTGTGCTATCGTTATCACTATCGACTGCACGACGGTTGATTGTTCAGATTTGGCGGACATTGAATATTTGAGTTAGTCCTCCAGGGAGGTCATTTGCAGACAACACTGGTGGCAACAGTGATCTTTCGGACAATATAAATACCACCGCAGCATCATGTTGAAAGAGTGACCAGGATTGTTTGACGATCTCTTCCGTGTTCAAAATGTATCCTATGGCGGTCATCTGCTTGTTTTGAGTGGGAGATTCCGTCTGTGTAGCACATAGGTTTTGGCTGCCCTGCCACATCTCAAAAAAGTTGTGGACATTGCCCATTCTGTCCAATTTTCTTACCTCAGCCGCTTCCTCCTTTTCCGAGTCATTTTGAGTATTTGTCGTATCCAATGCTGGGTCATCGCCTGTCAATCTGCAGTTATTGGCTCAAGTAAACTGCCTTACCACGACTTTTTCACAAAGGATCTCGCGTGTGGTTGTTGACTGCCTCCAGCTGCGAACATCTTACCCAAGGGAGAAACTAGACTCCACTCCCACACTATGTGGTATGACAGAGAATTTGTCGCACGGCACATTGGAGAGATCGGCGTACTTCGAGTGTGTTTCCTCTAGCTTGCGCTACTAGTCGATTATGACCAGTTTTTTCACAATACTGCTGATCTCCACTGGGTCGGAGTGGTAATCATTGAGATTTGGATCAATTTGCCCCCAGTATTTTGGTGCATCAGGTGGTGGATTCAAATACAGTCAGGCACCGTTGAATAAGCGTGCTGCTCGCTTACTTCGTCCGGGTGTCATTTCAGCTACATGGTTAAGTGTTAAGTATTCTTTATCATTCCTGAACAAATCATATGCATGAAAGGATAATGGACGGGATTCGAAAACCATTGCGGAGGGAATCAGATTGCGGCTCGGTATGTTTTCAGATTTATTGACTGGCACATGTCAATGTTTGGCACCGTATTCGTTCTCCACTTACTTCAGATAGGTCTCATCGTATTGGGTAGTATAAAATGTCTCGTCCTCAGGATTGAGAACCATTTCCTTGTCTCACTTCTGAAACGATCATGACTGCCAGGAAAGATTGAGGATATGTGCAGAAATACGAACCATATGCATCGTCAGAGTCACTTCAGCATAATATTTGGACAGCCTCTGTCAAGCTAAATTCATGGCAAAGAACAAGTCCTCCATGCATTGAGTCATCTTCATTGCCAAAGCTCGCTTAATGCGAGCCATATGATCAAACATATCATTGTAGACCGTGATAATTTGATGCAATGTAACTGTGTGTCTCTTCCATATCCCAGGGTCAAATATCGGAATGGCTTTGAAACTTCCATGACAAACTGGATAATGGTGCATTGATCCTGTGTTGTGAAGAGTGGCCAGTAATTGCTGTATTTTGGATTTAAAAGCCACTCACAGGTGAATTCTCACAATCGGTAGGCTCGCTCAAGCAACTGCAGTGTGGAGTTCCAACTTGTCTTCACATCCATAATTGTTAGTACTGTCATGCGGACTTTGACTTTTTAACCGTCAATGAACTGGTTTCGATGACCAGGTGTCAGCGTAATAAATACAGCAAGCATTCTCTGCTATATGGAGGTCAGTTTCAAGACTTTCAAAATATCTTGAAATACATACTTTTTCAAGTATCTTTGCTAAACCTGGTCTCATGGCTGACACCTTTTTGATTCTAGCATTGCCCTCTTTTCGAAGTTTTTGACTCTTTCCAATGTTTATGCTTTCATTCGCTCCAAATTGCTGATCGCACTCATGTGCTTCTCAAGACTTGGTGCGGCCTTTTACACCGTGACTGCTCATGAATCCACCTTGAGCCAGCTCTATGACATGCGCCATGCATGGTATGTGGTTCCTCAATGCGCACCACTCGATTCCGGAAGCCTCAAGTGTTGTTTGCAGCTCACGTGTCATTGAGTAGTTTGAGGAAGTATTCACTGTAGTAATTCCAAGCAAACAGCCATCGGTAAGTTCAAAACGATTAAGCACGTTGTTCTAATGTATGTCAAGCCTTGCTCCAGTGTGTTGGCCCATGACCAATCATCCTTACTTAGTATACAAAAGTGGAAAAGAAAAGGCGATCAACCTCATTGAAAGCGAGATGTACTTCACGCAATGCCCAATTTTGATCCAAATAGTAAGCAATGAATGACGTTATTGCGAGTTTGTCTGTTGATGTCCCTACGTCTAAAGCCAAACTGACCTTATTTTGTGATTGCAATTGGTTCTTAATTGCATCCACAGTCAGTGCACGTTCCCTCCGGCAGACATTACTAAGAGTGGTGGCAGAAGGCAGCACTATGGCACTTCGTAATGTTTGATATGACAGTTGCAGCTCGAGATTTGATATAGCATTTCATGCAATATGAGCAGAAACAAATCCTAACATGAGGTAACCATTCCATGTGTCTTGGTGAAATTCGGAAGTTTCAAAGTCCTTAGCTCCCAGTTTGGAGCGTTTTGTCTGCCATTTCTGTCAATCTGGATCAACCTGCATGTCAAATATGAATTTCCTCTGCAAATCTAATATTGTAGTTTCTCGACTTCCTTGGCTGTTCAGGATAGCCAAAGCTGGTTCATCGACCATGGAACTAGTCAATTCAGTGACTTCTGACTGTTAATTTATTCAACTTTGCGATTTGAGCTCTTGCCAATAAATGTTTCCACATTGAGGTGGTTCCATGTTCTGATTGATGGGCCACAATGTGCTGACAAAAAATACATATGATTCCAGAGCTGCCTATCTCCTCAATTCCGCAGTGCAAATTGAATCGCCATGAATATGCATATGTAGAACTATTCGAATCAATAGGACATTTTGAGTCTACATTTATTGGAGCCCACGAAGCATCAAGGATGACTTGTAAGGTAAGGTCGTTCAAATCACGAATAAAGACACCTTCATTTTTGAAAGAAATCATAACCTCTAGCAATGAGGTATTTAATGATTTTGAATCCGACCTGGTTGTAGAAAATAGAAAGCTAGGTAATGTTACTCAAGAGACTGCCAACAGTAATGTTATAGCAAAGCAGAATGTGGGTTCTTAAATATTGACTATAGAGCTACAAGCAACAAAATTAGATCTGTGAGACATTGCATGCATATTTGTGAAGTTGTATACATGGATATATTGAAAATACTGACCACGTAAAACTCAATTTAGGAACAGCGCAATGCACATCATTGCCGTGTAGCTTACTAAGCCTTCACAAAAATTGTTGATGCTCTGGGGGCACTCAATTGTAGGAGGCTGATGCAGTATCATTACTGGTATTTTTGCCTATCATGGCTGCCGATAGGTTGATTGTGGGTTTGCTGTGTTCCATTGCCCTTATAGTATCCAAGACGCAAGATCAAACATTGTTGATGCTTCGTTGATGCTCTGTTGACACTCATTTCAGGACATGGTTATGATTTTTTCTCAACCATTTTCTCCTAGAAAAACACCCAACAGTTTAATTATGAATTCATATGGTCGCACCACCCCTTGATTTTCAAAGATGCAATGCCTAAAATCTTTGACGCTCGATTGGCGCTCTTTTGTAGTGCATAGAAATGATGTTGTCGATAGCATTTGTGCCAAGAAAGACGGTAAATCGTTCAATTATGGATTAATGTCGTCGCACAGCCACTTGGTTATCCATTGTGCAGGGCCTGAAATTGTTGACGCTCAGTTGACGCTTGTTTTAAGGACACAGCAGCGATGTTGTTGCAACTACATTTGCCTAGAATAGCAGCTGATTGCTCCATTATGGGTTGATGTCGCTGCACAGCCCTTGGATGTTCAGGGATGCAAAGCAAAAAGTCATCGATGCTCCGTTGATGGTTATTTTTGAAATATAGTCACGATGCTTTCGCAACCATTTCTGCATCGAAAATTGGCCAATAGTTCTATCATCAGTTCATGTTGCAACACAGACCTTTTGATTTTCCATGATGCAAAGCCCAAAATTATTGATGCTCCATTGACGCACATATCCTGGATGGGGCAATGAGCGGTGGCCAGAGTTGGGGAAATTATCAGAGTGAAGGCAATTGTTAGAGTCAATGTTATATCGTATACCTAGGGTCCTCTGAATCAAATCTGTATTTGGAAGTATTGAAGTATCTCTGATTAATACTAATAATGTCTCTTATATTTCCAAAGTAAATACACACAACTGACAAACTTATACCTACAGCAGAGTGGCATTGTTATCTCATTGCATAGAACTGTTGTACTTCAGCACTGCATATCTTTTTTGTTTGCTTCTTTTGGTCTTTGAGGGTTAGTCATGATGTATATATACATTGAGCAATTTCAGGTCAGTTTAATATTGAGGTGTTCCTCTAATTCAACTATACCAAGTACAGGAACTATCTTGAATTCTTTACTTGTCTGTATTGTACTTGTGGAGCGAAGTCCTCAAAGAGAGCTGATAGGTAGTATATATTTCACATTGTTAAATAATTAAGATATATTGTCCACCAAGTATGGTTATGCCAAGCACTTTGAAGAGTTGCTGTCAGAGTAGTTGTTAGATTGTTGTAAGAGTTGCAGTCAAAGTGCTGGTCTCACAGGGCTTCAGTCAGAGTGGTTGCTGTCCAAGGGCTGATGAAAAAGAGCTACTGTCAGAGTAGTTGCTGTCAGAGGGCAACTGTAAACGGGCTTCTGTCAGAGGGCTGCCGTTAGAGGGCTGCAGTTAGAGGGCTTTTGTCGGAGTGGCTACTCTCACAGAGCTGCGAACAGAGGGCTTCTGTCAAAGTGGCTGTTGTCAGAAAGATGTTGTCAGGGGGCTGTTGTCAAAGGGTTTCTATCAAACTGGCTGATGGCACAGTGGTATCTGCCCCAGGACTATTGACAGAGAGGGATCTGTCAAAATCGCACTGCACAGCTGAATTACTCTTTTTGTGTATACTAGTCATCAATATAGCTGGAAAGCTTCCAATAACACAAAACTGTGACACAACCCATAAGGGACTTATTTCCCAGCTAAGCAAAACCTGAATTGAAAATCCAGATAGCACAGAATGTTATCCCAGGGACCGAAATTGATCCAACAACCCAAGAATCTATCTAACATGAACGGAAGAGCAGCATCAAAGTTGGAAAGTCGTGAAAGGTTACAAAATAACTAACATTCATTACATTAATATATTGTCCAATGTCAGCTGAATGGTATTCCCCAGGGGAACTATTTCCCATCAACATTTCATATACTGGTGCTGCAACAAGATTGATAACCCTACTGTCAGTATTTTTGCAAACCACTATGGCATTTAGCATCAGTGATAGGTTTATTGGCAAGGTTTCATTAATCAACCAATAAATTCTCAAAAGGTGAAGTAATAGTTTGGTGAATTGCATATGTGCTTTACTAATCAGCCTGATACATGACCATGCCCAATGTTGAAATTAAAAACGTTAAACCCTGTTCCACCAGGATGGAAATTTGCCCAATTGCAACAGGTTCAAGCTCTTTTTGCGAATCAGATAAGACTTAGCATGACCCTTACAGGCGTGTAGTTGGTAAATGACTTCGTCACACAGGTACAAGCATCAGTAATGCTATTGGAGCTAAAGATACTGAACCAATTGGAGCCTATATGGTGGCAGTACTGAGTACAACATGCCATTTGAAGAGATACTATCTGAGTATACCCTCAGATTTACATATCCATACTCACACTATTTGAACCTTATACAAAAGTTGAGCAAGTGGTAATCTGACAGATGAGTCACTCGATAGATGGCCAATATACCCATACACATGCCGTCCCTCCATCGGCAGTTACATTCAAGATATTCCAGTGACATTGTATGAGCTAAGCCAACTGTGGATTCCCAAACTGCAATGCAGTCTGAATTAGATCATATTCGATACAGTTGGCTTCATCCCCTCGCAGTATGCACAGCATTTTCACTCAAACATTCTATACACGCTCAGAAATAATAGTCCTCAGTAACCTGTGAGTTGGTCAGCTAGTGTCAGTACCTGCACATTCATCACAACAATGTTAAATGGTTTGGCAGTCATAACTCAACGACGTAGCTATTCTGAACAGCCTCACTGATCCTTCCAGCAGCTCCCAGAAGCTCCCGAACAGGCTAAATGCAAAACGATGTGCTTCTCAGATAATCTGAGACGTACTTTCAGGTGCTCCTCAATTCTCCTGAAGTTGTGGAACAGAATACAATAATATTCTACAGAGTATGAAGTCGTCTTCAGAATGGGATAAAATAATGCCGTTAAGTTGGAAAAACTTCAGAGGTGCTGGGACTACGACACTCGTTGGCAATACCATTCCGGTGCACCTAGAGCTAGACTCTCCAGGAGTGATAATCTATAATGTCTATATCCAATTGAACAATTCAATAAACTAACTCACAGCTACAAACCTGAATAAGGCATTCGAATCGAATTAATATACAGTCCAGTACGTATGTAAATCAATATGATTACTTACAAGCCATACGCTATCGATGCCGCCCAATGCAGCATACTTCCGCTCCAAATGTGCCGGTCCAACTATTGCTCCAATGGGTACAATAGGGATTTTATTGGACGGTTTGACCACCCGGATGAACCCGTCAATACAATCAGCCCAACCATGAACATCTTTGATTTTTGTTGGAATCACCACCACGTATTCTTGAGCTTGAGGATATGATACCCATTGTTTGGTCTTTTTGCACCTCTTAGAAAATGTCGATATTGCTTTGCCGGCTGGCAGGAGCTCCTGAAATTAAAGGATCTGATTCGGTGGAGTCCAGCTGAAGTGTAAGATAGGAAAAGATGTAATTCGTCATTACAAGGTGCTATCGAGGTCATTCTCTTCACTTTGCGTATATTGGACCCAGATATTATGAGCTTCAGGCATGATCCCTTGTTTGGCATTGGTATATTGTACCTTGCAATCAAGTCCCAGACACTCAACAGATGTAGGGTTGTTAAATGGTTGATGGTAGTACAACAGCCCATTCTGGAGTTCAATAAATATACTGTGAATGAGTGCATTCTGATCATATCCGAGCACAAGTCCACAAACTTCGGGTCCCTATTCCTCTTCCATTTGGACTTGGAATAGCTCTCCAAAGTTGGGAATTCCGAAATCTTCTGTTGCATCTCTGAGTGAAGTTAATGTGATACTTCTGCACACTCCATGGACATGCATTTCTCGAAAATACTATACGTGTTGTGACACAGGGCAGATACAGAGCTCATCGTGGATTGTTTGGAGATGTAACAAATGACCGCTGGGTATACTTCGCCATTTAACGGTAGCGGACAGTAGGTTGAAAACTTTTGCCGAGTGAACATCATACCAGCCTTGGAGTGCAAGATATGCGAGTGTTTCCTTCATATAGTCCAGACCGGTACACCGGTCATTATGCTTAAGCATCTGGCGAATACAATTGACTTTGTTGCTAGATCGATATGCCTCTTTCAAGTTGGTGATATGTAGCTGTTCAAAAATATCGTTAGTGAAATTGTCACCGGCACCCATTCTGCGAATTCAGTCTGATATATGGCGCACAAGATGCATCGTGGGATATCCGAAACGGATTACACGCTGTTGAATGGTTTTCCGGAGCGCCTGAATGCCCGTTGCCTCATACCAAGCATTAAACTTGATCATGCTGATGGAGAATTCCTTCTTAAACCGCTTCTGTTCATTCGAGGTGATGCCATAAATCTCTCTTTTCAGCTGGATTCTGACGTACTGCAAATCAGCCAAGTTCCTGGTCGTGGCTTCCGTCTCCACATCAGATAGGCGGTTTGGAAATCGTAGTCACTTGTCAGGAGTCATGTTTGCAGCCCCGTAAGCTTTGTCTTCGGCTGCAGTTTTCATTAGTGCAAGTTGTTTGTCGAATATGCTTCTGGGACCGATTGCTTTGGTCCCGACTTCCTGTAATAGTTGTCGCTCATAATGATGGAATAATTCATCGAAAAGCCTGCGTTTAGGAAGAGTTTCTTGATGGATTTGACGTTGCAATGAATCAGTTGCCTTCTGACGATCACCATCTGACCAAGTGGTTGCTGCTTGCCGGGCTCTATTCAGGCGCACCTGAAATTGCCTGCATTTTGTTGAGGAAACCTTTTCAGCCCCATACGCAAGTGCCTCCATTACAGCACGAATTTTATGAATCTTTTGTTCGCGTAAAACATAGGATTCCATTGCCAACAGGTTATGTACTTTGGCCTTCACAGACTTCGACATTTTCTGTTCTCGAAAAATTCCTTACTTCTGGTAAAATCGCTTGAGTGCATTGTCTAGTGCTTTGAGGGATAGATCAGAGTGATTTTGTTGGCTAACATGTAGAGAGAATTTACATAATACCTGCACGGCTCCTATTACCATTTCATTGGAGGCTGTTTCCCCCACTCTTTTCCCATCATCCTTGGAACAGACAAGAATTGGAGTGCAATTTACAGCCAGTGTTCTGATCATTCCACAGATCTCTTTGCCAGGCCAGGTGCTGCTTATAAACGAATCGAATGGTTTAGAGAAGTGCTGGAGGCCTGGATATTGTGGCACCGATGTGAATCAATTCTCAGATTGATCCTTGGCCTGTCTCACTTTTAGGTATTTCAGCAGCCAGTGCAATAGGTATTTAACAAAACCCAGGAGAGGCTGATGCAATTCATCAGGCTGCCAAAGCCGATAGACCTTGCAGAGAGTGAATTGCCAGATCTGGTTGCGGATTGGGGGGACACCTAGAGTGCGCAGAGCATCAATATTATTGTCCTCCAGCAGCTCAGAGTAAATATGCTGGTCACTTGAGTTATCGATTGGTTGAAAGGTGGAATGTCCCATCGGTGCACCTTTAGGAATTTTGCACATCGGAAATAAGCCATATCAGACTTGAGCAACCATGACTTGGTCCGGATACTCTCCAACCCGGACAGCCAACAGCGGGTAACAATGTCGCTGGAATCCATCAGCACAATCACATTTCAAGCCAGGGCAAGTGTTGTCAAGATGGCTAAATTGAGACAGCACAGTTCCAACCGCGGAATGCCATGCTTCGTCTATGTTTTTGGCACCTTTCGGGGGAAATGGGATCAGGCTAAGGAGAATTCAGGCGCGCTTTTTAGATGTATGGCGGATATCTTTTCGAATATTACCTATCGTGAGACACAGCGGCAAAGCATGCCCATCACCAGAACAATGGGACAAGTGAGTCTTGTTGGATGCACAAATGATTGACACAATCATTGCTCGGGCAGGAAGTTAATCATGTGTTTCCCACCACCAATCACCCGTGTTCCTCTTGCTGTAGATTCGATGACCCTCTCAGTCAGGGAGGCGAACTGGTTCAAAATCAAGGTGTGCCTGAAACGGAAGGTGTGCTAGAAGCAATTGGATACATTTGAAAATATCGCTGTAGTATAATGTTCCAAAGAGAGGTGAGTCATCGTCAATCCAACTATCATCGCCCAGCCCGAAATCGAGTTTACTGTGCAGTTTTTGCATGGCATTTGCAGTTTGGAAGGATTCAATTTTAATGTTGTCCAGTCCACGCCTGAGATGTTGATCTATCCAGGTTTCTGTTTCCTGGATAAACGATTCAGCCTGTTCAAAGTCATGTGCGGCCCGAAATGAAGGCCATGGATTCCATTGCTCTGAGTACTTTCGATACTTGTTGTACAATCTAATTGCTTTGCCATACATTTTCCCCCCTGTATTTTGCACTGCAACTACCTGCCTCTGAGCCTTTGTCTTTGTTGGATCAGGCGTACAGGTGAGATCAGGCTGCGGAGGGTCTATTGGTTCTTCATTGGGAGTATCTTGAGGTGGTGGTGCACTTGGTACGTTCTCTATGAGTATATCATTAATTGACAGCTTGTCGATGGCCATTCAGGTGCACCTACTTCAGTGAAACCGTGATGGCTCAGGGTGAGGGAAGTCTGCTGGTGGTAGAATCCCATTGGGTAATAGCCCTTCATTCATCAATGATGGGTGATATTGTAGAGAGTGAGCTTCCTGTCGGTTCTCATTGCATAATTTCTTTTTGCAGATACAGCATTCAACATGTTTCCGGCAAGTGTCGACCATATTTGAGAAATGCTAAGTGTTCTGACGACTCTTGATGATGCTTTAGGGGGTATCGTGTGTTCCTTGATCTGAGCCTAAATGATATTTGTTTGAATGCGAACTAACTCTAACTCAGGTTAGCATATCACTTTCAACACCGCATCACACCCCACCAAATGTATAGAAGGGGTAAAACAAAGTCACTTTATGATCAGTTTCCTTCACAAACTAGGATACTATCTATCAAATCCCGCACAATAATGCTGCACATTATCTACTGAAAATCGTTAGCAATGAAACCATATTATGTCATCACTGTGATCAACTTTTAATACTGTTTATCCGGTGTTACTACGATCGGCCTTATCGTATAGTATGTCATTGCTGCATTGTACAGATTATGTCTACACTTGAGCCTCAAGCAGCGGATAACATCAGCTCAATTCAATGAATACGTAAGTTTCCGAACTGGCTGTATGCCCGCTCAATGATTATCGAGAACTGATAGGCTGGTAGGATGTTTTCCTCAGGAATGATCCTTGACAGGTGGGTGGATCCTGAGGAGACAACGAGGTCAACCCAAGAAGCTCAAAAGGAAGTAATCACCGTTGTTGCTCGAATAAGAAGGCCTCATATTGAATGAAGTGCAGGTTGTACACACACATTTTGAGTGAAAAATGCCTAGTCGTGCTAACCTTCCAACTGGATATAGTTCTTGTTGTGTTCCTGGAGATATCATGTCGTATCTCTTCTATGACCTTTACAGTCATGAAATTAACAAATGTGAGCTTCAATTCAAGATCCTACTATATGAATTGGAGCATATATCAATGAAAGGCGGGAAGTGTGTGATTATCATTTCCTTTTCTCAGCAGGGTTTCATATGATCAAAGGAGAAGTGAAACACCACTGTTCTTGGCAATGAAGATGGATGTAAGATGCCTTCATTCCGCCGAAGGTCACTGGTACCTTCAATATTCTCAACTATACTCTGCTTCATTCGAATTCATCAATTGAATTGATTATTTAATTACTACCATCTTTCGTTCACAAACGATGTCGACGAATGGATCTCCGCCCAAGACAACCAATATGGCTCCAAATAGTCGGCTGTTTGCCTCACAACAACTCCCAGATGACAATGTGGGAGCATCGGATAATAATGCTGGAAATACACCGAACAAAGACACTCAATTCGGGCAACCCGTGAATCAATTTCATCCACCACCTCCACCACGGTATAGTTACCCACCTTCCCAGCCAACATTTCCAGACGCTCCCCGGTTCTATCACCAGGCTCCATTCAACATGACACTGAGCTCCCAACCAAGCTCTGGTGCGACGAAACGTTATCCGAGTTATGGGGCATAGTGGCAAGCATATGATTTCCCCCAAGGAGGCTATGGTGCACCTCAAATGTTCCCTCCTCACCAATTCACAGTACATGGGCTGTCATCTCCAGGCGCACCTCGAGTGCCTCCAGCACCGCCTGGAAACAATCCAGTCATTTGGCCAACTGCTTCCACTTCCTCTGTACCAGGATGACATCCCGGCGCCCCTGGTTGACTCCCCATCAGCCTTCCAACGAAACAATTTCAGCTGGCTGCAGATCCACGGAGGACAGATGTTGCCGGGATTTCGGATTGGCCCCCAATGCCAGAGATTTGCCAGGATGAATACAATGCAGAGTATAAGAGCGACGATTTGTCAGACTTGGGTGGGGCAAAAGGCAAATCCGGAATCAGCTTGAAGCAAATTGAATTCTGCTTGAAGCAATCTGCCAAAATGATGGGGCAGCCCAACTTTAGTACATTCAACAAGTGGAAAGAGATATGGTTGGCTGGGTATCTTGACAAGAAGCATTGGTCCATTATCCGGGGGAAGAATCATCTGAAACGGCTGTGGGATGCACTTCTGCACTGGGAGACAGCAGTTGCAGATTTTTTAGGGACTTTCAAGACCTGGCTGCCTTTGGAACATTTCGATAATGCTGAATGGATTCGGCGAGAGTGGGTTCAGATGCTTTTGAAGATATGTGCAACCGAGGTTCAGGAGGCGAGGAAGAAGGGAAGGCGAGGCAACAAGTGACCGGTAATGTATTTGGGTGAATTCTTGGGAAACAAAGCGAGAGGAAACCTCCCAGAGTTGCCGAATACAACTTTCATGGTTCTGATTTGTTGAGTACCGATTGGCAACAATGACCAGGCATTGAGAACTCACCTCCAAGCTTCTTACACAGATGTGAGGCACTGGGAGGAGCTGGTTGATTTCATCGAACAACATTGTGGCCTGAAAGAACCATACTATCTGACCGGGATATACAAATGCAACTTGATGCAGGAAGAATTGAAAGAAGAGTATATCGAATTATACGCACTGGGGCAAATGATGAATGACCTTCTATATGGTCAAATTTCATACAACAGTTCCCTTTCAAATGCCTTCAAGTTGAAACTGGGACACAATTTGAAACTATTTTTCGTAGAAATGAAGGCAGCTACAGGGAAGGATATTGCAGAGCACATAATTCGACCGGTGAAGGTAATCCCCACTAAGCTTGTTCAGGTTAGTTATGCCCCACTGCTAATCCGTATACTCAGACTTCGGAGGGAGCTGATGAAAATGAATGAGTGGTGGATGAGAAGGCAATTGCGAAAGAGACTGATAGTAGTATGAATGCAAGTTCTGATTAAGTAAATAGAATTGATTATATTCCACATACTTGTTCAGTCGAAATGCTTGTCTGTGAAATACCTACCACCACGGTGAATTGCAGGAGCGCTGGACTATCAGCCCATCAGTCAGACTTACCTAGGAGCAACCGAACAAGCTCATTGAGGTCGAAAAGAAGACCGACTAAGGTGCCGGTGAGGTTCAGGAGCTAGTCAATGCGGAGGCGGTCCTCGATCCAAATAATACCAGCTCAGTATGAAGCACTGTTCTCAACACAATGAACAATGAATTTGGATACGAGTGTTTTGAGGAGGCGGTCAGACTGCTGAATGCTCATCCGATTCGTCAAGAAATTGATGACAGTGTGTCAGGCCACAGGTATTCAATTCCAGGCCTGTCCGGAATGAAGTTTCTGGCGCACCATGTTTGCGCGATCTGGTTCATCGTGAAGAGGTGGGTTTCGGATGCTGATATGCCAGAAGCACTGGTGGCGGATGAAATAGGTCATGGAAAGACTTTCACCTCGGTGGCAGCAGCAATGATTTGGAAACTGCCAACTGAGAAAGTTGTAATGGAGTTACTGCTGTCGATTTCCTGGGCAAATACCCTTGCAGACTGGGTGAATATGGTACAGAACAACTTTCCCGGGATAATCGGTGAAAAACTGGAATGGTATTCAATGGGGAGACATAATTCCGTACCCCGCTGCCTCATAGAGATCCAGAAAACTCCACCGCAGGGGCACCCAGCGCTAACATCCGCCCTTGAACTATTCGTGGTGGTGACAATGCAAGGAGTTGCAGAGACGTTCAAAAGTGTCATTGACAAGATGACATCTGCAACTGATTTCAAACTTATCAACTTGTTGCACGCAGAAAATGCAAATGTCATCTACGAGGATCTGAACACCAGTCATAACGAGCCAAAGGACCGATCGAATATCCACCTTGTGTCATATGATACCATAACATCCAGAGTGAAACCATCAAGCAATGGCCAACTGTCACACAGTTCATGGAGTTTTGGGACATTTGATGAGTCTCATCGGTAGTGCTAGCAACGGTTCCGTTTTCGGACCGTTTCTATTATAGCGGTTCCATGAAAACCCGGACCTGGCCGGTTCGGTCCGGGTTTGTGGCAAACGGTTCCCTCAATTAAGTCCACGAATATTCATCCGATAATTTTGTGTTTGGTACAAGAAATATGCTGCTGCAGACGGCGCATCTTTTGGTGGTCTCCGATTTTTGATATCTTTAAAACTCAGCAAGCTGCTTTGAAATTATTGTCATTTTTGGCGTAAAAACGAGGTTTTTGGGCTGCCGCTTGCTGAGAATTAAAGATATCGAAAATCGGAGACGGCCAAAAGATGCGCCGTGCAAAGCTGCGTATTTCACATACCAAACACTAAACTCTCTAATCAATATTTGTGGCCTTAAAGTGATGGTTCGCTTAAAAAATCGTCGATTTTTGATGGGGTAAGGACGTTGCCACGCAGACCTATAATACCCGCCGGGTCCAAAACTGGAACCGTTGCTAACACTACTCATTTGGATGCTCCAATCTGTGATGAAAAGCAGGTGCACCAGGTTAATGGTCGACTAGGTCATATTCTGTGGTGCCGTACATATCTCTTTCTGTCATTTTGACGAAGCTGCAGTAACATATCAACTTCATCATATATTGTCCGTGCAGAATTGTGATACCGAATTCTTTGAACGGGATTCCAGTTATCAGATGCACCTGAACCCCTATTTGTGATACAAAGGATTTGTTTCTTATCGATTGCAGACACAACGGACACTCAAATTGGGCAACAATTCGGGATATTGACTGATTCAATAATGGTGAATTGTTTACAGTCAATTGCACGTGAGAATCGCTATCAACATCTCGAATCTCCAGAGACAGATCCATCACAGTATATCTCGAATCATCCAGGGATAGAAAGACTTTCTACGCGATATCGAGTTGATGTATTCTATCCTAAGACATGGCACCTGTATTCCAGGCTTAACTGCAGAATATCGCCGATTATTTCCTTGCTTAGTAATGAAATTCAGGCACATCTCAGATCGAGTCTCCTGTCGAGTGTGATGGTCTCAGATTTGACAAGGCACACATATTCTATTCAATGGCTAATTTTGACATGCAGGCACCCATTATTCACATATGATTCCACTCCAGACATGCCTCTGAACCATGAATACCCACTTTACATTACCTTTGAATCTGTGGCTGCCAGCACACAGAGGGTCATCTGTCAGACACTGAACTTTTAGATGCAGGCGCAGCTCATCTCGCTCGAACCCAGCTTGATATCTGAATTGATACTTGATCGGTATGTGAAGGCCGCCGCTTAAATGCCACAACTGTCATGCTCCGTGTCAACCTATCCTTTGAAGGGAGGTGTCCACCACACGCTTACCGTAGATTCACAGCCCTGGCCGATAAATAACCACACTTAACTGAATTTTGACAAAGAACTGTCTCCGGACCTTACATTTCCAAGAACCTAAAACAGCTTCGGTCATTCGGACTCCATAATCGAGCTGCAGCCTGAGAGAGTGAACCTCAAAAGACAGCTTCTGCTCAGCGATTCTGCAGATGATCGGCAACTGCTGTTCAGTTGTATGCCACACTTCCTCGAATCAGCTTCAATTCGGAACGCTTCCGATGCAGACTTAACTACATTTTGACTAACTTGTATGTTCGGGCCGCCAAAACCCTGTATCTTAAAATAGATTGTCTGAACCGATTTCCATCAAGAGAGCTCAAAGGGATAGAATCTGAATGCGAGACTCTGCTCAGCGGTTCGATAGATGACCGGCAAGCTCCCGCCCTCCACATATCTTGAACGACTGAACTTCGTGACAAATCATCAACAGACAAAATTTGATTTCTGTCAAGGTCCAATCCCAAGTGTGCATGAAGAACAAATCGTGATGAAAGCTCGAGTAATGAAAACGCAGATTCTGAGAGTACAAATAACGGTCAAAGTAAGGCGAGCCTGGAATCGCAGCCATTGGATTGTATCCTGCGTGCCAATTCAATACTTGCTGCACCTGAATTGGTTGGAACTGCATGCTGTTATTCATCTTTCCGATGTCAGATGAAGCCTCATGATGCATTCATATTGTTCTTATGCACTGCTTTAAACGCCAATATTGATGTTAAGTCAACATTGTAGCATTGAGACTCATAATGTTTGTGATCAAATGATGCGGTGTTTACATGATAGTATGCGCCACATCTGAATGTGAGTGACTATTTATGTCCCATTCGCTAGCAATCTTGGCATTGACGAGAACTGGGATCGATTAGAGTACCCCTGAGTTGACATGGTACCTTTACTGTGCTTTCTCTATGTTAAATCTCTCCATTGTAAATCCAAATTCTCTGTCCTCTCTTACACTGACTGCATACATATTGTGATTTCAGCAGACTCGGACCACTGAAAGTGATGTTGTGCACCTGATATTGCCTAATTGACTGCTAACTTTGCGGCAGAATCCTAAAACAACAGAATATTATCAAAATAGAGTGTCTATCCGACTGGTATACCACATTCGGTGATTCATATTTATCCACTATCAGCAACAAACTCAGTTTGAATCCATGTAACTTCACCTGTTGCCACTCACGAAGATCCCAACTCTATCCTCAGTCCAAGTCCTGCAAGATCTTTCAACACACCGAGAATTCTGTGGCATGCGGTAACCTCTCATATACTCGAACTTGAGGCATAATGAACTATCTTCCGCGGAATTATAAGCAGACGCGATCATGATCAACCCATTGCTCAGTATTGCACCTGTATCTGGCCGTGTGAGTTAGATAGTGATACAACCATGTTAATGTCTCAAGTTCTTCAGGTGTATTGAGATCTTCAGGTGCATGTAGTTTAAATTCTGGGGATGTTAGCTTAATCCAACCTCCTATTGTTGCATCAATAGCATAATTGGATACGAATGCTAACATTCAGGAATTGGGGGCATGAAGAATCCATCTAATCCAGCACACCTGACACTTCCTAAATCACAACACAGAATTATCATTGACAATATATATATGAACCGCAGACACTGTCTTCCAGGCCCATTCCAGGCATGCCTCGAATTGCATCCTCCTTAGCCGAGCATCTCTGTTCCCAGGCAAGCCTCGAATTGCATTCTCCTTGACCGCGTGTGACTTTGTTGCCCTATTTTCGCATTATTCTATTAGACTCCCTACTCTATTTACTCTTATATGCTTCTGTCTACAATCCACAACTTCACTTCATCAACATGGAACCTACAGCCAGCCAGGTGAGGAATCACTATTCACAGAAGAATCAAGAAGCGCACCTTGAGCGAGCACTTCCACGTGCATTCAAGAAGATAGCAAATTTTCATTGCAGATCAAATGTTTGAACATCCAATTTTCGTGTATAGTATTCACGATAGCTACTGTCTGTGCTATAATTCATATGAAGCAGGATGATGACGATACTGATCGGGAGGAGATCAGCAATGAAGACAGTTAAGAGGTTGAAGCGTCCACCTTGTTATCCTATATCGAAGAACATGATTTGGCCAACCAGCAAGAGGTCCTAAGTCTAGACCAGGCGCGCCATGATAAGATAATACAAACTGCAAGGGTTCCACTGCGAAACCAACGGAACTGTGCTGATACTGTCATTGCCCACACTTCACTTCCAAATCTGCGACCTCCAGCTGGGGCCATGGCACCACCATTGCTCAAACACCAACATTCAACCATCAATATATTATGCGAGTCTGACATTGTACCTGTGCAGGCACTGCCGGTTTCCAAGGCTGGTGGAGACCATGGTGTTCCTCAACCCAAGGCCGGTGGAGATCACAATGTTCCTCAACACCACAAGGCTACCTTTGAGGTAGCAAAACAGTTCATGGAGGCAATCGTATTTACAAAGACTCCATGGCCAAACATTTCAGATGAGAAGTACTCGATGGTTGACGAAGCTTGGCAACCAGCCATTGAAGCCTAGGATCCACAGCAGGCATTAGAAGGTGCTCCTGTAGGTACACGATCTCTGTGTCAATTGCCCAGTGGTCAATCTTTCAAAATTGATCTGGATGCCCGAGAACCTGGAAGTGTTTACTCTGTTTACTGCTCCTCGATTGGACTTGTGATGATACTAATCCCCAAAAATATACATTGTTAAAACTAAAGATTAGTACCAGTCAAGGGTGTTTGGCAGAGAGAGCTCGTCGAACGATTGTCTGAAGGTACTGGTTGGATTTAGGATCAGAAACTGAACTTCGAATCCAGGTTAAGGAGCTCCTGTTTGATGATGCTTATCTTTCTAAGGTCATCGATGATAAGAAGTCCTGGTTCACGTGGATGGAATTGCTTGACGTAATCTACCATCAGTTTTTCTTCAGTGCAAATAACTTGGGGCGACAACCGACCACATCGCAATTCTTTCAACCGCTCACACCGCCGATGTTAGCCCTTGTGGCCGCAGCTATTCATTGTCTGCTGTTGGAGTATGCCACTGGAAAGAAGGTTACAGTTATGTTTTCTCAAGATGAATATCGAGGTAAATTTTGCCCTTCCATGTTGATGGATTGTCTTGCTGCAGAAGCCACTCCACTCATCAATTACACATGGTGGGCTGCTTCATACCCCCGCCACATGGATCTCCTCCGCTATAATAGGCGCTCCTCAATCCCTATCAGTGCTCCTCAGTCTGGATTGAAGCTTCAATATTTCATTCAGCGCTCCATACTGCATTTCTGTTGGCGCTCCTCCTGTAGAAGGGGCGCTTCTCAATCCCCTCCTAGACCTCGATCAGGAGTGCCTCTATTCCATTCCAGACAATTTACCTCCCTCCCTTTCGGCGATGCTCAGCATAGATGGGCTCCTCCACTGGATCGGCGCTCCTTTGCTTGGATTTGCACCCCCAATTTCATTCCGCACTCTTCCATCACCTTCATCAGTCCACTTGCTCACCCTGCACTCCACATAAGGCACTCCTCCTATCCTGGTGGCCCACATCTTTTCCCCGCAAATTCATCATATTGCCTTTCAAACTCCATTATGAATCACTGCGAGCTAACCTCTCAATTCCAACCCTTTAGATATCCCAAACCGAGCCAAATGATATTGGAATTCTATTTTGCCCAGTCGCCAGGCCCGAATTGTTCGGAAATCCAATCTGCGCCTGGAGTTTCTTTGCGCTGTTGATGAATTGTGTCTTCCTGCTTTTGTCGGCCCTGATCAGATGGGAGATGGAGTGGATGACATTGAGACTACGTTCGATTGATATCATTCGATTGCTCAGCTGTGATATTGTTTCTGGTTTACCTTCTCTCATTTTTGAATCACTCATCATTTTCTTTGGTTCTCCTTAATGTAGCGATGCAACCAGTAGAATGTTGAATGAGATGCTGGGTACTATAGTATGATTTAGAAGTTGATAACGAACAATAATCTATGCATCAGAGGTGGAGGGTATTCTTATTGCTCGTGTACATCAGGAGAACCTCAGATAACACCTGCAGTCCTTCGAATGAATATCCCTAAGAACCCACGCATCTCTCAGAGTTAGTATGGGATTCCTGCATTGGTTGGGCGACAGTCCCAGGTGCTCACAAACTTATCACAACCGCTCCCATGGTGCTCCCATACCAGTCATCAGAGATCCCAATTACACTGAAGGCTGGCTGGAATGCCCTCCTAGGGTCTGATTCTTTCCTGAAATTGACGCTTCTAACTTTACACTCCGCCTCCTCTCACACACTCCTGGAGGCTCCCAGTGACTAAAATACATTTTGCTGATGCGTATCCTTCTTTATAGCTGCTTGTAACCAAGCCCCACTCCTATCACCAAAAATGCAACACAAAAAATCGTTGATGCTCCAATGACGGGTAGTTTCAAGACAGGGTAGGCAGTGTTTCGCCTTCTCTTTTTGGTACAAAGTTGGCCACTACTTTGTTTATGACTGTGTGTAACCTGCCGCCCACAGATTACCCAAGATACAAGATCAACAATCGTTGACACTCCGTTGACGCTCATTTTCAGGATGTGGTAGGATCCGTGTGTCTGTGTGTTTCAATAATCAAGGCGGCCAATAAGTCGAATATAAACCAGGAGGTAACAATGTCAATATTCTACAATTAATTGTAGCATATTTCAATGTGACCATCAATGAGAAAGCAGAAACGCAGAACAGGTGATTGGAACTGACGGGTAAAGCAAAATCCGGTAAAACCCACTGCTGGACGGGTACAGATCCAGCTTTGCCCAGCCAAGAGTTAGTGGGCGGGGTTTTTGCACCTATCTGAAACTGAAAGGACCCATTTGTGTGGTTCAAACCCGGACAGCCGGCAAGATACCTGGACCTGTTGCTAACACTATCCATGACGTTCAGGTGCTACAAAATTGATTGGATGAGTTTTGTGACATTGAATTTTAGAGAATTGTTTTTGTTGTTTTATTGATGCTGTATTCACTCTAATTGAAGTATGACACAGTCTATGACAACCCCTTAGCCCCTGGGTGTGCCGGAAAGATGGGGAAGCTTCCATTTGCTACCAGTGGTCCACTGAGACCAAGCAAAATCAATGATATGCACACAGTTGGAAAGATCCAAGACATCAATGAAATGAGAGTGAGACTGCCCCCAGTCTAAACACTTCAAATCCTGCCTGGGCTCCTCCTGCCTGGGCTCCACCGCAAGTTTTGGCAGTAACTTTCCATCATCCGTCGCTGCCAGGACATTGATCGCTGCTTGATCACATGTTTGCAAGACACATAGCTCAGAGATTTAGACACACTGGCATTTGCTTTCTCGCAATCCTATGGCCTGTCCCACCGCCTTCCACAGCGCTTTCTGCTGCAGTTTCCTCCAGCTGCAGTGGCGGAATAAATGCTCCCACATCAGGAGTGTTCCGCTTCCACACCACCACCATTTGCCATTTGGATGGATCTCTTGCTCCTAGTGTTGCCTTTCAGTCTGTATTCGTATTAGTGGGAGCAATTGTTGGCCTCCCACTGCACCTTCGCTGCCGTCCTGCCCTTGCAGCTGCATCTAGCTCTATTCACGGCCGAGGTGTTTATGCAGTCGTGTAATGTGTAGCCTCTGTTTTCTTGTTCCTTGTTGGCCTGTCAGTTAGCCTCTGTGTTCCCAGGGATGCCTGAATGTCCTGGGACCGAGTGGATCACAGCTTCAATGCCATGGGCACGGAGGGCCCTAACATACTTGTTGATTGCTCTTGGAAGTTGCTGCCCTCGCCCTGGGTCCAGGTGCGCCATACGTGTGATAGCTGCCAGTGAATCACTACACACTACCACTTCCATTACTCAGTGTGCTCGCAGTGCCTCTGCTCTTCCACTAGACCTTTGCAGTGTGACTCTGATTGTGCACAGTTCCGCATCGACCACCTCCAATTGTCCAGTATCTGAGTTGCTGTGGAACACCGTCCTTACATCTCTGTTTCCAGGCATCACTGTGGTTGCTATGTTTCCATCATTCTTTTGAGATCCATCTCTCCACCGCTTTCAAATGCCAGATCCCTCCTAGATTTTATTTGTTGTTGCCCATTGCTTTGCGGCTCTCAAGGCAACTGTCTCATCTGTCAGGATAGTGGTATCGTCCACTGGCTTCTGCCCCACGTCTGACCGGCAAAATGTCTCTACTCCCCTGCCATGGGCATGCTCCATCATGCCCACTCTGCCTACAGATGCACCAGGTTTGGGGTACTGATAGAGATCGTTCAACTTGGAGCATTCCCGTGCGCTAGCGTCGCTTCCCACCAACCATTGTTGTCTGGTGTCGATGGCCACTGGAGCCGGTGTGAGTACCGAGTTCCCCATTAGCGCACCTCTTGGAGTTGTTGGCAGCATGCCGAGGGTTGACATTGGTTTTTGACTCAGCAGAAGCTGGATGACGTCTTACTGGCAACCTTCCTTCGGATCCCACCGGAGGTCTCTTCCATACAGCGTGATGGCCTAGACACAGGCGATGTTAACAGATTGCAGACATACTGGTAGTACTCCACATGTTCTTTTGACCAACTGGAGTCATGCTTTTGTGGCTCTTGCTTTCTCCATGCACTGGTTGTGATGCTCCTTGAACATCAGGTGGGCCTCCACCCAGACCCCTAGCCTCCCAGTGGCTTCCATGTTAAACCTGATGAAGCTGTTCCCAACTTATATCTTCGTTGTTAGGTTCAGATGCAGGTTCTTCTTGAAGGTTTGTCTGCAGGCAAAGGTTGCTTCTTCAGTTCTTGTGGGGTCAATCTCCAGCTCACGTCTATCTGCCAAGTCAATTCTCACTCTGGCACAGGCTTCGAGTTTTCTGATCACTTGGTTTACATGGCATCTCGTTGACACCCATCCAACATCATCAACACCAGACAGTCGTTCAACTCTGGTGACTATCTCCCCAACGCATTGTATGAGCCCTGATTAGCACATTGCACAGAGAATTGGAGACACTGGTGAACCCTGTGGTAAGCCTGGATCTACCAGATAACACTCCGTCCAATTGCCCCCAATTACAATTGTGACTGTTCAGTCTGTGAGACAGCTTGCCATCTGTTGTATGAGGTCTCCATCAATCCCTTTCCCTCCAATTGCGTGGATTAGTCTCCGCCTCTCTCAGCTCAGGAATGTTGCCTTGATGTCCATGAGGAGTATTCCAGCTCTGTGGCCCCCTCTCCAGACTGTGTGTGCTGGGTCGACTATAATTGCCGCCACGTCAATTGCTGACCACCTATTCCTGCCATCATAGTGGCCATCGCTAACAATCCTCTTCTCTCAGCCTCTTCAGCCAGTTGCTCTGCAACCACCTTTTCGACAACTGTCCCCATGTACCTTAATAGAGAAATCAAGTGATATCCCTTGAGTTTTATATAGTTGTCCTTTCCTGACTGGCAGATTACAACCTCGCTAGCCCGCTTGCACATGGCTGAGTGTATGCCTGTTCAGACAGCTGCCTTTGCTAGTTCTATGATCCTCTCTGTCTCCCACTCCCAGAGTAGATAAACCACTCCAAGAGACAGCTTTGCCACACCTGGGGCTTTCCCAACTGACTAAGAGAATTGGGCTCATTCGGCTGCTTGCTCCATGACAGACTGGTGTGTTTACCCTGCTGGGTGTCGGTCAAAGTACTGGTAGTGCTTATTCAGGGGAAAACACTCTTGTCTCAGCATGTCTTCTTTCTTTGTGATGGCATTTGCCTGTTTCCCATCACTGTTGATTAGAGCCTCAACTATGGCTCCTGCCTGTGGGTTGTCAAACTTTGCTGCTCTCTGGACCTGAGCTCTAGCTTAGACTGTACAGGTAGTCATTTCACATCCTGTTCATTGCTCTCTGAATTGACATCTGCAACTCAGCCGTAAACTGGACTGTCGCTGCAGATCTGAACATTCATCTGTTTGCTCCAGGTTGGCTTCTCGACTCCATAATCTTCCCATTCTACCATCTTTTGGACTGAGTGCAGATCGTTATTTTCATGGCAGTGGTATCCAGTTGCATGCTCAGTGCTTCCTGGCACCACTCTGCTTCACTCTCGACATTGTCGCCTGTACTCTCCACTCCCAACTCTGCCCTTCCCCTTGGTGTCTCCCTCCAGAGTTTCCCAGCCTGCATCATAACCTCCTGCATCATGGCTGCTAGGTTCCACTCTACAACTTGTGTGCCGCCTGCTTCCTTATGCTACTCCATGTTCACCTCCCATTCTATGATCGCATAATTAGGCACAGTGCATCAGTAAACCGAATTTTAGTCACTGGAAGCCACCCGGAGAGTCTGAGAGGATGTGGAGTGTATACTTAGATATCTCAATTTCAGGAGAGTATCAGACGCTAGCAGGGCAATCCTGATGGCGTTCATAGAAGCTGGGATCTCTAATGAATGGTACAGGAGCGCCATGGTAGTGATTGTGAGAGGATTGGAAACACATTGGAGTGCTGGATAGATCAATGGGTGCACCTGGGAGTGCCGGTGACAAACCTGTGAGCATCAACAATAAGCCAGGGGGCATCTGGCAGTGCCCACAACAATTCTGGGAGCACCTTAAATCACAGTAGAGCAGTCTGGGCAAACCAACATCATCATTGGGTATGCTGCAGGTGTGCCTGGATATTATAGCTTCTACTTATCATTTGACAATTTTTAAAAGTCATGTATTCAGTATACACTCTCATCTATACATCCATGTATCTATTTTGCTACCAATCTAGACACGTTATATCTGGACTGGCTACTGGTGGTGCTTGAGAGAAATTCAAGGATTGCCTGACAAGGATAATCGAGTGAATGCAGAGATACACTCTGGGGTGGTGGTTGAGCGAGTTTGGATATACACTTGGAAGTAGTAGTCAAGCGTATTTGGAGACACACTAGGAGGCCACGATCAAGTGGACTTAGAGATAAACTCCAAGATCGTCTTCATGCAAGTTTCTAAATGCAGTTGGAGGCCATGATTGTGTGAACTTGGAGGCTGTAATCCAGGAAATTTGGAGGGATGCTTGGTGGCCATAATTGGGTGAGTTGGGAGATACAGTTGGAGGCCGTCATCAACCAAGTTTGGAGAGATGAACTTGGAGCATATGATAGTACGAACTTGGAGGCAGCAATCGTGCAACCTTGGAGATACACTTCGAGGCCGTGATTGAGCAAGGGTGGAGATGCACATGGAAGCAGTGATGGTGCAAATTTGGAGGGTGTAATCCAGCATGTTTGGACATCAGCAAAATGTAAAATGGTTTGGAACTTGTAACTGAACAACTCTGCAACTCTGATCAGCCACAGTGACGCTTCCAGACGCTTCCAGATGCTCCCAGATAGGCTGAATGCAATGCGATGAGCTCTCAGGGGTTCTGAGACTACATCCCCAGTACTTCTCAATCCTCCAGAAGTTGTGGAACAGACTACAAGACTATCCTGAAGACTGTATAGTTGTCTCCAAAATGCTACAAAATCAATCTATTAGAATGTGCAAATTTCGAAGCTATTGGGAGTATTGGGAGTATTGGCCGCGTCTCCAAGACTATTCTGCTGCACCTCATACCTGGAGGCATACTCCAGAGGAGTGGTTTTTATAATGTCTAACTAAATTAGTAAAATTCCATTAACAATCTTCCTCCAGCACACCTTGATTCAGGCGTTGTAACTTAATTTACTGTCCAGTATGTATCTACATCCACAAGATTATTCACAAGCCATACGCTATCGATTCTATCTGATACAACATTCTCTCACACCAAATGTGCCGGTCCAACATTTGCTTCGACAGGTACAATATGCACCTTATTACTCTGTTTGGCAGCCCAGATGAACCCGTCATCACAATCAGCCCAACCATGAGAATACTTGTACTTTGTTAGAATCACCACCACATATTCTTGAGCTTCAAGACGTAATATCCATTATTGAGTCTTCTTCTATCTCTTAGAAAAGGTCAATATCGTTTTTCCAGCTGGCAGGCGCTCCTGAAATTGGAGGATCTGATTAGGTGGAGCCTAGCCACAGTATAACACAGGAAATGATGGAACATGACCTTGGAAGGTGTTATGGAGGTCACATTCTGTAAATTGGACCCAGTTGTTATGAGATTCAGGCATGATCCCTTGGTTGGCATTGGTATATTCTACCTTGCAATCAAGTCCCAGATGCTCAACAGGTGTAGGGCAGTGAAATGGTCCATGGTAGTACAGCAGCCCATTGTGAAGTTTAATAAATATCCTGTCTATGAGTACATTCTGATCATATACGAGCACCAGTTCACAAACCACGTGTCCCAAGTCCGGTCCAATTTTTCACCGAATAGGTGACCAAAGTTGGGAATTTCGAAAACTTTTGATGCATGGCTGAGTGAGGTAAATTTGATGCTTATACACTCACCACAGATGTGCGTTTCTCTCAAATGGAGTACAAGTTGAGATCAGGAGCGGAAAAATGGCTTTTCCGGACAATGCTGGATGCGTAAAAGGTTGGCTCTGGAAGTATTTCGCTGTTCATTGGTAGTGGATAGTCGGTTGAAAACTTGTGCCGAGTCAATATTGTACTAGCCTTGGAGGGCAAGATGAGACAGTGTCTCCTACATATAGTCAAGACCAGTACACCGGTCATTTTGCTTGAGCATCTGTTCAATGTAACTGTGTGGGTTTGTAGATCCATATGCCTCTTTCACATTGCCGATATGAAGCCATTTAGAAATATCACTGGTGAAGTTGTAACCGGAACCCATTCACCAAATCGACACTGACATATGGCTCACCTGATGCATCACTGGATAGTCAAAATGTAATACACGCTATTTGATGGGTTTCCACATATCCTGAACACCAATTGCCTTCCTTTAGGCTTCAATTTGGATCAAGTGGATGGACAATTCTTTATTAAAACTCATCTGCTCATTCGAAGGGATATCAAAAATCTCGCTCTATAGCAGATTCGCAACACAGTCCATATCAGTGATACTCCAGGTGGTGGCTTCAGTCTCACCATCGGATAGACGGACTTGAAATTCCACACAGCTGTTGGCAGTCATGTTTGTCGCGCCATAATCCTCGTTCTCTGAATCAACTTTCATGTGAGTAAGATTTTTCACAAATGTGCTTCTGGGACGAATCACTTTAGACCCAACTTCCTGCCATAGTTGTCGCTTATGATATTGGAATCATTTATTGAAAAGGTTGAGTTTAGCACATGTCACTTGATGGATTTCGTGCTACAATCCCTCTTTTGCACACTGCTAATCAGCATCTGACCATTTGGTCGCCGCTTGTTGAGCTCAATTCAGGTGCACCTGAAATAGCCTTCGCTTTGTTGTAACCTTTTCAGTGCCGTACACATGAACCTTCATTGCAGCACAAATTGCCTGAATCTTTTGTTCTTGTTACTGATGCGATTCTCTTGCCTACAGTTCATCTACTTGGGCCTTTACAGACTTCAACACTTTCTGTTCTTGAAAATCACCCATCTTCTTGTACAATCGCTTCAGCCCATCATATAGTGCTGTGAGGGATACATCAGTGTGATTTTGTTGGCTAACAAGTAGAGAGAATTCACATAATGCGTACACTGCTCTGATCACCATTTCATCAGAGGCTGTTTCCGCCACAGTTATCCCATCATCTTTGCAGCAGTCAAGAATTGGAGTGCAATTCACTGCCAGTGTTCTGATCATGCACCACATATCTTTTCCCAGCCAGGAGCTGATTTTCATGGAATCGAATGATTTAGAGATGAGCTCGAGGCCCCGATATAGTGGTACCGATGTGAACTCATTGCCAAAGTGACCCTTCACATTTCCAGCTTTCAGGTATTTGAGCAACCAGTGCAATAAGTCCTCAACTGAACCCAAGAGTAGCGGATGCAATTCATGCGGCTGCCAAAGCTGATAGACATTGCAAAGGGGTATCTCCAGAACTGGTTGCGGATTGGATAAACACCAAGAGTGTAGAGAACATCAATACTAGTTTCCTCCACAAGGTCAGAGTAAGCATCCTGATCTCTTGGATTATTGAGTGGTCCAAGAGTGGAATGTCCCATCGGCACGCCTTTAGGAATTTCGCACATTGGGCCTGAGCCATCTGGGCCTTGACTAAACATGACTTGTTCTGGATGATCCCCGACCCAGGCCACAAAAAGAGGATGACACTGTCTCTGCAATCCATCAGTGCAATGCCATGACAAGCCAGGCCCAGTCATGTCAAGATTCCGGAGTAGGGACAGCACTGTTCCAACCTCAGAATGCCATTCCTCGTCAGTATTTTTAGCACCTGTCAGATGACAGGTGATCAACCCAATGTGAATGCAGGCACGCTTTGTAGGTGTGCGGCGGAAATCTTGTTGATTATTACCAATCGTGACATACAGCGGCCAGGCATACTGAGCGCTCGAAAAACTGGTCAAGTGAGTGTTGCTGGATGCACAAATGACTAGCACAATCATCGCTCTGACAGGAAGCTGATCTCGCATATCATACCACCAGGTGGCAGTGTTCATCTCGCTGTATATTCGGCAATGTTCCAAGTCTGAGATGCTCCCTGGTTCCAAATCAAGGTGCACCAGCAATGGCAGATGTGCCCAAAGTAACTGTAGACATTTGACAATATCACTGCAGTATATTGTTCCAAAGATATGTGAATGACCTTTAATCCAACTATCTTCGCCAAGTCCGAAATCGAGTTG
>Ga0307514_10000307_pt1 | contig 118352 bp, 122 predicted proteins | sample 16_EM_MG_FD_203088 | JGI IMG/M metagenome (GOLD analysis project Ga0307514, IMG submission 203088) | Populus trichocarpa ectomycorrhiza microbial communities from riparian zone in the Pacific Northwest, United States - 16_EM | ecosystem: Host-associated > Plants > Roots > Unclassified... | reverse complement strand
GACGTACCATGGTCAATATTTTACGATTAACAGTCGCATATCTGAATGCGACCATAAATGTGAAACCCGAAACGCAGAACCGGAGATTGGAACCGACGGGTCTAGCCAAACCCGGCGAAACCCGCGGATTGACGGGTAAGGATCCGGGTTTGGCCCGCCAAGAGTCTGCGGGTTGGGTTTTTGGCCGGTTCTGGAACTGAACCGACCTGTTTTTGCGGTCCAAACCCGGACCGCTGGCGGGTTACCTGGACCCGTTGCTAACACTATGCAGATCGATTTGCCGATGCCACATTGACCGTGATCACAGAGTCTGGCGTACAGTCCAGGATAGGGTCGGAATGTATTTCCGAGAAGAGGAACGACTCTGACTCGGCAGTAGAGGTGGATGCGGTCAAAGACAGGTTAGCATCACTTTTAGATTTCTCATACGAGGCCCACATATGCTTGCTCCTGCACTTCGCCTTGATATGGCCCTTTACTCCACATCCATGGCATATGGCCTGGCTCTTCCAATCGTCGCCATTCCTGTCGTCGCCCTTCCTTTCGTTACCCTTCCAATTTCATCCCCGACCTTTCTTCGTTACAAACAGTGCAGCATCTGGAACAAGACCGCGGGCCCTGCGGAGGCGGGCTTCGAAGGACGGGAGGTGGGTGACAATGCTCGCCACTGTGTCCACTTTCTCAGTGAGCTCGAGTGTCGATGCAAAGGTTCGCCATTCTTCGGTATGCCGGAGGTTGGACATGATGTAGAATTTCCTCCAAGAGTCCTCGATCGTGATGTCGCATATGGCAAGGTCATTGATTATCTTGTCCTGGGCTGAGATCCATTCAGTGACTGAAGGATATGACTCGAGTTGACATGATTTGAGCTTCACCATCTCGTATTGACCGTCGAGTTTGATGACTTTTTGGAAGTCGGGTTTGATCGTATCCCAGAGTTGTTTCGGCTCAGTAAGTTCACGGTACCGTATCTGGATCGTTGATTCCATCACCCCGGTGAGTTGTCCGCATGCCTTGTCATTGTTCATCTGGCAGCGTTCCCAATCGCGAAGGAAGTGGTAGAACTGATTGAGGTAGGACTTGTCAGTCGATTCCGGGAGGAAGTCGTAATCGGTATCTCGAGAGTCACGAGCTGCGGGAGTAGTCGTGGAGGGGTCGCTGGTCGCTACAATCGGAGGCCTGGGAACACGCATTTCTCCAGAGACGTATTTCCAGAGGCCTTGCGCACGAAGTAGGGCTTTCGCTTCTATGGCCCATTGTCGATAGTTGCACTCATTGAGTGTTGTAGCTGTGGTCGACATGGCGGAGGTTGAAACAGAGGGTTGCGAGACAATAAAGATGGTTAAGAAACAATAGAGAGGTGGAGGTTGAAAAAAAAAAAGAGAGAGGCACTACTACTAGGCGTCGATTCAGTCCAATGCAGGCAGGCAGAGGAGAAACGATAGACAAAAAGAGATGTTGGCTCGATCCACTGGAACAGGGGCAGAGGAGAGGCAGTAACAAATACTAATAGTAGGCGTTGAGTTCAGCTCAGCGCCGGGCTCATAACCTGTTGACACGAGAAGATGATGGAGAAGAAGAGAAGATGATGAATTTTCTGTCTATCCAAAGAGAAGAAAAACTATGGACTTATATATGAAAGAGAGAGAAGGAAAACCCAATGCCGACTGCCAAAGCCGGAGCCCAATGCCGAGTACCAGTGCCGAGCCGTCCTCCTCGCCATGGGGGCAGGCGAGGCCGACAGGGGTAAGCGAGGCCGACACGGGCAAGCGAGGCCGATGGGGGCAAGCGAGGCTGGTGTGGGCAGGCGAGACTGGTGGGGGCAGGCGAGGCCAATGGGGGCCGTAAGCCGCCGGGCCAAATCCCTAGTCAACAAGTGCGAGCAAGTGGTGTTGGACTTCTTGGCGGCTACTGAAGTCAGGAAGTTCCTGCCCAAATGATTGGAGGTATGGTATGGTATGGAGCGGACGCAGAGGCTGACTCAGGTGTGGGGAGCAGCCGCAGTGGATTTATATCTTTTCGTTTCTTTTTTGTTTATTTGTCTATCTTTTAGCTTTCATTTGTCAGCTGGGATGAAGGGCAGCAGGGGGGGAGCTCTGCCATCTATATGGCTTGCCCGGAGGCGGAGGGGGTATTAGGTTCTGTCATAGTCTCATTAGAGTGCACACAGTATGAATAAACAACAACAGACACTGGTTGTATGGTAAAAAAGGCACCAGGAGGTGCTAGAACTCATTGTAGTGCCTTTTTGATAGTCCTAATGCCTTTTATTGTATGCCCATTGAGCTTGTGGCATTTGAAATGCTGAGCTCTCTCCAAATGTTCCTTAACTCCAGTGTGGTCAACCGTCCCATCCGACGGCCGGGGACGGTAGGGCCGTCCGAGTTCTTGCCAGGACAGACGGGACGGCGCAAATCCTTCGGTCCCGTCCGAGCTTCTAAATGACGACATGACGACCGGCAACGGCCGGGGACAATAGAATCACCGTCCCCGGGAGACATCCACCGTCCCCGGGCGTCAGTGGGTGGTTACAGTTCTATTTCGATGGAACCCAAGAACTTCACATATTTAGAACTTTGTAAGGCTAATGGATAAGGGCTGACATACGGGCTTATGGATATAGCGCTAGAGGTACAAGCTGACATACAGGCTGATGGTATGGGGCTGGAGATACGGGCTGACGATGCTCAGCCATATTTATCTATACATTGATGAACCTTCATTCAAGTATATACGAAATTTATATTATTTTTATGATGTACATTGAACAAAGTCCATGGATATCGGTAGATGACCGCCGGGGACTGCCGGGGACGGAACTGATCCGTCCCCGGCCGTCCTTGCCGTCTGTCCCCGTCCATAATCCAAATGTCGGCAGCGTCCCGGAGACGGACGGAGAGTTGCCGTCCCGTTCCAATCCTGGGTGATGTCGGACGGACGGGACGGTTGACCACACTGCTTAAATCCATGAATTTCTACTGCTGTGATTTGAAATAGTGCATTTTCAGAACCTAAAGCCCTACTAGAAGTGACTTTATTTGTGGCACTTTGTGTGTGTACCTTTATTCCCCAAGGGGTAGCGACAAATGATAGATTTTAGTTGTTCTCAATCGGCTGCTCACCTTCTTTCCTTTTACATCAGCCATCGCCACCTCTGCCTGCACTACCTGTATGCCAAATTACCACCACTACTAACACAGCGTTGCTACCGCTACCGCTACCATTCCTACCTTACCATTGACTGCACCAACACTGGAGACATCAACGACAGAGTCAGGGGCAGCAGGCAAAATCTACAAGATGGGAACGGGCAATGGCAAGAGTGCTAAGATGGTGGGTACATTGAGGGGGTTAGAGGTGTCGGCGCTTCCTCTAGTAGTTGGTGTTTTTAGTCACCGCCTTTGGAGTGACGAGAGTCTTTAATGTTTTTGTTACTTGAAGGTGAAAGATACGACAAGGCGCAGGGGACAGGTGCGGAGAAATGGCACGGAGGAGACAAGGCACGGGGTGAAATGGCACGGGGGTGAAATGGCACGAAAAGAAAAGGTACGGGGAAAAAGAATGGGTGGAAAGGTCTGGGAGAAAAGGTATGCGGAGAAAGGCACCCTAGAAAAGCATTGCATAGTTCCATTTCCACGGTGCCCTTTTCAGCCATACTAAAAGAACCCTTAACCCAATTCATGCACTTAAATGCCTTTTATTTTCGGTGTAGGAAAGGCACTGTTCGGCGCCTTTTCCAGTGCCTTTAAAGTAGCACATTTCCGACTCCCTTAGAGGTTGCGGAGGTTGCCACCCCCAATTTGGGGAATTTTACATTGAAAACCACTCATTTCGTAGCGGGTCACATACCATACAACTCTTGTATCCCAATGCTGAGCACATGAATGTTGTAACAGGTGTGCATGAGCACAAATCTAATTGAAGGTCAGTCACCACTGCATCACTCGCTTCACCCAACCATTACTCGGTATACATCTGGCTCAGTCATCAGCTCGTATAGGATGGACTTCTGAGAAGCCTGCTTATTACTAAAGGAGGATTCCCAACCTCAGATAGGTATTTCACATTTGCTCATATTTGTTAATATACTGTACTTATTAATTGGCAAGGTAGTTGTAGAGCTACTTAATACATAATCGGTATTTATGGTGGGTATTTATTTCAGCTGGTTGTTTTGCAATCTGCCAAGTTAAATTGTAGAAGCTACGGCCTCAAATGATCCAAAAAATGCCGCAGGCGACCACCTGTCGGAGATGCTCTGGATCCAGAGACTGCACCCAATTAGTATTCGTTCCTGAAGAATATGGAGATGGGGCCGAACTTGTTGCCATTAACGACATCTCCACCCTTGGAACACTTATAGGTGACAAATTGTCCCGTCCTATACGATCCTTGGGTGGGGCAGATGACCTTGAAGCAGGCCCTCCCAGCTCGACGTGGGAACCAGTCCCTCTGGTGCGGTTCAGGGAGTGAACTAGTCCGGACTCTGAACTGCTGCTTCGAACTAGGTAAAGGACTGGTTCGAACCAGTTCCCTGGCGGTCCTTTGCTACAGAGTGCTACAAACGTGCAAGAGCAGCTGAAAGAAATGTCCGCTTACTGGGTAATCATTTGCAACACCCTGCCACGCTGCTATATTTCATCCATTGCCCAATCTCTGTCCCCGCCTGCCCTGTGCATGATATTCTCCCATGATTTTAGAAATCACCAGGCATTTATACACGCCTCAGGAAAAGCTCCAACCACTTCACATCCTCCAGCGGGATTGGTTCGAACCAGTCCCCAACCAGTTCCCCACTAAAACCGAACCTGTTCCACGCGGTACAGTTCACACCCCCGAACTGGGACTGCACCTAATACAGTATGAATAAAACAAAACAAACTGGGGCTGCACCAGACCGCGAACTGCAAGTTCGAACCAGTCCCTTAGGGAACCGTTGGCATCACTGCCTGCCCCCATGCCGAAGAGGAGGACTAGCCTCGGCACCGGTGCTCGGCTTCGGGCTCCGGCTTGGCAGTGGGTATGCAGTTTTCCTTCTCTCAGAGTCTCTCTTTGGTATATAAGTCTACTGTTTTCATTCCTTTGTATCGACAGACAATACAGCTTCTTCTTTCTTCTCTATTGATTTCAACAATTTTGATTGGCCGTGCATCCAACTAGGCCGCGGCTTCCGGGAACGGGGTTTTGGGGTCCGGGTTCGGGAGGAGCGATGGCCTCGAGAGCTGCCTCAGTAGCGGGGGCGGCGGCTGCAAGAGCGAGGAGAGGGAAAGGAAGGAGGGTAGAGAGCTGAACGATTTTAGCCGTTTAGAGGGCTTGAAAGTGGAAAGCGGAAGAAATGAAAGCGGAAGAGATGAGATTTGTACTGTGCTTTCGAGTGCTGGTGGATGCTGGGGGAGAGAGAAGCTGATGTATGGGAATATTCACGGCTTTTATACCATTATTTCTCCACAATACTGTAGGAATTATTCTGCGATGCTGCGGACAACACCGGGTCTCGAGTCCGCACAGGCGATTGACCCTGCATACACCTTCGTTAGGAACTCTGAAGACAAACATCATGAACCCTGGTTTTGACTCCTGATGCCAGAGTATAGATTATCAAAAGATAGTTGAGGAATGTGCCTATCTCGCCTTCCAAGGTTGAAATACTGCTCTAGATGGGATAGACAAATCTCAGTAGCGCAATCAAAGACAATCAATTGACTTCGCCCCAGAGGGATACTTGAGATGATGGAGTCTGCACAGTTACTCTACGTAATTATTCTGCTAGAAGGGTAAAGTTATCGACGTTAGAGGTTTGGCTGCATGTTTGAAACCCACTAATATCTCAATTCCTCTATTGTAATGCTGGAGAAATCTCCGGAACCGGATTAGGAGATTTACCCCGGGGAGCGAGTGATTTTTGGAGTCACTGTGATGGAGACAGCAACCAGGTATTAAAACTAACCGCAATCATACTACAAGAAACTATATTCCATGCTACGAACAGAATAAACTTGCCTCTATACGCTGCGGTAATGGTGACATTCGGATCCAAAGCTAGAGGAGTGAAACACATGAGCCTCTACTACTGCACCACCGATGAGCTTTATGCAACTATACCCTAACAATACTCATACCTCTGTTGCTACTTCCGCTTCCAATATTACTGCACTTGCTGCTCTTCTACTCCTTTTACTGAGCTAATCCTACACAAATTTAACAAAATTTAACTTTTCAGCTGCCAGGTCAAAAGCCCATGTTTAATACAGACTGCAAAATCAGCAGTTTAGTTACCCCTGCCCGCAGTTGACCAATTTAGGAGACCCCATGGTAGGCAACTGTGTGTACTACGGTGATGGACGGGAGCCGGGGGTTTATGTCAGCAGGTTGAGTTTTATAGGCATACAGATGAAAATAAGGTTGGTTTTTAAGACGGTGTAGTGGTTTTGTGGCTTTTCGCTAACATCACGGCGATGCTGGGCTGGTAGATTCCTATGTTATTTGTGTATCAACTAATGTAGATTAGCTACATGCTGATCTATTTAACTAGACTTACTATAACATATCTGGAGAATTAAGCGCGCCATTCTTGAGGGAGAACATCCCCTGGATCGTAACATTTGATTACCGGACAGTGTGGGCTATGGCAACTGGCTCCGTTGCCCTGAAAACACAGGGATGTGACTACAGTACCAAATTATGACCTGAGACTTCAGAAAGCTATTTAATTGTATTATAGGTGTATTCTGGCAAGTTCGAGGGAAACTGCCACACTGAGGGAGTAATACATAGAGTTGCTTTTGTAGGGGTGTAATCCTCAGATGTGGACTTCAAAAAACTGGAATTGTCAACAAGAATACTGTGACAGCAGGGCCTCAACACCTCCTATGGACTTGTACCTCTCGAATAGGATGTAGAAGCTGCTGGTGAACTTCCCTTATCAACAATATCTAAGGACAATGAAATTCGAAAAAATGCCGCAACACGAAACATCACTCGCCCACTCCCAATGACCCATGTTGCTATTGTACCTCTTTGAGAACCATGTTCTGATTCAATGATACAGTGAAGAGGAGGTGGGGAGGAAGACTTGGTTTAAATATGGATAATTATTTGAAAAATCTGAGATAGTTTGCCATGAGCCACTGTCACCACTGAATTACTTGTGTCCAGATATGTTACACTTTCTCCTCTTGCTGCACTCAATGCAACCAAAAGCAGGAAGAACATTAAAACTAAGAAAGCCATGGATGAAGCACTAATCTGGCCAGCTGATAGCCTTGTTGTACAAAACTCCCCAGAAACTGAAAACAGATGGAGCAAAGTACTTAACATGGATAGGTGAAACTGCACCGTGAATACTTCGCTCAGACAAAAATACTAACCAGATTTTTTCCAAACATGCAAGACAACAGTTTCAATTTTAGGACTGGGTAATGGGCAATAACCAACATAGGATTGTCCACCAATGGAAACTAGACAATAGACAGATATAGATTCTGTGAAATCACAGCCAGGCCAGTTCTATAATTTCAAACCAACAGTAATAGGTGCCTAATTTACTATAGGTTTCAATCTCTGCATGTCATAAGAGCTGAAACCAACAGGATAGAAATGTCTGGCAGTCTGGCCCATGATGTCTATCTGAATACACTCTTCTTTTTATGGTGAAGATCCTGGTTGTTGCCTTGCTATTGAACTTCCCTCTCACAGTAGCTGCAGATAGAATTTAGTTTGTGGTATAGTGATCACAGGGACCATTCTGACTTTTGTTTGAAACAGAGTACAAACCAAGTACTCGAACAGTTTATATCCAAGGAATCAGTCATACTGAGTCTAATGATTGTTCGCTATTAACCCTCATATAATTGTTAACCAATCAGATTCTCCCGACCAAATTAAGGCTGGTTGGCATTATTACTTGCCCAAAAGAATTGTGAATTTGCTATAATACTGTCATGGTAGGAATGTTGAAGATGAAAGTAACATATGGTATTTCAATTCGTTGGCAATAATTTCCCAAACAATTCAGTGGTGCTGGCAGAGAGAATAATATGTATTACTGTAACGAGATATGGTATTTTCCTCATTAGATTTGCCACATTCATAAAGGACTAAATTATTGAACATTATCAGTATTAAGAAGTCTTAGATATATCCTGTTCATTCATCAAGATTATTTAGCATCTTCCAAAAATCTCATGGATTGTGATTCTCATTGATATATTCCTCTACTACTTCAACCATTTGAACTCCACTGTGAAACTTCTTTTCCTGCATATTTAGATAATTGATATTGTTCAGATGCAGTAAAAGGTTATTTTTGCCAAAATCAGCACCATGTTTAATATACATGTTCAGTAGCTGCTTTTGGTAAGATTTAAAATGAGAACGTAGAGAAATAATATTAATATCACCGGGATACTAGAATTCCAACAATTACTACAATATTTATTATTCTTAATACAGTCACCAATTCAAAATCGTCATTTCTTTCTACCTTGATATTTTCACAACTCCATATCTGTTCAAACGAGACAACAGAAATCTAACCATTCTAAGTATGATGAGAATGATTACCATTTTCATTAATCTTCTCAATTACCATCGTTGGGAAAGGTTATGTATTGACACATGTGGTGAGGAAGAAAGAGTAGATATAAGGTGAGGCTCTGCGGAATGCATGTGCCAGAAAAAGAAATCTGTATATCCACCATTATGGATTGGATCAGTGAAAAACTAAGAGATTGCTTGCTGAGAGGGAGAATTGATGATTACCATGTTGGACTACAACAGACAATGGAAATACAATCAAATGGACAAGGACTAACCTGCTTGTCTGTACCAAGGATTATGCTATTTTATTGATTTGGAGGTCAACTGTAATCTAGACAATAATTGCTTGACTCTCAAACTCAGAGTTGTCAAGAATCATTATTATACTCCAGATAATATGTAACCATAGCTCTTATGTATCAACTATGCTATTGGAATGGTACCATTGCAGCTATCTAGGGAGGACCCCCAAAAATTGAAGTGGTAGTGAGGTTATCAAAAAATGCAGAATTTGAGATTGTAATAGCAATTGCAAGTAGTAGCCTCCAGGCTTAGAACCTGTAGCAATAGAACTTAAAGGATAAACTATATATACATTCTATAATACAGCAAAAGAGGGGAGAAAGATTTGATTTATTTACAGAGAACTATACAACATAACTTTCATTCTTTACCCCAGGCCAGTACCACCAGATATTAATCAATCACCAAATCTTGTTTTGCATATCTGATATCTTTCTTGATCCATCCACCTTTCACCCTATCATCCCAAGCAACAACCTACTTAATGCATCCAACACTTAGCCTATAATGAACTATTATCAATATACAATAGACGAATTCCAGATCTCCGTTATACTTTGGACATCATCACCATTACAGATAATTGTAAACCCCTGCAGTACTGATTCCACTACTGAAGCCAGAAACTGAAACCTCCATTAGAAGAATGTATAATAAATCAAAACCTAGATGTGAATAATGAGAATGCTCATGGTATCCTCACAAGTGCTCCTAAGTGGATTCAGGTACTCTGATTTCACAATTGAGCTAAGAAATGTATCTTCAGATGATATAAGAATTTCAAAGATATATTTGAAAATATCTGCAATTGTAGAGAAATATTCAAAAAGATACCAATATTAACTTCCTGGATAGTTAATGTATGGAGTAGTCAAGACCTCTATACAAGTTTGTAGGAGTCCATTATATTTGGTGCTGTATTCTTACAGCATCAGGTTTTAGGGTCATATGTACCACAACTCATAGACAGTTCTTCTATCATATTTGTCTTTCTTAAACATTGTATTTCACTATTACAATATGATTTGCTATATTTTAATGTAAAATATATTATGTATCTAACCAAATCTCTATGTGTATATTCTGTCAACCTGGCTGCAGGCAGCCTTGATGTACATTCAAAGTGCCCCCCCAAGGATACAAATTCAGTAAGCAGAGGGACAGCCAAATCGACTGAGATGGAGCAATCTTTGAAACTGCAATAGTGCATAGTTGGAGGCCATGATTATTAGAACTTAAAGATACACACAGAGGTTCTACATGAGTATAGTGGGGGAAACAATTGAAGGATATATTTGAGGGAGCTGCAGGGTACACTGGGAGGCAATGATATGTGGAACTAAGATACACAGTTAGATGCTGTGTTAGAGTGCAATTTGATATATATGCGAAGGGAATCAACCTGAAAGCATTTGAACACAAGAGAGAAACTCTAGAATAATAGTCAGTAGACAATTGGAAGGATTCCTGGGAGATGTATGATGTGAGACTGGCTGGCAGTATTAGGCATTGAATGTTGGATTGATACTGTACTTGGTGTTGACTTATTATCATTACATGGAGATGGAGTGGAATGACATATCATTATGTATGTATATTACTGTTAAACTATTGCTGACAATGGGTAATGCAAAATAAAGCGAGAGAATCCAGAAACTTCTCATGAATAGCAGGAACCACAAGAGAATTTCAAGTACAGCTCATTTTACAATAATTGATATTGTAGGTACACTTCCGAATCTGGTGGGAAGTAATACTGTACAAATTATTCCTAACTCCATCGAAATGAACATACCTCTGATTTTCCACATCCTGTCTAATCCTTCCATAATGTTGCCATTTTCATGCCCCATCTCTCTTTCTGAAACAAAATTCAACAATTAATACATAATATTACAATATGTTGTTACTTTCTATCTCACTATACTGTAATAATTTATAAACTCTGAATACAGCATCCACCCAGGATTATCAGTCTCCTTGTTACTCTTGCAGCCAGTCTCCCCTCATTCTCTTACTTATAGGTAAACCTTTCAATGTAGTCTCAGCTCGTGCACTATCATGGCCAATAACTACTAACAGGTAGTGCTCCATGTATACACAATGGTGGAAGTGATTTGTCCCAATCCCTTGGTGGTGAGTAAACAAATACATAGCATCTCAAGAACTTCTTGAATCTCCCATTGAATCAACTACCTTCTGATTGATTCCCTCCAACAGTGTTTCCATTTTGCTTCACCTGTTTCATAAAAGTGTATCTACAAACTTACTTGAGCATGGTGTCAAACTGCATTTTCATATTCAATTGATTATTGTATGGAAGTACATATTCCTGTTTACATGCTGGCAGCAATGAAGTGTATCTCCAACCATATATGGTCTTTGGCTCTGACTGCATCTCAAAGTTCAAACAAATATAACCTTCTAGTATATCTCTCAGCTCACTCAATCATGGCCTCCAAGTAAACCTCTAAACTCTCCTGTTTACACCCTCCTTGTTAGGTCTTCATGTGAACATGACAACGGCCACAATGAACCTATTTGACTTCACTTGCTTGCCATCTCACTCTGCTCCTTTGATTTTATTGAACCACTGCTTACAGCGAAGTTAGGACACTTTGTGTAGAAAAATAGAGAAATTAATATTTTCATATAAGTAGGACAATTTAAACTGAACAAACATACTGAAATTATTTTGCAATGAGCAATAACTACAATTTGCAGATAAACCAGGAATATATTTAAAGAATATATAATTTTCCCTAATCAGATTGGCAGTGATTTGACAGGGTGTGCAGCTTATAGTGTGTAATTTGAACCACTTCAACGATTATTACCAGTCCTTCTTTGCCTTTGGAAATTTGTCTACAATAAACCTAGGTCTACTTGATAGCCAAGGCATTGGTCCAGTTCACTCTGAGATTTGACTATTTAGGAATTCTTGGCTGATAATCCTTATACACTCCCAGAGGTTCACTCTAACACAAATATATTTAGCTGATATGGAGGGTAACAGGAATTGGAATAACATCTCTGCATCAGTACTACAGATTTGTATGGGGATTGAATTGTAATGGCAGGTGTATAGTTCCTCTGCAGTAAGGGGTGATGTGTCTGGAAAAAGTTACTTTGTTATATGTAATCTACCATAGGCCATATAGCCTACAATAACCTCCTGTACATTGATAACACCAAATAATACAACCTATTGCAGAGCAGTTCCCTGTAACCCCAGATAATACACCAGTAATTTACTGATAATATACATGAAATTTACCAATAGCACAATTGAACTATAATTGTAACTCAACTGTAGCGCATGTATTATATACTGCAATTCATGGATTCTACTACATATTTATCACAGTAACTGACATATTTGCTACTGAAACAATTAACCTGGAATCATCTAACTCTGACATGCTCAGTTGGACAACTCCGACAAGTTCAAGTGTACACCCTGACTGTCATGACTCCGACGAGCTTGCTCCAACAACTCAGACATGCTCAGTCTCACAACTCTGCCATACTCACCTTTCAGACTCTGACATGCTTGGTATCACTGCTCTGACATGCTCACTCTCACCTCTGTGACAATCTGGCTCGCTGGGAGCAAGCTGGTAGCGGTGGATCCGGCTTCACTGGTAGGGGTGAAACTGGCTTCGCTGGTAGTGGTAGTTCCGGCTTTGCTGGTAGGGGTGAAACTGGCTTCGCTGGGAGCAAGCTGGTAGCAGTGGAATGCTCACTCTCACCTCTCTGACAATCTGGCTTCGCTGGGAGCAGGCTGGTAGTGGTGGAATGCTCACTCTCACCTCTCTAACAATCTGGCTTCGCTGAGAGCAGGCTGGTAGCGGTGGATCTGGCTTCGCTGGTTGGGGTGAAACTGGCTTCGCTGGGAGCAAGCTTGTAGTGGTGGATCCGGCTTCGCTGGATGGGATGAAACTAGTTTCGCTGGTAGCAGTGGATCTGGCTTCGCTGGGAGCACGCTGGTAGCGGTCGATATGGTTTCGCTAGTAGCAGAGAATCTGGATTCGCTGTGAGCTAGCAAGAAGCATTGGATCTGGCTTCGCTCCCACAATTCTGATATGCTTCCTCTCACCGCTCTGACATGCTCACTCTTACCTCTGACAATCTGGCTTCGCTTGTGGTGTTGAAACTGCCTTTGCTGGTAACAGTGGATCTGGGCTCGCTAGTATGGCAGGATTGCGCTTCATGGGCAGCAGTGGATCTGCATTTGCTGTAACAAAGTTGGTAAGATCTGGCTTTGCGGAGAGTTGGCACGGGTGTACAATATAAAGCTCTTGGAGGAATACTCTCAGAGTAAAATACCCGATGGTGGTGATGTTGGTGATGGTGATGGTGGTGATGGTGATAGTGGTGGAGGTGACAATTGAAAAAAGGGGGTTGATAGAATACATACAGTATGAGAAATTTGCTTCATTCTGTAATTCTATATTACACATGGTAACACTTGCATAACACTCCCATAACACTTCTGGAATTGCAAAAGTACAATGTAGGCAGTCATAGTCTATAGCGAGCAACAGTACCACACTGGTAACAGGAAAAATATATCTCCAATACGGTTGTACCAAAGATCTTCCCCATGTGTGAGGAATAACCAACTCAATTCTGCACATCTTATCGGCAAGTGTATAGGGTGAATTCAATTTGAATACATGAACAGTTACTTTTGTGAATCCTCCCCTTATCGCCAAATGATGACACCAACGGGAAGATGGCTTGGGTTCATTTAGGTGAATGTGATTATAAAGCTATATTAGACAAGATGACAGCAATATGTTATGCAATCATATTCTACATTGATTCATAAATCCAAGATGTGAGTCACTGGGTGGTCTGCTGTCACAAGCAAGATGACATGCAAGTCTACTGAATCAGGATCCATGTTTTACCACCTTGCTGACCATGGTTACATTTGGGATGTCCATAAAACCTCATATTGGACTGGTTCTGATTCTATTCTGTCAAGTGATGACTTGACTTCAACAGATAAAGATGTATACCATATCTTACAGCAGCTTCTCAGTAGGAACTTATACTTGATAGTCTACCTGGCTAACTACTATAGTACAGTTCAATTGTTGGGAAGAATGTGTTATAATTTGATAAGACAGCCTGTAGAATAGCATGCTCTTCTTCAACTGGATTTCAACCAGAATTCAAATCCCTAAGCAAGATATTGGCAAATATACATATTATACATTGAAAGTACTTGGCATCAAGGACAGTCTCGTTGGACATCTGGTTGGTGTACACTTGTGGTTTGAATATGTGCCAGATAATATTCTTAGAACTGGACATCACTTAGAATTTCTCCAAGAATAGTTAAGAGAGTGGCCAGGGATCAAGTGCACCAATGCAAAGAAGGCCTGGGAGGCCTTTAGTAATTTCCAGGAGAAAGACAACATTATTCCTCTGTGTATTGATGACTACATTCAGCATAAAGGTGGTGTAGATATAGCAGAGCAACAAGGCAGCTACTATAATACTCAGCTTACCTCCTTTTGCTCAGAGGGGCCTGTACTCTTCCTATCATATGATACCATAGTTACAAATGGCTGTTTCGTCTACTGAGATATCCTTCAGAGTTCTAACACCATTACCCAAAAGGAGCTTCACCTTCAGGGTACCTGGGGGTTGATCCTGGCTGGGTCTGGACCAATTCCCTCCTTACACATTGTATGGTTGACTCGGGCCTAATCCACCAAGGGAAACATTACAGAGGGTACTTCTTTACCCATAGACCGGAGATCAAACTGTGGGCACCTTCCTGTCCATCTTGAGGAGGGATAGAAATTGGGGTGTTGGCTCTGTTACTGTAAGCAGAGAAATAGTCCCACTAAGCATACCAAATCTCCACCAAAAACCCACTGGGCTTGCACCCAAAGTGACCAGCCACTGTGTCTCAATTATCAAAGGAATTTTTTGGTTGAGTTCCATTAACTGTAAAGGGGTGGGGTGGGTGGTGGTGCAGGAAGAAGGGATGGTGTGGTAGCCGGGTGGGGTGGGTCTTGGAGGGGTAACTGGGTTTACCAAGCCACACCTGATGTAATTCACAATTTGTTTGAATAGAAAATTTTATTTGCTACTAAAGAAGACTTTATCAAAAGGAGAGCCTCTGGTGGGCTTTTTTGGGGCATGGTTATGGCGATTGCGTGGGCAAACCATATGGTTCGGGAACCGGTTACGATCCACGGGATAGTATCGGGCCAGTTAGAGAAACTGGGCTCGTTCCAAAAGAATGAAACTAGTCTCTCCCCGTTCTTCATGATTTGTCAATGCATTAACTCTATATACGACATTACGGACATCTTATGCCCAGTAATGCAACATTACGCAGGCCAGCCATTGGAGTCCCCATAGCTCATCTTCCCATCCTGGAATTTGTTTTCAGGATACCAGAATGGCTAGTGGTAGTTAGTGATTCGGCATACGCCCCTCTTAGAGAATCGTCTCCCTACTGTATATAATGAGCAAGGTTATAAGTTCAACGAAACAGTATGGACAACAAAATCAGTGGCGGACAAAAATAAAAGAGTGTTGGAAGTTGAAACGTCTCTTTGCTATTCAACATTCCGCATAGCATGGGGTGATAGAGGTTGCGTCAGATTTCATGCTACAGAACCTCAAATGAACTTCCCGAAAGTCCCAAACTCGAATGGTAGAGAGATGTACTGCAACGCGACGGCGATAGAACATCAATTATGGGTGGGAAGTCATGGCGATAAAGAATGTGGTATTTTCGATTTTACGAATAATACACTTCATAACGCTTCATTCAATCCTCTTAACCCTATACAACGGCAGTGGAACAACCTGAACCAGACGGCGAGGGTGCAATCAGAGGACTTTACGGTGTTTACTCAGCAATTTTTTTCTCGGCGTTACGCGAAACAATATCAGCGTCATTAGCACTTCAGGCTATCTTCACGCTGTTCGCAGGAAACTATTATTACTACGACGACATGGCTCACTATGACACGTATAGGAATTCGAAAATAAAAATGGTACAACCAGTAAATATACCAACGACGAAGCTGGGACTTTGCAATGTGTGTGGAATCATCGGCCTTCATTTTCTTTCGGTTAGCGTAATATTCTGCCTTTACTTCACATCTACTGCCCCCAAGTTTTTAGACCAGGTGTAGCAAATTGTTGGTCAGCGCCACACCGGTGACTCGAAAGCCTTTCTTGACGAATCGGGTAACCTTGGAGACCAAGATGTCGGACGATTACTTGCAGCAGTCGACAAGTGGGATGAACTCGTCACGGTATCTGACGACGGGAAGCATTCTGTTAATTTCCAACCACGAACCACGAGCTATATTCCTCTTCGATCGTTGCAAGGTATGTATTTAAATATCTGAAGCGTATTCATATCATTAATTCGACAAGTAGTGGGAGATAGAAATCCGACATCTTTAGTTCAACGAGTGAAAAGTGCACCACATTGTGCCGCTGCGAGAGAAGAAGAGTATAAGGGAGAAAAAAATGTCGACCAGGGAGGGGAGGGAACAAGTGGGCGAGCGGCTGGGCATAGCAGTTCAACATCTCTTCTCGTTCAGCGGAAAGATTCAGCAAGATACATGGCCGCAGTGGATATCGACGAGCGGAAGGAGGATGCAGACTCAGACCAGGAGAGTGGATGTCGAAATAGCTATTCAGATGGAGAGGAAACATGTTTCCAAAGCGGAACCGCAGAAGTTTGAAGTAATGAGACTTGGCAAGCATGTTTCGAAGGATATTGTGCTGAGAGTGACATTACCGATATAGGGGTTTTCGAAGGAAGGTTCTTTGTATTTGGCTGAAGAGGTAATGGATTTATATGCAGTTTCCTTAAAGTTCGCCAGATTATGGCTGGGTTCAGCAGTGGTGAGGGGTCGATAGTACTGCATAATCTGGTGAAAGTGGGAATGAACTAAATATAGTAAGGCAAACTAAGTAAAACGAAGGCTTCCGATTGGTGAAAATGGTTGGCGAGAACTCTAAGTCATTTATCCGTTGGTTAAAGTCATTACTGGTCAGCAGCTGTACATGTCAACGAATTCCGCCGCACAATACATTAGTTCATCCAGATATTCACCATGTAATATAACACTCCTGCTAGTGACAAGTCTATGCAGCCTGAAGTCAAATAGGACCCGCCGCTCGAAGTATCAAATGCGATACATGTATGTAAGTGGTGCCGACAACCAACTAGCTTGTAATATAAAGTCTAAAGATCTTCAAACTTAAAATCTCTTAGCAAAAATGATAGTGGTGGCGTCGTTGATCGTTAGGAGATATTATAGGCACTATGGCGAACATTGACTCACTGCATATATTTCTCGCACTAAGGTTAGGGTTGCAGAAACCGCTGCAGCCACTGCAGCAACGAAACACAACGAGCGTTCGGTTATTAAACCAAGCACAATTACGTGGACACATTCTTGCTCAGGATAGGGAAAGAGTTGTGGCTTCATTGTACAGAGATTTTCATTTGTTTCATGATTCAAACTCTAGTCTGTAGACGGCTCTTGGTTGCTAGCGCTTGCACCAGCGACCTAGAGCCGATGACAGGTAAGGATAGTCAACTGTGAAATTCTATGTCAAATGTTGAGTTCTTGTAATCTTCCTTAAAGAAGTTTAATCACATATCTTAACCTGATCACTCACCGCTGTCCCAGGATCTTATTTTTACAGCTGCAGCATGGACCTTATTGAGGATTAGGGGAAGCCGGAAGCTCGCATGCCAGCCCCTTCTTGGTGCGGGAATGAATACCCGCCCCAAGTAGGGGCTGGACGACTTAGTCGTCGGTGTTACTCCGAGGTTCGGAGAGGCAACGAGCTCCAAAACTCAATACCGAAAATCAAAAAAAAAGTTTTCAGACACAGCCTATGTAGATAATTACTACTCTGGTAGACTGCCTGCACTTGACCAAAATTGTTTGTGTACGGTGGAAGTGCCCTCAGTGCTGGCCAATGCTTCACTCAGAGGCAGGCCGAACTCGGGTGTTCAACCCTCGGAGTTGCACCGTAAAGCTGATCACCTATTTGGGGACGTAAATTGTCCAGCCCCCCTGGATCGGGCGGGGCTGGTACACGAGCTTAGGGAAGCCGTTATTCGACCGCCGAGAATATGAAATTGGGAAAAAAGCATGAGTTAATTTTAAAGTTTGGCCAAATCGGAAGCGCTTATTATGTATTGCTGCCTAGACCAAGCCTTATGGCCGCCGGCAAGCGGCCCCCACAAAACCTGAGTTGGCAGGACGATTCAAAAAGAAAAACTCAATTTCAAACTTAGTCAATGGGAAGCGCTTATGTGTTGCTGCCTATACGATGGCCAGCCGGCGGCCCCCACACATTTGAACTGACTGGAAAATTCTGAACGTCGGTACAGGGCAACACTGTTCGGCCGCAAGTCTTCCGAGTCAGGTGACGTCACCGGATAGCTGTATAGATGGTATAATAAGATGTTTTGGAGTGGATGTATTGCAGTCTCTACAAGGCACGTCATCAACGTTCAATCTAGGGCTTTATTTGAGATGGACAATGTAATCTTGTACTTGTCTCCTAAAGTCCACAGTCCCGCCAGAGAGACTGATTCTACCGGAACTTCGCCGTTAGGGTTCACCTCAAAAACTGACTACATTTGGGGTTTGGCAAAGTACGGAGAAATATATCTGCTAGCACTGATACTTTAACAAAACTTCTGCAGCTACAGCGCTGTTGTGGCCGCTGTATGAAGGTGATACTTCGATCGCTCGTTCATGAAAATATCACTCGATCTATGAATATCACTCGACTGACCTGATAGGCTGCTTGTTGCATGCATATAGAGCTGACACGAGCTGACCGCTAGTGGGACTGATGGTAGGCACACGTCACTCTGATATTTAACTCGCGTCTTTCTCCTTCTCTTTTCTCTCTGTATCTAAGTCTATTCACACGTTTCTCCACATATTGCAACGCTGCACTCATGGTTTATGATCACCTAGGGCAACAGTCATAGATTTTGCCTCACAAAGGGTAGTCTAGGACAAATTGTGGACACAATTTCTGTCTAGAAAAATGATAGTCTCTAACTATGTATGAATAGAGTTGAAGCAGATGGTGCTGATGAGAAGGAAAAATGATATGTACGTAGTGATTTCAACTGTCCCGTCAGACGGTCATAGACGGCGGGCCGTTCGGGATTTCTCCAGGATCGACGGCGTTTTTGCCGTTCATCCCTGTCTTGAGTGATCTTAGACGGATGGGACGATTGACCCTGCTATATATACGTACTGTGGGAGTTGATGGCAGTGGAATAGGAGGAGCGCGAATTGGTGGTACTACAGACAAGCAGAGAGAATAGCAGGGTTGAAATACAACTAGAATTAGCAAGTCCGGTACGGCTATTTCCGAGATTGACAAAGGCAAATTTCTTAGCTGACATGCTCAGTTCAAGTCATCATCAATCAATTCTCCGTTATACATGGAAAACATAAAGTACGTTTTATAAAACACAATGGTGATTCACACAATAAATGCAATATTCTTAATTCGCCACATTCTGTGGTGCTCTAGCTTAATATAGAAAAAGTACTGGCAAATATAGACACTTTGAGCAAATTATTTCGGATGTGTTAATGATGTTTTTAATGAAGCTAAAAAATTACTTCCAAATTTGTACAATATAAACTGTTATAATAATCAAACTAAGACCATACAACATGAAAAAAATGAGCTCCGCCATCTAGCCGGCTAGCCCGGAGGCGGAGGGGAGTAATGGGCTGTAATACTCTAAGTAGAGTGAATACAGTATGATTAAAACAAAAAAAAACATGAAAAAAATGGAATATTATATACAGTGGATTGCAGCTGTATGAAGTGATTAATAGCAAGTGCCAAAGAGAAAGAACAAAGAAGCTCAATTGTCTCTTAATCTAAAGATAGAAAAAATGGTAGGCTTATATACAGAGAAAAGATAATTCTAAGCAAAGCTGAGTAAAAGTGCCAGAGCTGCTCCTCTTCCTCAACATGGGGGCTGGCAATGCCCATTGAGGTTATAAACATTGGGCCTCAAGCCTGCACCCTTAAATCAACGGTAGCTGTAAGCCCCCAAATGACACCAAAGCTACCAGGTCCAATCTGATGCCAATCATTAACTCCCAAGAATCTTCTCCGCTACTGCTACATAAATCTGGACAATGCTTCTTTTACAATTTGACAACTATTTCATGAAGCAGTATATAGTGCACAATCAACAAACAAAATACATGACATGTTTCAAACATTAAAAGGTTATCAATTAAGGGGTGCTGAATCTAATAACACTGAAGTATGCTTGATTCTTTATTAGAAATTCAATGCCTAACTGAGGCAAAATGTTGGTTTAATTTAGTTAATTTCTCTATATTTGAATTGATTTTACAAATAATACCCTTTTTTATAAATTCATTTTTATCATTTTTATTTTAATTTTCTTATATTTTATTTTGTTTCATTTTGCTCTAAAATCTGATTCAGATTGTGTAAGGACTGCTGGACAAGAGAAGAAAGTAAAGGGTAGTTGATATTTTTACAATCTACAGATAATATTTCAAAGTTGGTTTTTCAATCCAATACTACTCAATTGAAATCTGGCTCAAAATGCATGTAATATATATGTATTTGAAGTTCTACTATTATATACAACCATCATTTCTGTAATACAGATACCTGATGCCTTTGGCCTGAGAATCAGATTAAGTGTATCAGGGTATCTGATTCCCTCAACACATAAGTCACAAGTGGAGACCATATTAACCATGGCAGCAACCTCTCGTCTCACACCTTATATCAATCCAACATTGAGTGCCATTGACTTATTTGCTTTTACAATGTGCTGGATATTGTTTCTAAATGAAATGTAGTTAACAAAATACTGTTTACTGACTGGCCTTCTCTTGTAGTTTGCTTGAATATTAATTGAGTGGTTGGTAATCAACTAGTGTAGCTTAGACAATATTTGGTACCAATGATGCTGCTAAGTACTACTTAGCACTGCTGGTATTTTGGATCTGGTACATGATTTTGACCTGATGTTCAGATACATTTTGTGTACTACTTGGGAAATTATCAACATGTTGTTTAGATACATTACATGTGTCATCCGGGAATTCTTTTCAATTTGATTTGTAGATACATGCCACAAATCATCAAATACACCATTTCTGTCTGAATGTTCAGTATATCTGTAATGAGTGATAGTATTTTACTTAGGTATAGAAATCAACCAGCTGTTAACCAATACCAATACCAGGCCAAACACAATGTGAAATTTGTCCATCTGGAGTCCAGCTACTGTGATCTACCAAGCATCAAATAAGCTCAAGAATTATTCATCTCATAGGGGGATTACACATAGCTAATAATAACCTATAGAGACATCTTCCGCAGATGACTTCTCAATGATCGTACACTGAAACACATCACACTAGTGCTCTATATCTTGTCAATATGGTTCACGACTGGAACAGAACTTTTCGGCTGTTCTCAAGTATGATGAAATGTCACATAAATACAAATTCCCTTGGTTATTGTACAAAGGAGAATCTCTTACTGCAGGAACTGCGAAATACTATCTATCTCATCACTGACCAACCTAAATCTTTCAGGTCTGATCTCAATTGACATCTGGTAAACTATATACCCTCTGATAGAGTTAACATTAAGTTCTATTTATAAATGGTAATAAATCAGACAGGAGGTTAGCAGGTGGGTATAAATTCAAAAGCTGTGTGAACATTTGCTTACATTCTGATCTTACTACAATGGGACTATTTTTCTTGATTATAGATTAACATGTAGGTCTTGGACATGCCTATTATTGTACATTCACTGATATTCTCTCCATTGAATTGTTGTTGAGCAATTTGCCATTTTGAAAAAACACTGGAATTTACAATGTGTGCTGCTAGCAGCTTGTTAAATATGCATACTGGGTCTACACAAGCCCAATATCAGATATCATTGCCCTCTGACTTTGGTGACATAGCCAACCACAGGCATATATCCCAGGAGACACACCAGCCTGGGTCACACACAGTACTCACACTGAACAAGCTGCTAGCTGGGCACCTTGTTGATGGAAATCACTGGTAATACTATTAGAGTATATTCCGTATGCCTGGTATCAATGGATGTCAGTTTTGGCTGATGTGAGGTGGTGGTTGATGAGATGGGTACTAGTTCTGAGTTGCTGAAGTGGGAGACCCTCTATAGTACTATAACTAAGGTAATTTTTGCACAAGTGACATTTTATTGTCCTTACACACTGCCACGCTGCACCCATGTTGGTTTGTACCAGGTTGAAGAGCCTCAGATAGCAAGGGAGATGAATTCCAACTACAAGTAGTGGAGAAATCATATGGGGTAAATAGCTCTCCTATTTCTTATACTCCCTTAGCAGTCAACCCATAAGTCCACCAATCCTGGGTTGAATTTTGAGCTCTTGGAAACCAATGGGCTATTCTATATACAAATCGGTTTGGAATGTTCATTGGCCTGGTACTGAGACTGGTTGTATACTGGTCAGTCTCTATATTGAAGTTATAAGCTGTCACTTAATACGGATGTACCTCACAATCAGGTAGATCAGATTTACCTGATCACGTATGACATGTATCTAAGGGTCAGGTAGAAATGATTTACCTGACAGTGCATGACTTGTGTCTAAGTGTCAGGTAGAGAAGATTGACATGATGGTATACAACAGGTATCTAAGTGTCAGCCAGAAATTATTTACGTGATGGAAAACACCAGCAGTGCTAACAAGTGGTTAGCAGCATCAACAGTGCTAAGTATAGTCTCAGCCACTGTACTGGATCTACAACCACTCCTTGAATTGTAGACAAAACACAAAGCGGAGACAAGTAAGTGAAAGTGCATCTTGTCCGCTACATTTCATACATACACAATACTCTTATCAAAGTTCAGCTCATGAAGGCAATTAAACTATAAGTTGGTGATATTTAGAAGATGGGTATTGAGGGTGGGAATGTCAAAATGTGGTGCCCTACTAGTGGCATGTTTGTGGCTTGTTAGAAGTGTGCACTGGACATGCCCAGATCGCTATTATGGCACCAAGGCCGTATTTATGTGATGAGATCATGATAGAGACTCCTGTTGGCATGTTATCCAATTATCAGTACATTCTCTTCCTTAGCTTCTCATTTCCCAGATACTATATATTAGTATACACCTTTTTATAACCTTAAATTAATAGACAAGAGTTGCTTGTTAGGTGGCCAAAATATACTTTCCATTTAGATCATATATTCACCATCAAATTCATATTTGTTGAATGGATGATCCAATCCAATTGGGAGAATTTTGTTTATCAATGTTCTTATTTTTTTATATACCAATTCATGGTTTCTGCCTCTATTTCCCATTTTGTACAGCATAGACCTGGACTCTATTATTGGTGTATAGAGTGGCACAATCAACACATTCCCAATGTACTAAAGGATATTATAAAGCTGTCAATTAGTATTGATAATTCATCTATATTCCAATCACTGTAATATGGTAATAAGATGTGTATATTCCATACATGCAAACCTAGCAAAGTATATTGTAGTTTTAAAGATGCCAATTTTGGTAAATATAGCATTGTAGTCTTCAGGATCAGTATCTGATTTTGTGCATATACTTCTACTTAAAAGCATGCCATCAATTAAATGCAATACAGTTTATATAGATATCATATTTCTTTAACATTGCAAAGAATTCAAACTATACTGTCAGGGCCAGTGCATCTCTTTCAATGAATCTTCCAATACAAACCACAATTTACATCTATCAATAAATTGAGTGACTATGCAAAAGTCTTGGTGATTCAGTCTGTGTGCTCCCTCACAAACACACTCACCAAGCAACAAAAATCAATATTACACCACAATCAAAGATGACACAGTCTTCAAACCAAAAAAACACAGTGGCTAGATAGTTATAATGATGACTGTGTGAAGAGAAAAAAAATTGAATAGAATTAGATGCTCAGTACCTTGTATACCATCCCGTAGCATCAATTCCAGCTGTCACCCTGTCGGACATGCATGTCCAATGTTTTTCAAAGTGTGCCTCCGGTATCTCCTCCCAGATCTCAGGTAGGACTTCTGCCAACATTGCGTTTACTGTTTCTGGGCCTCCATTTGCGATTCCAATATCTTGGGATCTTCTATGAAGCCTGCGCTTGAGCTCTACCCAGACATGTTCAATGGAGTTGAGGTCTGGGGAATAGGGTGGCCAGTCCTCTATCTGGATGTTGTACTTCTCAAAAATACATAACCACAGCTGCTTTGTGTTCCAGAGTATTGTCTTGCTAGAAGATGGGATCCCCTAGGGTGTCATGGACACGTTTAAGGACAGGAAGAAGAAGGTACTCAAGAAGCTTGACATAGACACTCTTGTTGACCAATTTGACACTAAGAAAGCAGAAGGTTCCACAGTTCCAACCCCAAAAACAACCACAAACTATCAAGGAAATCACTTTACCCTTGCGTTTTGGTGCAATGTAGTGTTTGAAATACTTTTCAGGTGGTTGTCGATATACTCAAATTTGTTGCCCTGGATCATTCTTCTCCACTGAGTATTCATCCCTCCAAATACCTCCTTCCCACTCCTTATGTGTCAAATCCTTGTGCTCAAGTGCCCATTGTAGCCTTTGGAATACATGTTTGCCCTCAAGCTTTGGTTATTTCTTTGCTTGCCACTGTCAATAGTTGTTTTGGTACAGGTACTGATCGATGGTTGACAGTGATATATTTGGTGTATACACATTACCCACTTCGGCTCGTGTCATGTGCCTGTCTTGCTTCACTGCTCGCATAATTGATCTTCGTTGCCCCCGAGGCATAATACTTGGTCGGCCGCTTCGTGGATTGTTTTCAAGGAATTGGTGGGCGGTAGCAAAAGCAACCAAATTCCGAACTGTTATCCAATGTCACCCTGTAATCAAGCTAAACATGGCAAAAGAGTATCTCAAGTAAAAGAGAACGATGATAGCCCCGTTCTCTGCAAGAGACATCTCTTGCAGGGTACTTAGAGGCATGATGAGAGGTATAGTGAGCTTCCAAAGTCGCAACCCCGTATAATTTATAGGGCGCACACGGACCGAATCACCAAGACTTGTGCATAGTAAATGTACTCTGTACTGTTGAGAAATAAATACATATACAATACATTGTAAACCACTATTAGGTCCAGAATTGGCTGTATTTCAAGTATTATTGCAACTAGATTGCCCAGATCAAATGCAGTTAAGAATATGTAATATGCAGTGAGAAGGGTTTTTAAGTATCTCGATTATTGTGTACTGAAGACCATGTTGTCTTTATTCCAATTATGTAAATTACAATAAATGTCACTTTTCTCAACTCCAGGTTGGCATTGGATGTCATGATATGAATAACCTATCCATGTGAGCTGAATTACAGAACTGTGATCTGAATGAGTTGACTACAATCACCTGTTGTTGGGACCAATAGAGATGAGTATGTACTGAGCATATACTATGGAATGAATTGGAGATTACCATGAATTGTAAAGTAAAACTAGTCCGGATTTGCTCTTTTTCTTCACTTGTGTACAGCTACAAGTTACTTTCAAATCAGGAATTTACATGCGTAATATTGTTTATGTAGTCGACATATGATAGGAGGTTGCCAGATTTACAATATAAATTCAATTACGGCAAACAATGAATCAGTCTTCTATATTTAACAATTATTAGAGCACAGTTACAGTTTCTGCTGAGACACCAAGGTATTTAAATAAGTTCTGCATGTGCAGTTCGGTTGACTTTTGAGAATAAGATTGCCCAGGTACTCTTTACATCCAGACATGTGATATTGGACAACTTGTCCATTCACCTACATACCAAAAATTGACCTATGGTGGAAGACACCTCATGTCTACAGCCCAGGCACCATGCTTAGGGTGTGGGTGCATTCAGTGCCAACACCTAACAAGCCATTACCAAGCCACTAGTAATGCACCTCATGGCAACACTCCCACCCTGAGCATTCCACTCTTATCTCTTGAACTTGGAATTCTTTTAACTGCATGAATCTTACTTCTGCCAGGATATTGTTTATATGTATAATGTCATTAACATGATGTTTTTTTTTTTGCTTGGCTTCTATTTGAGTTTTCTCTAATATTGCAGGAGTTGTAGTAGATCATGTAGAGTGGTTTAGAATATAATCAGCACTGCTGATTCTGTAAAGAATTGCTTAGCACCACTGGTATTTTGTATCAGATAAATTATTTCTACCTGATGCTTAGATACATGATGTATACCATCAGGTATACTGATTCTACTTGACTGTAGAGTGCATCTGCAACAAGTGTCAGCTCGTGACTCAAAAATATTAACTTGAACCAGTTTACCAACAGTCCTAGTATCTGCCCAAGGATATTGATGAATCGATTTACATATAGTAGAATTATTCTATGCATTAGGGCATGGAAGTTGCCTAAGAATTGGTCGACTTATGAGGGTGGTTGGTTGGTGGGCAAGTTTAAAACAAGGAGAAATACCTACCCCACTTTATTTCTCCCCCAATTCTGGTTGGAATTCAGTAACCCTGCTGCCAGTGTCTCTGATGCATCACAAAAGACTATTCAGAGTCAGCTTGGCGACTTCTGAATAGTGTAAAATGTCACTTGGGCAATAATTCCCTCAGTTATATCACTGTAGAGTGTCTCCCAGTATAGTAACTTCAAAATTGTATCTATTACAACAACCACCAATCAAAATATGCCATGACTAGTACCAATTGACAGCCAGCAAGCCATATATGCTCTGATATCATCACTTGCAAACTTCATTTACAATTGGCGATAAAACAGGGGAGTCAAAAGAAAGATAAAAATCCGCCAGCTTCATGGACTCTCACTGACATTTTCAACTTGCCCAAAATTTGTCTATTTGACTTGATGTTTGGATGCATATGTGGGCCATGCAGTTACCTATCATACTGCAGTCTCCGATCTTCTCTCCATTGTGTTGTTGTTGAGTAACTGGCAATTTTGAAAAAATACTGCGATTTCTTAGTGCAGTGCAAGGTACCTCGCTAACGGCTTGTCATGTGTGGGCGCTGGGCGTGCCCACACCCCTAATAAGGCGCCTGGGCTGTGTGCATGAGGTGGTGGTAGACGCATGTACAGACAGAAGCAGCCAACTCACCGCGCCTCGTTTTAGGTACGTTGGAGCCCTGCCAGCCAGGCTATTTTGAATCATATAGTACATTGCATATGAACCATGCAATCCAATGTGCGCCGGAATTCCTATAAGAGGCTTATTCACTTGCTGCTGAATATTCAACAACAGCCCGAACCAATAGCGTTTCTATATGAAAGCTATATCACGCAACTAGCGGTGCATCCACTAAGTTTCTGTGTGCCACGAGCGTTAGACTCCGCCTACGCAACCTCCCAGAAAAATAAATTGGTTGCATTGGTAGGGCGCTAAAGCTGCACTTATGTGATTGAGCGGCACAACCCGCACCAATAGTTGGGCAATGTCAAGTACAGCAATCTAGTGGGTGGTAAATTGAATGCATAGACTCGTACTCGGCTTAAATGAAATCGAAAAATAAGCCTCCTTGCTGTCTCCTGTCGTCTCATTTGACAGTCTATGGTATTTGATACTTGAAACTATACTGTTTGTACTTAGCATGAGTACGGCATTGTGGATCTCTACAGTGTGCATTTTATTGTTGATTGGAATTGGTTAAGCACAGGGTTTGATCGTCAACCTGAATAGGAGGTCATACCTACTCTATAGAATGAAGAAGATAAAATACATCAGTGCCTGCAGCTAAACTAGCGGTAAGAATTTAGCAACGCCAACCGAAGCACCGCAGCTGTTGATTACGTGGCTAAACTGGCAGTGCAGTTTCCGTGTAACACAGCCAATAACATATGACTCCGGTATTATAATCGATTCCTCCATTTACGAGTAGCACTAAGTCATTGGCTTGTTTCTGATTAAACGTCGGACAACATAGCCCTCTATTGCCTTTTGATTTTGAATCGGTCGCAGATGAAAATTTCTTTTCGGTGTTCAGGCATGTCGATGCCATACGTGGCGGTCACCATACACAGGCTGAACTAAACTCTTGGGTCATATAGGTACTAGTTCCAAGCTGTGCTCGATGCATGTCTCACAAGTGCATTCATGAAGAGTATTTATCATTTGTCCTTGTTGTGGTTTCAGCCACGCAATCTAAGCGAAGTGAAATATGATAGGCCCTGAGATCTACCTACATTCCAACAGGCACATATATGTCCACAATCCCCAAGAACCGATTTCTCACCCCGACAACCCAAATTACTCCATACCGCCTATTATGCTCAGTCGAGTTTCCTGAAGTTTTGGATTTGAAAATCTGTCAATATTCTAATTTACCGAGGCTACAAACTTCAAAATTCAATCGTAAATGACCACTTTGCTGAATTTTCTGGCGATTTTGAAACTATATATACATCGTCACGAAGGCTATCAGTCCTATTCGCATCTCTGTATTTGCTTGCATACCAGTACTCCCGTACATACACACCAACGGGATATATTAATCGTCCGTGTTGGAGAAATATAAGCTAATGGTGACTAGTTCCAAGCAACATCCCCGCAGCACACCCTAACATGACCTGGAAGCCACGAAGAGGTAACGCCACGCCTTGCGGATATAATTCTCATGCTGACACATAAAGTGAATTTGCGACCATCCTTCTGGGAGCCAATGGTTGAGAGGTTTGGTCTCTACCAACCCCTGGCTTTAGTCGTCAGTACCTTCGGTATTATTCTGGCATTGGCTGCTCTATCATCACTCTGGTTTTGGACCTTAAACGATAATCCTGAATGTCTGCGGTCAAAGATTGCTCTCGCGGGCCGCACAACGTCTACCATCGCGATATGCAGTGCCCTCTTGCGATCCTGTATTGCTATCCAATTGACAACCTGCTGTATGATGGTGGCATGTCTTGCGTTCGAAAAACATTGCGTGCTACTCCAGGACGCAGCGGCCATGTCCATATATCGTTACTCAGCGAATTATCCTTACCCTATGATTTTTCCGGTGCTTCGGGGTACCATGGTCAGCAAGAATCTTGCCGGGATCAGTTTATTGATCCTTCTCTCCTGTTTGACCATTTCATCTCAGTTCATATCCACGATTCTCCTCTCTGACACCGGCTTGGAGTACATCGCTATGAGGAGCCAGAACGTGTCACTAGCATATAGACACAAGGACTGGATAGATGCGCTAGTCCCTTCATTGCAACAGCGGCCTGTTGAATTTCCGCGGTTCGCAGAGAAGCCAGTCAAGCCATTTAAAATATCATACAATGCAACTGGACCAGCTATAAGTGACACCGGATCGACTGTGCGAGCTCTACTTCCGTTATCGGCCCCTAAACGTTCATCACTACTGTACTACCGTGGAAACGCAACCGTGATCGACGCTCATGTACTTTGTGTATCGCCGGATATCGATAGTCTAGAATTTGACGAAAAGCAACAACTTGTATCTGGGAATTTTACCGCACCTATTTTAAGAGACGCCCTTGCATCAGGAGAATTAGAGGATCAGGGTTCATTTGTGAAGACTGAAACTACACTCTCTCCAGTCTTCAAGGTCAAAACTTGCCCTATCTATTTTAATGGGACCTCTATTTGCCCCGCAATTGAATACTATCCGCCCGGGAAATTTGGAGAATTCGATGGCCGAGGGGACTACAACTTCCCAGCCACAAAATTGCTGGCGGGTTCATCCTCAAACCAATGGTGGTTGGTAGTCCGCCAAAGCTCTGAAAAAACCGCGTTCCGAGTCTATGAGACGAAGGATTTCAAATTCAGTGGAACAGAGTGGACCGTAGGGTCAGTTACGATGGGTCACAAAGCGGATATGACAGTATCAACGGCAAATATCACGCTATGCTATTCGACTTTCCAGCCAGCATATGCTGCGATCGAAATCAACGCTGCCTCGAATATAACAGAACCACAATATTCGCTCACGGCGGGTAGAGAGTACAATACGACTTCCCTAAGAAATCAACTTCGGGTAAAAACTCACGACCACCATGAAGGGGGGATCTTCAACCTCGGCAATTACAAGAAAACACGAGACGGGAACCAAGCCTTTTGGCCCACTTGGGCACAATGGAACGAAGCAAATAACACAGCGATGGAACATTCGATCCATGAAATCTATTCCTCCATCTTTTCCGAGACGCTGAAGGAGACTCAAACAGCATCTTTAGCACTACAAGCTATTTTTACCTTACTTACAGCGAATGGCTACTACGAGTATCTTGATCGCTACGACGAATTCGGAAACTCGACAATACAAGCTGTGGAACCTGTTATCATACCAGCATCAAGGCAAGGATTGTTTATTGTATGTGGAATTATCGGCCTGCATTTCTTATCTGTAGGACTGGTATTCTGGCTATACTTCTTCGGGTCAAACGAACAGAAGTTCATGGATCAGGCGTGGCAGACAGTGGGACAACTGCATTGCGGTGAAGCGAGGCATTTCCTAGACGACAGCTGCGATTTAGGTGACCGAGCAATAGGGCGTTTACCTCAAGCAGCTAGAAAATGGAATGATATTGTTGAACTTTCGAAGCAAGGGAAAACTGCTATCAATTGCCGAACGACTAGCTACAGGTACATACTCCGTTTCTGTGCTCAATTTATATCGCTAATTTGCACCCAGTAGCAAAGATCGGGCAGATATAACAGTTCGTCCGACAGAAAGGTACAGCAAAATATATGCCTACAGTGAAAGAGGGGCGGATGAAAGAGACAAAGTGGGGCTAGGAAGACGAAGCACCAAATAGAGAGCCTCATAACTCTCAGAAGGCACCCCCCACGAGACGAAAAGATGCAATAAGACCGCTGGCAGAAGTAGGAATTCAGAGCGACGAGTGGTTAGCCTGAATTGAGTAAACAATAATCATTAGGGTGCTTGAACCTACAAGCATCCTCGGTGTCAGAGCTAAATTTCTGTTCCAGGTGACATGCATATGCATACCTACAAACCAAATTCATCGGATGAATATATGAAACAATTTCAAGTTGAGAGAAAGCACGGGATTTACCGTTTACGTTCCTCGGGTTGTGAATGCATCGCACTTCCGTATCCGTATTCGTTAATTGTTGGTATTATTCTTGTTAGGAAAAGCGTGAGAGAAGTAAAGAATATTCATTACTGACATATTAAATCATACGACTTGAGTCATTAAACCTAATATGACTACTCATTGATCGTATGTTACTAGATTTCACTCTCTGAAATAAACTACGAATCGTAAGCGAATTGAAGAAAGAGAGGTAATAGAAGCAGGTGGCGTCAGACAGGGTTTTAGGGAATACTAACAAACTTGAATGTTACAATAGTAATAGATCAGAGAAGCTTAATTGTAATAATTAAGAGGGTACAACGGTCAGATAGATACGGTTGTCCATGTGCGAATGCGTACATACACATCTATGTATAGAGACGGTTGAACCGTCAGCCCGTATGAATACCAGCCCAGTAAGCCATTCGAGGGCTGAGATCTATTTATTTATGCGACACTGATGTTACTTTAAGATGATGATTGTATTGGGTAGAGAGCGAGTCTTAGCTCTCGTGTGAGAAGATATGAACAGCTGTAGAAAGTAGTCACACACAAACAGGACCTTCTTTGTTCCATGCAACAACTGATGTTACTATATGATCTAAGGGGAAGTCGCTGATACACTGAGATCGCTGAATTGACTCACAGGCTACGGACTCACAGTCGTAGACTCATCCATGAGTTTTCACTCGCCACCGCCGCTGGTATTTGCAATCGTGAGCTTCCATGGACTTCCATGGTGTTCCAGGCTCTCATGTATATAAAGACAGAGCTTCTCCTTAGATAGTAGAATAAACTTCGTCCGCTTTACATTCGAAACAACTGTATTGCATGATAGGTCTCTGCCATCTTATGGCCGGAGATGACTCTCGTATGGCCGGAGGTGAGTCTCGTATGACCGGAGATTGCTGTCGGCCTGAAGGGTCTATACATAGATGCGTACGCACGCATTCACACTTGTACTCGTATATATATGGCCTTGTGGCACTCTTAGATAATATACAATCAAGCTTCTCTAGCATCACTATTTCAACAAACTGAAAATACAAATGGGCGAGTGATAATACGTGATGCTGTCAACTGTCAGTAGGCCACGGAACTATCTGGGAAGGCATCTGAAGAAATTACGCCAAGTGAAATAAAGATATTGTTCGTCCGGCTTCGGAATGAGTGGCACGATGTCGATAGGACAATAACAACAACCAGTAGATTAACGAGTGGTTGAACCAAACGCTCATTTCTTCAGACGAGACGGCTGCAGTGAGATAATCCAAGTATAGTATTACGTACATTAATATATGTTCCATCTGGCTGACAGACCACACTGGTTCGCGAACTTGGTCCCGTTTGCGAACTTATAGGAAGTTCGCAAACTGGACGGCCAATAGATGAACTAACTAATGTAAGAATCGAAGTTTCAATTGCAGCAGCCAATACGTAAGGCAGCCTGATACAAGAGAGCTAACAGCTCGGACCAAGTACTTACCGCGAAACTGTAACTATTGCAACGTATCTACTTGTTTATTCTGCCCTGTACTCATATCATGGCAATTTACACTAGTGGAATGTGGTTCAAGGAGAATGTAAGTGAAATTTAACTGCAGAGGTTGCGGTGAAGCGCGAGAGTTGTGACACTAATGTTGTGTGTAGACATTTTCTATTCTCAGTCAAAGTGAGCTTGCGAGTGATGTGAAGATCTGGGATGAAAGTATATTTGGAGAAGTATTTCTCTAGAAACATGTACTGGTTCGCCAAAATAGCCAATTTACAAAAGTTTCTACAGGCTGCGAAGTGGGCAAATTAGAGTTTGTGAACTAAGAAAATATTTTGCGCACCAGCCTTTCACAGTTTGTGAAATAGCGGGTTTGTCAACCGTACGGAACATATACGAATACAACTGTAATAACTAGAATCGCATGGATACAATCCCATAGTATCCTCACATCCGATCCAATTATTTCCTAACACGCACTTCAGTTTTCCATCATCGTCAAACACACATCACCGATCTTTCCACAAACCTGCGGAAGAGCACAACCATGTAAACCTCCCATCGCTCTCTGATCTTTCCGACACCGCAGCACCTCCAGTCTCTTATGATAATGCACACGTGGATACTCTGGAACTCTTACGCCATGATTACAATTTCCGAAAAGTCACCACATTGCTCAAATTACTATGTTCGTTCCTAAGAAATAAACATCACTTACCACCGGCCATTGCAATCTGCAATGACAGCGCAACCCGAAGCTTCTACCCTCGGTAGCGTTCGAATTGGCTGGTGGATATGCAGTCCTTGCTGTAATACTGTAACGCCACATTCACATCGCAGAAGAGGTGACACTCATCATTGGATCCGGGCCTGGGGACTATAGTCCGGATGAGTAGCATAGTGTTTGCCAGTTGGAATCGGGTTGAAAAGAAGAATCCTACAGAGTCTGATTAGAACTTACACTAGGATCGTAGTGTCCCTTTGCCAGTAGCGGGCCCACTTTCGTGTGCGCTGTGCCTTGTCGCTTATAACAACACAGCCACCCACTTAAACCCCCCCTAGAATATTATGAATTGAAAGATAACTAGTAGAAGCTTCTATTTGTGAATTTTTGTGGCAGTGTGACAAGTTCTGTGGTGCTGAGTTGCATATAAATAGCAGGACTTAAGAGATTGTGAGAGTACCATCCTCCAGCCAAGCAGCAACCACCTTCCCACTTCCTATCGACCCCACCACAACAACCATGAAGGGAGAAGCCCTTAGCCTTTGGAATCTTAATGTCAACTACCTACCCCCACCACTTATACCCTCATCACCTTCATCCTTAACAAAAAATGTGAAAAACAAAGTGCCAAGTGTCACATCATGGACGATCACTCTGGTCCAAAGAGCACCACCGATTACTACATGATGTATAAGGGAGTCACACGGACTGAGATCGCCAATTGACTCACAGGGTACAGACAGACAGTTATAGACTTATCCGCGATTCTTCATCACTCGGAAGATCACAGACACTTGAGCTTCTTAATTGTGTTTTGCTTGATACATTGTGTAGCTTCTTGTAGCTCAAAAGTATAAGAATTCAGAATGATAACGCTTGATTAACTCCGTCCTTAATAGGATATAAATCTAGTTGATCGATGGGAGATAAAGTATTTTTCGGAATCGAAACTAATATTTCGTGAAGCTTTACATTCGTCGTAATCATGCAAACTGGACACTCTTAAATCTCACAAGCTCAGTGCGAGAGTCTGCCAGGTTAGAAAGAATCCCGACTACACCACCACTAGTCTCACTAGATTATCTGCACCTTGTAACAGAATTCACATGACAAGATAGGCATCTGATTGAAGTTTAGCTGTTCTGTTCAATTGTTTACTAGCGTATTGGAAACCCTTTTCCAAACATACATAAGTATACCAGATGCAAATAAACTAGAACACTCTAGACTTAGCATCGCCACGAGACGCGATAAATTTAACGAAAAATATGACATAAATCTTACATTATACTGATGAACGAGTTACGGTTTAAGAGGCGGCTATACTACGAATCTCTTTCGGCAATTCAGCTTCCTGCTCGCGAATCAGGGATGACGAGGAGAAAGCATTCGGATCCTTTGATACTAACAACCTTGCTAGCTTTAGGGCTATCCTCTACACGCTCGGCTTCCTCAGTGTCCCTAACCGGTCAGATGGACCGCCGGGCAATCTACGGATCTATAGTCCGGTCAGATGCGGTCGAAATTGTTGGCAGCCGCCCCTTGGCATAGATCGGTCAGATAGGGTATCCAAAAGCCTGGGCATCTTACGGAAAACTGTAGATATCTGTAATTGACAGTAGATATCTACCTTGCTGGAGGTAATTGTGGATGACTACAAATATCTGCAGATCGCTGAGGATATTCGCAGATGGCTGCAAACGGCTGAAGATATCTGCCCTAGCGAGAAGATCTGCTGATATTACTAGTACGTACTATAATAATAACTTATACGGCGAGAAGAAATGATACTGCGACCTTAGGTGTCTACAGCCAGGTCAGATCAGTAGCCACAGATCTGTAGATCCGTCAGATGTAATTTAAGAAAGCCGCCCATAGCATAGACCGGCACGGCTGTAGCCATATCTGACCAGATTAACCGGTTTGGAACATTCGGTTTCCTTAAATTCGGTTCCACTTCCTTTTGGGTGTAGTTTGGGGCAAAGATCGCTATGTGGCAAAACCAGTGATTAACTGGCGGAACTTCCGATTGAGATCACCACACTCTGGGCTGCATAGAGCCTGGTAGTGAGTAAAGAAGATGAGGAGTCAGTACAGATATGCTTCTGATATCACTCGCTGCCCACGCTATCCCCAACGTGGTGGGATCGCCGCTGGAACCGAATTTAAGAAAACCGAATGCGTACGGCCCGGTGTAGCGGAAAATCGGTAACCTTTTGCAAACTCGTCCCCATTAATCGAGCTGTCGAAGAGATACTCTCCAGTTTGTGCGCTAAATACTCCCCCGTTTGTTTTTAGCGGACACAAAAGAGTATTATATTCAAAGTCAACACTCCAAGGTTAATACATACGCATTTCCTGCGGGCTTACTCAAGCTATAGGCTAAGAGGGGAACAAAACAGGGATGAAAACATTCCGTCTGTCTGCTTGTCTTTCAGGACCCGATGCTATCGTCTAGCCACCGGCAAAATATATTAAAACCAGGGCCAGACCTCGGCAACTGCAATGAACAAGGTTTAGATTTCTGAAATACCACCACCATTTTTGCTCAGCATACGATCAGGTGGACTCTTCTATTATTCAATCATTATATGGGTGAGTTATAACACTGTGGATGTGCGATTGGTATGGTTTATGGATATGTCGAAGGTCATCAGTCGGTCACAATGTCATCACTCGCATCATGAAAGAATCACTCGGAAGACCATAGACACTTGTGTTGAATTGTGCGATGTAGGTCTAAAGGTAAAACCTATGCCTTACATACAATGACAGTCGGAGATCTTGCGGAGATTGTTGGATGGGGTGATTAGAGTAGCGGTGTTGCTATGGTATGTAGGGGAGAACCGTGGTCTAGATTCTACGATACAGTGAGAAGAGAGAAGGAGAAAGACGCGACTTATATGCAGAGGATGATCGGGGAAAACTTTGATGTTTCGCTACTCTAAGTCACTCGCCACCAGATATATAACAAGCGGAATGACGGGTGGCAAGAGTGAGAACTTGTGTAGGGGTACTGTTAAATTACACCAGCTCAGTGTGGGTTCGCATTGTCTAAAAGAATCCTAACTACACATCATTGTAAGTTTTATTACATTATCTACAATATTTAACAGGATTCACATTACATGATAGGCATGTGATTAAGTTTGTTCCGTTCAAATATTTACTAGTCTGTTAGAAACTCTTTTCCTAAAACAAACTAGGTGCCAATAAGTAGCAAAACTCCGGCCTTGGCTTCGCCTCGAGACATGATAAATGCAATGAGAAACCAGCCGACAAATATGACGTATATCTTATATTGTGAATATTGAACATAGTAAATTTTTTTCGGAAGCCAAAGTCCCAAACTTCCAAGTACCGAGGATGCTGGGCGGTTCTGCCAGGCCGCTGGACGCCAGAACGTTATGCGCACTTGAAAGTTACAAGGTACATGCATGTGCATGTTTGTTACACAGCATTTGTTGCGCATGTTAACGTTGCGTTATCTCATCGTCAGCGTACTAGTATATTCAATCAATGTCAAGACCAATCAATCGCAGCCACGACGGACCCTGCCAATTGGTTGTGCAGGCTACACTAAATAAATAAAATAGCCGACCCCGCTTTTCTCGCACATTCCTCACTATTTTCCGAACCACATCGCGGTCAACACAACCGCTGCGGCCTAAACCAGCACGGCTTCCAGTACCCAAGGGCTCGTCACTAAACTCATACGCATATGGCAGACCCACTTTCTACCGCCGCCAGCATCGCCGGGTTGGTTAGCCTCGCCCAGGTGATCGTCAAGGAAGGCTACGGTTACCTCAGGACTGCAAAGGGTTGTCCAGACGAGCTTTCAGAACTCGTCAGAGAAGTTACTAGTATCACTGGGCTTCTTTCGATCATAGAAAATGATGACTTCCGTCAGTTATTTACACTCCAATTTTAGCCCCACTAACACGGCCATGATGAAGACGCCTTTGGATTGAGCGATATTCGAAAGACCCTTGATGACATCCTCGAGTTATTGAGTAAATTCCGTACCCGGGAAGGGAAGTCGGTATCAAATATAGGCAAGAAAATTCTGTGGCCACTGAAGGCCGATGAGTTGAGAGACCTGCTATCCAGGATAGGCAGGCATAAAGGGACGCTCCAGTTGGCGCTATCGACGGAAACACGGTATGTGTCATGCTCTTTGCATTCCATTTGAGCGTAATGTTAATATCAGGCGATAGTTTCCAAGTGAAGGAAGTGAGAGCCGATCAGACTAAAGCAGATAGGGAACGAAAGGACGAACAGTCGAGTGAGCTCTGATGTTTGATCCAGTACTTCGGCCGATTGTGCTAACAAATTGCATATAGCATCTCACCGAACGGAGGTGCTTGGGTTACTATCATCGGCGGTTGACCATGAAGCGAGACATGAAGATATCCGAGACAAAAGAGAAGATAACACTGGGAGCTGGATCTTCGAAATAGAGCAGTTCAAACGGTGGTTAGACGGGCCGGACTCAGTTCTCTGGTGTTATGGTATACGTATGGAGACCATATTTTTCACTCTCTACCGGGTTTTGGTTAAGGCTAACAATTCAAAAGCTGGCGCTGGAAAAACATTTCTCACGTGAGTGCCAATTTATCTAGCTAATGTTTTGCTTGTGGTATGCCATCTAATATTATTATCCCATCCAAAGGTCTATCATTGTGGATCATCTGAAGCTCCGGTTCTCCAACGATAACGTCGCCGTCGCGTTTCTCTATTGCAACTACAAAGACAACGAGACCCAGACTCCAAAGGATATGCTAGCGAGTCTTTTAAAGCAACTAGTGGTTCATCGAGACCAAGCTGCTTCTACAGTCGAGTCTTTGCACAAAAAATTTGTTGCGCGACACAAGAAACCGACGATATCTGATTTAGAAAAGATTATTATATCCGTCGCCCAACACTTTGGCCAAGTCTTTTTGATTATTGATGCGATGGATGAGTGTGACCAAACATCACAGAGAAGCAAAATTCTGTCATTTATTGAGCAAGCATCACAATCGCCCTTCAAGCTATTAGCTACCAGCCGACCACACCCAGCGGACATTCAAAACTCATTTAAGACAGCTCTGCAGGTGGAGATATCTGCCCAGCAGGGTGATATCGAACTGGTAGTCCGGAATAAGATCAGTGCAGCGAGAACTCAAGGAGTTAGAATCAGCCCAGAACTGGCAGATGATATCGTCATGGCTTTACTCCAGAAGGGAGATGGAATGTACGGATCCTATCCAGGGTATGGTTTCTAGTTTACCAATGCTTACGTTGTGAAATGTATTATAGGTTTCTATTGGTCAACTTTCAAATTGATTATATCCTCCGACAGCCCACGCCAAAGAAGAAAAGGCAAGCATTGAATGCGGTACCGAAAGATCTGAATGCAACTTATGATTTGGCAATGGAGAGAATCCATCGCTTGGAGGATGCACAACGGCAACTGGCTGTGGATACTTTGACTTGGGTTGTATTTGCCACCCGGCCTCTGAGATTTCCTGAACTTCAGCACGCAGTCGCAATTGAAGATGGGGATTCGGATGTTGACTCTGAAGCTCTCGCCGAATCTGCAACCATCGTCGACCTTTGCGCCAGCTTGATCGTTCTTGAAGAGGAAACACAAGAAATTCGACTTGTACACTACACTGTCCAATCATATCTTGAATCATTACCGATAATGGTGAACGTTCACCTCAGGCTGGCATTAACGTGTCTGAACTACTTGTCCTTCGATAATTTTCGTCGGACCTGGAGCCGCAAATTATTTGAGACCGAAGTCGTGGCCGATTCCCTTTTTGGTTATGCGGCCCTGAACTGGGGCCATCACATGAGACTAGCTGGTGAAACCGACCTGCCTCTTCGCGAGAGATCGCTGCAATATCTCAATTCATGCAATAACGCAGTTTTCCTTCCAATGAGTGAATGCCACAAAAGTGAAGAGCTAGCGGAGCCCGTACGTTTTGCATGTTATTATGGATTATACACAGTGGTTCAGAAATTGTTGCAACAAGGCGACGTAGAGGTCGACTCAAGGGATATGCTAAAGCAAACTCCGCTGTTCATCGCTGCCGAGAACGGACACGAAGCAGTAGTGAAGATACTGCTAGAGCGAGAAGACGTTGACGTGAACTCGAGGGATAATAACGATCGAACGCCGCTGTTCAGCGCGGCTGCTGAGGGTCACAGAGACGTGGTGAAGATGCTCTTGGAGCGAGATGACGTGGATGTGAACGAGTGTGCTACATACTCCCTATCGCCGGTTAGCATCGCAACCATTGGTGGACACAAAGCTGTGGTGAAAATCCTTCTGGACCGATCCGATGTGTATGTCAATTGCACAAATATAGCCGATAGAACGCCACTAGCCTTTGCCGCCGAGGAGGGACACGAAGCAATAGTGAAGATGCTGTTGGAGCGAGACGACATAGATGTGAACCTGAGGGATTATAGCGGAGCATCACCGCTGCTCCTCGCAGCCAAAAAAGGTCACGAAGCAGTAGTGAAGATACTGCTGGAGCGAGACGACGTGGATGTGCTCTCAAGGGATGATTTAGGGCTATTGCCGTTGCATGCCGCCGCCGACAATCGACACGAAGCGATGGGGAAGTTACTAGTGGAGGCACAGATTCTACGGTTCCATCTCTCACGGGAGGAAGCCGATGCGATTTCTTCCGATAGGCAACGACACGCAGAGCTATCTGCCGCGATAGAGGAAATGTACCCTGCGATAGAACGGTCATATCGGGACCCCGACGTGTAGCATGCGATGTTTTTTCTACGTATGGCCGTATCTTGTTTTGGAAGCGAGTTATTGTCATGCCATTGATTGTCAGTATGAGCTTTGGTTTTAATTTCTCAAATTGCGTCGGGTTGAAAGTTTGTAGAAATTTTGCAGGTGTAAAGTCTTCGGAACATGGGAATCATTGCTTGTTTATAACGATATTGCATTTACACGCATGTGACAATGGAATACTGTAGCGAGCGTTGTGGTTCGGAAGTCACGCAAGTTCTAAACTACCAAGGACAGCATATTCCCGGCTCAACGCTATGACAACTAGGAGCGGAGATAGTGTAGAGACTCAACTAACAGAGTTTGCAAAATATGACGCTTCTCCCGAAAATCTGTATTACACGCGGCACGAGTTTAGTAGCGAATGATACCGCCATGTGACAAAATACGCGATTGTACCATCACCGACCCATTGAGTAGTGATCTTCGACACATCAAAATAAATTTAGCCGCCATTACAACTGGTTAGCCGAATCAATGACATGTCGCCGACCTCGACTGACTAAAGAGTCAATTTAAGCCGCTCATAGCGAACTGGTGTATTTTGTCACAAGGCTGTAATTGGCGATGCGAGGTTTGTGGGATCTTAGTTTTGTCTCTCTGATCCTCCTTACGATACCAGCTACCTCTCGCTTATCAGCCCTTCTAAATAGCTTCGATCCATGCTGTTGAGCTAACCCCGCCTTTGTGATACCGTTACGCCGCAAGTATATGCGGAGCTGTCGGGAACCTGCACCAACCTTTGATGTTCGGACGATATTGGAAAACTGTCATCGACCCCGCGCTATTTAAAGTGACCATTGATATTGCTTCCAAATATCCCACGCATCCCGTCCCGAAACACAACATGCTTGGTATGTTTTATCCCATTACGAAAATACAGTCAGACGTGGACGATGCATAATTCAAATGAATCATAGTGTCGTCAATATCATTGCCGGGGACTTTGCTCTATATCAATTCTGGTCTAAAAATTGCCGCCTCTAAGGTGTATGTGGCAAGACTGAACTGCAAAGTTTCTGCCGACTTCCCGAATCCTGGGTTGTGCTACCACACACCCCCCCACCCTTGACGCGTTGCACTACCTTAAGTAAATTGGCTCCCATCCGATGAATTCAATACCGTAGACATGGGGCTCTCCACGGCTCTCAAACCAACAACAATGGCAAGTGGGCGACAGATAACGGAAGTTCTCATCAAAACCCTAGTTGTACACTTCACTACTACTATGGCAGTCGGACATCTGACCTCGTTACGACAGGTATCATTCAATCTACTCTTTTTAGGTTCGATTGGTCAGCAGCGCGCATTTATCTTATCCAGCATTGAATTTATCTTAACTGACGACGCTGAAAAGATTAGGCCGTCCTCTGTTCTAACAACCTTGCTATTCATTATATTCCCTCTTTACCTACCAGTACAATTACTACGTGTCACATTCCACGCATGCCGGTATCGGTACCATCGCCTGCAACGTCCACCCCCAGGAATCGCGTTCTACACCTCGATGATTTTCGGAATGCATGCGGTCATGCCAAACATGGCTGAGACCGTACCATTGAGAATGCTTGAGATATCCGAGCTCCAAAGAGAAACTTGCGATCGCCGGCCACCTCTCTGGTATGGCCGAGTAGTGGTACTACTGGCGTTTCTGGTCTAGACAATTTCCACCAGCATCCTCTTCATACGCCGGCTCCAGGTCCAAGGCGGTCGATATCTAATCGACAACAGGAACGGCCTTGTTGCTCTCTGTGGCAACGTGGCTGGTGTGCTTTGTCTTGCAATCCAACTGTTGGATTTTACGTGGAGAGTTCAACAATCATCCGCGGCCCAAGTCTTTTCACGATATCATGCAAAGCGTTATCGTAGTCAGATGGGGGTTAATTACGGCGAGCTCATCCTTGTGGCATGGATACATTGTTATCTTAGCTACGACATTCTGAGGCCATGGGATTTTCTACTTGTGTTTCTCCACTGGACAGTGCTGGATGTGTGGAATGTTTTGGTGGTGTTTATTTGTCCGCTTCTTGCTGTGCTTATAGGATTAGTTGCTTACGGGGACAGGGCTATTTGTTCGTTTATGGCGTGGACCATGTGTGCCTTTTATATAGCTATCAGTGTCTTATTTTGCTTTACGTCGATTACACCGAATTATGGGAGTTGGAAAGATCCGTTGGCAGACGTGCTGTGGGCTTTTTGAACACCTCGTTATCTTTTGTAATTGTGGGAGTGGTGGTTAGATAAGAGTATTACGCTCAGTTTCGTGACATGTGGCTGACGTTCTGTCTGTACATCATCTGATTAATTGCATCTAAGCTCGCGCACTAAGACCCTGTTCTGTCTTCCCCCAACAAGCCATGGTAAAATCACATTCAACCAAGCGCACCAAATTCGTTGGCATATGCTCGCTATTAGCCAATCTTAGCCACCATGTCACTAACAGGCTTGTGTCGGGTTCCCGACGTAACTTGCCTTGGTCAGCGTTCACACATTTATGAAGAGCTTCTGACAATGACGCTCTCCGAGATATCCCGTTGTTACATATATCATATACAATAACACTAAGTGTTGCTGGAAGCCCTAAGGTTCACGGTCGTGACTGTCTCTTTAGACTTCACACCATGACTGTCCTTTGAGATTTCACAGGATGCTCGCCCTCATGCTCTTCATACTTAAGACGCACCTTTGTCCGTCTCTTTTGTACCTACAATCAACACACTCATTCACATCAACACTAAGACACCTGTATAATGTTCCATCAACGCGCGGAACGATGTTGTCGACCTGAAGGTGATATTGCACCACCAATACTCGCACGGCTTAGTGTCACATGAGACCGGTTTACCACTCTGATTCGTAGCTTCCTGACAGTAATGCAGTATAGGGGCGAAAAATAATCATAGCGTATATAGAAAGGCGAGTTTTACTAAGTTTTGCTAAGTTTGGTGTATATCATAACTCCGCTTGCCGTTTGTGTAGCCATAGTGCAGCAATATCTATGGATCCCTACTGGTTGCTAGGATACATATATTACCTCGCATCACTGTTTCACTCTCGACCATGGATGAACTACCGTAATAACTCACTGAAGAGGTACACGTGTACCTCTTCAGTGAGTTATTACGGTATGATCATATTGTACCAGGCTTTTAGCTTCATACGTAATAAGTAATCAAGCGGCGTTCGGAATGCAAGATTTTACCTTCGCTAATCATAATCAAGAGAACTATGATTGCAATTATTCCTCTTTCCTCTGTAGTAAGATGGTAACGGGACCGTTTTCACTGTCCATCATTCCATCCCGCGACGGGATTTGGGATGAGAAAATCGCGAAACCTCGCGCGGTATTCGACGGGATGCCGTGTCATCTCGTGTCAAATCCGTAAAAACTGGCGCCGAGTAAGAACGGCTTCTCCGATCTTGATTTGGTTAAGTCGTTCTTACACGGCGGCCGTTTGTGTCATTTTCGAGCGGTAAAGACAATACTGTCCACATACCGTGATTTCGCCGGACCGCGAGAAAACCCGTTTTGGCACGAGCACGGGACTGTTTTTGGAAGTGGTTGCCGTCCCGTTCTCATCCCGTGGTTCACACTAGTTACCATCCACCAACACTTCGCCCTAACTAGATGATTTTGACCTGTAGTTAGAAATCCTGCGAACCAATTACTATTTTTAGAAGTGAAATACAAGTTTGGAGTAGGTATAGCTGGTCACTGGGCTCATGAGCGCCGGCAGGCCAGCCTAGGCTTTGTCCAAAGCCCGACGGCCAGGCCTGCTTCGAACATAAACAGAGGTACAAAATCGAAGCATAATTCTTAAGCTAGCTACCCCACTTGTACGTTTCCCAAGATTTCAATTCTCTTGTCTTTTCAGACTCTCTGTTGGTTTTCATGTGACTGGTAATATTAATAAAACTTTGCTCACATGGTTTAGTTTATGCCGGGTGTTTTCACGCGTTGGACGAAACGAAACTCAAACCCCGTAGTAACAAAGAGCTAACTTGCTGAAGGGATGAATAAATATTAAGCGAACAAAACACAAAAGGGGGTTAAATGAACGGCGGACTGCCACATGGTAAAAAGAAACCAAACCGCTAGCTATAGGCCACATCTCCCCGAAAATCAAAGTTCCTCCACACCAATGATTGCCTTACACTGAGCCTGTGTACTACGTATACTCTGCCGTAGCTTCAGCAGCACCATAAGATTTCAGCATCTCTACAATTACCTCATGGCCGGTATTTACCGCCAACCTAAGCGCTTCATCCATGTATCTCATATCGGATCCATCATTTGCCTCCAATAACAATTTAACAATGCCCACGTTCCCCCGCCCGATAGCAGAATCAATCACCGATGTACGTTCATAATCACACCCAACAGTCCCGGTACCATCAATATCAGCACCTGCATTAAGCAGCGCCCGTACGATTTTCACATGTCCATTCGCAGCAGCGGCTTGGAGTGCTGTTTTACCATGGTACTTCGAGGGTGGAGCATTTACGTCTGCGCATTTTTCGAGTAAGAAATTAACGACAGCCAGGTGTCCGCCTTCTGCTGCAGCTTGAAGTGCCGTGAATCCGCTGTTGTTAGATGCCGGGCTATTGATGTCCGCGCCTTGCGAGATCAAAAATTGAGTTAACTCCAGTTGTCCGTGACTAGCGGCGGCCTGGAGGGGAGTGACGATGGCGCACTCCCCAGGAGTACGAGCGTTGACATCAGCTCCCTTTTTGAGCAGCTCGTGAACAACTTCAATGTCCCCGCTAATCGCAGCTGCTTGGATGGCGGTTGTACCCAGCCACTTCCAGGTCGGCTTGCCAACGGGTGCAGGATGATGAACTCGTGCTCCCATAGTTATTAGCAAACGAACCATCTCTATATGTCCATTTTCTGCAGCTGCCTCAAGTGCTGTTAGTCCACGATTGGGTTCTGCGGCAGCGTCGATATCCGCGTTGTGCTGGATCAAAAATCTAACAACCTCAATGCTTCCACCTTTTGCAGCAGCCTGTACGGCTGTCAATCCTCCAGGACTAGCTGGTGCGTTGATATAAGCGCCTTTCCGATGAAGCATAAGAACAATCTTCTCATGTCCTCCCTGCGCAGCAGCTTGAAGTGCAGTGCGGCCGTCGAATTCCGCCGGTTTAGCGTTGATGTGAGCGCCTTTTGTCAGGAGCAGTTCACAAACATGCAGGTGTCCATTCTGGGCTGCAGCCTGGAGTGCGGTTCGACCCCCACTCTCTCCAGGACTTGCATTTACTTTGGCACCTGCGTTGATGAAAAGCGTGACAAGTTGTAAATCTCCTCGCATTGCTACTGCTTGCAGTGCAGTTAAGCCATCTTCGGAAGCTGCTGGTGCATTGATGTCGGCCCCACTGTTCAGCAAGAATCTCACGAGTGGAGCGTATCCGGCCTCTGAAGCTGCTTGCAGAGCTGTTCGCCCCGACCGGTACGCCGCAAGAGCATTTACATCCATCCCGGCGGCCAACAGCCGTTGCACCATACCTAGATGTCCATGTTGTGCCGCTATATGAAGGGGAATCCACTTTCCTGCCTTGACCAGCTTTCCATCCTTGTACCAGGTCGCGTTCGCTGACAAGTCGATATGGGCGACTGGGTTGTGAATAAGTCGTAAACAGTCCTCAAACCCAAACTCAGCGGCCACGCACAAGGGCTGGCGTTCAAATAAATCCTTCCCATTCAGGCCATTGCTGCCTTTCAAAGCTAGCAGAACCTCCAAAGATGAAGATGCATGGTTTTCCATGGCTGCATGATACACGCTTCGCCCGACGAAATCGGTTTCTTCAGACATCCGATGCCTTAGGAACATAGTCATCAGCCGTTTGTTGTTCTGCGCAACCGTTCGATGTATAGGCGGTGCAATTTTTGTCATCATTGTGGTATTTAAGCCTAAGCGTCGTGCAACTTGTTCGATTTCATCAGAGACTATTCCATATATGGCTAATAAGTTGCATACAATCAGAACGGTTTCGCTGTCTACCCGGCTGTTCTCACTGTCGGCAGATAGAAGGCGTTCTTGTAGAATTTGTGCCATCAAGAAATCTCCTTTCTTTTTGTAATGGGTGATTAGTCGTGGGAGTTCCTCTGCGTTATTCGAATCTACAGAGTGAAGTTCTGCATCAAGAAGTTTCGTCGACGACCCATTAAGGTCAACCACGGATGACGGTGAATGCAAGTGACCAGCTGCCTTCAACGCATCTTCGTAAGCTGTTTTGAACTCTTTGATGAAGTTTTCTGCCCAATCCCAACTGGAATCCCACACTGACATTCTTTTGTCGTGTATTTCGAAGAGTTTCTCTGTAGGCTCTAACTTCTTCCACATCCATGCCAGGTATTTAAGATCTTTATCACTAGATGAAATTTTTGTTAGTAAGATTAGGTTTGTTTTATTTTGATACAGGAACCATACGTTTCGCGGATACGCCCTTGACCCATGGCGACCGATACCCCGGGACCAGTATCGCTCTCTACCGAAGGTACCTCACTAACCAGCTCCTCTAGCTTATCACTTCGAGTATCAAAGATTGATGTAGAACAAGCACGTGGAGTGGAAGCAGAATTTTCATCTAGATGATCAGGAATTCCAATCAAGGGAGGCCCCGACAGCCTCGCCGAACGACGCGATCGGTCCTGAGGGTCGGTATCGGAATGGACACCTTTTCGCTTTCTTCCAGCCGAGACGGAATTGTCCGCTCCGTTGGCGTTATCAATATTAGAAGATTGAACGTGGTATAGTATCTTGGAAAGCATCTCAGTACTATTTTCTTGATAACCAAGAAAGTCTTGACGATGTTCCTCCAACATATCCTGAATGTGTCTACTCCGAGATCTAATCCCGACTTCATGTTAGTCAACTCAACACATCAACGAGCATTTCACTGGATCGTGCACTGTACCTGTCGTCTGCGGCGAATGCCGAGGAGAAAATTAACTTAAAGCGCTGAATTTTCTCCATCTGCTTCTCGACCCGCTTCTGGTGTGAAAACACCCATCTAACTCCCCCGGTCTTTTGGACTGACAGACTTTGCAGACATTGGGAAAGCTCTGTCAGTTGTTGCTCGAATTCTTGTACTGGTTGATGGAGATATTCGAGCCGTCGAACTGCGCCGTCAGTTTGCTGCTCGTGTTCTATCTCTTGTCTGAACAGCTGAAGGATAGATCGGAGTGTTTCAAGCTCTCGCAAAATCCCTCTGATCTCACTTGACTCCTCGGAGAGTGACGAACTCAACATCTTCGATAACACAACCAAACGGTCTAGAAACTGTAAAGCTGAAAAGATGCCAGCTGCTAAGCTGAATGGTTCGGCCATACTTGAAAAGCTGATGATGATGAGGAACAGGAGGATGAGGCAACTCCAAATATATTGAGAAACTCGTTCTCTGACTTGAACTTGGCAACCTCGTGAAGTAATTGTTCGCGGACCTCCCTCCGTAAGTGGACCCGCGAGGCAGTGCAATGTTAGTGGTAATACCCCAAAAATCGGGGGCAACCTCGAAACGCACTTGCTAGCCTTGTGGGGGAATCCTTCGCGGATGTCAGCCCGCGATCGGGGCAGAGTTTGTTGTTAATTATGGTACAGCACATACGCCATCACGTTTTACCCATCAGCCCCTATGCATAACTTTGGTATTGAGTACAGCCATAGAAACAGTGTTATAAGGTCCACGATTCAAGAACAAACCTTAGCAGCCTAGCAACACTAAAGAAATTTGCAAGGACTTGAGAATCACATCGTAATCTTCAAGAAATTGACATCGTAATCTTGAAGAAATTCACCTTATTGTTCAAATCCATTTACAAGTGCAGGGATCAGTTAGTGGTGTCGACTTCACCAGAATCGGCCAACACCGATGATCATACGATTGCGCCCCCGGACTGCCGATCTTCTGCTCGCTGGACACGATGCGGGGGATGTCCGAAGGATCCCTGGCGGTGTTTCGAGACGTTTCCTCTCAATGCAGATGACATGGAGGCACCCGAGAAGGATCCCGGATGGTGTTGGAGGCTGTGCAACTTCTTCTCGTTCCCGATAACACGAGTTTTGACAATACTGGCTGCAGGGGTTGTCCTGTTTCTTGGTTATCATCGGGTATGTGAGATGTCGGAGGAGGGCGTAGTACAGCAGCCTGCCAGCTCTCTGGTTGCTTTTTCTTATGTTGACCTTGGAGTGGATCTTCCCCGGCAGCGTTGCAGTAGTACTTAATAAAAGTGTTTGTTAAGGATTGCTGCAGGAAGAACGACACTTTGATATAGTTGATTGATCGAAGAGGATAAAGAGTAGAGAAATTAACGAGACTGATTGATTACATGAATCTGGTTTCAACTAACCATTTAAACCTAGCTATGGCTTCTAGATATGGTAGCCTCGAGAAGTGTGCAAAGCGTGGACATTGTTTGTGTTTGTCTCCATTTACGTGTGCATGGAATGCGAGGGTAGCATTTAGCTTTCTATAATTCTACAACGGATGAAAGTATAGCCGTTTACAATCTTCGCGACTCTAAATGATTCCATACATTTCCACAGCCAACACGTTGCTTGCCTAACATCGAGCGATTTTCATTAGCCTTGAGCCCTGCTATGGCAGTGCATTACCACCTACCAGGGTATGCGCGAATGAGATTTGCGGGTTACTAGCACATGCATTCTAAGCACGAATACAATTCATATCAGCGGAAATCATAAGGTGGGGCGAACGCTGGATTAGTCGCCAGATAGTCACGCGGGAATATTTGGGGAGGCTCAAATGCTAGACAATGTGATAACATCAAATTTATGATGTGCCCTGGCCTCGAATCAGGCTCTCAAATGTATATTTGTGTGGCATGCACTAAGATGAGAGTGGAAGTGATAAAAAGGGAACAGTGTGGCAGGGTAAAGGAAGGCGTGAGAGCGCCTGGAGACTTCGCTCCACACAAAAGTTCTCAGGTCAACAGGGTCAAAATCTCATCAATGCGGTGAAAATCTCAACACCACAGGTTTGTACTGGATTTGGTGGGAAAGAAGAGTTCAGAGGGGGGGGAAAAGAGTTTAAATGGGGCTCTAAGCAAGCCAGACAAAATTACATGTGCAAAGATGAAGAGAGTGACTGGGTTAAGCTCGCTATGACTTGATCAACCCCGGATCAGCTTCAGGTTAAGGCTGGAGTAAGTGCAAATGGTGAAATTTTTTAAAAAAACTCGGCATTGACTCAGGTAGATGTAAACTAATTCCCCCAAAGCTCAGCTCTCTGGAGGTAACTTGAACTTTTAGTGGAGTAATGTCTCCAGGCCCTTTCACCAGCCGGTGGTAGGTGAAAGAAGGTAGATATGAGTTAGACAACATGAATGGGTCTTGGCTTGTGGCAGTATCGCCAGGGGTGTTGCTTCCAAAATGATTACATTATTGAATTTAACATTGAGAGTTAAATTATTGCAATCTTTGATAGAGCCCTAGCGAAAGTTCATCAAGAAGGGCATAAGAGATACATGGCTCTCATTGGGCTCATCCTAGTAGGATGGTTACAATTGCATATGATCTACGATATCCTACTCCATACCATTGGGACATCTTCGGGCATATACTCCTGTTGCATACATGCTGGCAGTCTGTTCAAGGTCACTTTGTTGTTGTTGTTGTTTTCCTATGTTTGCTATTGTTATGGGATTGGTCAAGTGGAACTGGAATCCAAGTTTTTATTTTGTCATCATTCCGTTCAATTAAAGCATTTATGATTTTATTTCTCGTCCCGCCGTATGCACCAGAGGATGATGTCCCGTTTTTCAGTTGTTCGAAGGATCTACCGCCTGAAACGATGTGTTTTAGATTTTGATTCCCATTTTGCTTTTTACTTAAAGGACCGAAAATTATTCTTAAGTTCGCTTACTGAGCATTGGCGGGCTTCTTAACTACTAGCGCCTAGATGCTTTGTATACGTGTAGATTCCTACTCGAGTATAACTAGGATTCACTTAGAAGGATATGTGTATTCTGCAATTGGGATCAGGTCAGGATTCCTTCACTTTTTTGTACAGATATATTATACTATTCTGGGAGCCTAAGGTTGTGATGTGAGATAGTTATTCTGGAACTGAGTGTTGCAGATAAGCTTTACTAGTATCCAGGATACACAGCAGCCCACAGCGATTAAGTCGTTGACATCGGGTTTTATTGATGGTCACACGACTGTTATACCAGCGAGTACCATTCATACCCAAGAAATGTAGTCAGCTGCTCTAATCAAACCGTTGCTTGCGCGACTTTTTGTGCTGCTTTAACGTGTCTTTCCGATTACAGGTACTCTCCGACTCCGACTCCGCCTCCGTGTTCCTGTTAATTCCTTTCCCTTTCCCTTGTCGCTTATCTCGCCTCGAAGTGCCATACTGCACCCAAGACTGCTAAATAGCTAAGCCACCTATCGAATCAACGAACGACAGATCGAAAAGTTAATTTTCCTACTACGCTCTCCTAGCCATCTCATGCGTGCCGCGTTCTGTAAAAAATATTGAACATGGATACTTGGCGGTACAGGCAGTGGGGAATGTGGTAATAACCCACACTATTAAAACCGGAACTTTATTTCTGTCTTTGCGTTTTTGTGATTTATACTTTGGGGGTAGTAATACTGTACTCATTCCGAATTCACAAGCCACTAATTATAACTAAATCGGACGTTTACCTCATATCCCATATTCGAGTGGATACAGTGTAGTAATAAAGCAACATAGCATTCTGGTAACTGGAATTACAAGGAACGGTGCGTTATGCGTTGCGATTCCCCCATTGACCTCGTCAAAGTAATGTACACAGTACCCTTGTGATCAAAAAAGCCGGTGGATGTTTGTGTACAACCGCACCCAGTAGCCGCTGTATGTTGGACCACCAAAGGACAACGTACGGGTAATAGGATTGTATGCGTTTTGGCCTTCAGGCGTCTATGATCTGGGCAAAATTCATGTGCGTATAAGTGGGTGTAAGACCGAATTATCAACCCTTAGCTAATTACCTGATCTATTCGTTTGGTGAGATTTCAATGCAATGGTACGGGATTCATACTCGTAGATATCAAAAGTCCCCTTTATCCCATTTCAGGTATTCGTGCATGTGACCAGACGATATTCTTCATTTTGTGCTCGGAAGGTAGTAGTGCTTATACCACCGGCTGGTCCAAATTATGTCTAGTTTTCTCGTTCTTTAGATGTAGAGATTACAAGGGATGAACGTGGAAATTGAAACCATATTGCAACGCGACCTTTGATTCCATTCCCCGATTCTTGGATATTATTGATTTAGATCTATATGAAAACATTCTTTATTCGTACTATAATAAAATCCCTGGAACCGGCGGCATAACGTACAAAAAAGGGATCGATGGGGTTGCTGGTTTCGGATGTTCCAATATCTTTCGATCTATTGCAAATTCATTTGACTAGTTTGAGAATTTATCGGCGTTTCAGCCTCATGTACCGTGTGTGGCCCGAAATGGTTAGCGAATTAATGATTGCCGGATATAACCGGAAACCGTAATCAGTTTCGGTTGGATCGTCGGCGCACAAATTAATCTAACCCAATCCTAATACGTGCATACCATACACATGCGATCCTCCGGTTCGGCACGGAGAAATTGCAGTTTGACAGGTGTCATTTTCCATCGCTGTAGAGATCTCGCCTCCCACAACTCCTCCCTTGGACATCGTGCCATCATCCGGGGTTTGAGTGACTGTTATCCATTATCCTTATCTGTGCAACCGACCTACTACTACTTCCCCATTTTCTCTGCGCGACGCTATTCGTCGCTTACGGACGAAGCTCTTCCACGATGTCTCGCAACGCCGCACTTCACCAGCTGCCTCTGGAGTTGATACATCTTATTGCCGAGTCTCTTGATATCGCCTCCCTCAACAATCTGCTTCGAACCACTCCCTACCTTCACTATGCACTCACACGCCTCCTTTACAATCGAGCCGCCAACCACCAGATACTCTTGACCTGGACTCCAGCGGTGAGCTCGTTGTGTCCGGTCAGCCCTTTTGGGTATCCCCTGCACTATTCAGCCTTCGTTGGTAACCACCACGCAGTCGCCAAACTACTCGCAATGCGCGTGATTGATGTCAATTCATCACAGAATGGAGCAACTCCACTTCTTTGTGCCGTTATCGGCGGGCATGCGGAATGTGCCGGTCTGCTGATGAGAAATGGGGCAAAAGATGAAAACATATGGGATTTCTATGGTTCCTCGTGCTCGGCGCTCGATGTGGCAGCAGAATACTGTCAAGAGTCCGTCTTTGCTGAATTACTTCGTCATAAACCAGCCTGGAAACTATCATTCCATTACGTAATGAATGGGATCTCCCCAAGAGAGTTCCACCCGCCACACAAGTGCCTTCCACTTTTTCGTTTCCACGAAGAGGATGATGATGCTGAAGAAGACACTCCCGAGAAGATGGCGGCGGCAGACATCCGGTTCCGCATGGCGATCGCATTGCTCGATCGCGGTTTGCCACTTGAAACACGATGCGACGTAGGCCACACACTGCTCCAGTGTGCCCTCCATCGTTCCTGCCCCTCCACCAATATCCGTCGGTACATCTCCCCAGCTGACCACACCCTTACGTCTCGGGTTGTCGCAGAACTTCTTTCCCGCGGCGCCGACCCGAATGCGCGAAGCAACTGCTGGCGAGCAACCGTGCAAACCCCACTTCACCAGACTGTTGCCGCCGGTGATGTAGTTCTCACAGCACTCCTCCTCAACGCCGGAGCGGACCCCATGATATACGACAACAACGAATTCGTGCCTTTCGACATTCAACTCAAGATTCCGATTCTGGTGAGGTTGTTTGGATGCCGCAGTGATATATATCCTAAATTTGTTGCGCGGGGAGGGCGTAAGATTGAGATGAAGTATATATGCAGTGATTCCGGATTTTCGCATTATTATAAGCCGGCATTTAGGTTGGCGGAGTTGTTGCTGGAGAAAGGAGGGGGCCCGGCGCTCTTGGAGGGTGCGGAGTACTATTTCACGAAGGATGAGGTAATGATTCTAGTAGATATTTGGCGGGAGGAGATGAAGTCGCAGTAGCAAGATTGACGGCCGGAAACTGAGCAAAGAGTACGTGTGAGAGTCGGTGACGAATCAAGAGACAATCAACGGGATATCAGCTTATTTAGCAGTAAATTGAAAAGTTAGCCACATTGCAAGATCCGTCCCTGGTGCTATAACCTAAAATCGTCTACAATCATTCCGGAAACTACCTTAGATAAGGGAAGCATGGAAGGTAACAAAAAATCATCATGGAGTCGCCGGACCCAAACGAGTGGTAATAGTGAATGCTGAAGTGCGATTCTTCTACACGCTCCCTTCACCCTAATTTGTAAGCATCGTGATTGCTCAAAGTAATATATCCTCCAATAACTGGTGTGACAAAATACCGAACGAAATACATTAAAATCAGTGTTCTCAAGGGACCCGGCCGCAATCCAAAAGCCTGGGACGGGCCGGCCAGCCTGTATTTATTTGAAAAGCCCCATGGAGTGGTGGATATAATCGTCTGGTCCAGTAGACGGAATGTGGCAATGGCAGGGGTAGGATGATAAGATATTGCAAGAGCAGGGCCCGATCGGGGTGACTGGGTGTGACGCCTAGGGCGGGGGTAACCGATTCATCTGTACTTATGCAATTATTTCGATCAAGACACAGTGGTGTGGGATCTCCAATCTGTGGATGATCGATGAGGCAGGATATAGTGTGAATTACGTACCATAGACACGGTTGGGAGGCATATTAGATATCATCACTCGCATCCCGTGTCCATCACTCGGAAGACTGCCGGCACCTACAGTCGTGCAGTCTAAAACCTCTAGGACGTAAAATCGTAACCCGGGAAAAGGCAGGGTCTTGCCCGGACGAGACGGACTTTTACGACCCCTACCAATGATTTCATCTGTTGAAACGTCACCGGGTATTTCTCCGCAAGGAACTCACTAACGGCTCTGATATTTTTACACAGAACAGGGGATGCTGGCACGAGGTGATAGTACTGCGAGTTAATGAGTAGTATTATTGCCTACCGAAAGATCATACACTCGACTGCATCTTAGTAGGTAGGAACCTATGACCTGACTACGGGATCTGTACATTTTTTTGAAGTTACTGGAGTGACTTCTACTTTACGCCATATCCCTTCAACCCTTACCCTTATGTGTGCAACCCCCGCACCTGCAAGTTCTCCGCATTTCCATCGGCAACAATTTTCTTAAAAACCGAACGAACCTATTCCACCATGCCTCGAAACACTACTCTCGACCAGCTACCCGTTGAGCTAATCCACCTCATCTCTGAATCCCTGGATACCACCTCCCTCAACTATTTGCATCAAACCACTTCCTATCTGCATTCCGCTCTCACGCGGCGCCTCTACGATCAAGCTGCCAGCCACCAGACGCTCTTTACTTTCACTCTCCCGATCTGTCCGTCATATCCTGTCATCTTCACTTATAGCCTCCTCGGGTCTCCGCTGCACTATTCCGCCTTTGTCGGTAACCACCATGCCATCACCAAACTACTCGAACTCGGCGGGATCGATGTCAATTTAACACTGAAAGGCGTAACTCCACTATTTTGCGCTGTTATTAAAGGGTATGTGGAATGTGCCAGGCTACTGATGACCAATGGCGCAAACGATGAAAACCAGTGGGATTTCAGGGATGTCCCGTGCTCGGCACTAGATATGGCAGCGGTGTACTGTCACGAGCCCGTGTTTGTGGAGCTACTTCGGCATAATCCAACCTGGAAATCTTCATTCCACCACGTCATGAATGGGATCTCGCCCATAGAATACCGTACGCCTCGCTTCAAGCCAAACCCACATTCACTCTTTGTTGAAGAGAGCGATGATGATGCTGAAGATACCCCCGAAAAGATCGCCGCAGCAGACACCCGGTTCCGCATGGCGATTGTCTTGCTCGACCACGGATTCCCAATCGAAACACGGTGTGATGAAGGCCACACTCCACTGCAATGCTCCCTCCAACGTTCCTTTCCCGGTGACGATATCCGGCGCCACATCTCTCCGGCCGACCGCAGGCTCTCGTCCCGCGCTATCGAGGAACTTCTTTCACGCGGCGCCGATGGGAATGTAAGAAATTACTTCTGGCATGGCGGCCAAACCCCGCTTCACCAAACTGTCGCTGCCTCTGATTTTGAATTTACGTCGCTCCTCCTCCGCGGTGGAGCGGACCCAACACTCGAAGACGAAAACCACGTGACGCCATTCGACGCAGGTCAACAGATCGACCCTCAGTTGGTAGCATTTGCAAGCCGCAAGAGTGTTCACGCAGAGTTTGTTAAGCGGGGAGGGAAGAAGATCGTGGGTTGGGTTCCGGGGACCAATCGGCGTATGTGGAGGTATGAACCGGCGCTTAAGATTGCAGAGGTGCTGCTGGCGAGGGGAGGAGGTCCGGCCGTGGCGGTAAACGGGGATGGGGTGAATTGCCTCACGAGAGAGGAGGTGCGGATTCTAGTCGATATTTGGCGCGAGGGGATTGTATCGGATTAACTACATTCACGGCCCGAAACTGGGTCAGGGTTCTAAATTTGCATTGGTAGTGAGTCGGTAGCGAACTTTTGAGATGATCAATGAGACATCAATATATTCAACTTCAGTATTAAAGCTTAGCCATATTGCAAAATCCGTGCTGGGTGCCATGATTCAAATTCGTCGACAACACTTCCGCAAACTGCCCAAGAGAAGGACAGCATAGAGAATGAACCAAATTTCTCCGAGGTTTGTTTGACTCAAATGAATGGTAATTGTGAATGAATGTGTGATCTTCATGTAAACTCTCTTTACCCTAATATCAATATATCGTATATGAAATGAATCCTCCTACAAACTGGCTTGGCTTCAATGACCAAACGATATATTGTTGAGAGCAATAGAGAAGAAAGAAGAAGCTATATTGTCTATTGATCCAAGGAGATAGAGAATGGCAGACTTACCGGCGAAGCCGAGTATCACAACCGGAGACCAATTGGGACGACGGGTAGCAGGAGTGGAGCTCCGCCATCTAGCCGGCCAGCCCGGGGGCGGAGGGGATTAAGGGGCTGTCATACTCTAAGTAGAGTGAATACAGTATGATTAAAACAAAACAAAACCGGAGACCAATGCCAAGCATCATTCACAAAGCTAGGCCTCCTCTTCGGTAAGGGGGCTAGTGGCGGCGATGGGGGCTGGAAGCCACCGGGCCAAACTACTAGCCAACATATATAACATCAAAATAGAATTCCCCTTCAAAGCTCCTCTCAAAATGCTGACTAGCTCTAGTATGAGCGCGTAATGGTTGCTGTGATATCAACTGGCTACTTCATCGCCATTGGGATCAACGTCTTCAACTCCAGGATGGCAGCCTGCACTCCATTCCCAAGCAACACTCTGAAAGTGTAGTGCACATTGAAAATGAGGGTGGCTTTATAGCTCTTAGCGGCGGTGTCATGGATCTGAATGAGGTCTGACTTTTCTCGGGAATATTTGCCGTTATCCGCGTTTTCTCCCAACTAGACGATATCGATGTCGTCGGCGTTATCAATAGCGGTGAATGTGTATTCCTCGGTCATTTCAGGGACGAAATGGCCGAAATGATTGAGGGCGAGGAAGTCTGTGCGCGTGGGCACTCTTCTGCAGATGGAAATTAGTGTGGAGAAATCGTGAATTGTAAACCTAATTGGGTTATTGTTCCACTCTGAACCGCGGCCGCCGTTTTGAAGTGCTCGACACAGAAGGAACTGTATTCATTGTCCTCTGTCTTGAATTCGTGTGGCTGTGTAGCATAGGAGGTGCCGTGGTTGACGGAATCCATCTAGCTCTAACGTGATCACTAGTGTATTAGTATCAGCAATTACACAATGCACTTATCTAGAATCCACAGTAAAACAAACACTGCGGATCATGATACCAGATTAGAACCGATGAGATCAGGAGGAATTACGGGAATGTAAAGTATGCCGTAGACTGCAACGAAAGTGGACTGCCACTCATGGTTTTAAATTACTAGTTTCGGTTGGTGTTTTTCTGCATTGAGTTGACCCACTTGCGGCGAGTGCACGCCACCTCCGGCTGAAGGACTCGTCCACAACCCTGATTCCAGGTGCTCTCCCTCTACCAAGAACACCGCCACTAGATTATTGATCGCAATTTTACCCTTTATACCAAAGGCATTGCTTTAGTTTACTACGATCTAAGATTCGTAGCGCAGCAAAAATCCATTAATTCTGAAGGTGTCGGGGAGTCAAATGTGCTTCTGAACTCGGTAACAACGGGCGAACCAATCCAAGATTCCAATGCCAATGCACTCCTTTAGCACTTTTGCAGCACCCTTGCAAGAGGAACCTCAAACGCTTACAACTCACTATTGCAGACGGTAGGGGAAACGAACGTATGCATGAACATCCAAATATCGGTATCTTGATCTCTGGTGATAAATAATCGGATGTCCAATCTAGAGAATTTTATCGGGTATGAGTGACCGTCGATATCGACGTCGCGATAGGATCCACGCTACATAAAACTCGCATAATGCGGGTCGGAGTTTAGCGTGCATTGGAATATTTGAGAACTCTACGCAAGTCTTGCGATACGGTGATACGACACAGTAGATTAGATTGGAAGCACACTTGGTCAGTTTCACGAGTTTCCGACTCTTATTTACCCGTCGTAGTGGAAGCAATGCACTTACACTTCATTTTCTTTCCCTGCGACGAAATCATAAATCAAGTGGACTACTAACAGATCGATTTTGTTCAAGGTGTCGGTTGTAGGAGGAGGAATTGATGCAACCCCGAAGTCGCACCTTCACATAAGGCGATTGCCAACGGGTTGCAGTGATTATGACGTTAAGACTTAAATTAAACAGCGGAAAAAGTTCATGTTAGACTAAGATGGACCCGATACACAGATCTGACAGTTATTCGCTAAACCCGAACAGCGTAACAATACATGCAGCGGCCTGCAGCCTGTCGCGCGGAATCTTTGGGTGAACCACGGAATGAAAACGGAACAGGGATAAACTGACTTGTGATTATGCCAATTCGGGATTTCCCCGGCCAAATCGCGGTATTTCAACGGGATTCTCTCTATCGCTCACTACTATACCGAGCACAGTGGTTGGGACGGGGCCCGTTGCTGACCACTTTTTTTCGATAGGATTGGGTAGACCTGACAGTTTTAAAGTACAGTGCGGGGTGCCCTGACAGATAAGAAAGGGTGCCGGGACAGTGGCAAGTACTTGAAGCTAATCAGGTTGCCGAGTGTAAATTCATGTCATGTGAGTTAGGAATGGTAGCCAGCTGCGAGTGGTATTAGGCTCTCTTCGAATGTAACTAGTCATTTAAATCTGTGTCCCTCTGGACACAATTTCCTTACTGGACACCTGCCTCTTACACTGATCAAACTTATGAGGAAGTTGGGACGGACACCCCCGCTGACAGCTGACGTCCCAACTATTGTGCTCGGTACAGTAAGTACAAAATGGCCGCCGAGTAAGATCAGCTCTCTTTGAAGATTGGACCTGACGAGTGAGTAGAGCTCATCGAGTACATCATTTGACGTCTAACAAGCATAACCTGACGAAAATTCGTGGAGTTACCATGGATGGTGGAGTTGATGGAATCCCTTGCCGGTCTGGACCCTCCGGGTTGCCGGGTGTGGGGGTTAGGGTTGACGTTTTTATGTATGAGTTAACTTAATTGCGGCAAGTACATAGCTCTTGGATACAGGATCCTGGCACGTGGGGACACTCACGCAGGTGCATCCCAAACCCCAAGATCAACGCCTCTCGATTCATTCATAATCATCAAGTCACAACTTTGCTGCATTCAAATGCGAGAACTACCGCTTCCATTGCCAACCGACAGTAACTCTACTCGAATCACATCACTGTTTCTTCAACACCATACATACACTATGTGCTAGCCAACCCAAATACCACCCACAGTGTAGCAAGATTTCGCAGAGCGCATATACAACTTTGCAAAATACTAAATATAGCAGCCATGTTCCTATTCAACTGGACACATTGAGCACCGGATATGGCCACACTCCTCACATGCATCCATTGTTGCGAGAAGCCATGGACCAGCATAGTGATCCTGACGTCCTCCAGGGTTGTGGCAGTACCAGAATTGATTGCCAGATCTAGTGCTGCCACCGGTTTGTGAGCCTGCAGGTCTATCCGGTGTAGCCATCAGGCTAATGCCAGTGTCAAAGTCACTTTCCTAGAATCTTTCGGGCAAAAACTCACAGGATCTCGGCCCTACCCATCAGACTCGTATTAGCTATCCATGATACGTAGCGGAATATATCGAAGAGTCTTACAACATTGCGTCCGATCCCACATCGGCGGTGAAACCATGTGAACAGCGAGTGACCATCGATGGGTTGGCATCAAGCACATGGGACATGACGGTGGTTAAAAATAGTTCGTGGTACGTTTGGTGATTGCGGGTGACGCCGTATGATGCTTGCTGATGGATGGAATAATTACGAGAAGTTAAAAGATACATTGGCTATCTTATAATGACACGGTTAAGGCTCTCGCAAGGAAAAGCAACGATGCAAGAAAATTCTCGGTGATGTTTCTCGTTTCAGCTGAACACGGCAGTCAATCCCATTTGCTGTTGCAGTTGCATTGATCCCTGCGATTAAGAATGCCATTGGAAGTGTGTGTCTACATGCACACTAACATCCTGGTAGCAACGGTTGAACCAACTCACGAGAACCATGCAAACACATTCTTGGAATTTTCTGAATAGAGACTTCTCACTACAGTGCGGGGTTCCAACACTTTCTACTTACAATTACAGATGGCAGGGGAAACAGCCGTATGTACAAAGGTCCGAACTTCGGTGTCATAATCTCTCGAGGAACAAACATCGAACCTTCGATATCGAGGATTTTATCCGGTGGGTGGTAGTCCATGTATATTTGTTGTCGTGGTCTGATAGACACTACATAAAAAAATTCGATTAACGCGGGTTGGAGTTTAGCATACACATTCTTTTGATGCGCGGTGATGCGATAGATTAGATTACATTGGAAGCAAGCTTAGTCTCATACGTTTGTGGGAGCAGAGTACTCTCATTTATTTCTTCCATTTCAAATTGTGTATCAAGCGGCTACTAGCGGATCGGATTTTTTCAATCGGGGTCGGTTGGATGACAGGGAATTGACGAAGCTCCGAAGTCGCACCCCCGCAACTTTTAGCCTGATGGCAATTTTACAATAAACAGTTATAATTCATTTTCTCATTAACGAACAAACAATGAACGGCACTCTGAATATTTAAATCACAATTTTCCACCATTAGCCTCAAATATCAAATCTTTAACCATTTCCAATGTATCATAAGCAATTATCCCAGAGCTTACCTACCAGATTTAGGAACTACATACTTCAGTCATCCCATGGCCGAGGTCTAGCTCCTCTCCGCCTGAATAGCTATTTTCATCTGCTTCTTCTCTACAGTTGTGTGTCGTGGTGTATGTTTCCATCGGAAAAGCATCGAAATCAGGCTGGTATCATCCCCTGCCCTCAAGTTAGCAACGTCAAAATTATATACAAACATGACAGTATGTACCATGTAACAATTTATAAGGGATAGTGCTCTTGGTCTCCAGTTGACACTTGATAAGATAGTTCTTTTCTGCTAAAACTCTAGCGATGTCCTCCCACTTTGTCGCCGCTGAACGTAAACGCAGGCTTCCCAAAAGACCCTCTCGTCCGGTAACCATGGTGCCCGTGCCGTGACGATAATTTTCCAGGCGGTAAGACTCTGCCCGCAATTCCCTAAGGTACAGCACTTCAGTGACGTCACAGACTGTTGACCGCCAGGGATCGATTCCTTATCTTAAAAAAAAAAATACAAAACAAAAACAAAAAAGATGCAAATGATTTATTGAAATAAATTATGCGTACAATTATGACGGAGAGCAAACAAAAACGTTAGAGCTGGAGATCCTTAACCCCCACCTGTAGGATACTAAGATGCGGAGAGTGACTGAAAGCAAGAAATAGAACCGAAGAGAGAGGTAGAAAATGAAACATTGGCAGTGGGTTGTTGATACATATGTGTAGCGTATGAGGGGAATGTCTTCGGGTAGTCCGTAGGTACTGTTGACCGCTTACTACGGACTGTATAGGACGGGTAAATAATTACTCTGATGCTACATGATACGTGAAAATGGACATTTATGGAGTGTAAATATCTAACAATGATGAATATTGAATTTCGACTATTAGCAATGAATTTGATGGGCAGAAATGTGACGTTATTCATTTTGATGTTGTGCGGCCATGTTGTAATGTCCGCCTAGTGCCGCCTTAGCTGCACCTTCAACACCATTATCGCCACCACCATAGCTGCCACCACAGCCGCAAATATGAACCTTTTCTGAGTGTTCTTTTTTGGTTATATACATTCAACTTCATGTCCTAGGACTAAAATATATCCATCATACATTACTGAACTCGCATGCAGACAGTTTTTTTCTATGTCTTAGCATCCGAGAATGATATCCCGTCCTATACACCGGCTGCAATTTCATGCCCTACAGAGTGCGGGAGGTAGCGGAATCCTTGTCCAGGATATACATGTGCAATGTGAGTAGATTTCCTGCCGCCTTGAAATACTTTTTCAGAACACCGTTAATTGTTTGACCGCCTATTTAGCTTCATACAGTCCGTGACAAGCGGTCAAAAGTACGTACGGACCTCCCAGAGAAATTCCGCAAGGCCACGGACTGGCAGATTCCAAAATTCTCCGTCATAGGCTCCCAGAAGGAGGGTGGCCAATTGACTACCTGTTAACACGTGAATAACAAGTGTATAACTGGACAGAGCTGTGTAAAAAAAATTATCACTTCGAGACCATGTTGATGCAGAACGGAGTCCTGATCCTAGCACCCTGGAATGGTTCACGGAGATGTTTCTGATAACTGAATGATATGTTGTAGTATAACTCCCACACAGCCTGATAAGAAGTACACCTATAGATACGTTCCCCGGTAATAGCATGTCCACGCTATGAAATAATAACTTGTAGAAGAGGCTGATCTGGTCGGAAATGACGTATGATCGGAGGTTATTGACGGTACTTCAATATGAAACTTTGAAGTGTTCATTTAGCTCGTAAGATGTATGAAAGGCTCTAGCTTTGGCTGCATCGTCGGTTCACCGTTGCCGTGGGCGAAGAAGTGATAGTTTCAGGGAGATAGTGGGTGTATAGATACGCGTAATCAGCAGAGTTCAGGACCTAGATCTTTGGTGCACTTAACTTGGTCTAGATTAACGGAATTCCTCCAACACCGGCCTAGTGATTAACACCTAAACCGACAACATCGATTTCAAATGCTCCTCACCTAAAACGGTAGCAGAGTGTGCAACAAGTCGTAATCTGCAGCTGGAACATACAATACAGGTGTTTAGCTCATTGACATCATGTGCGGATGTAGATGGCGGGGGAAGCCGGCACCGGAAGTTGCCGGCACGGGAGTTGTCCTGGCTAGAATCGTCCTATGCAAGTCTACACAGTTCAAGCACCCACTACATTGCTAAACCACAATGATATGTATTTACATGTGCAGTAGGTTTTGTCTCACATTGGAATGCGAAACAAAGTGTTACGATATGGAAGGGGAGAGCCATTTGAATAGACTAAGGTACGGAGAGAAATGAAGAAGGAGAGAGACACGAGATATATACAGGTAGTTGAATGCCTTATGCTCTACCGGCTGTCTTGACACCAGCTCAGCTGAAGCTCAGCTCGGTCAGGTCCAAATGCAACACAAAGTATTGACGGCTGGTAATGTGAGTGGTCAACCGTCCGTGCAGGGATCTCGTTGCGTTGCACTGAATGATTCAGTTTTCAAAAAGCACAAAACTTGGGTGCGGCGTCCGAACCAATTGCAGCATGTCCTATAATTTCTTTTGGATATGCAACTGCAGACACGGTTGGAGAGGTAAAAACTAATTGGTAAAAACTACTGGCAGATCCTGGGCTACATGAAGATTGCATAATTTGGCTAAGGGTTACGATCCTAATAGTTTGAAAAGAATTACGGTCTGCAGATTGAGTCTAGATATGAACGCTCACCAGCAGGCCTTCAGGCGGTAACGTCCTAAGACCATCAGGTACAGATAAGAATGTCCTACAATTCCTGATCACTGTTAATTATTTCAGTGTTCAGAGTTCCATCGTTCTCATAAAATGGCTGGGCTATATGAACCTGGCGGCCAGGTTGGCACTGATTTTCGATCATTCAGTCACAGGCCTATAGGATGGTACAAGTCAAAATCGCTTCGCATTATAGTGTTTCTATAGCACCTAATCATTCGAGGTGGAATATGAATATTTTACCTGCCGCTTTCCGATTCCGCTATTTAGTGCATTGTGGTCTCGGTTTAAGAGCTTTGGAGAGCAGACGGGCGGGCGCTAGACTGAAAGGAGGGGAAATACCGGCACGGGCAGATCTCGGAGCTACTATCCATTGATAGATGTGATCAGGCGGTGATGGACTTCCTTGTAGTTATGGAGGTGGGGAAGTTCCCACGCCACTTAGAAAAGCTTAACATCGGTCTTTCTTTTTCCTTTTCTTTTTCTTCTATGTATGGTCGGCTACTTTTGCTTTCATTTGTTGAAGGGGAAGAAGGATAGTGGAAGGGGAATTTCTCCCACCTAGCCGGCTATCCAGAAGGGGAGGGGGCGGGGCATTGCCATACTCTAGCTAAAGTGAATGCAGAAATGCTTAAAACAAACAAAACGGTTTCGGTTTACTCAGTTGAACCAATGAAAAGGAAAATGTGCCCGGTATACACCTGATAGTGAGCCGATAATCGCTTCACCTCGCCCCAGGCGGTTTAATATGATTGGATCGGGGATGGAGGCTTGAAATAGCTGCGGTGGAACTCGGCAAGCTTGCTGTGTTTTTGATTGGCTATGTTCAACAACTATGAGAGGGACGCCGGCTATCTTCTGGGATCGCGCTCTATTGTGTATTTGAACCACCCTTCTCTGTCTGCAGTTCACCGATACCTACAACCATGTGAATCACATAAGACTAAAGTTAGCGGAACCAACAGCCCTGGATAGTTGGTTTGTACAGCTCTGACGCGCACGAAGGTACTTAGGTATGTCTTGATTGTTAAAGGGTAGTCTGGTCCGGCTGCGTGCCAGTCTGGAGCGTGTAGGGGCTAAGGTTGAGGTTGCTATGAATGAGTTAGCCTAATCGCGGCAAATACAAACCATAACTTTTGGCTACAGGACCCATCCACAAACCAGGCACGTGGGGACTCTGGGTACTTTCCCAACCCCAAGATAAACGCCTCTCATGCTTAATTTATAAATCAAGTCCCAACATTACATTTCATTCAAAGACGAGAACTAACTACCGTTTCCATTACCAACCGATAGTACCTCTACTCCATGCTGATCACGCTACATTCATTATATACCAGCAAACCCAAATACCACCCACTGCATAACAAAACTTAAGCACATATTCAACTTACAATATGCTATATATAGCTGTGTACCTAGTTCATCCCACACATCTGGCACCGTAAATGACCACATTCACATGCAGGAGTTGTTGAAACAATCCATGGACCCATATAGTGATTCTCATCGTTGTGAGGGTTGTGACAAAACCAGATGCCTGCAACACTCAAGCGGCGGTCGGATCCAGTGCTGATTTCGCTGGCGCTGCCGCCGGTTTCTAGGTCTCTAGTTCTGTCGATGATGCCATCAGGTTAGTGTGCCAAAGCCACGTTTCTCTGGATTCCTCAGGCTAAAACTCACAGATTCCCGGGCCTACACATCAGACTCGTATTAGCTATCCATCACAAATAGCAGAATATATCGAAGAGTCTCACATGGCGACTGACCCCTCTTCAAACATCGTCGCCGGCCTGAACTGTTCCGGTCCGAGGTGGCTTGCAGTTCGGTCCAGTCCAGCAGGGAGGACAGACTGGGCTGGTGCGGACGATTCCGATTCGGTCTCGTACCTCCTCGAACCGGTGTAAACATTGCCCACTTCGGCGATGCGGTTATGCCAACCGCTGATGGGTGTTGGTGCGCTGATGATTGATTCGGGGTTGTTGTCGTTGGTTGACATAGCAATGGTAAAACTGTGGCGATGATGTACGTGGGAGTAGTTTAGAAGTTGTGGGTAAGGCCTTATGATGGTTTATGATGCTTGATGTCACTATTAAGAGAGAATCAGCACAGGCGCCAGCAGATATGTGGGGTGTTTCTTATAATGACACAGTAGAGACTGTTAAGAGGAAAAGCAAATACTGAAGACAAAAAAGTGCCGTGGTATTCCTCTCATCACCTGAACACGACGAAGGAGCCAATTCGCTTTTGTTTCATTGTTGATCCCCACGATCAAGACTACCATGCTTGAAAATCACCCCAACATCCTTGTAACAACAGTTGAGCCAATCCATGATAACTAATGGAACATACTCTCTTAAGATTTCTAAAACAAATCCAGAAATATTTTTGCTACAGTGCGGTGTTCCGGCGCTTTTTACTCGCTATTCCGGATAAAGGGAAACAGCCGTATGCATGACGATTAAAACGTCGGTATCCAGGTCTCGTGACAATAGATCGAATGTCCGATATGGAGAATGATATCAAGTGTGAGCGACGGTATATGTATATCAAGTCGTCGTGGTCTGATCCACGCTAAACGAAGCTGGTGTAACATCGGTAGCAGAATTTAACGTTATCGCGATAGAGTTCTATGATGGGACTAATGTGATTGATTAGATTAGGTTGAGATGACATGTACTGGGGAATAAAGCTTCTTTTCCACCGCGACGCTGCCATCCATCAAGCTAATAACGAACTGATTATTTTTCGGTATTGGCGGTGGGGCGGAGGATTGATAAATCTCAGAAGCAGGTACCACGTACAAACCTACGGAACAGTAAGATAGGACCAGGTATCTCACGGCGAGTGGGAAAATCCTATGGGGACGTTACCCGGTAGCAAATGTGTCTGTACTGTACTAGTACATCACTGCATCGAGGGTGAGGAACGTCGTCCTGAGTAAGTACTCCTCTGCTTCCTTAGGTCAGGAATATGGAAGCACAATATTCATTCTGTCCGAGAATTGGCTAGTCCTACTCAGGATACGAACTGCTGTCTTTTCTGTCGAGGTTTAATGAATTGGGATTTATCGAGTGATGATATCATAAAACTACTTTACACACGAAACGATCAGGCTTGAGACACTATCTCGAACTGAAGTCTCGAGACTGCTGAGCCCATGAGACCTCACAAGACGAGACGCCTTGAGGCTTTATTAACCAGTCTCGAGAGATCTTACCACCTCGGAAGTTGTATATTATGAATAACCCTAACCAACAGCATACGAGTGGGTGAAACCCTGATCCTTGTATTTACAATTTACGGTGACTTCGGGGGTTGTCAGCAGCTTCAACGGTTGGCAAATAGTGCCCGGTGGGTTGTGAGATTGCCAATAGCCTCAGGGATTTTAAGGTTGTCATGCCAGCAAAGTTATGGAGGTTTGAGAGTATCAACAATTTAGTCCACTACACTGCTTCCACCATTTATGCTCGAGCTTTATCACTTAAAGCTCTCGAGGATACGAGCGTCATTTCTAACGGGATTGGACGATTCAAACGCTACACATAGCATTTCTCGTCTCATCTTGTGCATAAAACTATCATGAAACAGAATAGATTGATTTCTATTGTTAGAATGATAGCTTCGAGGGTAATACAAACCATTCTCGAACCATTATTAGTGCGGACGTTACACCTTGCACTCGCCGCTTGTGAACGCACTCTAGATATTTCTGACGGTTAAGGTGGTGATTAAACATTGTGATACAAACTTTGATTCGTTTCCTTGGAATCTTTGGATAATCCTTTATCAGTTTTTTGGAACCATATTGCAAAATTCTGCTTGCTTTCTCACCGCCGTTACGGCTCTGGAACAAGCGGTAAAACCTACAAAATGTTTAACTTTAATATAACGGCCGCTGATCAATTCAGGAACCCCAACTTTTGCAAACCATTCAGGGAATTGCCACCCAGGATTCCCAACCGTCCGTCCGGACTGCAGTCTTTCGGGGCCCGACATCGTCGTTCCGTCTAGGGCATGAGTACGGAAGGACTAGTCTGTCCCGGGCAGAAATCTCCAGGACCAGGGCCCGGTACAGATGACTGTAGTCTTAACCAGGGTCAGATATACTACATCCTGCTCGGGAATGAGAGTTCTGGGACACCGTATCTCGGAACATATCTTCAGCCGAGGTGAACTTGTACCGAATCGGGGATTCTAAGCTTCATTAAATCGGATATCAATTCCTGAATGGGGGCCAATCAATGGACTGTAGGGTCCCGCAGTCCTGTAGTCTTGTTATGGAGCGCCCTGGTCAGTCCGGTCCTGAAATCTTGAGCCCGGAAAACTTTAGTCCGGTCTCGGGCAAGGTTTTGGACGGACGGGACGGACTATTGGGATGCCTGTTGCCGCCCGTGCTGAGTGTGCCGTGTATCAGAGCAAAAACCATGCTCCCAGTTTGGTTAGTGGATATTCGATTGCCGGATATGGTATGAACCGGAACTTAAAATCGGCGTCATGATTTTGAACTACCCATTTCGGTTGGTATCCCACCTTTGCGATAAATTAACCCAATTGCGGCGAGTGCATACTGTAAACCTTGGCCGCATGACACTACCGACGTGTGACCTACAGGCTAGGACAGCACGGAGACATGCGAGTGTAAGTACTGGTTTCCCACTACCATGATCAAGGCCCCATGATTCATTGATAAATATCACGTCGCACCTCAGTGCCTCGGAAACAATGTTCATTCAAATTCAAGACTTAACTCTTACTTCCACCCTCGACCCAACAGTTACTCTCTCCAGGTTCGTCGATTGAATTCTGACAAGCCACATACGTAATATGCAACAACCCCCAATAACAAGCAACAACATAACGTAACCTAGCACATCGCACAAAATGCTCGAAAACGCTGGATATGGCAGTTTGCTATCATTCAACCTGACACATCGCGCACCGGAGATGGCCACAGTCCTGACACTGGTCAGTGGTTGCGATCAACCATGGACCAGCATAGTGAATCTGTAGCGACTCGGGATTGTGGCACCACCAGAACCCTCTGTCGCTGGCTTGGTGTATAGGTCTATGGAACGAAATCATGGGCTAGATGTTAGCCACTGACTCACAAAATAACGTCGCCCAGAATTACCGGGGAGGGTGCTCACCGGATATCAGACCTACCCATTGTACTGTATTAGTTACTTACCACAGATAGTAAGGTGAAACTCACGATCTAATGATAGCAGCCATCGTTCGTGTCAGCCATCCATCTCTAACAGTGGATGGCGGCATTTGGGAGCTGGCGATTTGGTTGTGGATCGTATTTAGGAGTTGCTTGAAACAATGGAACTGCAGTACAAGCTCTTTATATTGTGCCGAGGATCCGGTACTTTCGTTGAGAGCAGCGCAGATTTTGCAAACAAGCCGTCCGACGGCAAGGAAATCGCCGACGCTAAATCCGAACGACATGGCGGTTGTGGTACTTGGTGGAAATCGGTGTGGGGATACCGGATATTAATATTGTGCATCTGAGAAGCACAGTTAGTGCCAAGCAGCCCACGTGCAAGTTTTGTGGTGTGATACCCAATAAATGTAGAGTAATGTGCATTACTAGGTTGTTTGAAAGTAGCTAAGTTGGTCTGAGAAATTTACATGGTCCGATGCATGATATCATCGATGCATGCTGTGAGAACGCCTTTGGATCGGCGGCCAATCGCTGATTTACACGCATCCCATAAGTATTCCTGTGAAGCAAGCTTCTTCCACCCTTCCGCGACAACGTACCTCGAGTCCTTTACAGGCGTTTGCAATCCTTTTAAAGGGTGCATACAGTTGCCGCCGTCATTTTTTAGAGACCAAGACGAGTTACGAAGTATTTTTCTCGTGCCCAGACTAAGGTGGATATGTGGTGCGCCTGGTGAGCCGCAGCCTCGCAAGCCCGGGCGGCTCATGCGCCATCCATCGGCTAGACGAGCTCTGGGAAGCGAGGTACGAGCTGTGTGCGGCTGGGCACGAGACAAACGAAGCATGGGAGTCTAGGGAATTTTCTCATACTCGGTGACTTCAAAATTCGGCCGCTAAAACCCGATATAAAGGCTAGTTAAATTTGCACTCCACAATATCACCCAAACAAGGACAAATTCTCTCATGGTAAGAGCCTCAAATGCTGAGGAATGCCCGATAATGTACCTAGAATTCACTCGAACTTGGATGCTTTAGGTTAGCCGCTACAGCGAGTTGTAACTGCAGGTGTAGGTAGAATGTGGCTACCAGTGTTCCAGTATATATACTTAACTCTCAGCACTACTCAACTAATCAATCGATCGCTCATCGTAATATGGTTTTCGGAGCCATTGGTATTGCGGGCGAATTTCCCAGCTTTAGAAGATCAGAAAACTACAAGACCAATATTCTAGGTAATAGTACCAATATATGACGGCCGAAGAATTATTTGTCTTCACGGCATGGGGCAGACACATCTGGGCCCGGATTGGGAATCTGTTGGGCCCAAACGGAAGTGGCCGCTGTTGCTGCGAATTTTGCCTCCCAAAGTGACTCCATACAGTTCACCTAGGTAGTTAGTAGCCACTCCACATCATCACCGACCTCTAAGACTACTTGATACGGGGGGGGCTGTCACGAAATCACCATTCCATCACTCGCAACATAGATCTATCGCTCGGCTTACGTGAATGCCCGGTGGTCCCCCAGTCCAAGAAATCCCTGCTAGGAAATCATTGTCCGGGATAGTCCACATCCCCGCCCGCCTGAAACAGACTTTTAGGAACCCTAGTTAGCATTAGTGAACAGTAGAATTGAAACAATTCATGTTATGTACCGCCTCATGTCGACTCCATATGCAGTTACATGATTTCATAGATAAATACGGAGTTTAAGGACCGGTATAAACTCATCAAATCAGGGATGAATCTCTTCGAATATTGTAGAGACATGTATCTCTATCTAGAAGCGCTCCTATATATATATTTTTACTCTCCAGTACGTTGCCCATATATATCTGAGCTCCCGTCAAGCCCATTTGACACTCCCAATCGCCGCAGTGCGCCTCCCAAACGCGGTTCCCATCCTCCCTAGTGTGCTTTCAACGTGCACTTCTCGTCATCCCATGTGCACTTCGCCAGTGTGCTTCCATAACTTCCTAGTTGGCCTCCCTAGTGCGCTCCCCAAGTGCGGTTCCCATCAATCCCAACGCACTTTGCAAGTGTGCTTTCCTTCAGTCCTATTTGTGCTTCCCAAGTGCACTTTCTCGTGCTTCCCAGTACGCTTTCCAAGTGCATTTCCTGCCAGTGGTAGTCAGTTGAGAAACTGATTTGCCCACCACGCCGGTGATTCCATCTTTATCTCTAGCCAGCCCAGGGTCACCATGAGCCAGCTTTCAGCCAGCCATGAGTCATCGTCCCCTGCTTGTTTTCCACGAGTCTATCCCAGCCGACTCAATCCAGCTCAATCTCCAGCCTTAAATACCGACAGATTCCATAGTCGCTCAACGAATATTTGTCATATTATGTATCCGAGACAGCGAGGTGAATGTGGGTATAGTTATGTCAATTATATGCAGAACACATTGCAATTGGAGTGAGACTGGTAGTCTTAATTGAGCTTGAACGGTAGGGGTTCATGCTTCGGGACAGCTTTAGAATAGATCCAAGTGTATATACAATTCAACCCGGACGTTGCAATAGGCCCAGAACGACGTCACCCGGAATCATCGGTACACCTATTCATACTTTCTCACTCTTGCCACCAGCCACTCAACTCGCCACCCTGATCACCCTCTCGGCGGCCTTCCGAGTGCGATGGAATTCGTGGGGAGCCGCCCGGTGCTGTGAGATGTGAAGTGATACATAGTAATGCATGGTGGTACCAGCTGTAAAATGTTGAGAAGCCGAAAGTATTTCGAAGCTGAGCAACAGGTTGTTTCTTATACGGAGTTTCATGGTTGGGGCTCTTACGAAAACAAAAACATGAGGGAAAAAACTCTCTTATCACTGCCATATGCTAGGCTCCACTCGGACGAGCTTGCTCGCTGCGGGAATGCAGATTCCCCCGATCAAACGATCAAGCGATCATGATTTATGAATCGTAGGAAGTATTCTGCTTTATGCATCCTAACAAACAGGTTTACTAATCTTTGGGGTCGATGCATCCACAGTTTGCTGCAGCGCGGGTAGCAGCACTCCCGAATGCTCGGGGGATTCCGGGTTTGGCGGGGTGGAGTCTGAACGTTTGATAGTTCTCCGTGATGCTCTATTCGGTTGGATGTGGCAGGATGGGATCGACTAGATTGGAGCGGGAGAACGTTTAGTCAAGTGTAGTTACGGGCTAAGAGTGTAAAGTATGGGTTACTTTGGTACGGCTCGTGTGCCAAGACTAATCTCCTAGCCACACATTTTATGATCTTATGTATTCGGGAAGTTAAGACAAGTACGAAACGGATAAGCAGATGTGACATTCATCTTAGCCTGCCCTAACAGGCTAACTATGCATGTGCGGCATGCAGGACACTTGAGTATTAGCTCACATACGAGAGCGCGGCATAACTACAATGTGTTATTCGCCATCTGACGTACTCCTTTCACCGGGAGAAGATATTCGGTGTGTTCCTCTAACATCACCACAACCAAAAGGCGCATGATAACCGTAATCCAAGTGGGGTGGCGGTAGTGGAATTTATTGCGATTTTCATCTCCGCATTAAGTATTACACTAAGCGGCGGTTGCGGGAGGAGAGAACCAAACATCAAATCGTACTCGAGTATTTAGGACGCATCATGACATATCATTCCACATTCTCAGCTTCAATGAAACTCTACTGCCGTTCTCCACTTTCCAGGTTCATCATTCTTCTTGGAGATCTTTCCTTCCTCTCCAATATTCATACAACCAATGCACATGATTGTCTCTACCCACGTTTACTTTGTGGACCTTCTCCTTTTCCCCCAGTGTTCCTAAGCGGCCAGGCCGGCCTTAGCGGCGGCTTTCAATTGAGGGCCGGGCCGGGCCCGGCCTGGCGGCTTTTCTTGGCGGACTAAGCCTAAACAGAATATTTTGTTTACTAAGAAAGTCTCCAAAGTACGAAACATAAACCATATCCAACTCAATCATCGTAGCCCTGCCATTGCCGTATTCCATCCATCAACCAGACCAAGGCTTATGCAGGCCGATGCAGGATTTTTAAATCACGTGCAGGCCGCTAAAAAGCCGGGCGGCAGGCCGGGCCGCTTAAGAACACTGCTTTTCCCTAATCAGGTCTGACAAGTTCTAGAGTGTACTCGCTGACAGCTTATGACTCATAAGCCTATCTTCAAATTCCTAGAACACCATGGTCCAAAGACAACGCTCGAACACTATGCTCTAAATCGATGGCTCACCCAAAGAACGAAGTGTACATTTCCCACTAGAGAAATCAACTGTGTAGATGCTATCAGGGTTCCCAATTGTCCGTCTCATCCGAGCAGAGCTACACCCGACCACGGATTACAGTTTTTTGTTTTTTTGTTTTAATCATACTGTATTCACTCTACTTAGAGTATGACAGCCCCATAATCCCCCCCGCCTCCGGGCTGGCCGGCTAGATGGCGGAGCTCCACTCCTGCTACCCATCGTCCCCTTCTGACAAAAGAAAGAAAGAAAGAAAGAAAGAAAGCACCTGAAAAACGGTCAAGCAGAATAAAAAGGAAAAGGGATGAAAGCAGGGAAAGCTTGTTGGCTCTTACTCCTCCGCGCGTTGCCCGCCGGCTCTTGCTCGTACGTCCATTTCGGGTGGGAACTTCCCGACATCAGTGACCGCCAGGAAGTCCACCACTGCTTGATTGCACATCTCCATGGAGCGCAGCTCAGAAACTTGCACATGTCTGCATTGGCCTGCTCTCCACCCAGTCGATTTTCCCACCCCTTTTCCAGAGGATATTCTACAGATCTTTTGATCAGCTGCAGTGGTGGAAAAAACGTTCCCGCGGCTGGGCCGCCGTGATTCCTCTGCCACCGCACCTCCAGCATGTGTCGTCTTCTAGGTTTCTGATCCGTTTCAGGTACAGGCCCACGGATGTGTGTCCAGACTTCAGTCGGTAGAACATGGCGGGCAGAGGCTTCATACTGTTCATTGGGACGGGTCTCTGGTTTCCAGCTTTGCCTTTCACTGTGTGGCCATGTTGCTTATTGGATTTTTCGGCCTCCAACTCAGCCTTCGCCGCCATCTTAGCCACTGAGATTTGTATGGGCCTGTTCACCACTGATGAGTTTGCTCGCTCTCATATTGCGCCAGCTCTGCGCCATTCCCTGGGTAGTTCTGCTCTGCAATCGGGATCCTGATTTCTGGGGATGGCAGTGTGTTATGGGACCCAGTGGATTTCTGTCTCTATGCCAGCTTCACGGAGATTCCTTGTGCAGTGGTTAATCCACTGAATAGATGCTGCCCTGGACCAGGTTCCAGGTATTCTGTTCATCGAATGACAGCGTGCAAGTCACTGAAGACTGCCAATTTTGTTACTCTGTGTGTCTGCAGTGTGGCCCTATTCATTACTGATTGCCGGTGTGCATGTCCGATGGCCAACAGTTCTGCATCGTAGACCTCAAATGGTCCAGTGCCGAGGTGGTAGCGGAAAGTTCTCCAGCTGTCTGTCGTCGCGTACTGCGCCAGCTCCGACCCTGGCATCATTGGATCGCGATCCTTCTGTCCACCACATCCAGACCGCCGCGCCCACTGTACTGTTCCTCTGTCTTGCCTAGCGTACGGCCTCTCCATTTGCAAGGGTGATATCGCTCAGTAGGATCGTCTTGACCACCAGTTCTTCATCTGGGTGGGCCAAGAGCAGGTTCTCTGCCTCATGGCCTCGTGAGTGGTCTTTTTTGTCAACTCTGCACATTAGTGCGCAAGACACGGGCTGGTGGTACATTTCCTTTAGCTGTGAGCCGATGCATGCATTTGTGAGTCTCACCGCTAGCGGTTGCTTCCTGGTGTCGAAGGCTACTGGCGCTGTTGTCAGTCCTGACTCTCTCATGAATAGATGTAGTGGCGTCGTGGGCAGAGCTGACAGGGTTGACCTGGCCTGCCGATTTAGGAGGAGGTGAAGATCCTCTTGTCTGACGAATTCTTTCAGATTGCAGCATAGCTCGTGGCGGAATAGTGCTACAGCTTGGACTGAAGGAATTTGAATGGCTCTTACCATGTCTGAGACGATTCTGTGTATCCTTGTCAGTACGCGCAGTCAGCCGCCTGCCGCCCTGGCCTATTTTATGCAAAGGTTGTGATGCACTTTGAATGTTTGATGGGTGTCAATCCAGACCCGCAGCCACCGTGTTCCTTATTTGTAGAACCGGATGATGCTTTCACCCATTTTGATTTTCGCTGCGAGTTTTGCCTGGGGGTGCTTCTTGTGGTCTATCCTGGGTGTATAGGGCGCTGCTTCTATCTTTGCAGTGTTGAACGGAATGTGTTGCTTGCTTGCTCACTCGATGCAGTCTGCTGCCCAGGGTTCGAGTTTCGTGACCACCTGGTTCACGTCCGCCTCAAGTGCACCACATCCAAGGTCATATAGGAAGGCGTGGCCTTCGACTCCATGGACTCTCGCTTCCACCATCTTCATTAGCCCAGCGGTGTGTATTGTGACGAAGATCTGCGACATCGGTAAGCCCTGTGGTAATCCTGCTTCCACAAGGTGGCTCTGGAAGACATTGCTCTAGATTGTCATCTGAACCATCCCATCTGAGAGGAAGGTTTGGGTCCGTCGTATGATTTCTCCATCAATCTCCTTGGCCTTCATTGCCTGGACCAGCCTCCCTCTCACTAGGCTTGGAAAGGATGCTTTCATATCCATTAGGAGAACACCCATGGTGTTGTCTTCATTCCTTTGCAAGTGTGCTCTGTCGACCATGATGGCCGCTCCGTTCATGGCCGATCTTTTCTATGTACTGACAAACTGGCCATCGCTTAGTAGTTCGGTTCTCTTGGGTTCAACAGACAGCAGATATACGACTACTCTCTCGACGACTTTTCCCATGCAGCTGATCCAAGAAATCATTTGGTACAGTTTTAGCTTTCTATAGTCCTACTTTCGTGGTTCCCTATTCACAACCCGACCCGCAGGGTTGCAGACAGTTGTGTGGCGTCCCTTTCGGACCGCGGCTTTTGTTAATTCTACGATTCTGGTTTTGATCCACTTGCAGAGTCGGTGTATGGCTCTGTAGCACAACTTAGCTGGGCCTGGGGCTTTCTTGACCGATTGCGAGAATAGGGCTCATTCAACTGATTGCTCAGTTATGTGCTCGTGAGCTGGGCATGCTGGGGGTAGCCTTGAGTACTGGTCGCCGTCGTTCATTGGGAAGGACCCACAACTCATGATTTTCTCTTGTTCGGCAATAGTGTTGGCTTGCTTTGCCTCTTAGTTGGTCAACAATTCAATAGTGGCTCCCGCTCGGGCGTTGGTGAACTTTGTAGCACACCAGATCTCGCCCCCCCTGAGGTTCAACAAGTAATCATTGCACACGCGGCTCTTAGCCTACCAAATCCAACATTGCAGTTCTGCTTTTGCTTGTGCTGCCGCTTCTCGCTGCCCTCCCTTTCTATTCTCTCTTCCAGTGTGCTTCGCTTCTCCTTTATCTGACCGTTCCACCACCTCTTCGACTGGGCCCAGATCCTGCTTTCTTTGCTTTGGCATCCAGGGCCTTGTGCAGTGTTTCCTGACACCACTCAGCCTCTCACTCTAGCTTGTCCCGCATGAACCCCTCATGTAGTTGAGCACTCTGTCCCTGTAGTTTCTTCTACAGTGTCTCTGCTGCTTCCTTGTGTTCTTTTCACATGGCGGCCAAGTTTCATCCTATGACTTGCGCATGGTGCGCGTCTTCCTGCATATCGACCATAAACTCGCACTCGATCATGTCTTCGTCGGAGCCTGTGGCGTATTTTCTGTCCAGTATGAGACCACAGCATGATAGGTCGGCTGGCTCAGGTCAGGTCTATTATGAACTCACCTTCTTCACCATTCCTTGCCCCGTGGTGAGCGGGCTGGTTGTTATGTCCAATCTCCAGTCCTTACTTGTCAATAATATCCTACCAAAAAGTCCAAACTTGTTGCTCTTTGCATCTGGATTCCATTTGGGGCTGTGGGCATTGATATTGCCCACGAGTAATGTGCCCCCACTCTGTCAGATGATTCTATGGCAGTTTACCTTCCACACTTGTCTGTCCTCTGTCCGCACGGCTCTTTGAACGTAAATATTGATAATCCTCGTCATCATCTCTCCTCTTGTTGTGATATAAGTCACAATAACTTTGTTATTCTTGCCCCGACCCGGGTCGGTCGGTTCATCCGTTGCCACACCACTCCCCTTGCGCACTGCTGTTTAAACTTTCTTTTGTTTCCTTATCTGATATGCTGAATGGCTGATTCCAATTCCTCCTGCCTCCTCCAGTGGCAATGATTCCAGTAGTCCGGGTGTGGACCAGTCCGGACTGGTCCAGTCCAGTCTAGGCCAGTCCAGTCGGAGTAATTTTTGGACCGGGATCGGACCGGTCCAAAATTCTGGCAGACTGGTACGGGCTTGGTCCGGACCAGTCCACTGGGGGAAAATCAGCGAAAGTCTCTGGGAGTCAGTAATACACTGAGCCACCAAATGGAGTCATAAACGGAGACTCATACACACAGACTCATACATGTTGGCTCACTTGCCACTTGCCACTTGCCACTTCCCAGTGGCCAGTTGATACTCCAAGGTCTTGAATGCGATCACTAATCCACTGTAAGTTGGCATATTGACTCATAATCCCCGGACTCATACTCTGAGACACATACAGCAGTTTTCGCTCCGCCACTGCTATTTGCAATTGTGGCCTTCCATTGACTTCCATTGACTTCCATTGACTTCCACCAAGCTTCTCACTCCAATAGGCTTCGTCGATGTGTCATTGACACTGGCCGCCACATTGAACTTCAAATTGTGCTCTCTGTGGGAATGTCAGATTTTCCGCGTATATAAGGCACAGATGCTTCCCGTCAACAAATCATTACATTCGAACATACCCATCAATCATCACCAACACATCATTTGCTCTCTATTCCATTACATTCTCCACACCATGTCCTCTGTATCGCTCTCAGATCTCAGTAGCAGTGAAGACTTTCAACCCAGGATGTTCAGTCTGAGTCCTCGGAGAAGCAGGCATCAGAAGCATTAGACACCGATTCCCAGACACAGTCTACGAGATCTGCATCTCCATATCGAATCTCCATCGTGCCCTCAACTTCATTATGTCCCATCGTGTCCACAACGCCATCCATTTCACACAAAGGGCGACGCTTGACTTCTCCCATTCATTACCATGCCACCATTTCTGAGTCTGGTGGGACTAAGTACTGGAAGTGTAAATATTGTGAGTCCACCTCCAATTAAGTCACAATCCGGCAGTTCTGATGATGAATACATGTTCAATGAAGTATAAACTGAGTGGAGGGACCACAATGCTGGCTGGCCATTTGCAGAAACACCACTCAACAAAACTTAACCTGAGAGTCCCAACCTCTTCTCCAATTGTATCTGGGTTAATCAATGCAGCGAAGCAGCTCGATCGCCAGAAATTCAACCAGAAAGTTGCTGATGACTTGCTTCTGCAATGGATCATTCATACGAATGTTTCCTTCAGTATGACCTCAAATTCTCGATTTCGAGCCCTGCTACTGTATCTGAATGGTAACAATCAACTACCGCGGTCATGGACCACAATCACACAATGCATTCTCGCTCATTTCCAGAGTTTGCAGCCTCATGTGGCAGAGTTTATGCAGCAAGTAATAACTCGAATTCATCTCTCCTGCGATGGCTGGACTAGTCCACATCAAACTATAGCTGTCCTTGGGGTTATTGCACACTTTACATCCAAAGCAGGCATTTGCATGAACCCTATCATTGGACTTCGCTCACTTGAAGGTTCCCATACTGGTTCCAACATGGCGGAAGTGATTATGGAGATTCTTCGGGAGTATGGAGTAGAAGAGAAGCTTGGATACATCATGGGAGACAATGCCACCAATAATCGATCGCTGGTTAGAGCTCTTGTGGAGGAGCAGGTGCATGGGACATATCACTATGATGCAGGAGAACACCGGCTGCGCTGCATTGGCCATGTTATCAATCTTGCAGTGAGGGCTTTCTGGTTCGGAGATGTAGATCGTGCACTGTTGCAAGATACAGTTATTGTCACCCGTGATACAATCGCTGAATGGCGGAAGTTGGGACCCTGGGGCAGAGCCCACAATATTACGATATATGTATTTGCATCTCCACAGCGGCGTCAGGAATTCAAATGACTTGGTGGAACCACCATCCTCCACAGAGACAATGCTACACGGTGGAATACTGGATATACAATGATCCAGAGCATTATTCGAAACCGGGATGCAGTGGAAGTATTCTGTCAATGCCATTCAGAGTACTTTGATTCAGATCGCTTGTCAGTTGATGATTGGGAGCAGCTGGCCGATGCAGTGAGCATTTTGGAGCCATTCCATGCTGCAACACTACGCATGGAGGATGACTTCTCTGAGCTGCATAACATTCTGGTTGAACTTGACTTCCTTCGAACAACGTGTACAACGGTGTTACAGAAATACCAAGGCAACCCTCATCTTCATGTCCGAAGGGCTGCAGCAGATGGGATAGTGGTGTTGGACAAGTACCGGGAGTTTTATAAAGAGCTCACAGTCTGTGTAGCAGCGGTTGTGTTACACCCTGTGTACAAGTGGGAATACTTTGAAGTAGCTGTGGACAAACTTGAATGGACTGAAGATCAATTGTGGGATGCAAAGCTGCATGTGCAACCACTGTGGCTTACAAAGTACATGACGGTATCTGCAATCGGAGCATCTGAGGGGGAACGCCAGCCTGATACTCCTCCAGCAGCAGCTACGCCATATGCAACCTTGCATGCTCAGCGGCAGAGGGTTATTATCAGTACTGATCCCTCTCCATCCAATCTACAAATTGAGTGCTAATGAGTGTATAGCTGATGAATATGACCGGTATCTCTCAACTCCAACTGAACCCTCTGTCGTCGACCCATTCACCTATTGGCAGTCTCAACACCAGCTGTATCCAAATCTTTCATTAATGGCAATTGATATTTTACCCATACCGGCCATGTCTGCTGGAGTTGAGAGACTATTCTCCCAGTGCAAAATTATGCTTACAGACAGGCGAAATAGACTTCAAATTGATTCCCTGCAAGCTGTGGAATGCATCAAGTCATGGGATTCTCTGCAAATTGGGCTTCCACAGGTTGTGGTCACAGAAGCTCAAATGGAAGATGGCAAGGTTGAGCTAGATATAGATCCGGCTGAGGATGACAATATGGACATCAGGTAAACGCTGGAAATGAGAATATGGATGTGGAAATCTTGTAAAGACTGAGAAGGAAGGTATTTTGGGAATTATGTAACTAGCTTGAATTGATCAGAAGTAGCTTCGTTGGACTGGTCCAGACCAAGCCCGTCCAGTCCAAGACTGCCAGTCTGTAGTCCAGTACAGTCCGGCTCTCCTGGCGGACTGGACTGGACCGAGCCCTACCCCAGACCGGGATCATTTGGACTGGTGGAATCATTGTCCAGTGGTTCCTGCAACATTACCAAGTCTGCTTTTCGTTCCACTCTTGTCTCTAGTGCCCCCGTGGTCCAAGCGTAAGACCTGGCACAATTGTGTTGGACTGCTCAAATTACAGGAGGCAGTGGCTGCCAATTCAAAAACCCCCACGATCTCGGCCTTGATTATGGGTCACTCCCCCTCCGTCAACTCCTTCTCACTGGTAACCTTTCCGTCCTTGTCGGCCATTGGCTCCTCCCCACCATCAGTCCATGATGACAGGTAGCCTATATAGTAGCTGCCAGCTCTAACCCACAGCCACGTGATGACATACTCTTCAAAGACTCGGTATAACACTCCTCCAGGGTGTTGTCATGTCCGTCAAACACTAAATCTTTGAAAAACAGACACAAAACAAACAGAAGACAGAAGACAGAGGCCAAACCATGCCATGCCCTGAGCTCTTCCCAAATGACCATTCTCCCGATCATGCTATTGCAGGCGTCAATAACATGGCTATTCCAAAGCTTGGTAGTCGATTGTGCTGTCTGCTTCAACTGTCATGAATTGTAGTCAACCATTCCTCCGAAGGTGACACACAGTCCAGTTGTATTCTGATCGGTATTGCATTGATGCACTGTTTCGCAGGTACCGCTCCAACCAGCTGGAGCGTTGTTGATTCCTGTATGCAGCCTCTCAGTCCCAATTATGGGTTGTGCTGTCAGTGTCAAAATAGGAGATGCTTCTCTGTGGTGATGTTGACTTCCGCTCAACAAATGAAGCTAAAGATGATCATTCTCTTTTTAAATCCAAGTGCTCATAACCGGTTGTATGGTGGCGGATACTTGCGTAGTCGAGTAGTTGTGTGCTTATGCGAAGGGGTGTCTGTCAGTATCAAAACTGGAGACGCTTCTCTGTGACAATGTTGACTTCCGCTTGACAAACGAACAGGAAGTATTGATCTTGGCCGGTTCAGTTCCAGATGCTTGTGTAGTCAAGTATGTGTCAGTATCGATGTTGGTGTGGAAATTGGAGTCGTTTCTCTGGGGTGATGTTGACTTACGGTTGGCAAACAAAGCAGAAGAGGGTCTTTTCCCTTGTAAACGCAAGCGCTCATGACCTATTGTATGGTGGCGGATACTCGCGTAGTTGAGTAGTTGGGTGCTTATGCGATGGCGTGTCTGTCAGCATGAAAACTGGAGTTGCTTCTCCGTGACAATGTTGACTTCCGCTCGACAAACAAAGAGGAAGTATTGATCATGGCCAGTTCGGTTCCAGATGCTCGTGTTGTCGGGTATGTGTCAGTGTCAATGTCGGTGTCGAAATTGGACATGCTTCGCCATGAATGCAACCCGACATTGGAGACGCTTCTTCGTAGGTCACTTTTCCGTCTCAGCTAGCCCTGCGAAACTCATTCCCGCAGATCGTTGATCACAGTACACGGCCTTGCGGGTGGAGGAATGGGGTTGTCGTCATTGAAGGTTTTGGGTGAAGGTACGCAGTGTACAGCTAACAAAGCTTCCTCGTCCTCACAGTAGAGAAGTCCACAGACTTCGTGGATTCAAGGCCACAATTGCCACCTCCGGTCTCTAAGTTTGCTCAAAACCTACCCAGTGCACTGTAGCGGAACAACAGCCGCGCTGCGTGGGGCTTTCGATCTGCCGACATCTCCCAAGTATTTGTGGTCCATTACCCGCCCACTTCTCATAGACAATCCAAATACCATACTTTATATTGGTCTGCTTGGCTGGCCCCCGCCGGTTGACCTGTTACCAAATCGCTTCGATCACATGCCAATGTTGATTTTGACCCAAACTCATCCTCATGATGCCGATGTTGACCTGAACTCCTGCCGAATTGCTGTCTGTAGTCATCCCGAATGTGTCTTGTCAATGTATCATTTGGTTGCCATAATCTTGTGTACCTGTAGAACTCATCACGGCGGCAATCACAGCCATCATTGCCATTGCGGCCATCATTGCCATTGCAGCCATCACTGCCCTCTAAGCGGTTCAGTGTGAGATGTCCTGAGGAGGAATGTGAGTCCTTTGCATCGTGGAATCGTAGTCCTGAGTCCATAGGGGGTCCCCATCCCAGATGAGTTTGCAACACATCTGGGACCCTGCGGCCTCACTCGTATAAAGGTTTGCGATTCGGCTGTCATCGCTTGATATTTGTCCAAAATGATGTCTGCATCATGGTTGCGCCTGGGCTCATAACCTGTTGTGAAAAACCTCTTGAGACGATTGATTGATTGAGTCTAAGTCTCAGATGACACGTAGCTTATATAGTAGCCGCCAGCCGTAACCAACAGCCAGGTGATGACGTACTCTACAAAGACTCGGTCTAACAGCTTCCACCTATCCAAAGACTCATTCTCTTTGAAGTCAACAACTCCTTTGTCCACAGTCCTTGCTGCTATGATGATGATGTCGCAGTAATGCCGAACCAGCTCAGTTGTCACACTCTGGTGCCTGTTTGTGGTCATCGTGCCGGTGGCATTCCTTCTTGCGTTCATGATCTTAAGGTGGGCTGGATCCTGCAGTTCGAACGGTGGTCTGTTTTTCGCTGAGGCGATGTCATGGTCCATCTTATCGGAGAGTGGCACTCTCTCAAATCATGTTTGGATTTGCCGTCTGTCAGCTCAGCTCGAGCCTGTCATTGGGGATGGGGCTTCACTGGCTGGTTACGTTTGGTTTGGTGGTGGGAGTATCGGTACCGAGATTGTCAACCCTGTCACCATCAATGTGGTTCTTGGCGTCAGTGTCGGTGCTGGCTTTGGCTTTGGCTTTGGCTTTGGCTTTGGGTTGGGCAGTCTTCTAGGCTCAGGTTGTTCGCGCTGATCCCACTTCCCCAGTCCAACTGTCTGTGTTGGTTCTGCATGTATTGAGGCATGTAGGCCGGCACCATCGGTGTCTGCTGTCTTTTCCTCTCTCTGGCCCTTCTGTGTGGTGGCCAATACTCTTGTGACCATGTCTGTGATGCCCTTGCCCCACAGTATATCATCATGGTAGTACACGTCCTGCTTCTCCTCTCTTTCCTCTAACCACAATATCATCCATCGCCACTGTGTTCCCTGCCGAGCTGTCCGCGCTTCCAACATGTTTGCAATCTTTGCGATGTCTCTGTATAGCTGTGCTAGTTCCCAGTTTTGCTGCTGAGCTGCTCATTCCTTCCAGCTCCACCAGTGCCCCGGGCCCAAGGTGCTCACCAGGGCCTGGCTACTCCTTCTCTGCTGTCCATTCTTGTTTCTCTCCATCGGCTCGAGTGGCGCTGCGCCTGGAGGATCCACCCTGATGGGGGTCACTGCCATCGCCCTCCCCATCCCTACATCGGTACGTGCATCACTTCTCCCGTTTTCCGCTTCTCCTGTCTCCAGGTCGCTCCTTTTACACACTCTGACCTTGGAAAACACTTCTGCATACAAAACCTCTTGACTTGGGTAGTGTCATGTTCGCTTGCATTATGGCCATCGCGTCGTGTGAATTGCACATTCCGCCAAGACTTTAGCCAAATACACCCAATTGTGTGGATTGTTGTTCAGACTCTTTCTTTCTACTATGGCCTCTCTTCTGTGGCGGTACCGATGTGCTAGGAGGCTCCTTCTGGGGACAATTTGATGTCGCCAATCGATTGCTGCTGAGCGTTTTGCAATTGCAATCGATGTTGTGGACTGGTTTTGCTGTTTCTGATTTTGCATGACTTTTGTCATCTTCGTTTCGGATTACAGTTTTCCGGGCTATGAATCCCCGCCCGCTTTTGCCCCTAGGGCTTCCAGTTTCTGGACTACAACCCTATAGGTCTGTACTCTGTCTTGAAGATTATCAAACTGGATATTTTTGTTACATAAACCTTACGATGTCATCGAACCGTCCTCCACATACTATCAGATTATGCCCAAGCTTATCAGTGTCGACTACACCATATGGCAGACCAAAATTAAGATGTCACTATCCAAAGTCTGGGCAAAAACGAAAATGGCATTATAAGTTATCAACCATGGCAGTAACCAATAAACCAACACCAGAAAATGATTGATTGCAGCCAATTTACCGTGGGAAGACTTCCCAAGCACCTCGTGATTCTCGGAAGAGGTTGGGCCCTTGGATAACGCTGCCAGCTTCCATTTGCAATACGACAACGAAATGGGGAACGATTGTGACCCTGGGAGGAGAGAACCCCACTGGGGTAGCAATTGCGAGGATCCGAGCATCCATTCAGATTGGAGATACAGATATCGATGCAGAAGACGGAGTAGGAGTAGAAGTGGTGAAAGGCACTGGTGGCATAACATTGATGACACCTGTTCTAGTCCATTCGCGGAGGTGGTTCCTTCCCGGAATACCTAGTCAGTTCACGTAAAGCCAGCGTTTGTGAACGAACTGTCCGTTCACGGAATCCGTACCCCACCTCTGTGAAATTACTAGTTCACATCTGGGGCCTATGAAAAATTATCAATCATTTATACATCATTATGATCCCTACAATCGGATGCCTCTTACACATCCTGATGCAACTCCAATTACACTCTGCTGCATGTCGTTGTTTGAAACAGGCTCATCATTCTCATTTCTTTCCTCATTTCCCTCCTCCTAATTGCCCTCCTCCTCTTCCTATTCTGCTGCATCCATAGTGACACGTTCCTCCTCGGGTACCTCCTCATCCTCAATATCCAGGTCTGTCAAATCACTGGTCTTATTAGTGTTGGCTAGGGATTTGGCTAGGTGGCTTCCTTAGTCTCTGATGCTGGTGGTCTCTGGCCTGAGGCTGATGGCTTGCCACCTCTATCGGCCTCCCCTGCCCCCACCAGTCTCATCTGCCCCCACCGGTCTCGTCTGCCACCACCTGCCTCCTCTTTCATCATGTGCCTTATCTGCCCCCATGCTGAAGAGGAGGGATCGGCACAGGTATTTAGCTTTGGGCTCCACCTCAAGTAGTTGGCACTGAGTTTTCCTTCTCTCTCTTTCGTATATAAGACTATAGTTTTCGCTCTCTTTGAACCAACAGAGAATTGAGCTTCTTGTTTCTTTCTCGTTTGTTCTCCACAATTAGCATTATCCTCCACAGATGCGAGATCAATATCCACACGATGGTCTACATGCATATTGGCTCAACGGCTTTATAAATTGTGACTTGGCTCCCATGGAGTTGATCTTGTGTTGCGATCGAGATTGAAAGTACCTGATGCCGCAGCAGAAAGTCTAGTATTGATACACTGTGCACCACCATCTCGGCCATGGCAATGAGGTGTGCACTTCGCTTTTGCATTGAAATACTTGCAACGAACAGTCGTGCTGTTGCCTTTACACCTACACGCTACTTGGATCAACTCAGCAGGGGACTAAAGATGAGCAGTTTCCCAATAGTAAGTTCTCAATAGTTATCTTTTTGAATGGCGGAATGTGATGTGGGATGGTACCTGTAAGGTGGTCAATATTATGTGCACGATAGAATCAATGCAAAATACTCAGTTGCGTTGTGGATACTGTACTCAATTGCACTTCAGTTTACATACACAATTGATGCATGTAGCAAATTGCGCTGTGCTGAACGTACACGATTGATGAATCTTCCAAATTGTGCTGCGCTGAAAGGACACGATTGATGAATGTACCCAAATGTGCTGAATTGAAAGTATGCGGTTGATGAATGTATTCAATTGTGCTGCGCTGAACGTATGCAGTTGCATTGATTGAATTCAGTAAGATAGCGTAAGCTGAGTATAGGTACATGCCAGTGCATGCACATACAGGCGTGCAGAGAAGAGTATTTGTAATTTTCGACTCACTCCACAATGGAACTAGTCAGTTGACCTAGGTGGGGTACAGACTCCGTTCATGGACAGTTGATTCACAGAAGGTGGGCCTCCATGAACTTACTATGTACTCCGAGGAGCAACCGCCTCCGTGAATGGACTGGAACAACACCTGTCCCCCCTATAATTGCGACTGCAGCCAAGCCACTGGAGCACTATGACAATGGGAACAGGTGGAGGAGCGAGGGCCCAGAGGCTTCGAAAGCCCCTAGTGACTGGAGGAGCTGTATTGAAACGATTACCTGACAGCAGGTAAGTACAGGAGCTAATGCAGATGCACTGAATTGTTGGACACTTAGCCAACATGATTCCAGTCCATGTAGCCTGCAAAGAGATACAATGGCTAAGGGTGATGGCGTGGATGAAAGAGAGAAAGCAGCAGTGGGACACCCACCAGGAAGCCAACGCCCTGTGGGGGGCGGTTTAACCAGACATCATTGCAAAAGTCAAAACACGAGCAGTACCAGGCAAGGAAGCAAGAGAGGAAGTACGAGACAAGACTGCAAGTTTAGATAGTAGGGGTCTAGAGGTGTCATAACACGTAGATACAACGCAGAAAGGAGTACCAGAGCAGCACCAACAGCTGCAGCCTAGACTGAAGCTCATGCCAAAGCCAAAGCCAAAGCCAAAGCAAAGGACGAAGCCAGCACCTGGACCGACACCGACTTCAAGATTACATTGACAGTAACTTTGCCAGCAGGGATGACTTCCGCACCGATACCGAGTAGACAGTGGGAAACAGTCCCACCGCCACATCACAAGATACTGGCCGCCCCATTCACATCCCTGACAACCAGCTTGAGCATGGCAGATGGATGCTGAATTCTAAGGAGGTACAAGACCATGCCGCTCCCCAACAAGATGGATGAAGAAATTGCACCAGCAATCAACATAGTGCCTTTCAACCAGCAGCTACTGGCCCACATCAGGATCAAGAACTCAAAGAGCAATGCCAACAGTGCAATTACGCCATTGACAAACCATAATGTGATGCCGAAGATAACTCTGCTGTACCTTGATGTTCTCATCACAGCAGCATGGACAATATACAAAGGAATTGTCGACGTGGAAGAGAATGACAGGTGGGAATGACAACATATCCCTCCAGTACCTCTCATATGGTAAATGACAAAAGGCATAGAAGGCCTGCAGAAGAATCTAGAAGAATTTGCAGCAGACACCGAGTCCATTGCTCTCCCCACCCAGGTGTGGTGGCTGGTGAACCACTTAACCATCAGGGAGAGGAGACAAAATGTTAATCTCTCCACATCATGGGTTGTCTTCATCGGAAAGAGATGCAAGGTGGCAATGACATTGTCGAAGAAAGGCATCAAGGAATTGGGGTAATTTACATAGTCGAAATGTACATCAAATTGGGCTCTGGCAACAGGAGTGAGTTCTGCTGTGGGTGGGGCCACATGGAGAACAGGAGCGGCACCAAGCCCATGTTCAGCAACTGCTCAGCCCATCACTGGACAACCAACCACAAACCCAATGTGGTGCGATGCAAGTCAAAAGCAGGGCTTACTCTGTGGCCACACAGAGAAGAAGTGCCCAAATTGCAAAAGAAATTAGATTGTGTTTAGCAGCAGGTGTGGAAACAAGACTGTAGCTCGCAAAGTGGGGTGGCAGGGCAGGAAAATTGGGCTAGCAGCACAATCCACTATGAGTGCAGGTATGGATATGGCAACAGGGACGAAGAGAGCAGTGCGTGGTCCAAGGTACATCATGGTGGGACGAAGTGGTGAATGTGAAGACGAGAGGGCAGATGTGCCGGAAGAGGAAGATATGGGGACGGCAAACGACATCGTGATGGCCAAGACTGTGACTACAACACCAATTAAAACTGAGGCTGATATAGGAGTTCTACCTACAAAGAAATAGAGAGCTCCAGCACAACTGTACCAGGTTATACAACCGAACAATTGCAGCACTGGAGAAGGGAGTGGAATGTGAGGCAGCCATAGTGATTTTGTATGAGCCTTCAAGACAAGCAGGCGGTGTTCGGATCAGCCATTGGGGATACACTATGAGAAAAAGAAAAAGCCTTTGCACAGCTGTATGCAATGGGACCGGCCTAGAGGATGATGCATGGACAAACTTAAGCCTGGGTGCGAATGACAATGTTATTGCTACTGACCTCAGCAGTGTCAAGGAAATGTTAATGAGGATCATTAACTGTTACAATGAAAGATATACGTAGTTAGGGCAGAGACTCGTACCAGAATAGATCTGGGGGTGCAACGGGCGGGGTCGGGTGTCAGTGATATTGGAAACAATAATGTGATAGGGGAAAACAAAACAAGAGGCCCGATATTTCCTTCAAGGGAATCAAGACATGACAGAGATTGAAGATGTGTTCAAAGTGGTAACTTGATTTGCTATACAAGAGAACAAGAAAGAGAGAAGAAAAGAAAATCCTCCAACACCAACAACACTCACTTTATATACGATTTGTCTACCACTCTCGAACCATTCCTCATGCTCCGATATACCATCCAAATCTCATCCCATGATCTCAACCACCACCAACAGCACTCCATATCAGTATAATCACGCCATATCATTCGACATCGCAACACCTAAGACCATTCCCTAATGATACCAACCTATACCGCCACCATCCCACCATATCATCCACGTCTCCTTAAGTATCTGCCTTTGCGTAACACAATTCCTTCCACACCATCCCTATATTCCCATCATAATTCCCTGATACCTCCGTAAATCTTCAATCGGTAACAGTATCCCACTCCAAGGGTCAAGGTTCACCACAAATATTCTCCAGTCATCCTGACCTCTGTGGGTATCGTGGGTGAAAATCTTCTGCTGCCTGTAAACCATGCACACATTTTGCAGGCTCTCAAGTCAGTAAATCATATCTAGTCCACAATACCAGGTACTGTAACTGGGTCCAATACTCCCTAGTATCCTCAACACAGATACCTGATATTCCTCTACACCGCAAACTTCCACTGGGTGAGGGGGTTCTATTCATTGTCTGGCGAGGTAATCATCCACCACATGATTCAAAAGGGAACCAGGTTGAACTCGATGAATTTGTATTGGCACGGGTAGTGCTAACTGATAGGCATATGAAGATATACTACGAAGAACCTTTAATGGTCCCAACCACTTCCAGTCCAACTTCCGCATGGTCCGGGTAGTTCGTATATGTCAGGAATTTATCAAAATCTGTATACCTTCCAGTATAATTGGTGCCCAAATTCATCCTCGATTTGCAGCTTCTTCTTGTTCCTCCTGACTTTGTCATATTTCCACCCTGAGGTGCTCATAGATCTGGTGCATTGTGGCTTGGACCTGATCAGCATTCATGCGTGGATAATCTTGTTGCTTTGTTGGTTCTCCTGCGAACATCATCCGAGGATCCATTCCATTAACCACAAAGATTCAGCTAAACTCAGGTGTTTCCGATATTCCATTTTTTGCAGCAAACTCAGCCAGAGAAAGCTACTGTACCCAATCACCCAGTTGGTGATTGACGAACACTCACAGGTACTGTTCCATACTAGCTTTCATTCATTCAGTTTGGCCCTCCATCTGATAATGGAACGCTGTTGATGTTGGTTGGTTAATCCCTAGAAAGCTGCCTATCTGGCCCCAGAACGTTGACACGAACGGAGGACCTCAGTGTGTGAGGATTGTTGCTGCTAGCCTGTTACGACATACAATTTCTGGAAAAAACAACTTCGCGATGTCTATTGCATCAATGGAAGCCTGGGAAGGAATGAAATGTCACATTTTCGAAAGCCTATCTACTACCACCCAGATTCGATTGAACACTTCGCACTCTGGTAACCGTACCACAAAATACATTGAAATATCCTCCCACGGCTTCTCAGTAACTGGCAATGTTTGGAGGACCGCAAATGATGAATATCGAGAGCTCCGGAAGCGTTAACAGCTGTGGTAATTCCGTACCTCCTGATTCACGTGTCTCCGCATATCGTTCCACTAATACTGCCTGTCCAAAAGGCCAAATATCTTTGCCCTACCCGGGTGTCACACAAGTGCGGTATCATGATGTTCCTGTATCAGTCGCAACTGTAACTTGTCATTCTCTGGAACATAACACCTCCCTCCATACTGACTCTTCCCATCTCATCCTGTACATTCGGCCAATGTAATTTCTTTTAAGTTGCCATTTATTTGGACAGCGTTCTGTAGTTCCCCTGATTACGGGTGACCCTCATATGCTTCTATCATAAGATCTGAAATAGAGGGATCGCCCTGAGCAGGTGGGCTGTCCGCAAACAAATGCAATTTTTCCTGTAGTTTCTGCTGCTTTGGAACCTCCTGTTCCATATTTTTATTCTCTTATCCCCCCCTTCTGGGACGTTACCACTCATCCTTGTCAATGCATCTGCTTTCCCATGTGATTTGCCTGGTCTATATAGTATCTGAAAATCAAAGCATGTTAAAAACTCTGACCACTGCGCCTGTGTGCGATATAGAAGCTTCTTTGTCATAAAATATTCGAGGTTTTTATGGTCAGTTATCAGCTCTAATGGATATGCAGCACCCTTGCACTCAGGTCTCCATTCTTCGAGTGCCTTTATAATCACCATTAGCTCCATAACATATATATTGTAATTCCACTCTGCAGGTGTGTGTTTCTTTGAGAAAAATGCCATGTGGTGCAGCACCCCATCATCATCCCATTGAGACAATACTTCTGCAGACACATAATCTGAGGCATCTTTGTGAATCATAACTTCTCTTTCATGATCGAACTGTCCAAGTGCCAGTGCTGTTGTACAGGCCATAATCATGGTTTCGAAAGCCAACTGTTCTGATTCCCATACAAATTATTTGTCCTTCTTTATATGCCTCTTAAGGGGTTACGCCTTCTCTGAATACCTTGGGATTAATCATCGATAATAATTATACAATACAAGAATTTGTTGAACTTGGAAGTGGTTATGCAATCGTTGATTGTTGGTTTCCTTCTCACGGCTCCAATGTCGTACGGTTTGAACCTTATGTTCATCCATTGAAATACCCTTGGTTGATATAATCAGCACGAAGTAACTGACTGTTTCCTTATGACATTCGCATATGTCGGGCTTGAAATACAGCTCTGCCTCCAGTAATCGCTGCATAATCCAATTAATATGTTCAACATGTTCTTCCCCAGAATCACTATATATCGGATCATGATCTAGATAAGCCGATGGAAAATCGTCTAGAGCCTCCCTTATGGGATCATTGATATAGCATTGGAAATCCGCTGGTGCATTTGTCATCCCAAGTTGAATTACTGTTGCTTTAAACAATCCATATCTCGTTCATAAGGCGAACTTATGTTCATCCTCATCTTTATCTTGAAGCAAATTAAATGCCCCTCCCACGTCTCGCATTGTATACACCGTAGTCTTTCCTAAACTGTTTAGCGTAAGCTTTATCAAGTCAGGAGGGTATTGGTTCTTTATCATACTACTATTGATATCTCGATACTCAATTCTGAATCATAGCCCAGCATAAGGTTTTGTTGCAAACAGTAAAGGAGCTGCAAACGGTGATGATGACTGTTGGATGAACCCCTTTGACCTATTTTTTTCAAGCCATTTCTTTAAAACCACAAACTCAGTTCTGGACATTGAGTATAATGGCCCTGAGGTAAAAGTTTCACCAACCCTTAGCCTGACTTCATGATCAATCCCACGTTGGACCTGTGATAATCGATCAGATAACACATAACAAAACAGGAGAAGAAACTGATTATACTGTTTCGGAATGATCTCCTCCAACAGATGATAGTTCAAATCCTTATCTTCGATGGCTTTAATACTATCATAGCGCAATGTCTTAAACATCGTGAGCTTCCCTTCCTGTAATGTCTGAAAGCATGATGACCAATTACGCATAACAATCATCTCCCGGAATGGTCATAGTAGCGAAATCTTTAATTCAACAATTTCAACTGTCTTCGGATACACTGGGTCCGGAGGTTTTTCAGTTAACCCGTCCAATGTAACAGGTGGATCATGGCAATGTGTGGTGCGGTTTGGTTGAGCTAAATGTCATCGTATTGGATGCGACCCGTACTGCAACCTCATGCAACCTTACACAGGGCATGACAAGGACAATATGGTTAGTGCCCTAACTTCGTAATCAACATCAGCAGCTGCATTCCATGATCGTGTATCTTCATTCCGACTTTAGCAATGTGTCTAATATCTCCTGACTCGATAGGTCTTACCTCAAACACCTCAACCTGATTTTTTTTTTGACATTCTGAAGGGGTATCTGATAATGGCGAGCAAAATCTTCATTCATAAAAGCAATGCCTGTATGTCCACAATCAATCAGTGCATGAGTCGGTAGTTCCTGGTTGTTCACCGTCAATGTGCAGGTTATAAATCAATGTTTCCCATTCATTGATCCTTCCAATACTTCCACCTTACTCACTGATAATCACTACAAACCAAAACATTTCAAAGCATTTAAAACAAAACGTTTTCCGTCAACGAAAGCGCAATCCTGGTTTGGTTGACCTAATCTTTTCCCGATTCCTTGGAACCTTCCTTGGTTCCTAATTCCTTAATCTCCACTCCAGCTGCCTTAAATGTCTGAGCCTTCTACCTTACCACACACTCTGCTCCCCTGTGGTTAAACCCACCTCAGTATAAATATCTTCCATCTGAAAACCTATTCGCTCACTTCTCCGCCGAAATCCTTCTCCTCCCAGTGCTCAGATCCATAGGAGCTATTTCTGTATATCCTGCAACTGATCAAGTGGGAGCCATTTTAGTACTTTCGGAGGAGAAGGACACCTGGAGGAAGCAACACCTGGCCCTCTTCCTTTATTCTGCACTATGGTCTCCGCTCATCGCTGGCAAATCTGATTATCCCGTATCTGGCAAACTTTTACAAACACAGGGAGTTCCTCAGGCATATCAGTATTAGGGAAGGAATCATTCATTTCCTCGGACAGCCCCATCCCAAGGGTATTCCCCAGGGCCACAGGATTCCAATTAAGGTCGGGGGCTATAACATGAAAGTCAGTGTAATATAGAGAGAACTCAGGGTTGTTTTGCTTAATATCCTGCAGCTTCCATTCCGCGATGGCCACTTGGTCGGGGTCCCCAACCGGTGCTTCAATCAGTTGTTTAACCGCTGGTATGTTTTCTAGCCCTATCATTACTTCCTTCCAGACATATGGCAAGAACTGGCCTTGGGCCACCCCGCTCCAGTGGTTGAATGTGTACTGCATCTCAATGATTCCACCAGTCCAGCAATTGACCAGTCCGGACCGGGTCCCTCCAAGTCCAGTCCAATCCAGTGCGAGAAATTTTTGGACCAGGCTTGGACCAATCCCCAATTTTTCGGGACCTGGACTGAACTGGCCTGGACTGCTTTGGACGAGTCCATTCGGGCCAAATCGGCCCGAATATGCTGGGAGTTACTGATATACTTGGTCAACATATAGACTCATCTTGCCATTTGCAAGTCACCACGCACGTCTCACCCCTCACCACCTGCTACTTGCCACTCACCAGTCACCACTGTAATCTTCTGAGTCACTGAATAGACTCATAAGCAATAGCTCACTTGCCATCGCCAGTTACCACTCTCCACCACTTACCACTTGTCATTCCGAATTTCACTGTCTTATCTTGTTGACTAAAGATTTGGCCTGAAAGGTCTACCACTTTCTAGAAGGCCAGCGAAGCTGCCGGAATGCACTGGAGAGTGGTTACTGATGATCTGAGTCACTCGCCACCAACATAGCCATTGACCATTTGTAATGCATCTTCGCAATGGTTTCTCCATAGAACCTTAGCTTTCCTTGTGTATATAAAGCATAGATCTCTCCTGCAGTGAGAGAGAATAGACAGACAGATTAGATCTTCTCCTCCTACCCTCCATATCGTCTCAACACATCTCTGTGGGACCCTCAGATTCAAACTGCATATATAGCATATTCTCTACCCAGAAACTGTAACGGATGGGTTCATTGTGATTGCTCGCAGCGGGTGGTTGTTGTGAAGTGACGTTGTGTCTGGGTCCGGGTTGCAGGGATTACTATCTCACTTCTTTAGTTTTCGATCTACTTTGAAATTGATAAAGATTATCCTGTTTGGACTGGTCCAGACCAAACCCGTCCAGTCCAAGACTGCCAGTCTGGGGCCCGGTCCAGTCCGACCTTCCGGTGAGACCGGACAGGACCGAGCCCTACCCCAGACGGGGTCTGTCCAGACTGGTGGAATCATTGCTGCATCTCCGACTGTTCGTCGGGACAGCATGCAGGCTTGTGTCCAATGACGCCATGGAGTTGAGCAATCCTGCCTCCCAACTGTGTTTAATCAAACCCTGAAAAGTCCAGGAGTGGGGAAATTATTGGCTTCTGTCTTCGGGAGCCTATAGAGCGGCTGGGGCCGCTCTGTCTACCAATGTCAACTCTTTCACAAACTGCTTCCTCAAACTGCAGACATCCTCTCCTGATTGATGGGTGTACCGGATGATCACTGCCAGTTCTTCCCGTTGCTCTTCTTCTGTTCCCGCCAATGATTGCACCACTCCAGCAATGGATCAGTCCGGACCGGGTCCGACCAAGTCCAGTCCAGTCTAGTTCGAGTAATTTTTGGACCAGGATCGGACGAATCCCCAGTTCTGCTGGACCAGGACTGGACTGAACTGGACTGGTGTGGACCAGTCCAGCACAGTGTCCAGGGTTAGGGTATAGTTCTCACTGTATCCGTCTTTTAATGGGAGAAATATATCTCGAATACAGACAGAACAGTCAAAATTTCGCCTGGAGTAGGTATTTAGAGATGAGCCATGATAAAATGTGAGGATGAGTCATGTGTTCGGTGGTACTTGACTAAGAAACAATATCGAAATTGCAAGCATGTGTGGACTGGTCCAGACCAAGCCCGTCCAGTCCAAGACTGCCAGTCTCTGGTCCAGTCCAGTCCAGCCAGAAGGTTGGAGTGGACTGGACTGAGCCCTACCCCAGACTGGGTCCGTCCGGCCTGGTGGAATCATTGGTTCCAGCCGCTGCACGTCTCCCCCTGGCTTTGTCCCAGTTGATTATCAGAGTGTGTATCTGTTGCTGTATCTCTGTATGATGGTGCTGCGGGGGCAGGCACTCCTTCATCTGCAGGTTCATTACCTGTCGTTGTAGGTTGATAATATGTTGTTGGTGGTCATACACCATCTGCACCTCCAGGCAGGGTTTTGAGTATTGTTTCACCATCATTAACACCTCCTATGACTAAATGAATGCCTACTACTGCTCCTCCGATCCGATGGCCTCCCTCTGGATGTCGAGGTGTGCCTTGCTGCTTCCCTGAACGTTGATGCACGCCATGGCCACTCGGGGTTCCATTGATCCTCACCTAGCAGCGGATCAAGCACATCAAGCAGAATCAATTAGACGCATCGATTTCAGAAGGAGTCGGTGTCTGAGGAACAATAACAATCACCCCAACACCCCAAGACTTAGCTTTTGTGACTGTTGCTGCTGAGTGTCTAATTGGAGAATAATTTCCTGCGCAATAATGTCCTTCGCAGTAACACGGTTATTCCAAATCGCAAGGGAACCAAGAATGCGCACCTGAATAACTAGTCCAATGTGTTTCAAACACCAGATCATTAATATCAAGTCCGCCGCCCTCTCTGGCTATGTGCTTCCACTAATTATTCCAAGAGTTGGGGACAGTTGATTGTTCCCGAAAAGAGGCTTGGAGGTGTTCTTGCTGAACAGTTGCAGCGAGTATGGCTTCGATACTGTCCAAGGAGTTCACAGGTTTGGGTTCCAACATCTGGAAACAGGTTCTGACCATGCTCAAACCAATTCGCTTGTGAGGTACAGTTACTGTCGGAGTTGTGCGTTTGATAATGGTGGTCGAAGGGGGTACAAACAGATATCAAACTCGTTAAGTCGTAATATTTTGTCGCCTCAATCGTCTTAAACATGTACCCAATGATGGTTTGGTGCTAGGTAAATCTAACAAGAACCAGAGCAAGATTCGAAACAATACTTACACCACATAGAGGGATCCAGGCACATTCAACAGCGTGCAAGATTCGACTGGACTCGGTCTAATGTAATGGTCGGGGTCGGGTGTAGGTTATATTGGTACGAATAATGTGATATCAGAAAACGAAACAATACGTTCGATATTCGTTGGTAGGGCATCTAGACAAGACAAAGATCGCAGCTGTTTTTTAAGTCACAACTTGCTTTGCTATACAAGAGAATGAGTAAAGAGTGAACAAAAGGAAATCCTCCAACACCAACAACACTCACTTTATATACAATTTGTCTGCCACTCTTGAACCATTCCTCATGCTCCAATGTACCATCCCAATCTTATTCCATGATCTTACACATCAGCAACATAACTCCGTATCAGTACACCCACACTACATCATCCGAGGTCGCAACACCTTAAACCATTTCCTGATCATACCAAATTATACTGCCACCATTCCACTGCATCATCTGTGTCTCCCCAAGTCTCCGCCTTTCCATAATACAATTCCTTCCACACCATTCCCAATTTCGCATCATAATTCCCTGCTACCTGCGGACTTGTTCAAACCGTGGCAGGGGGTCAGTAAGTCCACAACCGAGTACAATCTTCACAATAGACTTTGTGGCAGGAAAATACTTTTTTCACCAGAACCTCCGTCACCCAGCTTGGCTGAAAACTGAGCAATGGTGTGTGTATGGACATCCCGGCATGATAGAGACAATCTGGGATATGGCGGCTATTTGGAGATACAGCGATGATGGAGACTGACTGAGTGATGTTGGGTATATGGAGCTAGGAGGGAGACGGAGAAGGACAAAGCGATAGGGAGTGGATATTCGGCAGACCTCGGGGTTGATCCATTCTTATGCAAGCTGTTATCATATCTTTTTTCTCGTCTTGTATCACTTTATCTTGTTATATAAACATTCTACACGGTATCTGTCCCACGTTTTTATCTTACTCGCTCTGTCCAAGAATCTGTGTGAATCAAAACAAAAACGTGGATTCTCACAGCCGCTTATAATCATACTATCTCAACCTCTGCCATCGCTCCTCAAGCCAGAACCCCTCTTTTTCATGATTTCCTTCTGGAATGTTGTGAGAGGTGCGGCGGAGTGTTGATGATGAGCTCTCTATCTTCTAGCTCTGCCATTTCACCACAAATGTAGCCCAGCCTTGGATTCTGGTTCGGAAAGCTCAGTACAAATTGCTGGCAAACTCAAACACAAGCTAACACGGGAAAATATGGAGAGAAGAAACTAATGAATGATACCTACCCTGCCAGCAGAGTAGTGTTAGCAACGGTTCCGGGTTACCCGGCTTCGGTCCGGGTTGGAACTGGAACCGAGGCCCTGGTCCGGGTTAGGAACCCGACCCGCTGTGTCTTGGCGGGTTTGTTACACGGACCGGACATAGAACCGTGGGTTTTTGGCCAGGTTGGAACCGGACCGCGGTTCCAACTATACGGTTCCTGGAGCTTTGCCTCCAATCAATTATTTCAGTTCTGATCATATCATGACTTGGTCAATATGTACATTGTTCAGCTTTAGCCGCTCTTTCGCCTCATGCATTTGAATTTGCAATCCGGCTGATATTCGTTGAGTGGTTGTAAAATAAGGGAAGATTTTATGCGAAATTCGCAGGTTTTTGATCGCGACTCAATCAATACTTATCGCATCGCCAATCTGAAAGCGTGAGGTGAAAGAGCGACTAAAACTGCATTATCTACATATTGATCATGTTGTGATATGATCAAAACTCAAATACTTAATTGGAGCCATAATTGTGAAGTTGAAATGCCGGGTTTTTGGTGGTAAAACCAGCCCAATTGCAATGGTCCGGGTTTTCGTGGGGTAAGACCCGTTGCCACGGTTCGGTTCCGGTTCCAACCCTAACCCGGAACCGTTCTAGCGGTTTGGAACCGTTGCTAACACTACAGCAGAGTGAACGCCGAAAGAAGTAACGATATTTCTAGGGACAATGCTGCATTTGAATGCAGGATGTAGTAAGCAGGGTACATCTGGGGTACTAATGCAAAAGGCTCCGACTAAATACCAGGAAGAAAACCAAAAAACAGCACCAAGCTAACAGAAGACCAAATGCACCGACCTTATACATTGACAAACACTAACAAAATGGCGCCGAAAGAAATCCGGACAACAGACAACAACCTCATACCCGGACGAAAGGCACCGACATCGCAGACAGGACGAAAGGCACCCACTTAATACAGGGACAACAGGCACTGATCTCGCACACTGGACAACAGCCACCTACCTCATACTGGGATAATTGGCGCTGACCAAACTCTGCGACGCCATGAACAGACCTATTACCGAGATGAACACCGAGTCAATTACACTGACCTAACACAGGACGAAAGCCACCTACCTTGCTGACGGGACGAAAGGTACTGATTATACACCGGGACAAACACCAAGAAAATGGCGCCAAACTAACACTAGACGCAAGGCACTGACCTCATACCGGGACAAACACCGAGGAAAAGGCACAGACCAATTACCGGGACAACAGGCACTGACCTAACACCAGGATAAACGGCACCGGCCTCATCCTGTGATGACAGGCACCAACCTGATACGGGATGGAGAAAACGCAATCGAAAAAGGATACCACTCCCGTCTGAAGGAAGACAGTAATTCGAAGTAACACTAAGAAAAGGCATTAGCGATGTTGGTATGATTAGGAAGGATGCGAATGAGAATACCACTAGTCGTGGGGGAGAAGTCACAAGGAACAGAACCCGAGAGATAGACGACATGGCAGGAAGCAAAGAGAGCAGACTGACAGGTGGTAAGCTGGGAGAAAAGACTGTGAGAGGTGGTGAAGCTGGACTAAGAAAAGAACGAAACAAAGAGCTCACCTCAAACAGAGCGCCAATTGACCTAAAACCCCCATCCAAAAACTCACAATCTAGCAATTGACCTTAGATCACCAATTACTGACAATTCACCACCTAATCCACCATCCCATCTCCAAACTGCTACAAACAGTATCAAGATGTCAACTGAACTTTCTTGATCTACTTCCGCTGACGGTCCCAGTTGCCTTACCGCTTCCTCCAGTGCTGGACCCTTAAGCCATACCGTGTCCTCCTCCAGTGCCGGACCTTCCACCAACGCCTCGCCCAATCATGTACACGTTCAAAGGCAATTCGTCGAGTCCTTGGCCCTGGCCATTGCGAAGGAAAAGAAACAAATGCCACTCCCGGGTACCATGGGTGCCCCAGTCTTCGGAGTAGCGGACATTACCAAGTTCATCGAGGCGTATCAAAGCCTCACATTTCCCACCTGGACCAAGCAGGCGGCCAAAGATGTCATTGCAACCTTCCCATTCTACAGCTCGGAAACGATCCAGGAAACCTTCCAAATTCTAAACAGATAACTGAGGCAGGCCTGGGTGCAGTTGAAAGAGGAACGAAAGGGTGCTTTTCGCCATGCTGATAACCGTGGCTATATGTACACGAGATCGTACTTGGAGCGACTATGCAGGTACCTGCTGGAACTTGGGAAAATCGGCCTGGAAGCCTTTATCCTCGCCTACGACAACATCAGCCGCAGTATGATCAACATGGGAGCGTTGGCCGAGTGCTCAAAGGTGCAAATGTTGCTCGGAGCCCTCCCAAGAGATTTGAGAGCAACATGCGTGACGAAACTCGAACTGGACCCGATAGACCCCTCGACGTGCAAATATGACAGACTCCGACAGCAAGTCCCTAATACATGCTCAACCTCCAATGCCCTTGCCCGTCTGGATTCGGAAAGAGCATGTACGGCGCTGGGTCCCTCCCCGTACTCCTTCCCAGATTCAGTGCCGCTACCACAGATGCCAGTGTGGTGAACCATCCAGTAATCCCTAGTGAAGAGACCCTGGTACCAGCACATGCCAAGGAGCAAATTCCTATCGCTGACGCCGACATTACAATCGACATGAAGATAGACAATATGATGAATGACTTCGAAGACTGGTCCTTCCAGATGAGCACTGTGAATGTTCCTGAATACGGAGGCTACCAGACTGCCATAGCATATGCCATGGAAGCTGAACACCCACCTTGTCAATCACCAGTTAACATCCCACCTCCGAATGTACCCATGGGACGCAATAACCAACAGCATCCAAGGCAATATTTGAACCCTGCATCTAATGTGATGAGCTAGGACACATCCGCAAGATCTGTCCCAATGTGTGCACCAAAAAGGAAGTTGGTTTTGATCACATCAACGAACATGGACGACCAACCTTAGGACCAAGAGGAGGAAATGGAGTGGAGATATCCGGATATTGACCAGAAAGAAGATTTTTGGCAATGCTGAAGTACGCCTGGGAAATTGCTCTATAAGGGACGCAGCGAAGAGTAGTAGCCACCATGACCGCACATCAGCCGCCTTTGCTGTAGCACGTTGCAAGATCTCAGATGTTTCAGTGAGCCAGCAGCTCGGGAAACCTATACGCCTAGTTAAAGTCTGGGCTACAAGGAAGGATAGGGCCCAGCATTTCGAAGGAAAATGGTTGGAGTATTCTTCTAGGAAAGAGTGGAAAGAGATAGGACCAGATAGTGAAGAAGGAAAAGAGAAGAAGTCGATTGATAGGAAGAGAGCGTTTGCAGGGAAATTGGAAGGCATGTAGAATGGGAAAGAGGAGGGATCATTTGAGCAAGAGGGGAAACAGTGAGTCTCGAAGGCAGTAAGGAAGCTAATGGGAAGAGGCGCAAACTGGGAGGATGAGTGGGAAGAGGAGGAAGGATTGATAGTCAGTGAGTTAGGTAGGAAGTTGGTAGCGGAGGAGTGGTCCATGTGAGAGGATGCTCTGGCGGAGGAAAGGAGGGTAACCCGGAGAGAATCCACGACTGTTGCATGGGTTTCGACAAATGGCATTCCTCCTGAACTGAGCTCGGCATATCCGGTGCCAGGAGACCAACCATCCAAACAATGATGGGAAAGACGGATGGGTGGAAAGAAGGGGGGAAGGGAGGAGATCCATTGCATGGACCATAACGAAAAGAGTTGAAGATACCGGAGCCACACAGTTGAGTGGAGTTGCGAGATGGAAGGAGAATTTTGAATCAACGCAATTGCGTGGATTTGCGAGATTGTTGGGGAAGAAATGGTCCTATTGGCTGAGTTGAACCCACGTTATACAAAAAATTCCTACCATTCTACCCTAACCGTGTAATAACCTCAAGACAAGAGAGATAAAAATATTGCAGGAGCGGGCCGAAAATGTACCACCGAGAACAGGAACGATGAGCGAGATACACCAAACCAGTTTGCGCAAGAAGAGATAGTGGAGGGGACGAAACGAAGAAGTTGCAGAGTGATACGAGAAATGCATACGAGTGAAACCGGGAACCACATAGTGAGTAGAAATTGAAAGATCTGGCACTAAGCACCCCTCTAGGTATATAAAGAGCTCTCCGCTCCCTAAGGAAAGACAGCAACCGTGCTGTACCATGCATCTCACTCAGCACACCAACCTCTGCAAACCGACGATTACGCTCAATATCGACATCTCAACCAATATCACCTTCTCAATCTATATCACCATCTAAACCATAACAGAGAACCGACATGCCATTTACATCAATCAACAACATTGCAGCAGTACTCTATGATGCCATGGATTTTGAAAGGTCCTTAACCACTACCACCGCCGCTAAGAGCCCCACGGCAGTCACTACCACTGCAGCCACCACCACTGCAGCCACCACCACCTCGGCAACCACCACCGCAGCTACTACCACTGCAGCCACCACCACTGCAGCAACCACCACCTCGGCAACCACCACCGCAGCTACCACCACTGCTACGAGCTTCGATCTCACCACCGCGGCAGCCGCCACCACTGCAGACGGCAACACTGCAGCCGCCACCACCGCAGCCACCACCGACATGGCAACCACAACTTCAGCTACCACCGCCGCTCTCAGCCTCGATTCCCCCACCGCAGTGGCCACCGCTGCAACCACCACCATCATAGCCACACACGCCGCAGCCGCCACCAACACGGCAACCACCACCTCAGCTACAACCGCTGCGACGAGCTTCGATCTCACCGCTGTGGCAGCCGCCATCACTCCAGCCGCGAACACAGCAGCCACCACCGCCGCAGCCACCACAACTGCCGTTACTACGTATACCCCTTCCTCGGATATCTCTATCATCGTTAGTGATCCCTCTCCAGTAACCCTCTCGTCGGAGACACTATCACTCCTCAGCAGGGACTTGTTCTGCAATAGACCAGTCGGATCGCCACAAGAAGCCGTCGAGATCACCACTCGAGAACTCTCCCCACCAAAACCAAGAGAATTTCATGCTCGAGTCCTAAAATCACTTTGGCGACATCACCGATGCTGCCAACTCCCGGGTCGCTGGGCTGTCAAATTTGGCGCAGAGAAACCTTGACTGCAAGAATTTGAAGTTCAAGCGATACAATGACTTCCTTAAGGCTTTCGACAGCTCCAGCAGTGTAAGGCAGATGATACAGCTACACCACTCTGCCCAGCAGAGGAAGACACAGGCAAAGAACACTCTGGGAGACCTCTTGCAGCACTATCCTGAACTCCAGGAAATCCTAATCGATTTCAGCGGAAGTGAGATGTGGATGCGATGAACCGCGGACGCCAAACCGACATCCAGGGTTCCCGGGTTAGCGAACCGATAGCTCTATCATGCATACATCAACCGTCTCACCAAGCTAAAGCGGAAGTCGCAAGTGAACAAGTGGTATACTTCAGGAGACTTCCAGGAAGCTAAATAGTTAATAGACAATGGCTGCCCTCACCTGGAGGAAGGAGTCGACTATGAAGCTATGGGTCTGAAATGGTATCAGGGGTGAGTAATGCCACTCAATTACTACCCTGGCATGGATGACCGCAATAACGCCAACCGTCTTCGTACCATCTCACCATCAGTCCCACCTGCCGACCATGAGATCCCGCCTGCCAACCATGGGATATCCGTACCACCTCAATCCCCCGGTATATGCAAGATGCTTCCACCGCCAACACCATCAACCAAGGGAAAGGAAAAGGAAAAGGATGGGTGTAACACTGCAGGGCTTTTGATAGACCTGGCCAAAAATTGATCTGAGGATGGAACGGCCACTCCCGCGAAGAGAGAGGGCAGTAGGATTCCGCCAACGCCCACCGAGATAGATGCCAGTACGTGTTGACACGAGAAGATGATGGAGAAGATGAGAAGTTGATGAATTGTCTGTCGATACAAAGAGAAGAAAAACTATGGACTTATATATGAAAGAGAGGGAAGGAAAACCCAATGCCAAGTACCAGTGCCAAGCCGTCCTCTTCGCCATGGGGGCAAGCGAGGCCGACAGGGGCAAGCGAGGCCGATGGGGGCAAGTGAGGCTGGTGGGGGCAGGCGAGACCGGTGGGGGCAGGCGAGGCTGGTGGGGGCAGGCGAGGCCAATGGGGGCCGTAAGCCGCTGGGCCAAATCCCTAGTCAACACTCCCCCTTTGGCCCAAGGCTTTCCAGACAAATGAAACAAAACCAAACAAACAAACGAAAGTCTAAGATCCTCCTCCATGTTCCAAATCCCATTAAATCCAAATCCAAAGAAAATCCAAGCATACAGTGTAAATCCAAATACACAACCTGGAACAAAGGAAATCCCAAAGTCCTGCTCATGATCCTATCTGAGTCCAATCTCCCCCACAAATTCGCCGAGTTTAACTCCCCCGAGGGCCTTACTGACAGCGTCTGCCAGCATCTCCGTACCTGCCACGTGCTTGATCTCAACTTCGCCTTTGGCAATGGCCTCATGAATCGAGTGGTACCGGAGTCGTAAGTGCCGGCTATCAGATTGGATGTTGCCCGAGTTGAGAGTCGTAATGCAGTTTAGGCCGTCATTTAGAATACGCCTGATGCATCTGCCAATTCCTATCTCTGAGACGACATCTCACAGCCAGTCGATCTGCACTTTGCTGTACACAGTGGCAATCATCTCTGCTTGCATTGTCGATTGGGCTACTACGCTCTGCTTCCTCGACTTCCAAATGACGAGGGTTCCGAGGGCGTAGACGACGATTCCCGAGGTGGACTTGCCCATGTCTGCTTCTCCCCCCAAGCCCGCATCGGCGTAGCACAAGATTGACTGAGAGTCATGCCCGAGGCTTGGGTCATAGATCGTTAATTTGTAGTCGGATGTGCCTCGGAGATATCGAAGTAGGTGCTTCAAGGCTTCCCAGTGTAGAGTCGATGGCTGGGCGGCATATCTGCCTAAGACAGAGGTTACATAGGTGATATCTGGACAAGTACCGAGAGTGGCATAAAGAATCGAACCAATGGCTTTTGGGTACGTTCTATCATGGAAGGGCTGCTCTTCGGCCTGAATGGCATGGGGTTTGTAGCCGATCTCCATCGGAGTTGAGAGGTTCCGGCAGTCGCTCATCTCCAAGCGGTCAAGAACTCGGTTGATATAGCCAATTTGATCGATGGCAATTGATCGTTTGCTGCGATCTCGACTGACCGTCATGCCGAGATATTGAAAGTGTCAGGCACAGGGACTTGGCCAGAGGCCTTGAATCGATCGTACAATCAAGATGCAATGTAGGCGACAAGTACCGATGTGCCGATGATGATGATATCATCGACGTAGACCAGGATTAAGACGCCATTTGCTTGGAGATTACCACCGAAGAAGAGACCGGGAGCAGCAATTGAGGCTTGGAGATTGAGGTTGTTAAGAATAAAGTCAAATACTTCTTCATAATACTCCCGATTCGCTTGCTTGATGCTATAGAGAGTCTTATTCAACTTGACAAGGAGTCTGGTGCAGCCATATGGATCGGGCTATTCGCCTTCAGGGAGGCGCATATAGAGAGTCTCATGCAGAGGGCAGTCGAGGAAGGCAGTCGGGATACCGAGTACAGCGAGCTCAAGATCGTGCTTTGCTGCAAAGCCGAGGGCAAGCCGAATCAATGCGGAATGAATGACTGGAGAGGTGATGTCATTGTAGTCGCCAGGCTTTTGGAGATCGCTGCGGCCGACAAGTTGAACTTTCCATTTGTCAATTGTCCCATTGGCGATTAGCTTTCGTCCCATACCCCAACGGCTTCCATTCATACTAGCACCTTCTAGGACTTTCTCAACGAAGGTGAAAACATCATGACTTTCCATTGATGCCACTTCCTTGCCGATAGCTTCCTTCCAATGCTCAGTATCCTCTGCATCCAATGCTGCACGGTATGTCTTAGGACCTTGCTCGATCATCATGGCTATCCTGACATTGGCTGCAGTGCTCCCGCTCCTTCTAGGCCTTGGTATCTCTGGAGGCAGTGTCTCTGGAGGTGGAGTGGGATCATCATCCGAGTCGTCTATGGGATTAATCGCACGTGGAAATGCTGTTGCTTTCGGAGGCTGTATCATGGCGTTCTGGGACTGTATCATAGCTTTGGGCTTGGGAGGCTCGTCCTCAATTTCCGAATCCTTATCTTGTTCGGTTGGTTCGAAGGGGAACTTTGCAGGCTTAGTCTTTAGTAACTGGTGATAGAGTGTAGACTTATCAAATTTGACATCTCATGCAATGAACACTCGGCCCGAATTGAGATCCATAACTCGGTACTGTGTCGATGTCTCTGCCGAGTAGCCGAGGAGTACACACTTGTAGGCATTGTTATCAAGCTTCTTCCTGAGATCGCCATGGATCCATGCAAATGCTAAGCAGCCAAACGTTTGAAGATGGGAGATATCGGGCTTGTTCCGCGTCCAACTTTCAAATGTCGTCGAATAGGGGAGAGCTCGGGATGGTAGTCGATTCTTGATGTAGACTGCTGTGGACCCAGCTTCGGCCCAGAGCTTGTTCGGCATCCCAGCATGCTTGAGCATAGACCGCGCCGGGTCCAGCACTGTGCCATTGCATCTCTCCGAAATTCCATTCTGCTGCTGTGAGTATGGGGCTGATACTTCTCTAATGATGCCTTCCTCTGCCAAGTACTCAAGAAACTTCTCACAACTAGCATACTCGCCTCCCCCATCAACTCCAATTCGACACACCTTCGACTTTGGGTGCTGCTTCTCCACTTTTGCCACATACTCCTTGAACTTCGCTGCAGCCTCAGATTTGGCTTTCATGAAGTAGACCTTGGTGTATCTCGAGTGGTCGTCCGTAAACATAATAACATATCGGTAGCCGCACATCGTCTGAGTCAGCATTGGCCCGATCACATCTGAGTCAATCAACTCAAGAAGTCGAGTCTTTGCCTTATCCTCTGAGGGCTGGAAAGACTTCCCGAACATCTTGCCCATGATGCATGCCTCACAAGTGCATGTCGATCGGCTCTTAGCATGCAATTGGATACCTCTGACTGCATTCGGGAGCTGTTTGATAGCTGGCAAGGAGAGGTGGCCGAGGTGAGCATGCCAAACAAGAATATGCTTATCATCAACCGCGGGCCGAATGTTGGAATAGGTCTCGGAGCTCTCGGGAACGGAGCTCGGAGTGGTGCTCGGAGTGGTGCTCGGTGGAGCATCTACTGCTACCGAGGCTTTCTAGACTGAGGCCGCAAATGCTTTGAGCACGAATTGACTGTTAATGAGTGGTGCTTCATATACGAGGACCGATCCATGGCTCGCTGTAGCTCCATCGAGTTTCAAATTGAAGTTGACTTCTTTGGGCATTGACTGGATGATACTGAGAAGGTTATTCGTACCGCAGGCTGGCACATAAAGAACATGCTGTAGGACGATCTTCGTGGGCTTCGCATTTGTCCTGTCGACATAAAACGTAATGGTTCCAGAGACTTCGGTATCGACAAAGCTGTTGTTTGCTGTCTTGAGATGATGCTCCCCCTTTGCCATGGGGTGAAAGGTCTCAAAGAGGTGACAATTGCTGGTGACGTAATTTGTCGCTCCAGTGTCAAGAATTCAATAATCGGCAGATCGATTTGCTGATGCCACATTGACCGTGTTCACAGAGTCTGGCGTAGAGTCCGGGATAGGGTCGGAATGTATGACCGAGAAGAGCAACCACTGTGACTCGGCAGTAGAGGTTGATGCGGTTGAAGCCAGGTTAGCATCACTTTCAGATTTCTCATACGAGGCCCACTTATGCTTGCTCCTGCACTTTGCCTTGATATGGCCCTTTACTCCACATCCATCGCATATGGCTTGGGTCTTCCAATCGTCGCCCATCATATCCTTCGAATATCGTCCCCGACCTTTCTTCGTTATAAATAGTGCTGCATCTGGAGCAAGACCACGGGCCCAGCGGAGGCGGGCGTCAAAGAACAAGAGGTGGGTGACGATGCTCGCCACCGTGTCAGCCTTCTCGGTGAGCTCGAGCGTGGATGCAAAGGTTCGCCATTCTTCGGTATTCGGGAGATTGGACATGATGTAAAATTTCCTCCAAGAGTCTTCGATCGTGATGTCGCATATGGCAAGGTCATTGATTACCTTGTCCTGGGCTGAGATTCATTCAGTGACTGAGGGATATGACTCGAGTTGATATGATGTGACCTTCGCCATCCCGTATCGACCGCCGAGCTTGATGACCTTTTCGAAGTCGGTTTTGATTGTATCCCAACGTTGTTTAGGCTCAGTGAGGTCTTGGTACCGAATCTGGATCGTTGATTCCATTAGGGCGGTGAGTTGTCCGCATGCCTTATCGTTGTTCATCTGCCAGCGTTACCAATTGCGAAGGAAGTTGTAGAACTGATTGAACTAGGACGTGTCACTCGATTCTGGGAGGAAGTCGTAACCGGTATCTTGATGGTCACGAGGTGTGGGAGTAGTCGAGGCGTCGCTGGTTGCTACAATCGGAGGCCTGGGAACACGCATTTCTCCGGATACGTACTTGCAGAGGCCTTCCGCACGAAGTAGGGCTTTCGCTTCTATGGCCCATTGTCGATAGTTGCGGTCATTGAGTTTTGTAGCCGTGGTCGACATGGCGGAGGTAGAGGGTTGCGAGACACTAAAGAGGTTAAGAAACAATAGAGAGGCGGAGGTTGAAAAACGAGAGAGGCACTACTACTAGGCGTCGATTCAGTCCAATGCAGGCAGGCAGAGGAGAAACGATAACAAAGAGAGATGTTGGCTCGATCCACTGGAACAGGGGCAGAGGAGAGGCAGTATCAAATACTAATAGTAGGCGTCGAGTTCAGCTCAGCGCCGGGCTCATAACCTGTTGACACGAGAAGATGATGGAGAAGTTGATGAATTGTCTGTCGATACCAAGAGAAGAAAAACTATGGACTTATATATGAAAGAGAGAGAAGGAAAACCCAATGCCGAGTACCAGTGCCGAGCCGTCCTCTTCGCCATGGGGGCAAGCGAGGCCGACAGGGGCAAGCGAGGCCGATGGGGGCAAGCGAGGCTGGTGGGGGCAGGCGAGACCGGTGGGGGCAGGCGAGGCTGGTGGGGGCAGGCGAGACCGGTGGGGGCAGGCGAGGCTGGTGGGGGCAGGCAGGCCAATGGGGGCCGTAAGCCGCCGGGCCAAATCCCTAGTCAACAGTACGACCCCACCTGTTCCCACCAAGAAAAAGTTTGGTACAACCCCGCCAACTCCTACCGAGAATGAGGTTAGTTCAACCCCGCCAGCACCCAACGGGAACGAGGCCAGTATGATCTCAGAGGAGCCTTTCTATCCTATGCTAAAGGGCACACCAAAGCCCAACCGGCCTGCCGCTCCAACCAGCTAAAGAAGCTATTCCGACAGCGACAATGACGACACTGAGGATGCAGAATACGTGAGCTGCTTCCCAGAATGGCTCAATCACAACCCCAACTGCAGGAGAATGTTGGACGACGAGACGAAGATGTTGGCACACCACGCCAGCAACATGGGGAACCAAGCCATACCTATCTTCCAGTAGGCAGTAAACAATGACCCCAAGTGGTACATTGAGGCCCGGGCACAAATCACAGCAGCCGTGTACGCGATGCGTAAGGCGATAATTTGATTCGATACTCAGCTTGGCAACATCTCGTACTTCACAAGAGGTCAACGAAAAAGGAACGCAGACAAGGATGGTAGCAAAAGAAAGCAGGTGAGCAAGGAGTAAGAGTCTTGATGTTTTTCCTTTGGATTTATGTTTTCCATTTGGTTCATGGTTTTCGTCTGGGTCTATGTCTGTGTCTTTCATTTAGGTTTATGTTATTCATATGTTCTTTCAGGTTTGCGTATACGGTTATACTGAAGATGAGAAGTGTGCTTCTCACAAAGCGCCAGGGAGGAGTTGTGGCGGGAAAATCCGTTTCTCACCACCACCACCGCCGCTCAGCATGGCAGAGGACTGAGCGACGGTGGGCGTACGGAGATACAGGGATGATGGAGACGGACTGAGCGACGGCGGGTGTACAGAGATACAGGGGTAACTGAGACGGACGTAGCGATGGGCAGTATATATTCGGGAGACCTCAGCAGTGTTCCCAATGGGCCAGGCCGGCCCGCAGTCAGGACTGTGGCCCACAGGCCAGGCCAGTCAGGGCCCCCGAAATTAATAACTGCGCAGGCCAGGCCTACACTTTCGAAGCCTGGCAATAACTGTGGGTGACTGAGCCAACTATAGGCTTTTTGGTAATAGAGTATGTCACCATTGCGGTCGGTAATCTGTAGTGGTTCGGTGTATATTCTAGAAGTCTCTAGATGTTGCCACAATTCACCAGTACAGTTCTTCACAATATATGACTCATACCATTTGGCTTCCATCATCTGTTAAACTTATGATTCTAAGCTTGTCTTTGTCTATATACATGGAGAATAATTTTCAGATGCTAGATGCACTCTACCAGGAAGCAATTATGAAGCAGAATTAAATGTACACATATCTTGGGCTTGAACCTCTGTATTTATAGTACAATCACACTGTTAGGCACTGATTGAAAATACCAGTGCCAGTGGAAACTATAGTTACCTACAGGCGCCCACAGTTAAACTGTAGGCCTTAAGAACCATGGTTGGCCCAGTCACCCATGGTTTCCACCAGCGTGAAGCCTGTAGATATAGGCCGTTCATCGGCCTGGCCTGTCACTCGTGGGCCAGGCCAGTTCTGACCTGAAACTGGCCCGCCTGGCCCATTGGGAACACTGGACCTCAGGGCAGATAGACTTTCATCCGAGCTGGCATTGTATCTTGTATCTCATCTCATATCATCTCATCTCATTATACAACGAATTACACACTGTATCTTTCCAACCTTTTGTTATCACTCGCTCATTCCGAGACTCTGTGTGCATCGACGCAAATGGGTGCATTCTCACAGCCCGGTAGTATCATACCTTCTCACCCTCTTCCTACGCTCCTCGAGCCAGAACCGCTCTTTCTCACGAATGCCTTTTGGAATGCTGTGAGAAGTGGGGTGGAGTGTTGATGATGAGCTCTCTGCCTTCTAGCTCCGCCGTTTCACCACAACGTCTATGCCCACAGCACCGGATGAGATACAAGATGCTGGGCACGGTGGGATGCAGCTTTCTTCAAGGTAGTGAATGACAATGCGGGATTGGAATTTAGAAATGATTGTCCTTTCACCCTACATTGGACAAGTACCAACCACAAAGCCAGATCAGTTATTTACAGATTGTTAGCAAATTGAATAATAATGAAATGGTCAATTCTGGCCAATGACCGAACAGCTGCATCCGAACACAAGGCCATCGAATAATAGGTAGACATGGACAAGCAGGAGAATGCAGACCATAAGAGGGTAGGAGGGGGGAATGTAGCCGCAAAAACATAGAAGGACACGGAAGCAGGAGAGACACTATGGATGGAACTAGGAACACCGAGAGCTCATCGGGATGCAGTGTACACAGCAGACAAGATGGAGTTGTCTGCAACATGGTGTCAGGAAGCCATGAGTAGCATTCTTGACGTGACGACAACAATGATCAGGATCTGTACCAAATCTAAGAGGTCATGGAACCCCGATGCGAAAGAATATAGACATGCACTCAGATGAGACGAATGAAGGTGACGGTATTTGGAGGAGACCGTCCAGTGGAAGGGAGAGTTCAACAAGTGGATTCCAAAGTCCCAGAGCCAGATGTGGAGTGATTCCTCGCAGACTCTCAGAGGCGCGGAGGTGTGGAGAGAAGCACTGTATGCCAACCTGTGGGTTGGCACGACCATGGAGCCCCAACAGGCAGAAAAGGTATGCAGGAATACCCAGCCATGGAGAAGAAGGAGATGCTGAGGCACAAATGCTTTCCTGTTAACAATGATGACCAGTACTGCAAGCTACGTGCAGCAGGAAGTGCACATCCATACATCACCAAGCAAGCAGTTGAGCCAGCCTTATACTCTCAATCAGTTACAAAAGCACCAAGTCCAGGCAAGCTATCCATTGGCGGTATACAGGTGCTGTGGAAGTGCGACAATGAGAGGATTGTGAGGCTAATGAAGATTGCCGTTTGCATGGGAAGACACCCAGCAGTAAGGAAGTCGGCTTGTATTGTGGTAATCCGCAAGCATGCCAAAGACAACTATACAAAGCTTGATGCTTATCACTCCAGAGTAATTCGGAGCTACAGGGGAAAGTGGTCGAAACTGTACTCTCAAAGCTTCGGTCAGAAGAATTCCAAAGAAGAGGGCAACAAAGTAATGGACTGTTCAGGAGAAGGAAGGAATGGTCACGCAATATTTCAGCAGCCATCATGAATGACTGAGATTAAGCAGCCTGTACGAATGTCCACAGATTAGGTGGACGTCTCATGGACATTAAAACAGCCTTCCGGAACATAGCAATAGGAACAGTGATTAACCCAAACAAGGCCAAACACATGTATGGAGACCTTACACAATGGAGAGAAAGCACTCTCTTAGAATGAATGGTGTAGATAATAGTCACGGGCCGTGCTGTGGAGAGAAAGTAACTGGATGCAGGGGTTCCACAGGGCCAACCTGTGTCATCTATTCTATTTGGGATCTATACCTCAGGACTGACTAAATGGGTCCAGAAGTATGTTTCAGCCGCAGTGATCTCCTTTGTGGATGACCTTCGCGGACCGGTGACTGCAAGTGATGTCAATCAGGTCATTATGATACTACAGATATGCGCAGCAATGAGCATCAATTGTGAAAGTAGATAAGGTCCTCAGTTCGACACTATGAAAACTGAGGTGGTACTAGTTGTCTGCAGGCAAGGCCACAAACAGCACCACCAGCCAAAACTGACAACAAAGATAAGTATCGGAAACTAGTTCATACAATTCAGCAGAGAGGCAACATTCTGGCTTCGTTTCTGGAAGCATGCACACCTAGTATTCAGTGAAAACCACAACCGATACGTGAAGAAAGCAAGGGCACCTGGAGCTAGCCTCTGAACTGCTACACAGACATTCGTGGTTGTTCGAGAGAAGTTCAAGGCTGTCCAACTAGCCTGTATCCAAGTGGTTGCACTATATGGGATCAAGCTCTGGTGGGATCCCCAAGAAGTAGGCTGGCGAGACAACCTTGCCCTTCCCCTCAATCTACAAGCCAGATCTGTCCTGTGAGTGCTACCCCCAACCCCATGGGGTGCACTAATGTGAGAGTTCGGGCTTTCACCCACACCTGTAGTCTTAGACACCAGACAAGAACAATTTGCAGCGAGACTAGCAAATTCATGCAGTAGTAAACTGACGAAGGTGTATGAATACCCTGCTTTTGGCACACCAATATGCAAAGTAGTCAAGATAGCACGTGAGCTTTGCTGGGCAACCAAGGGCATGAGCTGGCCTGCCCCAGGTGAAGAACCAGTGGTTAAGACCATTATACTGGATGATAATGGTGCAGCCAAAAGAGCCACACAATACAGTGCAAATGAGATAAAAGCCAAATTCAGGATGGCAGTCTGGATGTGGTGGCGTGATGGATTATGCTCTGACGATGGCTGGGTGAGAGCCACAGCCGTGTGAAAACACAGAAGCGAATGGAGGACCCACTACTGGTATCTGAGCACTGAATGTCTGGAGGTATTTGATGCCGAATTGTAGGTAATCAGACTGACCAGGCTTCCCAATAGTCCGTCCCGTCCGGGCAAAAGTGTTGACTAGGCATTTGGCCCGGTAGCTTCCCTGGTGTTTGGTGCTGGCGGGCTCGGGCATAAGGCCGGAGGGTTACGGCCCCCATTGGCCTCGCCTGCCCCCACCAGCTTCACCTGCCCCCACCGGTCTCGCCTGCCCCCACCAGCCTCGCTTGCCCCCATCGGCCTCGCCTGCCCCCATCGGCCTCACTTGCCCCCATCGCGAGGAGGAGGGCTCAGCACTGGTACTCGGCATTGGGCTCCGGCTTTGGCAGTCGGCATTGGGTTTTCCTTCTATCTTTCATATATAAGTCCATAGTTTTCCTTCTCTTTGCATCGACAGAAAATTTATCTTGTTCTCCATCATCTTCTCGTGTCAACAGGTTATGAGCCCGGCGCTGAGCTGAACTCGACGCCTACTATTAGTATTTGTTACTGCCTCTCCTCTGCCCCTGTTCCAGTGGATCGAGCCAACATCTCTCTTTGTTTATCGTTTCTCCTCTGCCTTGTGGTGCATTGGACTGAATCGACACCTAGTAGTAGTGCCTCTCTCATTTTTCAACCTCCGCCTCTCGATTGTTTCTTAACCTCTTTATTGTCTTTCAACCCTCTGTTTCAACCTCCGCCATGTCGACCATGGCTACAAAACTCAATGAGCGCAACTGTCGACAATGGGCCATACAAGAGAAAGCGCTACTTCTTGCACAAGGCCTCTGGAAGTACGTATCAGGAGAAATGCGTGTTCCCAGGCCCCCGATTGTGGCATCGACAAGCGACGCCTACTCAACTACTACTCCTGCAGCTCGTGACCCTCAGGATACCGACATTCTTCCGGAATCGACTGATACGTCCTACCTCAATCAGTTCTACCACTTCCTTTGCGATTGGGAACACTGGCAGATGAACCATGATAACGCATGTGGACAACTCACCTCCCTGATAGAATCAACGATCCAGATATGGTACCGAGAACTCACTGAGCCAAACCAACTCTGGGATATGATCGAAGCCAATTTCGAGAATGTCATGATGCTCGATGGTCGTTACGAGATGACGAAGCTCACATCATGTCAACTCGAGTGATATCCCTCAGTTACGGATTGGATCTCATCCCAGGACAAGAAAATCAATGACCTGGCCATGTGGGACATCACGATCGAACACTCTTCAAGGAAATTCGACATCATCTCCAACCCCCCGAATACCGAAGAATGGCGAACCTTTGCATCCACACCCGAGCTCACTGAGAAGGCCGACACTGTGGCGAGAATCGTCACCCACCTCCTGTGCTTCGAAGCCTGCCTCCGCAGGGCCTGCATTCCTGCTGCAGATGCCGCACACTGTATAATGAAGACAGGTCGAGAACGACACTCAAAAGGTGAAAAGGGCAATGGCAGTAAGGGCAACAACAAGAAGGGCAACAATAGGAAGGGCGACGATTGGAACAGCCCGGTCGTATGCCATGGATGTGGAGTGAATGGCCATATCAAGGCTAAGTGCTGAAGTAAGCATATGTGGGCCTCGTATGAGAAGTCTAAATGTGATGCTAAACTGGCTTCGATTGCATCAACCTCTAATGCCGAGTTCAAGTCAGAGTCGTTGCTCTTCTCGGTCATATATTCCGACCCTATCTGCGACTCTATGCTGGACTCTGTGATCGTGGTCAATGTGACATCGGCAAATCAATTTGCCAATTATTGGATTCTTGACACCGGAGCAACAAATCACATCACCGGCAATCGTCACCTCTTTGAGACCTTTCACTCCATGGCAAAGGGGGAGGATCAGGTCAAGATGGCAAACAACAGCTTTGTCGATGCCGACAGCTCTGGAACTATTACTCTTTCCGTCAACAGGCCAAATGTGAAGCCGGCGAAGATTGTCCTGCAACATTTCTTTTTATGTGCGAGACTGCCCTACAAATAATCTCCTCAGTATCATCCAGTCAATGCGGAAAAGAGTCAACTTCAATTTCAAACTCGATGAAGCTATGGCGAGCCTTGGGTCAGTCCTCATCTATGAAGTACCGCTCATGAACAGTCTATATGTCCTCAGAGCATCTACCGCTTTGGCCTCAGTATCAAAAGCCTCTGTGGTAGTAGACGATGTAACGAGTTCAACTCTGAGCTCCACTCCGACCTCCGTTCCCGAGATCTCCAAGACCTATTGCAAAATTCGGCCCGCGGTTAATGATAAGGATATTCTTGTTTGGCATGCTGGCCTCAGCCAACTCTCCTTGCCAGCTATCAAACGGCTCCCGAATGCAGTCAGACGTATCCAATTGCATGCTAATACCCCATCAACATGCACTTGTAAAGCATGCATTTTGGGCAAGATGTTCCAGAAGCCTTTCCAGCACTCTGATGATAAGGCAAAGACTCGACTTCTTGAGTTGATTCACTCCGATGTGATCGGGCCAATGCAGACTCTGAGGATGCGCAACTATTGATATATTATTATGTTTACTGACGACCACTCGAGATACACCGAGGTCTACTTTATAAAATATTAATCTGAGGCTCCAGCGAAGTTCAAAGAGTGTGTGGCGAATGTGGAGAAGTAGCACCCAAAGTCAAAGGTCTGCCGAATTAGACTTCATGGAGGAGGCGAGTCTGCTAGTCGTGAGAAGTTTCTCGAGTACTTGGCAGTGGCAGGCATCATTAGGGAAGTATCAGGCCCATACTCACAGCAGCAGAATGGCATTTCGGAGAGATGCAATCACACAATGCTGGATCTGGCGTGGTCTTTGACGCAGCATGCTGCGTTGCTGAATAAGCTCTTGGCCGAAGCTGTATCCACTGCATTCAACATCAAGAATTGAATACCATCGCGAGCTCACCCCAATTTGTCGCCTTTCGAAAGATGGACGGGGAAGAAGCCAGATATCTCGTATTTTCGAACTTTCGGCTGCCAAGCATTTGCATGGATCCATGGCGACCTCAGGAAGAAGCTTGATAACCAGGCCTATACGTGTGTACTACTCGGCTACTCAGCAGAGACATCGACACAGTACCGAGTTATGGATGTCAATTCGGCCTGAGTATTCATAGCCCAAGATGTGAAATTTAATAAGTCTACCCTGTATCACCAGTTACTAAAAACTAAGCATGGAAAGATCGCCCTGGAACCAGCAGAACATGATAAGGATTCAGAAATTGAGGACGAGCCTTCCAAGGCAAAAGCTACGCTACAGCCGCCCAAAGCTCTGATACAGTCCCCTAAAGCCAAGGTACAGCCGCCGAAAGAAGCTGAATCTCCTCGTGCGATCAATCCAATTGACAACTCAGATGATCATCTCACACCACCTCCAGAGACAACACCTCCAATGCTTAGAAGGAGAGGAAGAACTGCAGCCAATATCAGCATAGCCATGATGATCGAGCAAGGCCAAAAGACATACCACGCAGCATTGGATGCAGAGGGTGCTGAGCAATGAAACGAAGCTATCAGCAAGGAAGTGGCATCAATGGAAAGTCATGAGGTATTCACCTTCGTTAAGAAAGCCCCAGAGGCTGCTAGTATGATTGGAAGCCGTTGGGTTATGGGAAGAAAGGTAATTGCCTATGGGACAATGGACAAATGGAAAGTTTGACTTGTCGGCCGCGGCGATCTCCAAAAGCCTGGCGACTACAATGACATCACCTCTCCAGTTATTGATTCCGCATCGATTCGGCTTGCTCTCGGCCTTGCAGCCAAGCACGATCTTGCAACCACCGTACTTGACATCCCGACTGCTTTCCTTGGCTGCCCTCTGCATGAAACTCTCTGTATGCGGCTCCCAGATGGCGAATGGCCCGATCCATATGGCCGCACCAGATCCCTTGTCAAGCTGAATAAAACTTCGTACGGCATCAAGCAGGGGAATCGTGAGTACTATGAAGAAGCATTTGACTTTATTGTTGACGATCTCGGTCTCCAAATCTCAATTGTAGCTCCCGGTCTCCTCTTTGGTGGCAATGTCAGCAAATCAAATTGTGTCCTAATTCCAGTTTATGTCGACGATATCATGATCATTGGCAAATTGGTACTTGTCGCCTCCATTGCATCCCAACTGTAAGATCGGTTCAAAGTCGCTTGCCATGTCCCTCTGCCTGACACCTTCCAATAAATCGGCTGACAGCCACTCGAGATTGCAGCAAACTATTGATTGACATCATTCAGATCGGGTATATCAACTGAGTACTTGACAGAGTTGAGATGAACGACTACAGCAAGCACTCAACCCCGATGGAAATCGGCTGCAAGCCACATGTCATACAACCTGAGCTTGGAGAGCAGCCCTTCGATGCTAGAACATACCAGATAGCTATCTGTTAGATTCTTTATGCCGCTCTTGGTACTCGTCCAGATATCACCTATGCAACCTCGGCTTTAGGCAGATATGCCACCCATCCTTCAACTATCCATTGGGAAGCCGTGAAGCACCTACTTCGATAGCTCCGAGGCAGGTTCAACTACAAGTTCATGATCTATGACCCAAGCCTCGGGCATGACTCTCAGTCAATCTTGTGTTACGCCGATGCAAACTTTAGGGGAGAAGCAGACACAAGCAAGTCCACCTCGGGAATCGTCGTCAATGTCCTTGGAGCCCTCGTCATTTGGAATTCGAAGAAGCAGAGCATAGCAGCCCAATCTTTGATGCAAGCAGAGATGATTGCCATTGCGTACAGCAAAGTGCAGATTGACTCGCTCCGTGATCTCACCGCTGAGACCAGAATTGACAACCAAGATATCACCAGGGGTATTCTCAATAACGGCGTACACTGCGTTACGACTCTCCACTCAGCCAACTTACAAACTGACAGCCGGCACTTACAACCCCGGTACCACACAATCCATGAAGCTATTGCCAATGGTCAGATTGAGATCAAGCACGTGGCAGGCATGGAGATGCTGGCAGATGCCCTCACTAAGGCCCTCGGGGGAGTTAAACTCGGCGAATTGGTGGCGGACATTGGACTCGGATAGGATCACGGGCAGGATTTGGATGTTTTGGATGTCCTTTGTTCCCGATTGTGTATATGGATGTAAGGGTGTGTACGCCAGAGTCCGGCTGTGTAAGGGCCTGGATAGTAATTGTAGGGTCACGGTTGCACATGTGGACTCGAGTGATTTTAGGGGTAGATGTGTAGGTAAGATTATCGCTAGAGATCTAAGGCTCGTGGCGAGCCGACTATATAAAAAGGGTGTTACCCGGCCCTGGACACGTCACGTGCAGCCGTGCCATTACATTATCCCCCTCTGTAGGTGCAGACCTCCTGGGCTGCATAACCCCGTACAAGAGTAGGAAAGGAAAGAAATGAAAAGGAATCAATCAAAAAACCTTTCCACGTACGCAATTGTACAAACCCATAAGTCCCACAACCGATCAGTACCGCGCCGGGTGACCGTTCAGTGGATCCGGTGAACAGGGAAACTCCACCTCCCATTGACTGATATCCGGAGCTGGTAAAACCTGTGCCGACACCATTTATACCGGGCCGAGATCCAAAAAAGAGAAGAAGAGAAGAGCGAAACAAGAAAACATCGAAAAGTAATCCCATCTCCATATCTCGACTTCCAAACCCATACTCCACCGACTATCCATGTAACGGGCGGGGTCGGGCGTAGGTGATATTGGTAACAATAATGTTTGTGCTGAGAGCGGGGCAAGAGGCTCGAGGTTCGTTTCGAGGAAATCAAGACAAGACAAGAATCGGAGCTGTTTCAAAGTCGTAACTTGCTTTGCTATACAAGAGAACGAGTAAAGAGAGAAGAAAAGGAAATCCTCCAACGCCAACAACACTCTCTTTAT